>Ga0209121_10005789_pt1 | contig 11066 bp, 7 predicted proteins | sample Cruoilmetagenom3_FD_187292 | JGI IMG/M metagenome (GOLD analysis project Ga0209121, IMG submission 187292) | Oil polluted marine microbial communities from Coal Oil Point, Santa Barbara, California, USA - Sample 3 (SPAdes) (version 2) | ecosystem: Environmental > Aquatic > Marine > Oil seeps ...
CTGTATTATTTTTCAATTAGTAAGATTATCTCCTTTAGTGGTTTTGAAGTGAAAAATTAATGGCGGGAGGGGTAGGAATCGAACCCACCGCGGCAATTATTATTAATTACCGCCCACGGATTTGAAGTCCGCAAGGCCCACCAGAGCCTATCCACTCCCGGTTAATTTTTATCTTTAAACCTTTGCTAATATAATTATAATTGGAATTATGACAGATTACAAGAATTAATGAAAATAGCTCCGTTAAAATATTGTTAAAAAGAAAAATTGGTTATCAGGGAATACTAATATATGGTATTAAAAAATAAAATAAAATACATTATTATTGCAAGATGTTTAAGTTTGAATATATTTAATTTTAATATTAATATAATGGTTTTTAGATTGAATTCATGAATAATATCATTTAAAATAGCTTATAAAATAAACATTTATTATATTCGAAGATAGCTAATATCTTGTGATGCAAGAGGAGTGAAAAAATGAAATATATTGACAGTCATTCGTTAAGTCCTTTTTTTAATTTAGCAATAGAAGAGCATGTGCTTAAAAAATATTCTCTAGACGAAGATTTTATATTTTTATGGCAGAATACACCTACAATTGTTGTAGGGAGCAATCAAAATACCGTTGAAGAAATTAACTTGAAGTTTGTAAGGGATAATAATATTAATGTGGTTCGTCGAATGTCCGGTGGCGGAGCGGTTTATCAGGATCTGGGTAATTTAAATTTTACATTCTTAGCTCAAGTTTCTGAAACAAGTCGGATAGATATGAAAAAATATGCTTGTCCAATTGCACATGCTTTACGAGATATGGGAGTTCCGGCTGAAGTGAGCGGTAGAAATGATATTACCGTGAATGGAAAGAAAATTTCCGGCAATGCGCAACGCTTATATCAAAATAAAATTCTACATCATGGAACATTATTATTTGATTCAGACTTAAATATTTTAGAAAAAGCGCTAAAGGTTAAGATTGATAAGATACAATCTAAGGGTATTAAATCCATTCGTAGTCGGGTAACAAACATCAGCGATTATCTAGTACAAAAAATTGACATGCAGACATTTAAAAATATCTTGTTAAAATACCTGTTTAAAGGAGAAATACCAATCCAGCATCATTTGATCGAGAAAGATTTAGAAGAAGTTAATCGGCTGGTTAAAGATAAGTATGCAACATGGGATTGGAATTATAGTAAATCACCGAATTATAGTCTATTCAATTCTTCCCGATTTTCCGGTGGAAAAATCGAGTGTTATCTCGACGTCAAAAATGGAATCATTAAGAACAGCAAAATCTATGGAGATTTTCTTTCAATTAATGATATTGCTGACATTGAAAAAGAAATTAATGGTAAAAAATATGAAAGGGAAGCGCTAACAGATGCTTTATTAAAATTTAATCTCTTTCATTATTTTGGTGACATTTCCATGGAAGAGATTTTATCTGTATTTTTTGGATAGTAAACCAGATTAAAAAACGATTCAATATGATATATTAGTCTTCTAGCAAGGTTGTCTGATTTACCTTTTTTTATTATAAAATTATTGTGATAATTTATTTTTAATACTATTTCCCTTCTATTGAAATTTCTCAAGAATTTTCCTATCAGATTTTTTTACTCGCTATAAATAAAAAAACAATATTGAAGATTTTGTAAGAAAAAAAAGGATTTTTTTAAATATTATAGAATTTTAATATAGATGGTGTTTTTTAATCGAAAAAAATAATTGAGATGAAAAAAGTTTTAAGAAATATAGAAGGATGAATTATATGAAAATAGGATTGTATAATCTGGTTTCAGAAGTACATAATGAAAGGTATATTAATAGAACTTTACAGAATTTTATAGAAGATATTGAAGAAAAATCAGGTAAGAAATTTGAAAATATAAAATTAGAAGATTTTAACCGGAAAGATTATTTCCCCCTGGTTTTTATAAAATCCGGTGGGGTGGAAGGTCAATTTAAAAAAATCTATGAGCACATCAATGGCCATTATTGGTTATTGGCCGGTAACTTACACAACGCCTTACCCGCTGCAATGGAAATTGCGTCATTTTTAAGGGAAAAAGGAAAAAAAGTAGAAATTATTCATGGGGATAGTGACTATATTGCCCGTCGAATAAAAGATCTAAGCAGGGTGTGGGAAGTAAAAAATAAATTACCTTTTATTAAATTAGGAGTTATCGGTAAACCGTCCGATTGGCTCATAGCCAGCGATGTAGATTATAAGCAAGTGAAAGACAATTTAGGAATTTCATTAATTGATGTTAAAATAGATGAATTAGTTAAAGAAATCAAGCAAAAACATCGTTTTGATCATCCCGAATTAAATGATATAAAAAATAAAAGGTTTGATAGTAAATCAATCGATGGAGCATTAAAAATTTATAACGGATTTAAAGCCATTGTAAATAAATATCAATTTGACGGAATTACGGTGAGATGTTTTGATCTGATAGAAATATATAAAAATACCGGATGTCTGGGTATGTCTTTACTGAATAGTGAAGGAATCATTGCAGGATGCGAAGGGGATATTCCTGCTACGATATCAATGCTTATTCTCCACCTTCTAACCGGACAGCCGGTTTTTATGGCTAATCCTGCAAGTGTTGATAAAAAGAAAAATGAGGTTGTCCTGGCGCATTGTACTATTCCTTTGAATATGCCTGATACTTTTCATTTGGATACCCACTTTGAATCCGGATTAGGTGTGGGGATAAAAGGCCATATTCCGGAAGGAAAAGTCACTATCTTTAAATTATCCGCGGATACCCGAACTTATTTCGTGTCAGGTGGAGAAATTTTGGAAAATTTAAATAAAAAGAACTTATGCCGAACTCAGATAAGATTAAAAATAGATGAAGATGTGACATATTTTCTGCAAAATTCCATCGGGAATCATCATCTGGTATGCAGGGGAGATTACCATCTGTTGGTCAGGGAATTTTTCAATTGGTAAAACCGGAATATTAAAGGAATAAAAAATAGTGTAATTTAATAAATTACGTTATCTCACCATGGAAGTGGTTTTAATCATGATTACTAAGTTAATTCGAGAAGGAGGAAAAAGATGAGTGATAGAATGAGACCGATTTCTTTTGAGGCTTTACTGCAATGGATAGTCGGGGAATATCGGTCGCAAAAGACAATTTTCGGGATTCCGGAATTACAGTTTTTTAAAAAAGAAAATCAGAAAAATATTCATATATTTGAAGAGGAATGCGGTATGCCTTTAGGACCCGCCGCAGGACCTCATACCCAATTGGCTCAAAATATCATTACAGCTTATTTAGTCGGCGGACGTTTTTTTGAACTAAAGACCGTACAAAAACTTGATAGCCTGGAATTTGAAAAACCCTGTATCGATGCCGGTGATGAAGGCTACAATACCGAATGGTCTACCGAATTGTCACTGGAACAGGCATATGATGAATACATTAAAGCATGGATAATACTCAACTTTTTAGAAGCAGTTTTAAATGAAAAGTTTCCTGATAAAAAATCTTTTATATTTAACATGAGTGTTGGTTATGACCTGGAGGGAATTAAAACATCGGGAATGGACTCATTTATTAATAATTTAATAGATGCTTCAGCACATCCGTTATTTAAACATTATCTGGATGTTTTGGAACGTTTTATTTCGAGTGGGACTTTCGCAGAAATTTGCTCAAATCAAAAGAAAATCGAAGATGTTAAAAACATTATAAATATGATTTCGCCAAATATCACCCGGTCGGTAACTCTCTCAACCATGCATGGATGTCCTCCGGAAGAACAGGAATCGATTTGCAGATATCTGATTGTAGAAAAAAAACTGAATACCTATGTCAAGCTAAATCCGACGCTTCTCGGGTATAAGTTCGTTCGAAAGATACTGGACGAACTTGGATTTAATTATATTACGATTAAAGAAAAAACTTTTACCCAGGATCTTCAATGGGATGATGCAATAAGTATGATAAAGAGGCTTGGCGTGTTGGCCACTGAACACGGACGGCATTTTGGTGTGAAACTTTCTAATACTCTGGGGACCGTTAATAATCTCGGGATTCTACCTGGAGATGAGATGTATTTATCAGGCCGAATTCTCTTTCCTCTTACCATTCACTTAGCTTTACGTTTGTCGCGTGAGTTTAAAGGTAGTCTCCCGATATCTTATTCAGGAGGGGTATCACAACTGAATATCACCGGGATTTTTGAAACAGGAATTAAACCGATTACGGTAGCTACTGATCTTTTAAAGCCCGGTGGTTACCTGAGAATGGCAGAAATGGCTCGAAAATTAGAAACAAAACTTCAAGAAAAAAAACAGCAAAATGTAATCGACCTTAAAAAACTTGACTGTATTGCCAAAGAAAGTCTTAAAGAAGATATTTACCGAAAAGAATGGAGAGGGACAAAAAAAGTTTCCGTAGATAGGGAATTACCATTGACCGATTGCTATATCGCTCCTTGTGTTGTTTCCTGTCCTATTCTTCAAAATGTTCCGGAATATATCAGGTTGACCGCTCAGGAAGAGTATGATAAAGCTTTGGAATTAATTTATACAAAAAATCCTCTTCCCAACATTACCGGTCATATTTGCGATCATCAATGTATGTACAACTGTACCCGTCTGGATTATGAGGGAGCAGTAAATATTAGGGAAGTAAAGCGAATTGCTGCAGAGCATGGAAAAAGAGGAATACGTTCTAATGATAGTGTAACAAGGCAGCTGGATGTTAAAGTTGCAATAATCGGAGCAGGACCGACAGGACTGTCTGCAGCTTACTTTCTTACAAAAGCCGGGTTTGAAGTTACTGTATTCGAAAAGCAGGATTCTCCCGGTGGTGTTATAAGTCATGTACTGCCAAATTTTAGGATACCTGCATCAGCAATTGAAAGGGATATAGCTTTTATAAATAATTTGGGAGTGAATTTTGAATTTGGCGTATCGGAAGATTTTTCCATTCATGATCTAAATATTAAAGGATATAAATATATTTTTATAGGTATCGGAGCAGAGGTTTCGCGACAATTAGAAATAGAAAGCGATCATTATCGTATCCATGATTCTCTTGATTTTTTAAAGTCTTTTAATAAAGGGCCAAATAAACTTCGTCTGGGAAAAAATGTAGCAGTAATAGGTGGAGGAAATACTGCAGTCGACAGTGCATGTTCTGCTCTCAGAGTAGAGGGCGTTGAAAAAGTCTATATAATTTATCGACGCACCGAAAATGAAATGCCGGCAGATAGAGAAGAATATGATCGAGCAATAAGAGAGGGAATCATCTTTAAACCTCTGCTGTTACCGGAATCATATTCAGGAGACGGGATTTTGAGATGCCGAAAGATGGCCTTGGGTGATCCCGATTCCAGCGGTCGAAGGCGTCCTATCCCAACTGAAAAAACCGAAGAAATAATTATAGATTCTCTAATCAGCGCGATCGGGGAAATGGTTGATTTTAAGTCTTTAACAACCTCCGGATTAAAACTTAATACGGAAAATGATTTATCTGTAAATCCAGAAACACTTGAAACGGAAATAAAAAATGTTTTTATCGGAGGAGATGCTTTGAGCGGTCCTTCAACAGTGGTACATGCTATCGCTGATGCACGAAAGGCGACAGATGTAATCAAAAAAAGAGAGATACCGAAGTGGACAGATGAGGATTTGGAATTTAATATCGGATTTGATAAACAACAGCAGAAAAGTGAGATTTATAGTAAAAAAGGGCGCATAATACCGGAAGTAATTTCTCGGGATGATAAGGTAATTGCAAAAAATGAAGGTGATCGTTGCCTCGAATGCGGTTTTATCTGTAATAAATGTGTGGATGTATGTCCGAATCGGGCAAATATTGCGATTCCCGTCGATAAAAATGATGATTTCAACGATAACTGGCAGATACTTCACCTGGATGCTTTCTGTAACGAATGCGGAAATTGTGCTACTTTTTGTCCTTATAAGGGAAAGCCATACAAGGATAAATTAACTCTCTTCTCAAGCGACGAAGACTTTAAAAATAGCACAAACAGTGGATTTATAGTAACAGGTTCTTTGGATAACCAAATAATAACTCTAAGGTTGAGTGATAATCTTTGGACATTGAAATTAGATAAATACGGTAAATTGATTCCTGTAGATCTTAAATATCCAAAAGATTATAATATTAAAGAGTTTAAAAAAATTAGCATAATAATTAGTACTGTTTTAAAAAAATACAGTTATTTAATTAGTAGTCCGGTAAGTTGAAAAATGTAATTGCATGATTATAAGCTAAAAAAAATAAACAAAATATTATTATGGAGGGGCACGACGCATCGTGCCTACAGGAAACGAAAGGTCGTAAAAAGAAAGGGCACAATTTATTGTGTTTCTACATATTAAAAATTACTATGACTTGGCAGTAGAGGGTTTTGTAGCTGGTAATATATATCGAATCAGGAGGTGGAGAATTCAGCTTATGGAAGAATTTCGAAAAGAATTAAAAAAAATAGAAGATTTTTCTAAAAATCATTCTATGAATCGGAGAAGCATTATTGCAAGTAGTCATTATTTTGTTCCACAAACCATGAAAGAAGCAACAGGAATTTTAAGCGAATACGGAAGAGATATTAAAGTATTAGCCGGTGGAACAGATATTTTAGTGCAATATTATGACAGGCTTTATGAAATAAAAAGATGGATGGATTTAAGAAATGTTCAAGGGTTAAAAAATATTGAAATCAATGATAATCACATGGTCATTGGAGCAATGGCTACACACACCCAACTGGAAATATCAGAAGAAATCCAAAGATATTTTCCGGTTTTAAGTCAGGCGGCAGCGGATATAGGATCTCCTCAGATTAGAAATCGTGGAACCATAGGAGGAAATATTGTAAACGCGTCTCCGGCAGGGGATTTATTGCCACCATTGATGGCTTATCAGGCGCAATATAAATTAGTTTCCGGGAAAAAAGAAATGGTTATTCCTGCTGAGGAATTTTTTCTTGGACCAAAGAAGACGATACTAAAACCCGACCAGTTATTAACTCAAATAATTCTTCCTCTTCCTGCTGAAAAAACCTATGGAAGCTGGATAAAAATTGGAAAGAGAAAGGCTTTAATCATAGCGACAATAACTCTGGCTTTAGTGGTAAAAATGGATGAGAATGATGAGCTAATAGAAGATGTAAGCGTCTGCCTTGGTTCTGTAGCACCGACCCCTGTAGAGATAAAAGAAATTAAAGAAAAAATGATTGGTAAAAGTTTTAAAAAACTGGATTTCAATTTATTAGGACAGATAGTAGAAGATAAAATTTCTCCCATTGATGATATCAGAGGGACAAGGGAATACCGTAAAGATGTGGCTAAAGAAATAATGATAAACGCTTTGGAAGAAGTAGAGTTAACCAGCAGGAGGGCTGTTAATGAGTAATTTATCAATAGAATTTACCATAAACGGTAAAAAAAGAAGAATGCAAACTACACCTTCTACCAGATTATTAGATCTAATCAGGGATGATTTACATTTAATCGGAACGAAAGAAGGGTGTGGAAAGGGTGAGTGCGGGGCTTGCACAGTCATTATGAATGGTGAATTAGTGGCATCCTGTTTGGTATTGGCTCCTCAAGCTGATGGAGCAGTGCTCACTACGATTGAAGGGATAAGTAATGGGAAAGTACTGCATCCCATTCAGGAAGCTTTTATCAAGACCGGCGCGGTTCAATGTGGATTTTGTACACCGGGAATGATATTAGCAGCCAAAAAAATATTAGAAAATAATCTTCACCCCGGTGAAGAAGAAATCAAGCGGGGCATTTCAGGAAATATTTGCCGTTGTACCGGTTATCAAAAAATATTTGATGCTATAAAATTGGCTGGAAATAAACTTTCAGCTTTAAATAGTAGAAAGGTCGGGAAAGATGAGTAAACAATATGTAGGTAAAAATATTTACAAAGTAGATGCTCAAGATAAAGTAACCGGTAAAGCTCAATATTCCGATGATATATACTTTGACGACATGTTATATCTTAAAATAAAAAGAGCTGTTCACCCGCATGCTTATCTTCGCAAGCTGAATATAGAAAAAGCAAAAAAATTACCGGGAGTAGTAAAAATTATTACTGCAGCCGATGTTCCACATATAAAAAATTTCGGATTAATTATAAAAGACCAGCCGGTACTGGTAGGTATCGGAGAAAAAATGCGTTATATGGGAGATGCTTTAGCTATTGTGGTGGCCGAAAGTAAAGAGATAGCCTCAAAAGCGGTTAGATTAATAGAAGCAGAAGTAGAAAAATTAGAGGTTATTTCCAATCCTCTTCGTGCAATGGAAGATGGCGCTCCTTTAATTCATAAAGATGGTAATATTTTATCTACCCATTTTTTAGAAAAAGGGGATATAAAAAAAGGTTTTTCGGAAGCCGATATCATTGAAGAAAACGTATACAAAACAACTTTTATTGACCAATTACCTCTTCAAGTTGAAGCAGGTGTCGCTTATTACGATAAAAAAAGTGAAAATATAAAAATATGGGCAGCTACTCAATGGCTTCATGATACGCAGGCAGATATTGCTCAGTCCATTGGTTTTCCCAAAGATAAAATCAGGGTGATTCAGCCGGTTATTGGTGGCGCATTTGGTAAAAAAGAAGATATTTCTGTTCATATCCATCTGGCTTTAGCAACTATTGCTACGGGTAAAGCCGTAAAATTAACCTACAGTAGAGAAGAATCAATGATAGCCCAATCAAAAAGACATCCCTTTATTATTCGTATAAGGACCGGAGTGACCAACCGGGGGTTTTTAACCGCTTGTCAGGTAGAAGTTATCGGCGATACCGGTGCCTATGCTTCAAGTGGATTGGCAGTTGTTCACAAAGGAATGTATCACTGCACAGGTCCTTATAATATAGATAATGTCAAAGGTGTTGCCCGTGCTGTTTATACAAATAATACCTACTGTGGGGCCATGCGTGGCTTTGGAACCACCCAGTTGGCTTTTGCCTATGAATCTCAAATGGATATATTAGCTCACAAATTAGAAATGAGTCCTGCTAAATTTCGTTTACAGAACGCTTACGATATTGGCTCAAAAACACCCAATGGACAAAAATTAAACCGGAGCGTTGGAGTAAAAAAGACGATTGAGGAAGCCGTAATGATGGCAGACTGGAAGAGAGGTATAAAATGAAAAAACAGGGACGGGGAATGGCAACCATTATGTTTGGTTTTGGATATGGAGAAGGATTTCCTGATCACTCTATTGCTTCAGTGGAAATAGAAGGGGATGAGAAAATTTTAATTAGAACTGCTGCTGCAGATGTTGGACAGGGAGTACTGACCGTAGTTACCCAGATTGCAGCTGAAGTATTAAAAGTAAAACCGGAAATGATTCGGATTATTCGGGGAGATACACACTTAACTAAAAATTCAGGTTCAACTTCTGCTACCAGGCAGACATTTTTTACCGGAAATGCAGTTAAAGAGGCCGCAGAGGGATTGTTAAGCAATATTTATCATTATGCCAGTATCCATTTTGTAACCAATCATGTTGATTTGGATATTAAAGATGGTTATATTTTCAGAAAAGATAATCCGAATAATAAATTAAGCTATTGGGAATTAGCCAAAAAAATAAAAGCAAAAGGAAAAAGCTTGAAAACAGAAGCCTCCTTTTTCCCACATACGGACACACCAGACCAAAAAAACGGACAGGGTGAAAAATTATATGTAGCCTATACTTTTGTTACCCAGATTATTGATGTATCCGTAGATACAGATACCGGCATAATTGATGTCTTGCATGTTTATACTGCTGCAGATATTGGTAAAGCCATTAACCCGCAAAATGCTGAAGGGCAGATAGAAGGAGGAACGGTTCAGGGAATTGGTATGGCTTTGATGGAAGAGCAGGTGATCAAAGAAGGTATTACATTAAATGCGGATCTTACCGGATATTTGGCTCCCACTTCCATGGATATACCTCAATTTACTACTCGATTTGTAGAAAATGAAGATTCAGACGGGCCTTACGGAGCCAAGGGAATTGGTGAACCGGCTTTAATCGGCACTGCACCGGCTATTGCCAATGCGGTATTTGATGCGATTGGAGTGAGGATTTTTGATCTTCCCATCACACCGGAAAAAATATTAAAAGCCTTAAGAGAAAAAAGAGAAGATATTAATTACTGATTTGAAAAATAAATAACCGGGTTTTAAAAAAGTCTACAGACACACCCGTGGGGCATATAGTATAAAGAAGCAATAGAGGTATGGATATAAGAACAAGTGTTAAAAAGCAGGAAAGGAGAAGTGTTTGAAATTAAGATATAAGATATTTATTTTTTTATCATCTTTTTTAATATTAACTTCTCTTTTAATTTGTATAGCCGGTGCCGGCACAGGTATCCGGGAAGAGATAGATCAGTTTCCGGGATTTTCGGGAGTCTTGGTAAAAGACTTAAACACTCAGGAAGTATTATTTGCTTACAATGAAGATAAACTCTTTACCCCGGCATCTCTCACTAAAATATTTACCCTGTTGGCTGCCCTGGAAACCTTTGATGAGGAGTATGCTTATCCTACTTCCTTCTATTTTTCCAGTACCACTCCGGGAGAGATAAAAGGAAATCTCTATGTGGTAGGTAGCGGAGACCCCACTCAATCCCCGGCAGTAATCAGAGAGATTGCAGATGTTCTGGTGAAAAAATATAATCTTAAGAATATCTTCGGAGATATTGTATTAGATGATTCAAAGTTCCTGCCCGAAGAGTTTTTAGGAAGAGGATGGATGTGGGATGATAAGAATCCCCTGGTCGGAGCATTAACTGTAAAAGGATGTGAGGCCAAGGAAAAACAAAATTCTTATCTTAATACTATGCCCCTGCTCTGGGGAAAGATTTTTTCTCAAGAGCTATCCAAAAAAGGAGTTAAAATAGAAGGGAATATTCGGATTGGGAAGGTCCAAGAAGATCTAAAGGTAAAGTATATTTATTATTCTGATACCCTGGATAAAATACTGGCTTATATGATGAAAAAGAGTGATAATCAGAGTGCTGAAAATATTTTTCGTACTTT
>Ga0209121_10005790_pt1 | contig 11066 bp, 11 predicted proteins | sample Cruoilmetagenom3_FD_187292 | JGI IMG/M metagenome (GOLD analysis project Ga0209121, IMG submission 187292) | Oil polluted marine microbial communities from Coal Oil Point, Santa Barbara, California, USA - Sample 3 (SPAdes) (version 2) | ecosystem: Environmental > Aquatic > Marine > Oil seeps ...
TCGCGTTCAATCCAATATCTCTCCCACATAGATCATTATTTATGTAGTATATGATGTAGCTAATATATATACATGTTGGTCAAGTGCGTAAGTCCTAGAGACAAAGAAATCCCGGGATACATTGACATCTGGTATGTCCACCAGAATCCACTTGAACTCGTTGCCGAAGATCAGACCGGCATCGTCTGTGACTTTCGATACCCGATCTAAATCATCGTCCCAGACCTCGATTATAAATGGGTCCGAGATGAGTTCTGGTGTCAGTTTGCCGTATATGGCCACTCCACCGAGCGTCCAGTTATCATAGGACGCAGTAAATATAACCGAATGACCCCTGATGCCGTCCATCCTGACAGCATCCTCCATGCCGCCATCGTCGTAGGCAAGGCTCACAAAGTTTTCACAAAGGGTGCCCTGGCTAACCAGGATGAGTAGAACGGCAAGATACCTCTGCATCATTATCATCTTAACCCCTGACAGAACTCATGGCATCTCATTCTCCCTGATGAGCCGGATGCTGCAGTCCTCAATCCTAATGTGGTGTCTTCTCTCATATTAGTTCTTTGTACATTGTATATAACGTACAATATTATATATACAAGTAAATGTGTGCATAAGCGGGCGTTTTCTTGACTGATCTCATTCTCCGATTTAACGCAAAGGCGCAAAGGCGGGCAGTGTATTTGCAGTGAGTTGGTGTTATATACTATTACGTCCTCTCTCATTGTGGGTGTAGCAAGATGGGTCGAAGAGGTCCCTAAATCCTGGGAATATTCCATGCGAATAAAAGCAATATACAAGGATAAAGTTTTGAAGCCATTGCAGAAGCTGAATTTGATGGAGAAGGAAGAAATTTTCATCGAGATCAAAAAACACAGAATTTCAAAGGGAATCCTCAAAGTAGACCCAAAAATTGTTGATGAGGTTCTCGATAATGAAGAACTCTTTGAATGATTTTCCAGCCGGAAATGCCGTCTATGCAGATTCAAATATTTTCATATGTGATACGACCGGGCATTCAAAATATGCTCTATCTTGTTCTAAATTTCTAGTTGTATATAATGTATAACATTATGTACTCAGAGTAAATCCAACCGAAGGGAGGATTTTCTCGATTGTATTGAATCCAGTGGAATTACTGGAATCACATCGATATTAGCAATTAACGAAACCGTCCATAAATTAGGCTCTTCGCTGTCTCATGTGGGTAAATTGAGCTCGAGTTATTCAATCATTAGATGTATAGTTATGATAAAATCCATTGGTGATGTGAACAACCTTGCCTCCTCCTTGGCCTTGTCGCCCAAGGTTCCTCCCATGAGCGTTACCCACCATTGGGGCGAAGATCGAGACGGCGATAAGTGTTATAGTCGATGAGCATATCATAAATACAGTCAGAAAGATGTGCCAAAAGCTGGATGCGGCCGGTTGATATGTATCGGGGTCCGGTCTGCGATGGAGAGGGCGTTATGAGACGGTGCGCAAGGATTGATCGATCGAGATTGAACAGTCTCGGATGTATTCTTGAGCGAGGATGAGGAGTGCCTATGCCGCGTAACGATTTTGAGATATCGCTGGTTCGTGCCTACAACATCTTCTTTGAGACGAACGGCATACGGGGTATAGCATATCGACAGAAGCAGAGTCGGTACACGTATCAACCCTGCGATATCGTGGTAGATAGCCTCGATCCGGAATGGTACCTCGCGATCGAGGCGAAGAGCGTGAACACCCGTAAGACGAGAAAGCTCTACTTTTCCCAGCACTTCACCACCGACGAGTCCGGGATCCACCAGCTCGACAGGATGAACATCTTCGTCAGGAGATCGGGGAGACGGGGTTTTCTGGCGGTGGAGCTCCGGCGTGGGCCTGGTAGATCGAAAGAGGCTTGGATGATACCGCTCTCTGAGGTGCTCCGTGCCAAGAACGCCGGTTGTAGCGGCCTATCCCTCGAGACCATCGGGAGCGTCTATAACAGCATCAAGCTGGTGCGAGCCGGTGAAGAGTATAATATCCCGAAGATCGACGCCGGAATGGACGACTCCGACAACACCTTTTGAGAAGGAAGATGGGATGATAATCTCCGCCAGCTACAAGACCGACATTCCCGCCTTCTACGGAGACTGGTTCATCAACCGGCTGAAAGCGGGATACTGCAAGACGGTCAACCCTTACAACCGTCTGGTCTATCGGGTCAGCCTCGGAAAAGAAGACGTAGATGGCTTCGTCTTCTGGACCAAGAACCTGGGCCCATTCCTGAACAGGTTGGATCTCGTCCAGCAATTCGGTCGGCCCTTCATGGTCCAGTATACCATCACCTCCTATCCCCGAGAGCTGGAGTCCTCCGTCGTCGACGCCGAGCGATCCGTTGCACATATGAGAACGCTTGCCGAGACGTACGGCCCAAGGGTGGCGGTATGGCGCTACGATCCCATCCTGTTCACCTCTCTCACCCCGGTCGAATTTCACCGGCAGAACTTCGAGGCCCTGGCCCGGGCGCTGGAAGGAATCTCTGACGAGGTGGTGATCTCCTTCGCCCAGATCTACAAAAAGACCAAAAACAGCCTGGACCGAGCCGCCCGGAAGTTCGGGTTCACCTGGGAGGATCCCCCGGATAAGATCAAGTCGGACCTCGTGGCCGAGCTGGCCCGGGCAGCAGGGTCGCACAAGATGCGGCTGACGGTATGCTCACAACGCCAGTACCTGGTTCCTGGCATCGAGGCAGCCAGGTGTGTAGATGCCCGTCGTCTGTCCGAGATCGGTGGGCAACCCATCGGGGCGAGGTTGAAGGGAAACCGACCGGACTGCAGATGCTACGCCTCCCGGGACATCGGCGAGTACGATACCTGCCCCCACGGATGCATCTACTGTTACGCGGTCCGCGACCGGGATCTGGCCCGGAGGCGGTACGGAGAACATGACCCTGAGGGGGAGTACCTATTCCCACCGGCAGGACGGTCCGACGACCGCGACCTCCAGACAAAGCTCTTCTGAAGAGGCTCAAATATATACGGTCTTTGGGCTCCAAGGGCCGTCTAAGAACTCGTCTGGGTGCCGAGACAGGGATCCGAGAACCTATCGATGCCGGGCCGTCTCTCGTCTACTTCCACCCTACGTGCCTGCGAACCCACCGTCCCATCTGGCCCACGAAGACCCCCGGCGGGGTCCGGCGACCCTCTATCTTCACCCTGCCCGCCCGGATCGCCTCCAGCACATCGCCGTCTTCCGCATAGATCACCGTGACTCCCAGTCCCACGGTATCTGCGATGTGGGCATCGCTTCCCGCCACCATGGGAAGGCCGCGTCTCTTCGCCTCTCGCCGCGCCCAGGCGTTGGCCAACCCCAGGAGGTGCTTGGAGTTGTAGACTTCTACGGCGTCGCAGTCAGGTATCCTGAAGATGGCGTGCCTGAAAAAATGGTAAGGGTGAGGCACGATGGCGATCCCACCCTGTTCGTGGATGGCCTCTATGGTCTCTTCGGGGCTTCTTCCGATCGAAGGAAGCTCTTCTATCCCCAGGGCCAATAGGTGTCCTTCCGAGGTGGATACTTCTGCCCCCAGCACGAGCACCAGGTTCAGTCCCTTTTCCTCGACCAGCCTCCGGGCGGCAAAAGACCCCTCTATGGTGTCATGGTCGGTAATCGAGATCCCGTCCAGTCTCTTTCCCAAGGCGACATCCAGGATCTTTTCTACGCAGTCCCTGCCGTCGTACGAGTAACTGGAGTGAATGTGAAGGTCGAACCTCAGACGCATCGGGCTCAGAACTTCAGGCCTCCCGCGGATCGGTGATACTGCCGTGAAGGGCGGTGGCGGCAGCGGTCTCCGGAGAGGCCAGGTAGACGAGGCCGCCTTTTCCCATCCTGCCCGGAAAGTTTCTGTTCGCGGTCGAGAGGCAGACCTCGCCCTCGCCCAATACGCCCATGTGGGCTCCCAGACAGGGACCGCATCCTGGAGTTCCGATCATGGCCCCTGCTTTGACCAGGACCTCCAGCACTCCCGTGGATAGGGCCTCCAGGAGAACTTCCCGGGATGCAGGTATCACCAAAGTCCTGACCACGAACTTCTTCCCTTCGGCCATGCGGGCTGCCGCCGCCAGGTCCTCGAACCTGCCGTTGGTGCAGGTCCCGATGAAGACCTGATCCACCTCGGTTTCTTCCAGGTCTTTCACAGGAGATACATTGTCCACCCGAAAAGGTGCCGCCACCTGAGGTTCCAGACCGGCAACGTCGAACTTCATCTCATCGTCGTAGGATCCCGGATCCGAATGCTGTGGCCGGTAAGGGCGCCTGGCTCTTTCTTTGAGGTAGGCGTCGGTGGTCCTGTCCGGTGGTACTATCGCAGCCTTGGCTCCCATCTCCACCCCCATGTTACAGAGGGTCATCCTGCCGGCGATGGTGAGACCTTCGACGACTTCGCCGGTGTACTCCAGGGCCTTGTAGGTGGCACCGTCGGCGCCCAGCTCGCCTACTGCCATCAGGGCCAGATCCTTGGCGGAGATGCGGGGTCTCAGCCGGCCGATGATCCTGATATTTACCGTCTCCGGCACCTTAAACCAGAGCTTGCCCCGGGAATAGATCTCTGCCATGTCCGTGGCTCCCACACCCGTGCCGAAAGCTCCAAAGGCTCCGTAGGTGCAGGAGTGGGAGTCTGCTCCCACCACCAGGCTTCCCGGCAGGGCGAACCCCTCTTCGGGAAATACCTGGTGACAGACCCCTCTGCCGCAATCGTAGAGGTGTCCGATCCCCTGGTCCTTGGCCCAGGCTCTGACCTCCTTCTGGAGGGTAGCGGTCAGGTTGTTGTTCGCCGGCACGATGTGGTCGAAGGGTATGACGATCCTGTCCGGGTCCCAGACCTTCTCGGACCCCATCTCCTCGAAGGACTTGATCGCCAAGACGCTGGTACCGTCGTGGGACATGGCAAAGTCCACCTCCGCCTCCACGATATCTCCGGCCTCGGCCGTCCTGCCGGAGGCGCGACCGAATATCTTCTCGCTGATGGTAGCCACGATTCACCTCTCCGTCGAAACCGGATCTGGCAGCATGTAGGCGATGTCGTCCTGGGGGTGGCGGTAAAGCCTGGATTGCAACCTCTTCTGGTCCAGGATGTGGCCGATCAGGCCGATGCTCCTGCCCAGGGCGAAGAGGCCGTTGAGGTAGCCCAGCTCTACCACGCTTTCGACGTCCTTCTCGGTGAAGCCATCGCAGGAGTTCATCAGGTCCAGGAAGAGTATCCCTATACAGCCGTCCACGTTCAGGATCAGGTTCCCCTTCTTGGCGGTGGTGATCTGCTCCACTTGGAGGGCGTAGTCCAAAAGGTCTGTCGTCTTGAAATACTCCCTGGCGTAGCCGATCAGCAGCTCCACTCTCTTGTCGGGGTTCTTCACGCTCTTGATCCTGTGGCCTATCCCCGGGATGTTGATCCCCTTGCCCTTCATCTCGTTCACGAACTGATCAGGGGTCAGGCCGGAGTCGCGAGCTCGTTTGAACTCCCTGGCGGCATCGTCTATCGCTCCGCCGAACCGGGGACCTATGGTGAGCAGACCGCTGGCCAAAGAGGATATCAGGTCTTTTCCCGCACAGGAGGCCACGATGGCATTATGGGCCGCCGATACCGCAGGCCCGTGATCTGCCACGATCTGGAGCACCATCTCTATGAACTCGGAGGCCCAGGACGGGAGCTCTTTCTTGAACCAGAGCAAGCCGATCACCCCACCGATCCCCATCTCATCCTCGATCACCTTGCTGAGGGACTTGCCTCCGTAGAGCACCTCCTCCCCCCGGTCGTCGGAGATGGTGCAGATCAAGGTGGTGGGCTTCCTGACCAGACCGGAGACCACGGCCTTGTTGTAGTCCATGGAGATCGAAGGGACCTCTGGCTCCACTACGTCTTTCACCCGGCCTTCGGCCTTCAGCCGCTCGTAGACCTCTCCTATCTTATCACCATAATCGTCGAAGGAGACGGGCACCACGGCCCCTGCATCTCTGAGGGCCTGGTTCTTGGCGTCGGCGGTCTCTTGATAGGAATCTGCCCTGGCCCCGGCGTGGCCGAACTGGACGCTGGTGGGGAGGACCTTGGAACAGGTTCCCGTAACCCAGATCACCAGAGGTTTTGTGATCTTACCTTCTTTCAGGGCCTCCACGATCCGGTACTCGTCGGTCCCGCCAACCTCGCCCAGACAGGCTATCATGGCTATCTCCGGGTTTGCCTCGTACCTCATGATGTGGTCTAAGAGGTTGCTTCCTGGGTATCGATCGCCGCCGATGGCGATCCCCTCGACGATCCCGCTGGAGTTCCTGGCCACGATGTTGAAGGCCTCGTTTAACATCCCTCCGGACTTGGAGACGAAACCCACACACCCCGGCCGATAGAGCTTCGACTCTACGATATTCTCGAGGGTCCCGGCGGTGTTACCGATCCTGAAGGCTCCGGCCACCAGGCCGCCCACGGTCGCGGGGCCGATTATGGTCTTGCCCAGGTTCCTGGCGGTGGCGGTCATGATCTTTGCCTTTCTCTCGGGCACACCTTCGGCGACTACGACCACGGTCTTGATGCCGGGCTGGCCGAGAGCCTCCATGGTGGCCTCAAAGGTCGATCGATAGGAGGCAAAGTTCACCATCACCTCGACATGAGGATGCTCCGCCACCGCCTCGGGGATCGTCCTGTACATGGGAAGGAGGATCTCTTCTGTAGACCAGAATACCTTGTGAATCCCCGCCCGGCCGGGGTTTATTATGGCTGCTATGCTGGGGGTATCTCTTTTGCAGATGTAATCGAAGTCGAGCATCCTCTGGATGGCGTTGACCTGGTACCCGTAGACGAAGGCCTGAGTTTTCTTGTCGAAGAGCTTGTACCACTCTACCATCTCATCACATCCCTTCGTCCAGGGCCATGGGAACGATCCTGGTCATGTGCGTCTCCGGGCCGAATACCTCTATCGGCACGCCCAGTCTTTCTCCCAACCGACGCATGATCTTCAGACCTTCCTCGTAGTTGGGGCCCCCTCTGCGGACGTAGATCTTGACGTCGGCCTCCTTCAGCCGGTCTCTGTAGTCTTCCAGGGCCATGACGATCCCTTTGAAGGTCCTGGCCACGTCGGTGAAGTTGGCGATGCCGCCGCCGATGAGGAGGACTTTGGGCCTTCCCTGGGGATCTTTCTCCCGGGTCATGAGGTCCAGTATGGTCTTGGTGTACTCGTAGGTATCCTCGGTGCTGGGGTCGCCGCTATACTCGCCATAGTTGGCCACCTCCCCGCCGAACCCGAGGTCGCAGATGGTATCGGTGTATATCACGCTGGCCCCGCCGCCTGCCACCATCGTCCAGACGCGGCCCCGGGGGTTGAGGATGGTGAGCTTCAGGGAGGCTCCCGTCCTGGAGTCCAGGTCTTTTATGTACCTCTCTTCCTCGCTCAGGGCGCGGCCGAAGGGTTCGGGAGACTCCAGGTCCTTCCACGTTTCTCTCTGCCAGAACTGCTCCGTATCGTCCAGCTTGGCTACCACGTCCAGAGGCACGATCCGGCCGTCTTCGAATATGAAAGGGTTGATCTCGAGGTAGGCGAACCCCAGATCCGCATAGAGCCTGTAGAGGCCTCGTACGAAGTCTGCCACCTGGTCGAGCCGGTCGCCCAGAGAGGAGGGCAGTTTGGATCTCAGGTCGATATCGTCGATATCGTCCATGATATTTACCTCGATCTTGGTGACCTGGTTCCAATTCTCCTCTACGGAGATTCCGCCTGCCATGGAAAAGTAGATGGAATCTCCCTGGTAACCGGATTTTATGGCCGCATAGAGCTCGTCATCTTGGGCGTGGGGTATGAAAGGCTCGATGAGGAAGTGGGTCAGCGGGCCAGTCGTTGTGCCCACCAGTACCTCTTTGTTCATCTTCTCTAAGAGGTAGTCCTTGGCCTGATCCCAGGTAGCGTCCAGGAGGACCAGCCCGTGAGCGCCTCTCTTCCCGAAGAGCTGGTCGGGCTTGACTACGAGCTTCTTTTTCTTGAGCCAGGGGTACTTCGCCGCCAGAGCCTCCAGATCGGTGTCCGGGGTTACGAGGGCGAGTTCACCTTCATAACTGAAGTTATCGATATAATCGGGAAGATACTTTGCCAACATGACCTTGGCATCATGCTCTCTTATCCCTCTTTGTGCCATTTTCAAACCTCCTCGGGGTGAATGGAATTTTTCGTTTACATATCTTTCTGCGAGGAAGGCGAGTAAATCTTCAATTCGGTCAGATTCGCTCTGAGTATATAATATTATACATCATATATAATACGGGAAGACTGAAATATCCTTCTGTTCCAAGACTGACCATGGATTGCCCCTGTTGCGGGAGGAAGATCAGACCGGCGGAAGAGGTCCTGGCCGGTCTGGACGCCCTCTACATGGCCTGTCCTCTCTGTCCACCGGAACCGGGGTTGGAGAAGAACTCTCCTCTGCATCTTCTGGACCGGGATCTGGAACGGTGTAGTGCATGCGGCAGAGCGCCTTTGGACCTGGTGATGCTGGAGGTCCTGAAGGTCCTGGTGGATTTCGGGCTCCGAGACCGGTCCGACACCCTGAGGAGTGTGGGGTCTCCCCTGGTGGAGACCGGTTATCCTATGGCCTATCCGCCCCGTCTGGGGAGAGACGAGCTGATAATTTCGGGACGAGGACTTAGCAGGCCTGCTGCCGAGGAGATCACAAAGTCTGTTCCGGAGGTGAAAGGTGTGATCCAGGGCGATGGCCTCCCCGGCATGATCGACCCCGGACGAGGAGAGAACGATCCAGAGCTTCTGGCAGGGTGCGACCTGAGGTGCGACGTGGTCCAGAGCATCTTCGGAGATCTGGTTATCTACAAGAACCAGTCCAAGGTGCACATCGAGTTTTCGAGACAGGACGCCCCCAAGATGAGGATCTTAGAGGACCTGTGCCTCTGGAGGCGGGTCCGGGATGTGGCCGACTGTCTCTGTGGCCCGGGGACCCTGGGTCTGATATGTCTTCTGGCCGGTGCCACCAGGGTGGTCCTGAACGATATCTGGAGGCCTGCCGTTGAGAACGCGATTTTGAACCTGGAGGTGAATCGGTCGGCGCTGGGAATAGGAAGGGTCGACCGACCCGAGCCGTCCGCCTCCGACCTGGGATCATATCCCGTGCTGGTGGGTCTGGTCGAGGGCGAGCCACGGGTGGAGGTCTACCACGGTGACCTGGCCAGGTTATTTTCTCGGGCGAAGCCTGCGGAGATCTGTCTGATAGATCCCTTCCCCGGCGGGAAGACGAAAGATCTGATCGATGCCTGCCGGTCCTGTGGCGATGTCGTAATAATCTGAAGAATCGATGGGACAGCGCGGATTTGAACCGCAGTCCAAGCGCCCCAAACGCTCGAGGATCGACCAGGCTACCCTACTGTCCCTTGCCGGGTGGATAGAGAGAAGGTGCTTAAAAGCTTTTTGTCGTCACCTTCTCCGCCCGACCGTTGTTATCGTTATTATTGACCCTTCTCATCAGATGGGCGGTGGAGAGTCCACCCACGAAGGTGAGGAACCAGAGTTCGACCAGCCTGATCAGGATGGTGACCGCGGCGGCGTCATGCATGGGTATCCCCACCGCGTTGAAGAGGGCGGTCATGATTATGTCTGCCAGACCGACGCCCCCAGGGAGGATTATGGGGAGGGCCTGAAAGACGATGACCACCGCGTAGACGGCGAATATGGTGAAGATCGAGATCTCCACGTCCAGAGACTTGAAGGCGACCAAGGCCACCAGGTTTATGGATAGCCATCCGGCCACCGCCCAGAAGGTGCTGATGATCAGAGCCCTGTTCTGGCCGCTGAGCAGGTTCATGTTCCGGTGAAACTGGGAGACTATGTCCATGCAGAGTTCCTGGTCTACCTCTCGGTGGAAGATCTTCTCTACGTACTTTATCGTTAGCTTCGCTATCCCCCAGAGCCAGGTGTCTGCGAAGCAGATGCCCACGAATATCAGGCCCACGAGCAATAGGACGAGCATCGAGGCCAGGCAGACGGCCAGGGCCCAGAGGGGTACCTCGTAACGCAGGGCCAGGTAGGCGAGACCCAGAGCCATCCCGACGATGAAGGGTATGGCGGTGACTATCCTGGTAGCAGCGACGGTGGCGGCGCTCATGTCGAAACGAGAATTTTCGGCGATCTTGCTCAGAAAGTATATACGGCCGGTCTCGCCGGAGAAGCTGCCCGAGGGTATGAGGTTGTTCAAGAAGATGCTGGACATGTACATGTGGAATATATCGGTTATGGATATGTCGTAGTCTAGCTGGTCGGTGATAGTCTTCCAGGATCGGGCGTAGAAGAGCATGCTCACCAGGGCGAGGATAAATGCGGTGGAGAATATGGCCAGGTTCACCCGAGCCAGGGCAGATATCGTCTCTTCGAAGCCTACGTAGTAGAGGTAGGCCATATATGCGCTCATGCCCAGGGCTATCAGCCCCAGGGACTTTCTGGGACTGATGGTCGGGAGGGCGATATCTTGTGTCACCGCCCCTCCGATAGGCCTTCCCGTTAAAAGAGTTATCTCCACTCGCCATTGGGATCGCTTGTCCTCCGGATCGTGAGGGGTCGGCCTTGCAAGTCGGAGAATGGCGTCTTCGCATGCCCCCTTCCTACTTTCTGACTCACGCGAAGACGCGAAGTCCCTCGTCGAAATGCCGTGCCATTGAAGTCAAATAGGCAACAGGCACTTGACGTTTCACCCGCAAATAACGCGCAAGGACGCCACACAGACCGATTCGAATAATTCCGGCCCGAGATCCCGATGAAGGTGGAAAGCCGTATCCACCACGACGGAAGAGACTTCTTCCACATTCATCGACGAGGCACCTCCAAGCAACACCCAAATTAATATGATTTTTTAATAAAAAAGTTTTCTCGACAGCTGGTGCACATAACCAGACCGTTAGGTGTGATACCGCATTACAAAGTGTTAGCTACTGAGCTTTATGTACAACAAGAAAAATAACCGCGGAGGGCGCAGAGGAACGCAGAGCATTTAACCATTTATTTCCTCTCCGCGCCCCTCTGCGTACTCTGCGGTTATATTCCGTGTTTGGTTACAGTATGCCC
>Ga0209121_10005791_pt1 | contig 11065 bp, 11 predicted proteins | sample Cruoilmetagenom3_FD_187292 | JGI IMG/M metagenome (GOLD analysis project Ga0209121, IMG submission 187292) | Oil polluted marine microbial communities from Coal Oil Point, Santa Barbara, California, USA - Sample 3 (SPAdes) (version 2) | ecosystem: Environmental > Aquatic > Marine > Oil seeps ...
ATGAAACAAGGCGTTCTAAATAGATATCGTGATTTCCTTCCAGTCACCGCAAATACGCCTCTAATTACACTGGGTGAAGGGGATACACCTCTAATAAGGTCTCTATCCCTGGAAAAGGAACTTGGCTGTGGTGAACTCTACTTCAAGTTTGAAGGATGTAATCCCACAGGCTCGTTTAAAGATAGGGGAATGGTCGTAGCTGTAGCTAAAGCTGTGGAGAGCAATAGCCGCAGTATTATTTGTGCTTCCACCGGTAATACCAGCGCTTCAGCGGCCGCTTACGGAGCTCGCTTCGGGCTCAAAACTATCGTTGTCATACCTCAAGGGGAAATAGCCATGGGAAAATTAGCCCAGGCTGTTGTCTATAATGCCCGGATTATAAGCATAAAGGGTAACTTTGACCAGGCACTCCAAATAGTACGCAGTTTAACCGAAAAATACCCTGTCACTTTGGTCAACTCAATAAACCCCAATCGCATTGAAGGACAGAAAACAGCAGCTTTTGAAATTATAGATGAGCTGGGCAACGCTCCCGACTATCTCTTTATTCCCGTAGGCAATGCTGGCAATATCACTGCTTATTGGAAAGGGTTTGTAGAATATGCTCGAGCTGGTAAAGCGAGCCATAGTCCGAAGATGATGGGATTTCAAGCTGCTGGTGCTGCTCCGATAGTGCAGGAAAAAATTATCGAGCGACCCCAGACCATTGCTACAGCTATCCGCATTGGTAACCCTGCTAGCTGGCAGAGGGCAGTAGCAGCACGAGATGAATCGGAGGGCATCATCGATTGCGTTACTGACGATGAAATTATCAGCGCCTATAAATTAGCAGCAACCAGGGAAGGAATCTTCTGCGAACCGGCCTCTGCTGCTTCTCTAGCTGGGCTTATTAAGATGGCAGCAAAGGAAGATTTCTCCGATAAAAGAGTAGTCTGCATCTTTACCGGAACAGGGTTAAAAGACCCCGACATACCAGCCAAATACGCCAAGGCACCGATAGAGCTTCCCGCTGATCTGGCTGTTGTTGGGAAGGCTCTGTCCGGAGCAATTTCGTAAGGCCCATGAGGAGATTTAAGAAATGATAGACCAGGACAAAATCAAACTTGCTGCAGCTTCTATAATCGAAGCCATCGGTGAGGACCCCAACAGAGAAGGCCTGAAAAGCACGCCACAGCGTATTGCCGAAATGTATGCTGAGCTTTTCTCCGGCATGGATGCCGATGTAAAAGCTGAGCTAACGGTAGGATTTGACGAAAACCATCGAGAGTTAATAATATTGAGAGATATCCCCTTTTACTCGATGTGTGAGCATCATTTGCTTCCATTCTATGGAGTAGCTCATGTAGGCTATATTCCTGGTAAGGATGGCAAGGTGGTAGGGATAAGCAAGTTAGCCAGGGTAGTGGAAATTTTCGCTAGGCGCCCCCAGATTCAGGAAAGGATGACCAGACAAATTGCTGATGCCATATTTGAAACTATTCAACCTGATGGCGTAGCCGTAGTTGTCCAGGCAGAACATCTGTGCATGACTATGCGAGGAATCAAAAAGCCAGGAGCAAATGCAATAACTTCAGCAATAAGAGGAAGTTTCCGCAGCAAAGCAGTTACACGCTCTGAATTTCTATCCCTGATTCAGGGTAGGTGATTAATTTTTTTCTGCCCTTATTCGTGGCGCAAGGACTCAATAGGGTCAAGGCGCGCTGCTCTGACGGCAGGATAGAGACCCGAGGCAAGTCCAACACAAATTGCCACTCCTACTGCCATGGTAACAACGTCTCCCGGGAGTATGGCTGGAAAAGGAAAACCCATATCCGCCAATACCTCAGCGCTGATTTTAATTGCACCCCATCCCAAAGCTACTCCTATAGCGCCCCCGCAGAGGCTTAGCACGGCAGCTTCAGTAAGGAACTGGGCTAAAATATCGCGACGTTTGGCTCCCACTGCTTTTCGAAGCCCAATTTCCCTGGTACGTTCGGTTACGGAAACCAGCATGATGTTCATAATGCCAATGCCACCAACAAGCAAGGATATGCCAGCTATAGCGCCCATGATAAGTTCCCCTATTGCAAGCAATTGATCGGCAGTACGTGCTACATCGCCCATGCTGATTATGGTGAAATCATCCTCCTCATCCGGCCTGATATGATGACGCTGTCGAAGTATCTCACCAATTTCCCATTGCGCCGAGCTCATAGCATCACTGTTTTTTGCTTGAATAGTGATGGCTTGAACAATATGGCCCGCGCTGCCCGCACGTTCAGATGATAAAATTGCTTGCGCCGTGGTCAATGGAACCATTGCTGCCTGGTCTTCCGTGCCAAAAGCCTCCCCTTTCCCCTGAAGAACACCGATGACTTTAAACTGGCGCCCGTTGATCCTGATGCTCTGTCCCAGTGGCGACATCTGCCCAAAAAGGGTTTCAGCTAACTCATTCCCCAGAACAACCACTCTGGCTTTTCCTTTATAGTCTTGCTCAGTGATAAAGCTACCCTGGTCCATCTCAAAGTTGCGTACATCCAGATAATTAACCGTTACACCGAGAGTCAAGCAGCCAACATTCTCTCCACCAGCTACTATGCCAGTTGTGCTTTGCGATACAGGAGCTACCATCGCCACAGAAGGGGCATTGTCAGCAATGGCCTGGGCATCTTCCATAGTCAACGTCGTTGAGGAAGCGAATGGGCCAGCAGCTCCATGCCCGCTACCTGGTGCGCCGGGGGTAACGAATATAATATTAGCCCCTAACGATTCGAAGGATTCCCTCACCATAGCCTGTTCTGACCTTACCAAAGATACCATAGAAATAACCGCAGCTACGCCAATCAAAACGCCCAGCATGGTTAGAATTGACCTCATTTTGTGGCTGTATATGGTGCGTAAAGCAGTAGCGAAGCAGTCCCACAATTTCATTCTACCGCCTCAATTCGACCATCGCGAATGTGGATAGTGCGCTGGGTGTAGGCAGCAATATCTGCTTCATGCGTGACTAAAATAATAGTCATTCCTTGTTCATTGAGTTGCTTAAACAATAGCATAATTCCCTTACTTGTCTGTGTATCGAGATTGCCCGTGGGTTCATCAGCCAAAATAAGAGAGGGGTTATTTATCAATGCCCTGGCAATAGCCACTCTTTGTTGTTCTCCTCCTGCTAACTCGCTTGGCTTATGTTTAGCTCGATGAGCCAATCCAACAGATTCTAAAGCCTGCAGAGCCTTTTGCCTGCGGTTGCTACTTCCACTATAGATAAGCGGCAACTCCACGTTAGCCAGAGCCGTAGCTCCAGACAACAGGTTGAAGCTCTGAAAGACAAAACCTATCTTTTTATTTCTTATCTCAGCTAACTTATTGTCATTAAGTTTGCCCACCTGCATTTCATCCAGGCGATATTGCCCTGATGTGGGTTTATCAAGACAGCCGATGACATTCATCAATGTGGATTTACCCGAGCCCGAAGGCCCCATAATAGACAGCATCTCCCCATCCTCAATCCGGCAGTTTATTTCCCGCAGAGCAGGGATTTCTGTTCGACCTGCTCTATACACCTTTGTGATATTCTCAAGTTCAATCATTATTAGCCACCAAACATTCTAAAAGGCAATTGTGCTTCAGGGAATACTACTATTTCTCCCTCTTCCAACCCAGACAAAACCTCAGATTTCATACCATCGCTTGACCCTAAACTAATCTCTCTTTGTTCAACTTGCCCATCTACGACAACTTCCACCGACGGCTTATCCCACGTACCCCGAATAGCCCGATTCGATATCAACAATACATTATCATAACGCTCGATTATAATTTCTGCGGTGCTGCTCATGCCATCTCTAAGTTCTTCATCAGGGTTTTCCATGCTTATGATAGTTTTGTAAGATACCACTCCAGATTGAACAGTACCTGCCTTGGACATAAAAGTCACCTTGCCTTTTACATCTTTACCCGGCAAAGCATCCAGTGTAATGATTGCCTCTTGTCCCAACTCCACCCTGGAGACGTCTATTTCATCAATAGCTCCATTCATCTCTATATTCGTGGGATCAACCACAGAAATCACCTGTGCCGCTGCCGAAATACGCTCGCCCGTTTTCATATCGATGTCAGTCACTACACCATCAAAGGGGGCAATAATTATTGCCTTGTTTAACTCTTCCTTAGCTAAACCCAGATTTATTCTGGCCTCGTCCGTTTCCATCTCTATCAGCTTAATCGAAAAAGGCAATGCCCATCTCCTGGCTACTGATTTCTCTTGAGCTTTATGTAAACTTATCTCAACTTCCTCCAGCACAGCCTGCATCTCCTCAAATTCCCCCTCGCTTAGAAGGTTTTTCGCTTCTTCCAGATTATCCTGAGCTAACTCAAGGGCCAACCACACTCCAGCCATGTCGGTAAGATAAGTGCTTGAATATCTGGGATAAATTGTTTGCATGAGCTTGTACTCAGCCATCTCATATTGAGCCTGCGCCATTTGCACATTTAGCTCCAGAGAATAAGCATCCATCCTGGCTAATGTCTGGCCCTCTACTACAGTATCTCCTTCCTTAACCAGTATTTCCGACACCACATTAGAGATGCCAAAGGATAAACTCGCCCTGCGCGGCATCTCCAGGTTACCGCTAACAGAAACGCTTGTTATTAGATCGCCTCGAACAACCTCAGTGGTCTCCTGGGTTTCGTCATTTGAACCGGCACAGCCAGCACAAATTGCAGCTATCAAGAAGATTGCTGTCACTATAGTTAACCATTTTCTCATTTTTGTTCAGCCTCCATTTCGGTAAAGAAGTAAATGCCTGCTCCCGCCAAAGTTATCGACTTCAATTGCCTTCGTTTTCTATATGTGCAGTCTTGTTTTCCCTCAACAGCCTGGAAAATTCATCCAGATGCTGGCTCATAGTATTAAGTAATTCTTCCACGTCCTCGGTTTTAACAAGGACAATTCCCCTGCCATGAAACTGGCCGAAAGCTAGGAGCTTGGTGCCCATATCTATGCCTAAATCTTTTCGAGCTTCGGCTGGAATCACCATCTGCCCACGAGGACCAACTACAGTAGAACCAAAACATTTACCCACCACATGTTTACTTTCTTGTTTCATTCATCCTCCTGAGATATCTTTGGGTGCGAATTATATGATTTCTCTTATTTATTTGTCAAATGGAAACAAAAAGATAATCAACAATGTGCTTGCTGAGACCAATCACCTGTTTCAGTGAGACTTACGCCAGCAGTTGCACTTTGCTTCTCCTGAAAGCTACGAATACGCCGGATAGTATTAGAATACTTCCCCCAATTTGAGTGAATGTAGGCGATTCGTCCAATATCACAAAAGCTAACGCTGTCGCTCCCACTGGTTCGCCCAGTACAGCGATAGCGACCAGAGTAGCCGGTACAAAACCCAATGCCCAATTAATAGATAAATGCCCCAGAATTTGAGGCAGCAACGCCAGGAGAACGAACATCAGGTAAGTAGTCGCAGAATATCCGAAAAGGCGATAGTTTAGAGTAAATACAGCGAGCAATAAGAACAAAGCTGCTGAGCTATAAACCAGGCACGAGTAGCTCAGCAGGCCAGTGTTTTGACGGAGCCTGCGTCCGATGAGCAAATAACCAACAACGCTCAGAGTGCCGAAAAAAGCCAGCATATCCCCCAGAAATGGCTTCGACCCAATTCTCCAATCACCATAGCCAATAAGTACAGAGCCAACCAGGCATATTACAATGCCCAGAATGGTATGCCTGCTCAGTTTCTCGTGGAAGAGGAAATGCGAGGCTATAGCAACAAAAATTGGGCTGGTGGTAACCAGAACTACCGAACTCGCCACTGTAGTATAGCTAAGCGAGCTTATCCAGAGAACGAAGTGCAATGCCAGGAAAGCTCCCGAGAGCAACGTCATGGCAAGATTGTTTCTAATCAGGCGACGCAATTCAGGCCCGGAGCGTATCCATGCAACAGGGCTAATGAGCAAGGCAGCAAGGGAGAGCCGATAAGCAGCGATAACCAGAGGGGGAGCGTCCGCCAGGCGGATAAAAATAGCGGCAAAGGAAAGAGAGACTACGCCAAGCGCCAAAATCAGATAGGTCCTGGCTATGGTTGTTCTCATTTTGAATGAATTATCCTGCCGACTGAATTTCTTTCCGGGCTAATTCAGTCACCCATAAACTGGAGCAATATTTTACGCGATCTCGGACGATTATCAAAATCGACAAAAATTATTTGCTGCCACGTGCCCAAAGTTAATTTTTTGTTCACCACCGGTATAGTCAATGAAGCCCCAAGCATAGACGCGCGTACATGGGAATGGCCATTCCCATCTCCCCATACCTTATTGTGTTCATAGGGCATATCTCGAGGCACTACCCTGTCCCACATATCTCCGAAATCCTTGACGAGTCCCGGCTCATATTCAATAGTCGTTATGCCTGCGGTCGAGCCGCATATAAACAGGGTTACTATCCCGTCGCTCACTCCTGACTTCTCCACTTCTCTTGACACTTGAAGTGTTATGTCAAGCACATCATAATTCCCCTTTGTCTGAAATGTAATTTCTTTAGCCGTTATGGTCATATTGTTACTCCCTCCCACACGATATCGCCCAATTCAAACACCGGCCCATCATGACATACTTTCTTTAACCCCTTCCTTGTATTTATGCTGCACCCATAGCAAGCCCCCACACCACAACCCATCCTTACTTCCAGGGAAACCTGGCATTTCTTCAGTTTGTACCCTTCGTCAGCTTTGTCCTGGGTAAAGTTTTCGGATAGTACTGCCTCTCTCGAAGCACGGGATGCAGGAGATTCAAAACAGCGAAGCAATTTTGCCATCCCTTCATACATACCAGGTGGCCCGCAAGCGTATAACTGGTCAGCCCATTCCAGAAAATCAGGCAAAACATCGGTTACCAGGCCTTTCCTGCTGCCTCCGCTGCCATCCTCCGTAACAGTGATAACTTGAATCCCAGATGGCAATGACGATAAGGGATACAGTTCACTGTCCGCACTTGCCCCGTAAATTAGCCTTATCGAGTGTTGCGATGAAGCATGATGCGCTAAAAACACAAGTGGCGTAATGCCAATTCCGCCAGCCAGCATCAATAAGTTTCTCGAACTCGTTTCGACTTTGAATCCCTTGCCCAGAGGGCCAAGAATATCCAGCCTGTCACCCTCGCGGCGCTGCGATAGCCACAAGGTGCCCTTACCCACTATCTTGAACAGAAGAGCAACCCGTCCCGCATCCACCTGGTGTATGCTAAAAGGACGCCGCAATGTTAAATCTCCACAACGCAAGGTAACAAATTGTCCCGGCTCAGCTGTGTCAGCTATATGAGCCGCCTTAAGCCACATAAGGTTCACACGCGGCAGGATTTCCACATTAGAGCTTATGGTGCAGGTGAATTCTTTCATAACAAATCACGAGTTCCCTCCCCCCAACACTGTCTGTCTGGAGTCGCTGAACCCAAAGAGCTCAGAAAACCCAACGCCATTCTCAATTATATCATCTTAAACTGCAATCGGGAGGGTATAAAACCCACACCCATAAATAGGTGACCATATAAAGTAGTGGCGGGGTTTATCCCCGCCTTGGGTGTTGTGATGTCTGGCGATGGAGCTACCACGGGAGGGCACACAACCCTCCCCCACATCTATTTTTTGCCGTCAAAATTTTTCTTGCCTGCCACCAGTATGCTTTCCATAAGCTTGCGGTAGTTTTCTACTTTTTTGTATATTTGCTCAGCCAGTTCTTCTACATAGGTGTGCGAGGTCAAATTTCTGTCGTCGGTCATCTCCATGCACGCCACAGTTTGCTCGCCTCCTATAAGTCCACTGCCCAAAGCTTCTCTGAAACATGACCTGGGCGAGTTACACGTAATACCATCAACTTCTCTCAGGTAATCTCTTACAAATTTCCAGAATGCCTCAAAGGTATATTCAAATCTCTGTATAGCGGCATCCCTGACCACCACGGAATAGGGCTCACAGGATATCGCCTTCAATGCCCCCAAAGCTTTCTCTATATCCCTTGTTCTTCGTTCTAATTTCCCCAAATTAGTTTTCCCTCTTTCAATACTGCCTGAGTAAAATTTTTGGGTGCTTGGGACAGGTCAACTACATCCACCTTATAGGGTATATCAGAAATCTCTATTTTTTCCCGCATCAAAGCAAGTTTGCCCTGCTTTACTCCTCTTCCTGAATATAGTGCCACATCCAAATCGGAAGTTTCTAAATAATCCTCCCTCGCCCTTGAGCCGAACAAAATAACTTTAATATCATCATCCTTAAACACATCTTTTACAATAGCCTTAAGCATCTGCAGAGAATTTCTAAACACAGCACTTTTCGATTTCATAGCTTAATACCTGGTTCTTCTATTATATCATCTTGCGCAGCAATAGAGAGGTCATAAAACCCTCCCCTACAATATAATACAAATGGATAGTAAACTAGTGGTGGGGTTTATCCCCGCCATGGGGTGCTGTGGTGGCTGGCGGCCATGATTATCCGCCCATCAACTATGGTTACCATTACTTTACCCTTAAGCCTGTATCCCTCGAGGGGAGTGTTCTTACCTTTAGAGACAAACTGTTCGCTATCCACCACCCACTCTCGCACAGGGTCGAATATGGTGATATTAGCAGGAGAACCTGTTTTCAGTGTGCCCAAATCATCATCTCTACCAAGAATTTTTGCCGGCTCACAGGTTAACTTGGAAATCAGAGTGGTTAAATCAATTTCCCCTTTATGCACCAGGCCCATGAGGCATCCAAGAGCAGTTTCAAACCCGCTAATGCCAAAGGCAGCCAGCTCTATGGGGCACTTTTTTTCTGCGGCGGTATGAGGAGCATGGTCGGTAGCAATAGCATCGATTACTCCGTCTTTAAGTCCCTTGAGCAAGCATCTTATATCATTTTCAGTGCATAGTGGAGGCTTCACCTTAGCATTGGCACAGGCTATTTCCTCAGTTAATGTGAGATGATGTGGCGTGGCCTCAGCGGTAACCGAAACTCCTCTTTCCCTGGCGTGCCGAATAAGCTCTGCAGAGCCACAGGTGCTCACATGGGCAATATGAATTCTAGCCCCGGTTAGCTTCGCCAGTGCCAGGTCACGTGCTACTATTATTTCTTCGCTGGCTGCTGGAATCCCCTTTAATTTCAGCCTGGCAGATACCTTACCTTCATTTATAACTCCTCCTTTGCTAAGTTCCTTATCTTCGCAGTGCTCTATGATTGGCAAGCCAAACTCACAGCTACGCTCCATGGCGCAGCGCATAACCTGCGAATTGGGCACAGAGTCGCCATCATCGCTGAAGCCAACCACTCCCGCATCAGCCAGTTCAGCCATCGGTGAAACTTCCTTGCCTTTCCTTCCTTTAGTGATACAACCTATGGGAAGAACATGGACGAAAGCATCGCTGCTAGCTTTTGCCTTTACCCACTCCACAGTATCCCGTGTATCCAGGGGCGGGTTCGTGTTTGGCATATAGCATACAGTGGTAAATCCACCCGCAGCAGCAGCCTCCGTTCCCGTGGCAATAGTTTCCTTGTCTTCGAATCCCGGTTCCCGTAGATGACAATGCAGGTCTATGAACCCAGGACAAACAATAAACCCCGTGGCGTCGATGCTCTTTGCCTGGCTTAACATATTCGAGGGTAAAGAATCCTGGGGAATAGTATTACCCACCTGCACAATTTTGCCCTTAGCAACAAGCAAGTCGCCAACCTCATCCATGCCACGGCTGGGGTCGATTACACGGCCACCACGGATAAGTAAAGCAGCAGCTTTGCTGCCCCGCTCCTTTCGCAATGAGGCTTCGTCTTTCATCTCATCACCCCTAAATCCTGGCGCTATGCCATGATTCAAATATCAGTATTCTCAGGCGCAGTATCTCGAGTAACATAACTGCTGGGTTTGAATCCTCGTGACTGAGCTTCCTCTTCAGAATCGAAAATAATCAGCTTTTCTGAATGGATTCTTCGAATCCAGCTGCTGGCAGCACTATGATATTTCTTGGTCTCCGTTTTCCCTTCATGCCAATCCGCGCTGGCAATATATTTCGGGTAAAGCTCATGTTCGCAAAAGAAACAGTTCAAAGTCAATGGTTTGAGGCTCACTATTCTGAACGCAGGCTTTATATACCCGATTTCGCTCTCCTGGTTTGTTATGCACTTTGGATTGCTGCATTTGAGGCCAGAATCCCTCCTGTAAACCGGGTAATCCTCCTGGCGGACAGAGGAATAATCATCCACGTCGGGGACTGTAATCTCCTTAGCTCCCAGCAATAGCGCCAGTAATGCCATTCTAACAGGCACTCCGCGAGCAGCTTGCTTGAAGTACATGCTCCTGGGATCTCCATCCACTTCGTATGCCAGTTCATCGACGCGAGGCAATGGATGCATAATAATGGTTTCCTTAAACTTCTTCTTTTTGAGAAGCTCTTTATCCACCACAACATGGCCATTCTTTGCTTCCTTTCCTTCTGTTTTCATCTGTCTTTCCTTCTGAATCCTGGTAACATAGAGAGCGTCGACATCTTTTTCCAGCTCCACTTGCATGCTGACGTCAGGTATCATAGCCAGCTGGTGTGGACTGCTGGGAGTCATATATACAGCGTCTACAGGAAATAAACCTTTCTTGGATACACGGTCCAGTGCTTTATACCTTTTCAGATTACCTTTATACCTGGTAGTTAGTTTCCTCAGAACCCACTCAGGCATCTCCAGACCAGGGCAGGGATGAAACAGTATAGTGGCGCCAAATCTAGCCAGTGCATAAGTTAAGGAATGTATAGTTCGCCCGTACTTCAAGTCTCCCCACAGAGCAATCCTCAGTCCCTTAATGCTTTGCCTTTCCTTCTTAATAGTGTAAAGGTCGCACAAAGTCTGAGTGGGATGTTCATGCCCCCCATCACCAGCGTTTATTACCGGAATGCCGGCATAGTCAGCTACCACTTTAGCTGCTCCCTCCCAGGGATGTCTGATGACGATTATATCGGCGTAGCTCCCCGCCACCTTGGCCATATCAGCAATGCTCTCACCTTTAGCCAAGGAGGTGGCACCTATATCCACCGCACTAATA
>Ga0209121_10005792_pt1 | contig 11064 bp, 12 predicted proteins | sample Cruoilmetagenom3_FD_187292 | JGI IMG/M metagenome (GOLD analysis project Ga0209121, IMG submission 187292) | Oil polluted marine microbial communities from Coal Oil Point, Santa Barbara, California, USA - Sample 3 (SPAdes) (version 2) | ecosystem: Environmental > Aquatic > Marine > Oil seeps ...
TGGTCATGGTCATGGTCATGGTCGTGCGAGTGGCTGTGTTCGTGGCGGTAAAGTGCCAGCGCGCCTTTGGTGCCGGTGCCAAACAAGGCGCGGTATTCCGGCGCACCGGCGACTATTTCCGGCGTGCCTTCGCAGCAGATATGCCCGTTCAGGCACAACACCCGGTCTGATGCGGCCATCACAACATGCAGATCATGGCTGACCATCACCACGGCGCATCCCAAGTCGCGCCGCACCTCTTCGATCTGGCGATAAAAGGCGGCAGAGCCGGGTTGGTCCAGCCCCTGGGTGGCCTCGTCCAGCAACAACAACTGTGGTTTGTCCAGCAGGGCGCGGGCCAGCAGGACGCGTTGCAATTGCCCACCCGACAGGTCGGCCATTTGCCGACCGCTCAGGTCCGGCGCCCCGGCGCGCTCCAGCGCGCTGGCCGCTTGTTGCGCGCTGATCCGGCGCGGCAGGCCAAGAAAGCGGCGCACGGTCATCGGCAGGGCCGCGTCAATCGCCAGCTTTTGCGGCACATAGCCGATGCGCAGGTTGGCGGCCTTTTCGATATGACCGGATGCCGGGGGCACGGCGCCGATCAGGGCGCGCAGAAAGGTTGATTTGCCAGAGCCGTTTGGGCCGACAATGGTGACAATCTCGCCCGGGTTGATTTCAACGTTCACGTCTTGCAGCACCATATGGCCGTCCAGACGGATGTTCAGGTTGCGTGCGGCAATCAGCGGGGAGGTCATGCGGGGGACTCGGCGCAGATGGGGCACAGGCCTTCGGCCTCGACCACGATACGTTCGATGGTAAAGCTGGTGGCGCGGGCGGCCGCACCCAGCCGTCCCTGGGCCAGTTCGGTTTCGGCTTCGGCCACGGCTTTGCAATTGCGGCAGATTAGAAAGGCCGGGACGTGGTCGTGATCGGGATGGGCGCAGGCGGTATAGGCGTTCATCCGTTCGATTCGGTGGGCCAGCCCGTGTTGCACCAGAAAGTCCAGCGCGCGGTAGACCACGGGCGGCTGCGAGCCAAGGCCATCAGCGGCCAGCACGTCCAGGATTTCATAGGCCCCCAGCGCGCGGTGTTTTTCCAGCAGGATTTCCAGCACCCGACGGCGCGCCGGGGTGAACTGCAGTTTCTGCGCCGCACAGCGCTGTTCGGCCTCGCGCAGGGCGCTGGCGATGCAGGTGGCATGGTTGTGCGGGTCAAATCCGATGGTCGACATGGGCGGGGTCCGTTATGGGTCTGTGGTGGTGATTTGGGGTTGATATGTTATAACATCGCATCTATCAAGGGGCATTGATTGTTATAACATAACAGATAGGTTGCTGATGTCCTTCTTTCGTTTTCTGCTGGTGGCGATGCTGCTGGCCCCTGCTGCCCACGCAGAGGCGCCGCGCGTGGCCACGGATATCGCCCCGGTACATTCGCTGGTGGGCATGGTGATGTCGGGGGTTGGGACGCCTGACCTGATCGTTTCGCCGGGGGCATCACCGCACGGCTATGCCCTGCGCCCGTCGCAGGCGCGCAATCTGCAACGGGCGGATCTGGTGGTCTGGATTGGGCCGGAACTGACGCCCTGGCTGGCCAAACCGATGGCGACACTGGCCTCTGATGCGGATCAGTTGGAATTGCTAGAGGCACCGGGGACGCAGGTTTTGCCGTTTCGCGACATGGGCGGTGACGGGGATCATGACGGGGATCATGACGGGGACGGGGACGGGGACGGGCACGGGCATGAGGGCGGCCATGATCATGATGGGATTGATCCGCACGTCTGGCTGGACCCGGAAAATGCGGTTGCCTGGCTGGCGGTGATTGCCGACCATCTGGCGCGCATTGATCCGGACAATGCAGATCTCTATCACGCCAATGCGCAGGCAGGGCAGGTGGAACTGGAACAGTTGCAGGCCGATTTGACAGCGGTGCTGGCAGGAATGCAGGGCAAGCCGATTGCCACGTTGCATGATGCCTTTCAGTATTTTGAGGCACGGTTTGGTCTGGTTTCGGTCGGGTCGGTCAGCCTGAGTGACGCGTCAGATCCGGGCCCGGCGCATCTGGCACAATTGCGCGCGACTCTGGCCGACAAAGGGGTGACCTGCGCCTTTGCCGAGCCGCAGTTTGATCCCGGATTGTTGGAAGCAGCCATTGAAAGCCGGGATATCAAGATCATCACCTTGGACCCGATTGGCAGCCAGTTTGAGCCGGGGCCGGGGTTATATGTCGACCTGCTGCGTGACATGGGCAAGGCGATTGCAGGCTGTGCTGAATAGGGCGCTGCCCCGGGCTGCTTTGGCGGCCCGGGCCAGGGTGTTCAGCCAGTCAGACGGCGATTTTGCCGCCGCCCTTTTTGGTGACCACAACCACCGAGGGGCGCGGCGGCATGGCCGGGTCGAAGTCGGGCCAGCGGGTGGCCGGATCTGCAAAGGTTGATGCGCGTTCGAACCCCTTCAGGGCTTTGGTGCCGTCGGTGCCGGGGTGCTGGACGGCCAGAAACAGCGTCTCGCTGTCTGGGGTAAAGTACGGTCCGCACAATTCGCCGCCTACCGGGCAGCGGAAGAACAGGCGGGACTGGCCGCGCAGCTCGCCTTCGGTTTCAAGCCCGTAAAGCCCGTCTGACTTGCCGGTTTTACCCCATTTGCTGCCCTGGTCGGTGGAAATCCACAGACGGCCATCGGCGTCAAACGTGCAATTGTCAGGCGAGCCGAACCAACCGTTTTCACTGGTTTCCGGGTTCCATTGCGCGCCGATCTCGGCAATCGACGGATCGCCGCATTTCACCAGAATGGACCATGTGCCAGCGGTGGCACCGTGATCGCCATCATCTTCCTTGATCTCGATGATATGACCAAAGTTCGACTTGGCGCGCGGGTTGGCGGCATCAACCTGATCGGGTTTGCGCCGGGAGTTGTTGGTCAGCATCACATAGGCTGTGCCGTCGCCGCGCGGTTGCACGTCTTCGGGGCGGTCCATCGGGGTGGCGCCCAGAAAATCGGCGGCAATGCGCGTGTCGATCAGCACATCAGCCTGGCTGTCAAAGCCGTTTGCCGCTGTCAGTGGCCCGGTGCCATGCACCAGCGGCAACCAGGCGATATGGCCATCGGCGTCGAAGCGGGCGGCATACAGCGTGCCGTCGCTAAGCAGTTTGGAATTGGCCGCGTTGTCCTGGGTGATCGCCCCGGTCGAGACATATTTATAGAGGTAATCGAACCGGTTATCGTCGCCCGAGTAGACCACCAGACGGCCATCGGGGGCCACCGCGGTTTCGGCGCCTTCGTGGCGGAACCGGCCCAGGGCAGTGTGTTTGATGGGGGCCGAGGTGGGATCACGGGGGTCAACCTCGACGATCCAGCCAAAGCGGTTGGGCTCGTTTGGCTCAAGGTCGATGTTGAAGCGGTCGTGGAACCGCCCCCAGGCGTACCAGCGGCCCGGCACGCCATAGCGCTGCATGTTTGCGGCTTCGGGTTGGGCGGATAGGTCTGGCTTGCCGTCGCCATCCAATGTGTCGGTCCAGAAATAGCCGTGAAAGTTTTCTTCGGCCATCAGGTAGGTGCCCCAGGGCGTCATGCCACCGGCGCAGTTGTTCAGGGTGCCGATGACGCGCGTGCCCGACGGGTCGGCGTTGGTTTGCATCCGCGCATGGCCGGCGGCGGGGCCGTCGATGGCCATTTCCGTATGCAGCGGCGAGATGCGGCGGTTCAATGGGCTGTTTCGCACCACGGCCCATTTGCCGTCACCGCCTTTGGCGATCTCGACCACTGAACCACCATGCGCAGCCATTTCGATGTCGACGATCTCGGCGGTGGTCTTGTCAAAGCCGGATTTGTCCTGACGGCCAAGACCGGGGAACATTACCTCTTCGTTGGTGTATTCGTGGTTCACACACAGCAACCCACGGGTGCCTTCAGCATTCAACGGGGTAAACCCGACATAGTCGTTGTTATAGCCAAACTGCTGCAACTGGGCGGCGGCGGTCTGGTTCATCACGTCGAATTCTGGCGCACCAGCGGTGATCGGGTCGCCCCAGCGCAGCAGCACGTCGGCGTCATATCCATCGGCGATGTGGTGGGTTTCGTCATTGCCCCAGGGCAGTTCGTCAAACTTATAGCGGCTGGCGGTGGTTGCCTGGGCCGAGGTGGGGGCGATGGTGGCGGCGGTGCCAAACAGGGCGGCGGTGGCCGACACGCCCAAGGCCCCCCGCAGGATGGCGCGGCGGTCATAGCGCACGTTGATCACATCACCGATTGTGCGGGTCAGGTTGGGGTTGGTGGGAATGTCGTCAAAGGCCTCGTAGGCCTCGGCTTTGTTGCCGATATCGGGGGCGTTGATGATGTCTTGGCGATCCATGGCAGATGGCTCCGGTTTTGCTGTCTGAAACATTGGCGATTCCCTGCAGGCAATCGCATCGGGGCAAGAGATTTCAGGGCAGTGTAACACCGCAATGACGCTTGGCGTGAAACATCCGGCGCGTGGTGGGTTTGGCGCGGGGCTGGGGCGATGGCCTATTCCGCCATGCTGAAGCCTTCGATCAGCTGGCGCAGGCCCAGGGCGGCCCCGGCAAAGATTGCCAGAAAGGTGACCGGCGCGCTGACGGCCAGCAGGCTGAAGGCCGACAGACCCTGACCCACGGTGCATCCCAGGGCAATCATCGCCCCCGCACCCATGATCGCAGCGCCCAGGATCTGGCGGCGCAATTCGCGCGGGTCGTCGCAGGCCTCCCAGCGGAAATGGCCTTTGATCACCGACCCAATAAAAGCGCCCAGCCAGACGCCCGAGACCGAGCCGATGGCAAAGGACGCGCTGCGCGCGCTGCCGGTCATGGCGTACAGGATGGTTTCGCCCACCGGCGCGGAAAAACTGTGCGAGACCACGGGGCGGGCCTCGAACCCGGTGTCGAATATCCATTGGGTGCCGACCCAGCCCGAGATAATCGCCAGCCCGACGATTACCGACCAGAATATCGCCTTGGGATCGCCGCGCAGCCCGGCAGATCCCAGTGCCAATACGCAGAACAGCACGCCGATGCTGATGCCAATTCCGGCCACTGGCAAACCGGTCAACTGGGCCGCATGATGCGCCAGACCGGGTGGGGTTTCGGTGGTGATCGGCGTTTGGTGGAACAGCATGTCGCGCAAGGGCGCCAGCGGGCCGGATAGCACCACATAGGTGGACACGCCCATCACCAGAACAATCACAAACGACCGCAGATCGCCGCCACCCAACCGGGCAATCGCGCCATAGCCGCAATTGCCGGACAACGCCATGCCATAGCCAAACATCAGCCCGCCGGTGATGGACGCCATCGGCATCCAGCGAATGGACAGGTAATAGGTATCGGCGCTGTTCAGCAGGCCCGCGCCGATCAGCGCAAAGCTGCCGATGGTGGCGGTGCCGATGGCCAGCGCCCACATGCGCAGGCGTATGTCGCTGCCGCCGTATAGCAAATCCTCAATTGCGCCGAGGGTGCAGAACCGGCCAATCCGCGCAGCCAGACCCAGCAGGATGCCGCCAAAGGCCCCCACCAGTACCACCATCTGGCTTTCGGAAAGCCATGAATGCATTGGCTTGGCCCTCCCAGTCCGTCGCTGATGCAAGGAACAGTCTGGCCAAAAACCAATGCGCAATCAACCCGTCAGTCGATCACTCTTCGCAGAACAGGTCATAGACCACTTCGAGGATGCGTCGGGGGCGCTCATCCGCCAGCCGGTAATAGATTGCTTTGCCGTCGCGGCGCGGGATAACCAGCCCCTCAAGGCGCAATCGGGACAGTTGCTGTGACACCGCAGCCTGACGGGCCGACAACAGGTCTTCCAACTCGGTCACGGATTTTTCCCCGGTCACCAGGTGGCACAGGATCATCAGCCGTCCTTCGTGGCTGATCGCCTTCAGGAAATTGGATGCGGTCGTGGCGTTGTCGACCATTTTGTCGAGCTCTTCATCGGCCATGTCGGTGGAAAATTTCGGAAGTGCCATGGGTCTGTTTCCTTGGTTGGTAATGGCAATGCGTATGCGAGTTTAAAAGCGATCTGGTCTTCTGTTGCGGTCGAGACCGCCAGATCGGATGTGCGTATCAGGAGTTTCATCCGCCATCTTCGTTGTTGGGGTCGTAATCTGTGTGGTTTTTCAGAAGGTTGCTTAAGAGGGGCCAAAAGAAATCCGGACCCGGATAGCCTTCGAGCCGGGTGATTTCCTGGCCGTTTTCGACAATCAGGAAGGTCGGCGTGAAACTGACCCGCCGCAAAATTTCGAGGTCTGTCGGCATGGCACGCAGATCGACCCGCCGCAGGGGGGCGAATTTGCCTTCGGTTGTTTTGGGATAGGCCGGGGCGATTTCCGCATTCCAGCGGGCGCACCATTCACAGCCGGTCTGTTCGACCATGACCAATTCGGTAGCCGCTGCCGGTATTGCCAGCACTAACGCCGCAATCATCCCGACGCACTTGTGAACAGCAAACATGTGTCACCTGTTGACGTTTCTTGGTCCCATAACCTAATTTGAATATATGAATAATTCAAGATGACGGTCGCGCGACGCCGTGACGTCAGTGCAGGAAGACTTGAAATGCTGGAAATTTCACTGTTTGGCGCGCTTGTTGCCGGTCTTTTGAGCTTTTTCACGCCCTGTATCCTGCCAATGGTGCCATTTTACCTGTCTTACATGGGCGGGCTGAGCATGGCCGAATTGCGCGGTGATGGTGAAATCGCGCCCGGTGCACAACGGCGATTGTTGGTGTCAGCGGTGTTTTTCGCGCTGGGTGTGACGACGATATTTATGTTGCTGGGCATGGGGGCCACGGCGCTGGGGCGGGCGTTTGGCGATTATCTTGAACCGGCATCTTATGTGGCGGCGGCGATTCTGGTGGTGTTTGGCTTGCATTTTCTGGGCGTGATCCGGGTGCCGTTGTTGTATCGTGAGGCACGGATGGAAAGCAGCGCAAAGGCCAGCACGGTGTTGGGGGCCTATCTGATGGGGCTGGCCTTTGGCTTTGGCTGGACGCCTTGTGTTGGCCCGGCGCTGGCGTCGATCCTGATGATCGCCAGCGGCATGGGCGATATCTGGCGCGGGGCGTTGTTGTTGTTTGTCTACGGTGCCGGGATGACGGCCCCGTTTATAGTGGCCGCGTTTTTTGCCCGGCCGTTTCTGGCCTGGGTGCAAAAGCACCGGGCGGCATTTGCCTGGGTGGAAAAGGGCATGGGCGTGATGTTGATCGCCTTTGCCATTCTGATCGTAACCGGCGGGGTTAACCTGATTGCGGACGCAATGATCCGCTGGTTTCCGGTGTTTACAAGTGTTGGCTAGGATTTCTTGGGAGGAAAGACAATGAAACAAGTACTGACTTTTGTGGTGGCACTGATGCTGGCAGCCCCCGTCTGGGCCGCTGAACTGGGCGACGATGGGCTGCACAAGGCGGCGTGGATGCGCGACACGTTCAAGGACCTGCAAGAAGATTTCGCTGATGCGCAGGCCGATGGCAAACGCCTGATGCTGATCGTCGAGCAACGCGGTTGTGTCTATTGTAACGAGATGCACGAAAACACCTTTCCCGACCCGCGCGTCAAGGCGATGTTAGAAAATCAATTCTATCCGGTGCAGATCAACCTGCATGGCGATACCGAGGTGGTCGATGCCGATGGCGATGCGCTAAGCGAAAAGGCGGCGACGCGCAAATGGCGGGTGATGTTCACGCCAACGATGATCTTTTTTCCCACCGAACTGGACGACACCATGTCGACAGCGGATCAGGCCGTGGCGGTAATGCCGGGGGCGTTTTCGCCGGGCACGACGCTGGACCTGCTGACCTGGGTCGCCGAAGAACGCTATCTGGATCAGTCCGAAGAGGATTTCCAGCGCTATCACGCGCGAATGATTCGCGAACGCAATGATGGCGATACCAGATAATTTATGTTCCCTGATTGGGTGGTTTCGGCAATATTTGACCGGGCTTACCCGTGTTACGGGTCTTTTATAATAACCCAGTAATTCACAATTGTGAATTTGTTGTTGCGTCGCAGGTATTGCGTGGCCTACGGTGAAATCAGCAAACCACATGTATGAAAAATAGAGTGGTCGCTTAGGGAGGAACCATGAAGCTAACATTTGTGACAATGGCCGTTTGTCTTGTCGGCAGTGCAGCGCTGGCTGGCGGGGTTATGCCGACTGACGTGAAATTCGAGGAAGACGGCGCGGTCGCGACCTCGCTGAGCGGTATGCCGGGCGATCCGGCCAGCGGGGCCGAGATTGTGGCCACCAAATCCATGGGTAATTGCATTGCCTGCCACGAGATCACAGCGCTGGCAGACACACCGTTTCACGGCGAGATTGGCCCGGTTCTGGATGGCGCAGGTAGCCGCTGGAGCCAGGAACAACTGCGCGGTCTGGTGAGTGATGCCAAGATGACCTTTGACGACTCGCTGATGCCGTCGTTTTACAAGGTGACCGGGTTTGTGCGGCCAGGCGATGCCTATACCGGCAAGGCCGCCGAGGGAGAGTTGGCGCCACTGCTGTCGGCCCAGGAAATCGAAGACGTTGTCGCCTTTCTGATGACGCTGAAGGACAAGTAAGCCGCGGCGGAACGCCGGGTGGCTAACCCATTAAACAAGGGAGAGAACGAAATGGAATTCTCAAGACGCGAAACGCTCGCACTTGGGCTCGGGGCTGTCGCATTGTCGATCTTGCCATTGCGCGCACATGCGACCACCGAAGAATTGATTGCCGGGTTCACTGGCGGCGCTGATACGACCGATGGGGGGGTGACCCTGACCGCACCCGAGATTGCGGAAAACGGCAACACCGTGCCGATCAGCGTGGACGCACCCGGTGCGGCGGCGGTGATGATCATCGCCAGCGGCAACCCGACGCCATCGGTGGCGACGTTCAACTTTGGTCCGCTGGCGGCGGCGCAATCTGCGTCTACCCGTATCCGGCTGGCCGGAACGCAGGATGTGCTGGCGATTGCCCGGATGGCCGATGGGTCATTCAGGCGCGCGTCGTCGACCGTCAAAGTCACAATCGGGGGCTGCGGCGGCTAAAGCCTGCCCGGATATTCCTGAACCCCCGTCTTTTCCGACCCAAGGAGAAATTACAAAATGGCATCTGGTGTAAAACCCCGCGTCAAAGTCCCGAAAACCGCAGCCGTCGGCGAAGCGATCACGGTCAAGACCCTGATCAGCCACAAGATGGAAAGCGGTCAGCGTAAGGACAAAGAAGGCAATCTGATCCCGCGCTCGATCATCAACCGTTTTACCTGCGAGTTTAACGGCCAGTCCGTTATCGATATCTCGATGGAACCGGCGATTTCGACCAACCCGTATTTTCAGTTTCAGGCCACCGTGCCCGAAGCCGGTGACTTTGTGTTCACCTGGTATGACGATGACGGGTCGGTCTATGACACCAAGAAATCGGTCGCCATCGGGTGATCTGCGCTTCAGGGAGGAAACGCATATGACAAAAATAATAGGGATCAAAACCCTTACAGCCTTGGCATTGACGGCTGCCGCCTTTGGGGCGCCCGTTGCGGCCGATGAAGGCGCCCGTCTGGTGGTGAACGGCGAAATCGAAATGGTGATCCGCACGAAAGCGCCGGATCATGTCAGCCAGCTGGGCGAAGTTACCTCGGGCTGGATATACCGCAAGGACGAGACCCAGGCGCTGCAGCTGGATGATTTCGACAATCCGGCATTTGTCTATGTCGATCTGGCTTTGGACGAATGGTCAAAGGTTGACGGCAGCGAGGGCAAGTCCTGCGCGTCCTGCCATGACGATGTTGAAACCAGCATGAAGGGTGTACGCGCCGTTTATCCAAAGTGGAACGAAGGCGCGGGCGAAGTCCGGTCACTTGTTACACAGATCAACGATTGCCGGACCACCCGGATGGGGGCCGAAAAGTGGAAGTACACTGGCGGCAAGATGTCGGCGATGGAGGCCCTGATCACGGTCCAGTCACGCGGCATGCCGGTGGATGTGGCGATTGACGGCCCGGTCCAGTCGACCTGGGAAAAAGGCAAGGAAATGTACTATACGCGCACCGGTCAGTTGGAACTGTCCTGCGCAAGCTGCCATGAAGAAAACTATGGCAACATGATCCGCGCCGACCATCTTAGCCAGGGCCAGATCAACGGCTTTCCGGTGTATCGTCTGAAAAACACCAAGCTGAATACGGCCCATGCCCGGTTCAAGGGCTGCGTGCGCGACACCCGCGCCGAGACGTACAAGCCCGGCGGTGCCGATTTCCTGGCGCTGGAGCTGTATGTAGCCAGCCGTGGCAACGGCTTGTCAGTCGAAGGGCCATCGGTTCGTAACTAACCAAATTGCCCGCCCCGGTATGTTCCGGGGCGGGTTTTTCTCTGCTTTACCCATTCATACATGCGAATTTGATGCATGTTTCTTGTAGGATGCTGCCCCATGATCTCTCGCCGCGATTTTCTTCAGGTTTCGATGGCAGCCTCGGCGCTGGTCGGGGCCTCGGGTTTTGGCAATTGGGCGCGTCTGGCGGCGCAGCAGGCGCTGACCCAGGATCAGCTGCTGGAGTTTGATACCTATGGCAATGTCAGCCTGATCCATGTCACCGATATTCACGCGCAGCTGAAACCGATCTATTTCCGCGAACCCGAGGTTAATCTGGGCGTCGGCGCGGCCAAGGGGCAGGTGCCACATGTTACCGGCGCGGATTTCCGCAAGCTGTATGGCATCGCCGATGGCAGCCCGTCGGCCTATGCGCTGACATATAATGATTTCACCTCGCTGGCGCATGCCTATGGCCGGGTTGGGGGCATCGACCGGATGGCCACGGTGGTCAACGCGATCCGCGCCGCACGGCCCGACGCGCTGCTGCTGGATGGCGGCGATACCTGGCACGGGTCTTATACCTGCTATCAGTCGCAGGGGCAGGATATGGTCAACGTGATGAACGCGTTGAAACCGGATGCGATGACCTTTCACTGGGAATTCACCCTTGGGTCGGACCGGGTGAACGAAATTATCGAAGGCTTGCCCTTTGCCGCCCTTGGCCAGAACATCTTTGACGCCGAATGGGACGAGCCGACCGAGATGTTCAAGCCCTACAAGTTCTTTGAACGCGG
>Ga0209121_10005793_pt1 | contig 11062 bp, 10 predicted proteins | sample Cruoilmetagenom3_FD_187292 | JGI IMG/M metagenome (GOLD analysis project Ga0209121, IMG submission 187292) | Oil polluted marine microbial communities from Coal Oil Point, Santa Barbara, California, USA - Sample 3 (SPAdes) (version 2) | ecosystem: Environmental > Aquatic > Marine > Oil seeps ...
CGTTGTTCTAGAGAGGTTCTCATTTTTATCTCCTTTCTTCTTATTCCTTTTTATAGATAAGCACAAGTTAGTATTAAGTTAAGAAGTTTACTTTACAGTATGCAATAGTGGTTATAGGTCATAAGGCAAAACCAATAAAGAGGAGTAAAAATGCCGATAGATTTGGGAGGGTTGCTAGGAACAGAATTTATTCAACAAGTTATGGCAACATGTGCACTATGTATAACGCCGGGTTCTCTAGGAGTAACAGTAAGTCTGTTCGGCTGTGAATTACCAGGTCTGTGTTGTGCATCGCCAGGTGTGTGTTGTATGTTGCCAGGTTTGTGTTGGGCATTCCCAGGTGTGTGTTGTATGTTGCTAGGTTTGCCGTGCTGTGGTGTAGGTGGATTGCCAGGTTGGTGTTGTGCATTGCCAGGTGTGTGTTGTATGTTGCCAGGTTGGTGTTGGGCATTGCCAGGTGTGTGTTGGACATTGCCAGGTGTGTGTTGTGCATTGCCAGGTGTGTGTTGTGCAATACTAGGCCTGTTTGGCTGCGTATTCAGTGGGTTGTGCAGTGTATTTTCAGGTGTTATAGCCACACTGACAGGACTGCTAGGTATAAATCTATTCGAATCGTGTCCTCTATTTTCGCTAACCGGATCGTGTCCTCTATTTGTCGCATAAAGAGTGATACACGGGATGGTAGTAACGCCTCTAAGCCTGTTCCTGGTTTACACTGAGAATTTGTTTCAACATTCTTGTAGCCAAGCTAGTTGCTCCTGGCTGGATAGAGGGGGATCATTAGATCTGCCAAAAACCAAAAAGAGGCATTGATAAAGGTTTCAATCTAGCCTAATCTCACAGAAAGACCTGGCTTTTGCTTCAGTCAAAAGCTTCAACTTTGGTAGTAGGGCAACAGAGCTAACAGAACTAATTATAGTATTCTCCGTAGAACTCCTCGATGTCTTTGGCGCGCGGAAGTTTTGTTTTTTCCCAGACTTCAACAACTTCCTTCAATTTTTCGGCACCGCTCTGCCCTCCAAATAGTTCTCTCAGAAAATCAGTCCTCTCTCGAATGTCCCTTTTAGCAAAGGCCAATACCTCTTCTGAGCTGTAATATCTCAGTGGATTGAATCTCTTCCCAAAATCTTTCATGCCGTGATCCTCTTCCAATTCCTTAGGATCTGGAATAAGATAACCATAAATTGGGTGCTCGAGCCAATGCTTTATTTTTCTGCTTTCAACAAGGTAAAGGAGCTTTTTAGAATCCTTAACCTTTATCTTTTCGCCCATGCCCTCATGAATGGTCTTTCCGTCAAGTCCCCTCATTATCTCCCCATCAACTCTCTTTGGCACAGGTTTTCCATTGCTGTCAATTTTCTTTCTCTGGTTCCCATCCAAATCGTATTCTCCGACGTAACCCGAGTTAACAATAAAGAATGCCAGCCTGCCATCGAGTTCCAGTCCAAGATCCCTGTAAACTTTGAGTTTGAGCAGGGCTTGCTGAGACTGTTCCCTCGCCATAAAATCTGTTGCAGCGTAACTTCTCGTGCGGGTGCCTGGTTTCTTTCCCGCTACCGCAGAAGTTATTATCGATTCACATGCGCTATCCAGAGCGACGGCCTGCTCTGGATCAATAACTCTAAACATCGGTTCCACAACATCAAATCTCTTGAATGAAAACCCTTCTGTTTTGAGTATTTTTCTTTTTTTCTTTCCCCAGTCCTTATTAAGCTCCGAGAAAAGAAAGATGAATCTGCCATTTGTTGTGCCACTTTTCTCGTATCTAGTGCACTTGAGAGAACCTGTTTTTCCTGCAACAGCCACAGGCACTCTGCATTCATGCTTTCCTATTTTTTTAATTCTATACTCAACTCCATCGCAGTCTATGTTCATTGCCAGGACTATCGGCCTGTTGCCTTTTTCGTCGATCTCCCCTGATTTCATCAGACCCAGCCACTCAGGGCTTTGAGAAGTCAATCCCTCAGACTTTGCAAAAGAGGCCGCCTCCAGACCGATCAGCTGAACTTCTTCCACCTTCCCATCTCTCCAAATTACCTTTCCAACATTCGCATCATCCTGCTCTAATTCAGGCCCCACAGTCAGTGTTGTTTTGCCTGTTCCACTCAATCCCTTTAATATCCTGCTGGGAGTGGAACCGGCGTGATAGGAGACGCATCCATCCGCTTCGGCCCTGTTCCAGACCATCGTCAGGTTTGGTTTTTTGTAAGCCCCACCAAAGTAATCAACCCCAAGATTCAGGACCCTTCTTTTGTCTCTCTTCATTTCTGTTAGATCGTAAAGAGTTAGAGGCTGACTCGGATCGTATCCCGGCCAGATCTCTTTTATCCTTTTCGTGTAGAACTCTGGCAGAGGCTCGGGGATTATGTAATTAAAGCATACCGCTTTCCCACTCGTTCGGGGCGGGAAAATCATCTGTTTACCCATCCATGCTAGGTACCCCGAATGAGGGTTTTCTACGCTGATAACAATCTGCAGATCGGTCTTCCAGCTCGCTTCGCCCTGAACACCTTCCTGTAAGATAACTCTTGCTTCTCTTAGGTAATCAAACGCGATCTCGTAAATTTTTTTTCCTATCTCCCCATCAAACTTCTTTTGACCTTTTCCCAATTTGTAGCACTCTGGCACTATGTAAAAGGCCCTGTCCGGCCTTCTTCCAGGTTGCATAGAACCAAAAAGATACTGTCCGTCCTGTGTTTGCGTATAGTAATCTCTCAGGAAATTTATAAAAAATTCGTCAGTTGGATTTTTTATGACTTTGCCTGAATCTAACCTCGCAGAATCCACCAAAATTTTTTCATTTTCGGTCATGTTGTTCAATCTATAGCTTTTCAATTAATATAGTTTATCCCGTTATACCCCTTAAAAAATCTCTAAAACTCTCTAGAAAGGTTTATCTATCTGAATTGTATTGCATAAAGGTTTTGAAATGAAAGCGCTGGTGTTAGAGGCCGATTGGAAGCCCAAAAATGGGTATAAGCTCAGTCCCTATGAGGAAAAGACCGGAAAAGCGATTATCGGTAGTTCAATTTGGAAAAAACGAGAGTTAACGCTAAAAGAAATTGAAAAACCAAAGCCCGGAAAGAAAGACCTGCTGGTAAAGGTCGAAAACTGTGGAATCAGCGAACCAGACATTCATTTCTATCAAACAGACAGGGAAGGCTACATACTGTATCCCGGTCTGACCAAATTCCCCTGCATCATCGGGCACGAGTTTTCAGGAGTGGTTGAAGAGGTGGGGTCCCAGGTAAACGGGTTTAGGGAAGGAGATCTAGTGACCTCCGAGGAGATAATCTGGTGCGGGGAGTGCACTCCCTGCAGAAATGGCTATCCAAATCATTGCCAGAGATTGGAAGAGATCGGATTTACTGTTAATGGTGCATTGGCGGAATGGATCTCTGTGGGAAGCAAATACTGCTGGAAACTGAATGAAATCCGGAAATCTTACGGAAGCAAGGCCAACGCGTTGGAGGCTGGAGCATTGGTTGAACCTACCTCTGTGGCATACAACGGGGTTTTTGTCAGGAGCGGGGGATTCAAGCCCGGAGATTTTGTTGGAGTTTGGGGTGCAGGTCCCATCGGGCTCGCAGCCATCGCTCTCTCCAAAGCCGCGGGAGCCAGCAAGATCTTTGCCTTTGAGACAAAAAAAGAGAGAAGGGAACTTGCAAGCCAAATGGGCGCGGACCACGTTTTTGATCCTCTAGCTCTAAAAGAAGATGGCTCAGGACCGTGCAAAAAGGTTTTGGAGCTGACCAATCGACAGGGAATTTCCATGGGAATAGAGACCGCGGGAGCTCCCCTGCAAACCATTCCAGAAATCGAGAAATCTCTGGCGATAAACGGTAAGATAGTTCAGATCGGAAGAGCCGTACAAAGGGTACCCATGTATCTAGAGAGGTATCAAGCCAGAAGAGCCCAATTCTACGGGGCTAAAGGTCATTCAGGCCATGGAATCTTCCAGAGCGTAATAAGGCTCATGGCCAGCAAAAAAATCGATATGAGAAAAATAGTCACGTCTAGGTTCTACTTGGATCACGCTGTCGAAGCGATCGAAAAAGCTTCAAAGAGAGTCAATGGCAAGGTATTGGTGAAGATTTAAGAGACCTTTCCATCTACTGAATAAACCAAAAATATAAGTCCAGTATAATGTATACAAAAGAAGGAAAGGGATCAATATGAAAACTGTAGTTTTAGATGCGAGATGGGAGCCTAAAAAGGATTTTAAGCTGGGAAAAAAGGATATTGAGGGGAAGTTAACCTATCTGGGCAACCAGGTGTGGAGAAATCCAAAACTGAAGGTCGCTGAAAAAGATGTGCCAAAAATAGGGCCGACCGAGGTCCTTGTAAAAACAAGAGTCTGCGGCATATGTGGAAGTGATGTGCACATGGCTCAGGCCGATGGGGAAGGTTATATATTCTATCCAGGACTAACCGCTTTTCCTTCTACTCTGGGTCACGAGTTCTCTGGAGTAGTTGTTGAAGCGGGAGAAAAAGCGATAAACAAAAGGACATCAAAAAGATTCGAGAGAGGCGAACCCGTGACTGCAGAGGAAATGTTCTGGTGTAGTTTTTGCAAACCCTGCGCGGATGGCTACCCGAACCACTGCGAAAACTTGCAAGAGTTGGGATTTACTGTAGACGGAGCATTTGCAGAGTATGTTAAAGTGGATGCAAGATACGTGTGGAGCTTAGAGGCGTTGAAAGGCAAGTATTCTGAAAAGGATCTCTTCCTTACTGGAAGTCTCGTTGAGCCCACCTCCGTTGCCTACAACGCGGTGATTGAGCGCGGTGGGGGGATACGACCCGGAGACAACGTTGCCATTTTGGGCGGTGGGCCAATTGGTCTGGCAGCAGTAACTATCTTGAAAAGAGCGGGTGCGGCAAACGTGATCCTCTCAGAGCCATCCAAGGCCAGGGCTGAAAAGGGAAAGAAGATGGGAGTGGACTACCTCATCGATCCCACTCGCGAAGACTTTGCTAAAAGACTTCTTGATGTTACAGGAGGAATGGGTGCAGATCTTTATTTAGAAGCCACAGGGCTACCAGACAGGGTCTTTCCGGACATTGAAAAGGCTATATGGGAAGGAAGAGCTTTGAATTCTACCGTTGTCATAGTTGCAAGAGCCGCAAGAAAGATTCCTCTGACTGGAGAGGTTCTCCAAGTGCGCAGAGCTTCCATAGTCGGCTCTCAGGGTCACTCCGGTCATGGGACGTTCCCAAGAGTGATAAGCAGCATGGCTTCTGGCATGAACGTGCTTCCTTTAATCACAAAGAAGATAAAGCTGGAGGAGGTGCCTGAAAACATCCTTCTTTTGCAGAAAGGGTGCCCCGAGTGCAAGATCTCGTGCGTTTTTGATTAGGGGTAAAATGATAAGAGTCTGTGTAGTCGGAATGGGAAGGGCCGGGAAGATCCATGCAGAGAATTTCCTGAATAAAATAGAGGGAGCAAGGCTGGTAGGAATCGCGGATCCGGTTGAGCCCGTTGCGAAGCAGGCTGGCCAAAAGCTCGGAGTTCCCTATTGGCTGGACTATAAGGAAGCACTCAAAGCTAAAGACTTGGACGCTCTGGTGATATGTACTCCTTCTTACGTTCATTTGGAACAGATAGTTGAAGCGGCGAGAGCGGGAAAACACGTGCTCTGCGAGAAGCCGCTGGTGTTAAACTCAGGGGAAGCTGAAGAAGCTCTCCAGGCTGTTGAAAAGGAGGGGGTTAAACTCCAGGTTGGCTATGTGAGACGATTCGACAAATACTACTCGGAAGCAAAAAAAAGAATAGAAGCAGGTGAGATTGGTAAGCCTTTACTATTTAAAAACACAGCAAGAGATCCTTTTTTGCCTTCTGGGTGGATAACAGATCCTTCTTTGAGCGGGGGAATCTTTTTGGACATGCTTTCCCATGATTTCGACATGGCAAGATGGTTGATGGGGAAAGAAGTCAAAGAAGTGGAAGTCAGAGGAGGAGCTTGGCTGTACGAGGAAGCCAGGAAAAAAGGAGATCAGGACACGGTTGGCGTGCTTCTTACTTTTGAAAACGAAGGAATCGGCCTCCTTGAGGGGTGCAGAAAGTGTGCCTATGGTTATGACCTGAGGACTGAAGTGGTTGGATCAGAAGGAGTCCTGATGGTCGGCTCTCCTTATGACCTTAATCTTTCGGTGGGAAAAGACGAAGGCATCACACCAAAGAAAGCAAAGTGGTTCTGGGAGAGGTTTGAAAAAGCTTTTTTGTTAGAAGACAGACACTTTATAGAGTGCATCGGCAGGGATAAAGAGCCCTTAGTAGGTGGGATAGATGGTAAAAAAGCTTTAGAGATATCCATTGCTTCGAGGCAGTCGCTCAAAGAAGGTAAACCTATAAATCTATGAAAGCTATACAAGATAAATAGAGGTGCTTTAAATGAGTGAGAATAAGTTAGGAAAAATATGGTTAACCACTGAACATCCGGCAATCGTGTTTGAAGACAACACGGTTGGAAGACTAAAAAAAGAGATATGGGATGCCTCAGACGGTGAAATCAACTCAATTCTGAAAGAATATGAAATCCCTTCCGATCCCGAGTTGGGAAAGCCGGGGTCTTACATCCAGACAACGGTTCGGAAAAAAGTCGTCGAAAACCGGAGGAAAAACGATGTGGTGTTCATTCCAGTAGGTAGCACTGAGAGGCATGGGGAGCATGCCGTCTCAGGACAGGACACCCTTCAAGTCACACAAATTTTGGAAGGAGTGCGAAGGTACACCGCGAAAAAGGGAAAACCCATTAATATTGCATACCCTCCCCTTAACTATGGAGGGCACCCCTATCATCACATAGGGATGCCTGGAAATGTGATCATGCCGGAGCGCGTTGTGAGGGATACATTGATCAACGTGATGCTTGGTTTTTGGAACGATGGGCTTAGGAAGCAAATCGTGGTGAACAACCACGGAGATCTTTGGCAATTAGAGTCCGCTCTTCACGAGTTCATGTACAGGTACCAGCTGCCTGGAATTTTTCAGGTTCTGGACTGGCACCGGGGGGTGAGAGAGTTCTTCTTTCCGATCGATCGAAAGGGTTCGATGGAGACTAACTTTGTCCATGCGGCAGAAGCAGAGACATCCCTGGCTTTGCTCCTGTTCCCAAAAGGCATGATCGACATGAGCTCGGCGGTGGATGCAGAGGGAAAGAGTTACCTTCCAGAGGGACATTTTGACAAGTCTGTTGAGCCATTCAGGAGACCTCACAGGTGGTCAGAAGGAGAAGGACAGGGTGCAATTGAATTAAAGTCAACCCCCCACGGCTCGGTTGGGAAGCCAAGCCTGGCAAGTGCAGAGAAGGCAAAACGTCCTGTCGCCGCCATTCTCAAATATTTGACCCTGGTCAACGATCAGATTCTCGAAGCATTTCCTCCAGGGAAGCTGCCCCCAGTCGAAGAGGTCACCCTCCGCTCTGCCAGAGAAATGGAGCCCTACCTAAAAGAGCCTGGAAGCAAAGGGTGGAAGTCAGTCTATTCACTCCCTAGAATAGGATTTTAGGTCCGAAAGGAGCATTCCAATCCAGCCCTTTTTGATTAAAAGAGGAACCAAGGTTTGATGGCAAATGATTGGAACTACAAAAAGAAAGACAGGTATCAGGTGGCTGGTTGTTGGAATTCTAGTTGGTTTGTTGGTTGGCATTTTGATAGGATTTTCACTACTATCTGAGCCTATTGAAAAATTCAAAATCGAGAAGGAACGCTGGCTTCCCTATCCTCAAGGTTTGGCATGGGATGGGAGCTATTGGTATTTCTCAACCTCTCACTGGGGAGAGTTTAACGATCTTTACAAATTAGACAGAGAAGGAAACGTAATTTTAAAAAGGGGAAATGCCATTCCTTCCTTCCTGATAAAGGATGATTACGATCATATAGGAGACCTGGATTATTGGAATGGAAAGCTTTATATTCCCATTGAACACAAGCCCGTGCTGGACGGTTTAAGGATCAATGCGACATTTGCAGTCTATGATTCGCAACTTAACTTCACAGGCGAATGGTTTAAAACTTCCCAATTCCACGCTCCTTGGTGTGCTATAGATCCCGAAACCGGTTATCTTTACTCTTCAGAATGGAACGATGTCAACGTTCTTTATGCGTATGACCTAGAAAATGGGGATAAGTTGGTAAAAAAAATCCATCTCGATAAAGGATTATCACGTGTTCAGGGAGGAGATTTTTATCAAGGATATCTCTACCTTTGCTTAGATGATTTGCATAAAGATATTTGTAAGATAGATCCAAAAAATGGCAAGGTTGTGGGCACGATTCCGACAAAAATTCCAGAGGAGATGGAAGGTTTAACTTTACATCTAACAAACCTTGGGTTCATTCATTTTGTTGCCGGGCATTATCCCGTCGAGGATGCCGGATATCTTTATCATCTAGGTTTTTAGGTGAGCCTTTCCTGTTCAACTCCCTCCTTTTGTTGGAAGCTTCTGCTCGGTCCAGTATGACATATCTCCTTGGATAGGGAATCTCAATGCCCTCTTCCCTGAATCTCTTCAGAATGCTTTTTCTTAGGTCACAGCACATCTGAAATGCGTCACCTTGATTCTTTGTCTTTGCAATCAGCCTTAGCTGCAGCCCCGAATCCTTGAAATCAGTAATCTGCACCTTCGGTTCCATCGCTTTGGTCAAGCACAAGGGATGGCGTTTCGCCTCTTCCTTCATAACTTCAAAAGCCTTGTCAACCTCTGATTCGTATGAAATATCAACATAGAGTCTTCCAATCATCTGGGGGTCTTCTATCGTGTAGTTTATTATCGGTTCCTTGTCAATCACAGAATTTGGTATGATTATTCTCCTGTTGTCCCAGGTTCTTATTATCGTGTGCCTCAGCCCAACATCTTCAACGTACCCAAAATCTCCCTTGTAAAGCAAGGCGTCTCCCAACATGTAAGGTTTTGACAGTGCTATGGAAATGCCTGCGAAAATGTTTGCGAGAGTAGACTGGGCGGCAAAACCAATGACTATTCCCAAAAATCCGGCACTTGTTATCATGGTTGCCAGAGCCACTCCGCAACCCGCCTCGCCCAATGCCGCCAAAACGCCAACAAATATTATGGCGAAAATTAGTATTCTGCCGATGACTTTAAATCCTTCTCCCGCACCCTTTTCCTTGGCTGTTTTTCCTCTCCTCTCAAAAAGCTTTTTGATGATGAGGGCCAACATTCCAGTTGTTACCAGGATCGCTATCACTGAGAAAAACCATTCAGGGAGCGCCTGTTCCGCCTCATAAATGTACTCATCAAATGAGGGGGTATTCCAGCAGAATGTGAGAATGCCCAACAGATAAAGAATTGTAAGTGCTAGTTTTCTGCTTCTTCTTGCCCCTTTCTCGGACAGCCACTTGGGCGATAATGCTTTTTTGATGCGCTTGTATGCTAAGTTAACAATCCAAGTCAAAATTAAAAGTATGACTACAAGAATTATAATTCTGACAGCAATTTCCATCATTTTATAGAAAATTGGTTAGTATCTTTATAAATCTAGTGGAACATTTTAGATTTTTTGACTTATTCAAAATTAGGGCATGAAGCAATTCACAACAAAAAATATCCCCAGTGTTTATCCAAAAAGGAGGTAATCTCCAGAAAGTAACAAAAAGTTTCCAAAATAAAAAACTAAAACGGGGTTGCACTCCCAATATAGCATTTTAATGAATACGAATTAAAAATGGACTGAATCTTCTTCAGTTGTTCGGGGCTTGGTGGCTTTGTTTTTTCATAGGCGCACTTGATGCCAAGCTGCTCATACTTTGACATTCCAAGCTTGTGGAACGGGAGAAGATTCACCTCTTCCTTCTTTATCTCTTTTATGAATTCTGCAGTTGCAATCATGTTTTCCTCTGAATCATTGAAACCTGGAACCACTGGCACTCTCATTATCATGCGGATAGGAAACGATGCAAGCCTTCTCGCATTTTCCAGGATCAAATCGTTTGCAACTCCTGTTTCTTTCCTGTGCATCCCACTGTTCATGTGCTTTAGATCAAAGAAAATCCAGTCAACATGTTTCAATGCTGCTTCATAGTGCTCCCAAGGGACATGCCCAGAGGTCTCCATTGCGGTGTGTATGTATGCGCTTCGGCACCTTCTAAGCACCTCAGTCACAAACTCTGGTTGAGCCAAGGGTTCTCCTCCAGTGAGTGTGATGCCCCCATTTGCGCCCCAGTAGTTCCTGTCTCTGCTTATTACCCTCATCATCTCTTGTACTGTAACGTATCTGCCAACTATGCACAACGCTCCCTTATAGCACTCCTCAACACACTCAAAACTGTTGCACCTCTCACAGATACTCCTCTCTATGGTTATATGCTCACCTATCTCTCTTACGTTTATTGCATGCTCTCTGCACGAGTCTATGCAGGCATAGTCCCTGGCGCAAGCCCTGTCATTGTACATGAGTTGGGGGCGATTTACCATTCCCTCAGGATTTGCGCACCATTTGCACCTGAGCGGGCACCCTTTCATAAAAATGAGGGATCTGCATCCTGGTCCATCATGAACAGAAAATCCCTGAATATCAAATATCAAACCCCTCAAACTTTTCTTATCACTCATCAATAACCCTTCAATTCTTTTTAGGCTAAGTAGAAAGTAAAGAAAACTCTTTTTTTAAGTCTTCTTTCCAATCGAACTCTTCGCACGTCTTTGCAATAAGGTCGGGATAGGTTATTGCTTTTCCTTTGCATTTCCCTATGAACTCTTCCTCACTTGGCTCATAATGCTTGCAAAATTTGCACTTCTTTATAGGTTCAAACTCTTTGCAAGCCTCCCCATCTATGCCAATCTTCTCCTTGCTTATCCTGCAAATCCCTTTGAAAACATCCACATGAATGAGCTTGCTGCAATCGGAGCACTTGTGTTTGCTCATATTCCTCCCTCCTCGTATTCTGTTCTTGCTATTATCTCATCCTGGATCTGTTTTCCGATCTCAACCCAGTATTGGGTAAATCCCGCAACCCTCACCAGTAGCCCTCTATACTTTTCTGGATGCGCCTGAGCATCCCTCAACATCTTGGAATCAACTATGTTGAACTGAACGTGAA
>Ga0209121_10005795_pt1 | contig 11061 bp, 8 predicted proteins | sample Cruoilmetagenom3_FD_187292 | JGI IMG/M metagenome (GOLD analysis project Ga0209121, IMG submission 187292) | Oil polluted marine microbial communities from Coal Oil Point, Santa Barbara, California, USA - Sample 3 (SPAdes) (version 2) | ecosystem: Environmental > Aquatic > Marine > Oil seeps ...
GCAGTAACATCATTTGCAAATGCAAAATCAACCCGGACATTAAGTATTTCACCCACTTTAATATTTTTATTATCGGTATGAGCAGCTAATATTTTTTCTGCAATTGTCTTCCCCATGTATTTCTTCCCCCTTGTCATTAATTAATACTTAGTAATAGAAATCCTCCTAGAGCACATTACAATTAACTATTTTTGTTAAACCTCATCAAATAAATTTTTTTATTGATTTGTTCATAAGTTCTCTTTGTTGTCATGAAAAGCCTCCTAAATTTACCAATTCTATAGAAAGAATTAAACTATAAATACTAATTATAAGCAATATATCATCTTTTTTTAAATCTATTTCTTTGTAAATTAATTATTATTCTTCATCAAATATCTGCTCAATTTTAGATGTCTGCAAAGCAACTATGTTTAGCATTTTCTCAGTTGCCTCAATAGCTGCTAAAACTTGATCAGAATTAATGCCTTTGGTTATGAATGTTTTATGATTTTCCCATCCCCAGGTAATGGTACACTGCACTAAAGCATCTGTTTTTCCTCCGGGAGGAATATTAACCGTATAGTCTACAAGCATAGGTAATTTATAATTTATTTTCCCGGCTATTTTCCTAATCGCATTCATAAATGCATCATAACCTCCATCTCCTTGCGCACTTTCCTCTAAGGTATATGTTCTATCTTCTTCCTTATTTTTATATAATAATTTAACTACAGCAATTGGTTTTAATTCCATACTGGTGACAATATTACATAATTGTAATTTGAAGGTCCTTTCCTGAGGAGTTTCTAATACATCTGAGATGATATAAGGTAAATCCCCGGTTGTAATGGTTTCTTTTTTATCTCCAAGTTCAATAATCCTATTTAAAACCTCTTTTTTTTGTTTTTTAGTTAACTTAATATCGATTTCTTCCAAATTATATTCAAGATTAGATTTTCCGCTTAATTTTCCTAAGGAATATTGTCTTTTACGGTTAAAACGTTCTGGAAAAAGAGAAGTAACATATAAGTTTCCCTTTTTATCTCCATCGGCATGAATTCCGGCAGTCTGCGTAAAGACATTAGTGCCACATATTGGTTTATTAAAGGCTATTCGATGACCGGAAAAAGCTTCAACTGTTTTGCTTAGATGATACAAGTATTTTTCATTAATTCTTGTTTTCACATTTAAAAAATCCCAAAGACTAACCACCACTTCTTCCAGGGGAGCGTTCCCCGTGCGTTCACCCATACCATTAACAGTACAATGTACGCTATTAATTCCTGCTTCTACAGCTGTTAAAGTATTTGCCGTAGCGATGCCATAATCATTATGTGCATGAAAATCAAAATGGAGTCCCGAATATCTCATCAATATTTCTTTAATAAATTTAGAAACCTGATTCATAGAAAGGATTCCAAGAGTGTCGGGCAACATGAATCTTTTTATAGATTCTTTTTGTAAGTTATCTATAAGATAATATACATATTCTCTGGAATTAATCATTCCTTGAGACCAATCTTCAAAGTATATATTACATGTAATCCCTTTTTTATCAGCATATTTGACGGTTTCTTTTATGTCCTGGACATGCTGTTCTTTCGTTTTTCTCAATTGTTTTGACAGGTGATTCATTGAACCTTTAGATAAAATGTTCATTACTTTTCCGCCAAGATCATAAATCCAATCAACTGAGGTTGTATCATCCACAAATCCTAAAATTTCTACCTGGTCAAGGTGATTCGTTTTTCCTGCCCAATTCACTATTTCTCTCACAGATTCTTCCTCACCTTTGCTTACTCTGGCACTTGCAATTTCAATTCTGTCTACTTTTACTTCTTCTAATAAAATCTTTGCAATCGTGAGTTTTTCCTTAGGAGAGTAACTTACACCCTTCATTTGCTCCCCGTCTCTTAAGGTGGTATCCATTATTTCAATTTTTTTAGCCATTTTTTCCTCCCGTAAAAAGCAAAATAATCAAGTTATTCTCAATTAATACTAATCCTCTTTTTTATACATTAATTTATTAATTGCTTTTAAATAAGCTCTAAGACTGGCCTCTAATGTATCAGTACTGGTATTTCTACCACTAAAGATATCTCCATTATCTTTAATCTTTACTGATGCCTCGCCCTGGGCGTCTTTTCCTCTGGTTATCGCCCGGATATTATAATCAATCAATTTAGCTTTTACACCAGTAATTCGATCAATTGCTTTAAAGCTGGCATCTACCGGACCATCCCCACAGGCAGCATCCTCTAAATATTTTTCTTTGTAAACTAACCGAACCGTTGCGGTCGGTAAAGTAGTATTACCGGTATTTACATGAAAATAATCCAATTTAAAAAGTTCCGGAATCTGTTCTGCTATTTCTTCAGATACAATTGCTTCTAAATCTTCAACAAATATCTCCTTTTTTGTATCCGCTAACTTTTTAAAGCTCTTAAACGCTTGATTTAACTGTTCTTTATCCAAAGAATAACCCATCTTTTCCAACCTATCTTTAAAAGCATGACGCCCGGAATGTTTTCCTAAAACTAATTCGTTGCTTTCCAAACCAACCGATTGAGGAGTCATAATTTCATAAGTAGTTCGTTCTTTTAGTATCCCTGCTTGATGTATTCCTGCTTCATGGGAAAAAGCATTTTTCCCGACAATTGCTTTATTGGGTTGAATCACAAAACCAGTTAATCGACTAACCAATTTGCTGGCAAAATAAATTTGCTGGGTATTAATGTTAGTATACTTTTTATAAATGTCTTCCCGAGTTTTTAAAGCCATAACAATTTCTTCCAAAGATGCATTGCCAGCTCTTTCCCCAATGCCATTAATTGTACACTCAACCTGAACCGCTCCATTTTTTATGGCTTCCAAAGAATTTGCTACAGCGAGCCCCAAATCGTTATGGCAATGAACACTAATTATTGCTTTTTCAATATTTGGAACATTCTCTTTTATGTCTTTAATTAATTTACCAAATTCTTCCGGTTGTGCATAACCTACTGTATCCGGTATATTTATTATTGTTGCTCCTGCTTTTATTGCTTCTTCGCAAATTTTATACAGAAAGTTCTTTTCACTTCTGGTAGCATCTTCTGCAGAAAATTCCACCTCCGAACAAAGATTACGGGCGTGTTTTACTGTTTCAATTGTCTGTGTTAACACCTCTTCAGGAGAGAGTTGTAATTTATATTGCATATGAATAGGTGAAGTGGCAATAAATGTATGAATTCTCGGTCTATCTGAATATTTCACTGCTTCCCATACCCGATCAATATCTTTTTTCACAGCTCGAGCTAAACCTGTAATCGTGCAACCTTTCACTGTTTCAGCTACCGCTTTGACTCCCTCAAAATCACCCGGAGAAGCAATGGGAAATCCAGCTTCTATTACATCAACGTTTAAACTTTCTAATCGCTTCGCTATTTCAACCTTTTCTTTTGTATTCAGAGAGGCACCGGGGCACTGTTCTCCGTCACGAAGAGTCGTATCAAATATTATTATATTCTTTTTCATTTTTGCCTATTTGCTCCTTCCTTAAATTTTTAAAAAGCCTTCTAATGTGCACATGGATGATTATTTAAATAGATTTTTTTAGTCCTTTATCCATGACATCATGCTACGTAATTCTTTTCCCACTTTCTCAATTAAAAAATTGGCTTCCTTATTTCGCATCGCTTTAAAGTAAGGTCGTCCTACTTGATTCTCGATAAGCCAGTCTTTTGCAAATTCACCATTTTGAATTTCACTCAAAATTTTCTTCATCTCTTTTTTGGTTTCCTCATTTATAATCCTTTTTCCGGATTTTAAATCACCATATTCAGCAGTATTGCTAACACAGTCTCTCATATGAGTAATTCCGCCTTTATAAATTAAATCAACGATCAATTTGAGTTCATGCAGACATTCAAAATACGCTATTTCCGGCTGATATCCGGCATCTACTAAAGTGTCATATCCGGCTTGAATAAGAGCGGTTACTCCTCCGCAAAGAACAGCTTGTTCTCCAAAAAGATCAGTTTCGGTCTCTTCTTTAAAAGTAGTCTCTATGACACCGGCACGAGTCCCGCCTATTGCCCATGAATAAGCTAAAGCAATTTCTTTGGCTTTTCCGGAATAATCCTGGAATACAGCAATTAAATTGGGTACACCTTTCCCTTCGGTATACATTTTTCTAACCATTTGACCGGGGCTTTTAGGTGCAATCATTATGACATCTACATTTTCAGGAGGAACAATCTGACCGAAATGTATATTAAAACCGTGAGAAAACATTAAAACATTTCCCTCTTGTAAATTTTCTTCTATTCCGTCCCGGGAATAGACCCGACCTTGTACTTCGTCAGGAATTAATATTTGAATAATATCTGCTTTTTTGGCTGCATCTGCAACACTTGTCACTTTTAACCCGTCCTTTTTTACCAACTCTATTGATTTACTGCCTTCATATAATCCCACAATCACATTAACTCCGCTATCATGCAAGTTAAGTGCTTGAGCTCTTCCTTGACTTCCATACCCGATTACTGCAACAGTCTTTCCTTTTAAATAACCCTTATTTGCATCCTTTTCGTAATAAATTTTAGCCATTTTTTTCCTCCATTTTTTTTAATATTTTAAAAAATATTTATCCCGCTTTTATGAATAATCAGTAAGAAAATACAAATATTTTCTTATTTCTTAGATAATCGAACCGTATTTACTCCCCGGGATATCGCAATCTTTCCTGTCCTCACAACCTCTTCCAAGCCGAAAGGTCTTAATAATTCAACAAGAGCATTAACCTTATCCTCTGTACCAGTGGTTTCAATAGTGATAATTTTACTATTAACGTCAACCACTTTTGCCCTGAAAATATCTACTGTCTGCATTATTTCCGAACGAATAACCAGAGAAGCAGTTTTTACTTTAATTAATGCCAGCTCTCTTTCTACAGAATTATAAGGTCTGATATCCTTGACTCTTACAGTGTCAATTAATTTATTTAACTGTTTAGTAATTTGTTCTAAAACCCTTTCATCTCCTTCGACCACAATGGTCATTCTGGAAATTTCGGCTTCGCTGGTATGACCAACTGCCAGACTCTCAATGTTAAAACCACGACGGTTAAATAAACTTGCTACCCTGGTCAAAACACCTGGATGATCCTTTACCAGTACTGCTATTGTATGCCTCATAATTAATCAACTCCTAACATTTTCGTTATAGGTGAACCCGGCGCTACCATTGGAAAGACATTTTCTTCTTTGGGGATAATACAATCAATCAAGACAAAACTATTTGAAGATAAAGCTTTTTTCAAGGCTGGATTTAATTCCTTTTTATTGCTCACTCTTATTCCTGTTCCACCATATGCCTCAACCAATTTTACAAAATCAGGGTTTCCGTTTAAGGTAGTTTTTGCATATCTTCTATCAAAAAATAATTCCTGCCATTGTCTTACCATACCTAAATAACCATTATTCATAAGAATCAGGGTTATTGCCAGATTTTCTTTTAGAGCAGTTGCAATTTCCTGAATATTCATTTGAAAGCTCCCGTCACCTGAAATACATACAACACTTTTTTTTGGACTGCCTACTTTCGCTCCAATCGCTGCAGGTAAACCATACCCCATGGTTCCCAAACCACCGGATGAAATAAAAGTTCTAGGTTGGGTATATTGGTAATACTGAGCAGCCCACATTTGATGTTGACCTACGCTTGTGACTATTATCGCTTTACCTTGGGTTATTTCATTTATTTTTTCTATTATATATTGCGGTTTTAGTTCTTCGTTGTTTACATATTTCAAGGGATATTTTTCTTTTAATTCTTTTACTGTTTTCAACCATTCCTTTTCCGTCTTTTCATGGACATATTCATTTAGTTTTTGTAATATTTTTTTAACATCACCAACAATCGGAATATCCACTAATACATTTTTACCAATTTCAGCCGGATCAATATCGATATGAATAATTTTAGCATGTAAGCCGAATTCAGCTAATTTTCCGGTAACACGATCGTCAAATCTCGTTCCCAGAGCAATGATTAAATCAGCATTGCTAACGGCAGAATTTGCATAGAATGTACCGTGCATTCCTAACATCCCCAAAGATAAAGAATGATTTTCCGGAAAAACTCCCAATCCCATCAAGGTTGTAGTAACCGGAATATTCGCCTTAAATGCCAATTCTTTTAATTCTTTTGAAGCACCTGATGTTATGATTCCTCCTCCGGCATAGATAACTGGTTTTTTTGCTTTATCAATTTCTATTGCGGCATTTTTTATCTGTTTGTCATTTCCTTTAACAGGTAGTTGATATCCTAAAAATCTATCTTTTTTAGGATAATCAAAATCAGTATGGGCTAATTGAACATCCTTTGGTAAATCAATTAATACCGGGCCCGGTCTTCCTGTTCGGGCAATATGAAAAGCCTCCTTGATCGTAGAAGCTAAATCCTTAACATCCACTACTATGTAGTTATTTTTGGTAACCGGTATGGAAATTCCGGAAATATCTACTTCCTGAAAACCATCGGTTCCGATTAAATTAGTAGAAACCTGTCCGGTAAAAGCTACTATAGGAATTGAGTCTAAATGGGCATTAGCCAGGCCGGTAACTAAATTAGTAGCCCCCGGTCCTGAAGTTGCTATACAGACACCTACCTTTCCGGTAACCCGGGCATATCCATCAGCTGCATGTATAGCACCTTGCTCATGCTTGGTTAAAATATTATCAAAAGATGCTTTTCTATACATCGCATCATATAAAGGCATAATTGCTCCACCCGGAATCCCGAATACCACTTTCACTCCTTCCTTTTTCAAACATTCTACAACGATCTCCGCTCCACTTAATTTCATATTATTACCCTCCCTATCTTTTTAGTGAATTTTAGTACTCTTATATTGATTTCGTTAATTTTTTTTATTATTAATTTTTTATATAAAAAGACCCCAACGGATAAGTTCATTTTGTTACTAGAACAAAAGGGACCTATCCGCTGGGGTCTTTTATACCCACGGTGTAATATCAATACTTTTATACTGATATTTTATGCCACTTGGTCCAGACTTCAAACATTAAGACATTTAAACGGAACCCTAGACATACTCCCGAAAAACAAAAAAACTTTCGTCTTTATCTTTGTTTATTAGACAAGATAGGGACGAAAGTAATTATCGTGGTACCACCCTAATTCAATGAAGATATAAAAATCTTCATTCTCATTAGATTTTAAATAACGCTTTCAGCGTCACAGGTTATTCAAACATTTCACCTATGATATAAGAAGATGAGATTTTGGGTAAACTTTTGCTGCCAATTTACACCTACCATTGGCTCTCTTTAGCAATTAGCTTACTTACTTTTTCCTCTATATTTTGCTAATTTTTTTTATTAAAAGATAGGTTACAATATTTAATCTTAAATGTCAAGCAAAATATCAGCAAAAATATCAAATACTAAAAATAAAAGCTGGGATACCACGAATTTGCTCGTGATATTCCAGCTTTTCGGTTTATAAATTTAAGCATATCCTTCTTATTTAATTACACTGCTAAGTTTATACTAGCAAAATAAAATGTAATTTTAAGTTAATCTGATAACTTATGAATAAAAATTCCGCTTCTCAATTTTGGTTCAAACCAGGTTGATTTAGGTGGCATCACTTTTTTTGCATCAGCTACTGCCATTAAATCCTCTATGGAAGTCGGGAAAAGTGAAAAGGCAACTTTTGCTCTACTATCTACTCTTTTTTCCAATTCTTCCAATCCTCTAATTCCCCCTATAAATTCAATCCTTTTATCGGTTCGGGGATCTTCAATACCTAAAATCGAAGATAGAAGATTATATTGAAGTATGGATACATCCAATCCCCCAACAACATCTTCTTCGTCAAAAGTACCTGCTTTCGCTGTCAATTTATACCACTTGTTATCTAAATACATGCCAAAAGTATGTTTTACCTGCGGTTTATAGGGTTTTTTCTCTTTATAAGTTTCCACTTTGAATTTTTCGGAAATTTTTTCCATGAATTCTGCTTCGGAATTACCCCATAAATCTGCTACTACACGGTTATAATCCATGATGTAAAGCTCATTATCAGGAAAAAGCACAGATAAAAAGTAATTAAATTCTTCCTTTCCGGTAAAATCTTTGAACTGTTCCCTTCTATTTAAACCTACTTTGACGCCAGAGGCTGCCCGATGATGCCCGTCAGCTATGTAAAGATAATCGATGTCTGCAAAGGCTTTTATCAATTGATCAATAACCGTTTCATCATCAATAACCCAACAGATATGTGTAATGCCGTCTTCGGAAATAAAATCATAGACCGCCTTTTCTTTTTCAATCCAATTATCAATCAATTTACGAACATTTTGATCTGCTCTATAAGCAAGAAAAATAGGACCGGTATTCGCATCGGTTGTATTAACATGATTTATTCTATCCTGTTCTTTGTCTTTGCGGGTGTTTTCATGTTTTTTTATCACACCATTCAGGTAATCATCAATAGATGTACAAACGACCAGACCCGTTTGAGACCTTCCGTTCATAATTTGCCGGTAAATATAAATTTTATTCTTTTCATCTTGAATATAGGTTTTTTCTTCCACCATTTCATCCAAGTTTTTTTTGGCTTTTTGATATACCCTTTTATCATACGGATCAATATTAGCTTCAAGATCTATTTCCGATTTACCTATATGTAAAAAAGAATAAGAGTTATCTTTTGCCATCTGAAAGGCTTCTTCCCGATTTAAAACATCATAGGGAGGAGAAGCTACTTTGGTTATAAGTTCCGGTTTAGGCCGCAAAGCCTTAAATGGTTTAATTATTGCCAATTTATATCCTCCAATTTAAAAGTTTTCTTTGATGATTGAGATAATTTCCTGCCCTATTCTTTTTTGGGCTTCCTTTGTAGAAGCTCCAATATGAGGGGTAACTGAAATTCTCTCATGATTAACTAATTCTACATTTTTATTTGGTTCCTCAACATATACGTCAATCCCTGCACCGGCAACTTTACCCGAATTCAATGCTTCCAATAATGCTTTTTCGTCAACCACTCCCCCTCGCGCACAGTTTACAAGACGTACACCATCTTTCATTTTTGCCAATTTTTCTTCATCTATTAGTGGTGATTTATCTTTATTTCCGGGAACATGTAAAGAGATAAAATCAGAATCAGCAAGCAATTGATCAAAAGATACAAAATCATAGTCAGAGCAATTTTTATTTGGACCCAGTATATCGGTATAGATAACTTTCATACCAAAAGCATTTGCTTTCTCCGCTAATACCTGACCGATGCGACCAAATCCGACAATTCCTAATGTTTTTCCGGAAAGCTCTATTCCCTTATATTGTTTTTTATTCCACTTTCCCTCTCTTATTGTAACATTTGCTATGCCGATAAAGCGGGAGATAGCAAACATATGACCCAAAACCAGTTCTGCCACCGATAGGCTGCTTGCTTTTGGTGTGTTTCTTACTTTTACTCCTTTTGACTCTGCATATGCTACATCTATATTGTCTACCCCTACTCCACCACGAATAATTAACTTTAAGTTTCCTGTTTGCAGGGCAGAATCAATAATTTCTTTTCTTACCTTTGTTGCTGAGCGTACGATTATCACATTAAATTTTTGAACTTGTTCTTTCAAGTCTTCCGGACTGAAAAATTGCTCTGTTACATCATAACCCATGTCTTTCAGGGTTTGTACAGCCCCTTTATCCATTCCATCAGTTACTAATATTTTTACCATTTTATTTTCCCTCCTACAATCCTAAAATATCATCAATATTAGAAAGCAGTTCTTTCATATCAACTAGTGTAAGTTCAGCCATATGGGCTATTCTAAAGGTTTTCTGCTTTAATTTCCCATAACCATTAGAAATCATAAAGCCTCTTTCGCCTAAAGCTTTATTAAGATCAGCCACACTAATGTCCCGGGTATTTTTAACACAGGTTACGGTATTAGAAGCGTATTTTTCCTGCGCAAATAAGGCAAAATTTTCTTTAGCCCAATTTCTAACGTAATCTGCCATTTTTGTATGACGGGCAAAACGATTTTCAAATCCTTCTTCCATCATTTTATCTAATTGATAATCCAAGGCAAACATATGTGAAACTGTCGGTGTTGAAGGATACTGATAATCTTTCTTTTGAATGCAATTATAAATTTGCAGGAGGTCAAAATAGGTTCCCCTGAATTCAACCTGCTTGGCTGCTTCCAAAGCTTTTTCGGAGATTGAGCATAAAGAAAGACCCGGGGGTAAACCCAAACATTTTTGACTGGAGGTAATACAAATGTCTACTCCCCATTTATCTACCTCTATTTTAGCACCGCCTAAAGAACTGACCGTATCCAAACAAAATATTATTTCAGGATATTTCTTCATCACCTGACTAATCTCTTCCAACGGATTCATAATTCCGGTTGAGGTTTCATTGTGGGTGACGGTAACTAAATCGTATTTTCCGGTGGAAAGAACTTTATCTACTTCTTCGGAAAAATTAGGATTTCCCCATTCGGCTTCAAATTTATCAGCAGGAACATTGTTATCTTCAGCCATTTTAAACCAACGGTTACCAAAATTACCACAGGAAAATACTGCAGCTCTCTTTTGAGTGCAGGAACGAACGGCTCCTTCCATTAAGCCACTCCCCGAAGAGGTGGAAAGTAAGATTTCTTGATCTGTATACATTAATTTTCTTAGTTTGTCGCTAATACCCTTTTGTAGGTTTGAAGCTTCTTTAGTTCGATGACCAATCATCGGAGTTGCCATCTTTTGCAGGACATCTTCAGTAACATGAGTAGGTCCGGGAATGAAAAGTTTTTTATACATATTTTTTCTCCTTTTTTAATTTTTTTAGATATCATAAATACTATATTTCTTAATACTTAGCAGTATCATTATTTGTTAAGATTTGAAACTATTCTTTGTATACTAACTTTTAATTTTTTTACATTCTGATAGAAGGATTAGTAAATTTATAATATAAGTTTGGGATTTGCTAATAATAGACAAACATATTATTATTAGCATAAAAATGGGGTTTCGTCAAATAATTTTAGTAATTTAA
>Ga0209121_10005796_pt1 | contig 11057 bp, 11 predicted proteins | sample Cruoilmetagenom3_FD_187292 | JGI IMG/M metagenome (GOLD analysis project Ga0209121, IMG submission 187292) | Oil polluted marine microbial communities from Coal Oil Point, Santa Barbara, California, USA - Sample 3 (SPAdes) (version 2) | ecosystem: Environmental > Aquatic > Marine > Oil seeps ...
GGCGCATTCATCAGCCCCACCGGCATCCTTGATCAATATGATAGATGGATTGATGTCGACTATTACCGCGGCGTTCTGGGTGCGCGCGGCAATCTGAGTGATCGCCTGTCTTACGACGTTCACGGCCAGTACAGCCGGTCAGAAGGCAAATATACGCTGCAGCAAATCTTGCAGGACAGTATCACTCAACAGACCGATCGTGCCTATGGTTATGGTTGTGCCGGACTGTTTACCGCCATTGAAAACAAGCCATGTTTGCAGATGAACTGGGTTGATCCCCGGGTGATGGCTGGTGATCTTACACCTGAAGAAGTTGAATATCTTGTCGATGAGGAAACCGGTACGACGGTTTATGAACAAATGTTCGCCGAGGCTTCTATTTCTGGCGAACTGTTCGAAATGCCCGCAGGGCCATTTGGCTTTGCAGCAGGTGCAGTTATCCGGCGCGACGAGATTGACGACACGCCTGGTGATATCACCTATGCGCTAATTCCTGGCGGTGATCCGGACAATCCGGATGACTATGTGGACAACGCATTTGCGAACAACTTCTCGTCAACACCGACCCGCGGTCGGACAACGACGAAAGAGGCCTTTGCTGAGGTTAACGTGCCGCTCATCGCCGATGAATTCTTGGTACAGAGCTTGGAAATTTCGGCCGCTGCCCGTATCACCAATGTCAGCGCGACAGCCCCTGATGGGCGCAGCGATTCCAGCAATGGCAACTGGACCTATAAGCTTATGGGCAACTGGCAAGTTAACGATTGGCTTCGGTTCCGCACAACCTATGGCACTTCCTATCGTGCGCCTGCATTGTTTGAGCTATTCCTTGGCGGCCAGGCTAGCCCAGCGTATCAGCGCAACGTTGATCCTTGCGTGCGTTGGCAGGAAGGGCTGGATGACGGGACGATTACGCCAACCGTGGCGCAGAATTGTCAGGCAGATCAAACCTTCCTGAAGGGTCCAGCCGGCGGGATTCCATCAACTCATACAGGTACTGGCCTTCAGGTTACTGTGAACACATCTGGCGGTCTTGGTGTGCTTGAGCCTGAGACATCTACAGCTCTCACTGCGAGCATGGTCCTGACCCCGACATTTTCCTTCCTGCCGGATACGGATATCGCGTTCACAATCGATTACTTTGATATTACGGTAGAGGATGAGATTTCTCAGCTGGATCCGTTCTCAATCGTGTACAATTGCTACGATTCTGTGAACTTCCCTGACAGCCCGTTCTGCTCGTTCTTCGAACGTGGGCAAGATGGAGATATCAACAATATTCGTTCAGTGGACCGTCAGTTCATCAATATCGATGAGCAGTCCAACCAGGGTATCGACTTCACGTTACGTGTTCGTCACGATCTCGGGAATCTAGGCGAATTGTCTTTGCTCGGTCAGGCGACGCTACAACTCAAGGATGATATTTTCACCTTCGGTGAAGACCGTAATGGCGAAGATCCGGATAACTACCGCAACGGACAAGTTGGCGATCCGAAGTTCACAGGCAACATGATCGCAACCTGGGAGAAGGATAACACGACACTTCTCTACGGTGTAACCGTGATCGGCAAATCGTCGAGCGTCGAGCAGTATGAATTCGACTTTGGTGGCTTGTGTAACCCAACTCCTTCGTTCGAAGTGGTTTATGGGGAAGCTTATTGTGTAGTGCCTCGCACAAATGCGGTCTGGTATCACAATGCTTCGATCACACAGAGCTTCAGCGATGATCGTTTTGAAGTGACATTGGGTGTTGCGAACCTGTTCGATACGGCTCCGCCGCAGGTTTCGGGTTTGGTAACGGCATTCGCTAACGTGCCACAGTCGTCACAATATGACTTCCTTGGCCGTCGTGCGTTTTTGCAAGCTCGCGCCAAATTCTAGGCTGAGCGACTTCCTAACAAAAAAGGGGCGGCGGGCTGTGCCTGTCGCCCCTTTTTGTTGGCATTGCGATAGGTCTTAGTCTAAAATTTTTCTGCTATGCAAAGCATTCACCTTAAACCTGACGATTTGGACGAGCAGACCCGCTCTTTTGAGCAGCAAGCGCTTAGCCAACCACTCTTCCTCAATTCGGTGCCCAAGTCTGGTAGCCACCTGTTGCGGAACATCGTCCGCATGTTCGTGCCTGTCGAGCAGCAATACAGCCGTGACTTCATCCAGTATGCCAATTTGAAAGAGCATTTGGATGCATTCGATGGTCCACCGGCAAAGCTGAGCTGGGGCCATCTGGCATTCTCTGACATATCGGCCATCACAACCAGTCCAGCCCGCAAGATATTGCTCGTTCGTGATCCCTATAGCTGGGTTTTGTCCAAGGCGCGCTTTATGCTGTCGGACGAGCTCACTGGAGAGCTCGATATTCTCAAGAAAGCTCCCGTATCAGCTGATCAGCTCATTAACATGGTGATCTTCGGGATTCATCGGACAAATCCCGGTTTGAAAGACACCTTCACGCATAATGCAGTTGCGTGGCTAGGGACTGATGTGTTTCTCGTTAGATACGAAGAGCTGGTTTCTGCGCTCAGTAAGCTCGATGGGCCGGACACAGAGGTATATTTCCGCGATCTTTTGGATGCGTGCGGTATCGCCATGCCCGATGATTGGCGGGAAAGGGTTCGGATTGGCTCAGATCCTGCTCGTAGCGGCACAGCGAAGCAAAATCTGTCCGGTAAAATTTCATCCCTGCCTGCCGAATTGTCAGCGCTGCAGCGTGAGTTAGTGGACTTTGCATGCCCTGGTCTGCGTAAGATTTTGGGTTACGGCTGAGGCGGTACAAATGACAGATAGTCCGACAATTGGCGCGACGCCTCCGACGGGCAAGAGGCAAGCAATAGCCGATTGTGTCGCCAAGCTGACGACGGACCCAGGTGGAGCCTTGGCCGATGTGCAAGGTCTATTGGACCAATCACCGAAAGATCCAAGTCTGCTACGGTTGGCAGCAAAGGCGCATCGTAAACTGGGCGAACCGGCCCAGGCGCAAAAAGCGGAAATTGCAGCGATCCATCACAGTGGAACTATCCCAAATCTTGCCATGGCCGCGAAACAAATCGGCGCGCAAGAATTTGGTGAGGCCAGCCGCATATTGGCAGAGCATCTGCGTCAGGAGCCGGAAGATATTGCTGCGCTAACTCTCTCGGCCGAAGCGGGCATTGCGATGGGTGTCGCCTATAAAGTGTTGCCGCTGTTAGAGCAGGTTTTATCGCGCGCGCCGTCGTTTCTGCGAGCGCGTATTCTTTATGCCAATGCGCTAATGCTGACAGATAGATTGTCCGACGCTCTGCTGATTATTGAACCAATTGTAGCCAGGCGGCCTGACGATGCAGAAGTGGTCAATCTACTTTCCCGCATCCAAGCTGAACGCGGCGATTTTGCGGGCGCGACGAAGGCCAATGAAATACTGGTAAGGATAGATCTGGATTCGCCCGATTCGCTTACCAATCTCGGTGATAGTCTTCGTTTTGATGGAAAGCGCGAACAAGCCATTGCTGCATATCGTCGCGCGATAGCGCAAGACGCATGTCATGGGCGCGCATGGTGGAGCTTGGCCGATTTGGATGCGCGTGCTTTGACGGAAAAAGACGTGTCGCAAATTGGTGAAGCTCTGAAACAGCGGAGTGATCAGCCAGAGCAGGCCGGCAATCTCCATTTTGCGCTGGGCATCGCACACGACACCAAAGGACGTGCTGAGCAAGCATTTGAACAATTTGCCGCTGGCAATCGGTTGCGACGTGTCGCTCAACCCTATGAAGCGCAAAGCATCACGTCTCAGGTTGATCGATATCTTGAAGCGTTAAGCGAAAGTCCCGAGCCGTCGAACCGTACAATTGACGCAGCTGATCCAACTCCGATTTTTGTTCTTGGTATGCCAAGGGCAGGGTCGACCTTGGTCGAGCGGATGTTAGGCAGGCATTCGAATGTCGAAGCATTGGGCGAGCTTTCGATTGTCCCGCATATGGTTGATCGTGTTCGTAACGATGCGGGTGAAGACAAGCTTGAACGAACAATTGCGGGGCTGACCGAGCCTGCGCTTGCCAGCATGGGCCAATGGTACATCGCCCGTGCCAAAGAGCGTATGAATTCTAAAAGCGCCTTCTTCGTGGATAAGCTCCACATGAACTGGCGTCACTTGCCCCTTATCCTGCGTATGCTGCCTCAGGCTCGTATCATCGATATCAGGCGGGTCGCGATGGATTGCTGTTGGTCCAATTTCAAGACGCTGTTCGCCAGAGGACATCCAGCAGCCAGCGACCTTTCCGATATCGGTCAATTCTACAGCGATTATGTTCGTCAAACAGACACATTGGCGCAAAGGTATCCTGGCCGAATTCATCTCCAACGCTATGAAAAGCTGGTCGATTCAATTGGTGTAGAGGGCGACGCAATGTTTGCTGCCATGGCGATACCTTTTGAAACCCAAGTGTTGGAGTTTCATCTGTCCCAGGACCCTGTCGCGACTGCGAGTAGCGAGCAAGTGAGGAAACCACTTAACCGCAAGGGTATCGACGCTTGGAAAGCTTACGAGCCGTGGCTTGGTCCATTGCGGGATGCGCTGGGAGGCTTGGCGAGTGTCTGATCCTCGTACACAACCGCTGCAAAAGATACTTATCGTTGGCGGCGGTTCGGCAGGATGGATGGCGGCGACGATGCTATCGCGCGTGTTGGGGCGTGTTGCAGAGATTGAGCTGGTCGAAAGCGAAGCTCTCGGCGTGGTCGGAGTGGGCGAGGCCACCATCCCTCCGATCAGGAAGTTTAACCGGTTTTGCGGTGTTGACGAAACTGCCTTCCTGCGCGCCACGCAGGGCACTTTCAAAGTGGGAATTCAGTTCGAAAACTGGGGCGCAATTGGCGATCGATATCTGCATGCATTTGGTCGCGTTGGTAAAGAGCTGGATGCGTTTGTCAGGATGCATCATTGGTGGCGTTTAGGTCAGCAGGCGGGTGTGCCAGACTACCCTAACTGGGAAGAATTGTTCCTTGGGCGATCCGCGACGGATTCAAATCGATTTGGATATGATCCGCGCAATCCTGGTCAATTGAGCGAGTTATTGCCTCACGCATATCATTTCGATGCAATCGCCTATGGACAGCATCTTCGTCAAATTGCTGAAGGCCAAGGCGTAACGCGGACTGAAGGCATCGTCGTTGATGCTGATCGGGTGGGTGAGACGGGCCATTTACGGGCGGTCACATTGGAAGATGGCCGCGAAATTACCGCAGACCTATTCATCGACTGCTCGGGCTTCCGGAGCATTTTGTTGGGCAAGGCAATGGGCGAGGTATTCGACGACTGGAGCCGCTGGCTCCCGGCTGATCGTGCCGTTGTGGTCCAAAGCCAATCTGTTGGAAATGATATCATTCCGGCAACGACGGCAATTGCTCACACAGTTGGCTGGCAATGGCGCATTCCGTTGCAACATCGTGTGGGCAATGGTCATGTATACGCGAGTGCATTCTCCGAGGATGAAGAGGCTGAGCAACGATTGCTCGGCCAATTGGATGGCGAAGCGATTGGCAGTCCTCGAATGCTGCGCTTTGCCACCGGTAGGAGGCAACGTCCGTGGGTGGGCAATGTGGTTGGGCTGGGGTTGGCATCAGGCTTTCTTGAACCTCTGGAATCCACCAGCATTCATTTGGTGCAATCGGCGCTTGAAAGGCTGGTGGAGCTACTTCCTTCGCAAAATGTCGATCCGGCTTTGCGCGATCGTTTTAATACCCAAAGCGAGAATGAATGGTGCCAAGTGAGGGATCTCATTATCGCCCACTATAAGGTGACTCAGCGCGAAGATTCTGAGTTCTGGCGCTACTGTGCGACGATGGATGTGCCTGATACTCTGGCCGAGAACATGGACCTTTGGAAGGGGCACGGTGCGCTTACGATTGATGGTGGGCACCTATTTCAGCTTGGCTCTTGGGCTGCTGTGCTAATTGGACAGAATTTTCTACCAGATCGGGTCCATTCTCTAACTGCGCGAGTGGAGGCAGAGGCTATTGCGCCCCACATTCAAAATCTCGCGCAGTCCTTGCGACAACAGGCAGCTTCCCTGCCAGAACATTCCGTATTTCTAAGAAAAATTGGGGCAATTTCAGAAAGATAATTTCATCAATGAGCAGCATGGTGCCGTCAGCAAAGTGCGTCAGAGTTTCGGATTGGCGGTGTTGGAGCAAGTCAGTTCAATCCATACTGATATAGTTTTGGCCGGCATCTTCCTTGGTACGCCGGACTGGCCATGGTCAGGCGCGCATGTCTTTCGATGACCCCAAGCTGATATGGGATGTTATGCTGGCGACCTGCGGTAGTACGCCCAAAGTATCGGCATGGAAGTGTTTGTAGTGCTCTAGCGTGGCGACCTCGACGCGGAGCAAATATTCCACCGATCCGGTGATATTGTGGCATTCGCGAACCTCATCGGCGTCCTGCATTGCCTGCTCGAAACTGCGCGCATCTTTTGCCAAATGGGCGGAGAGGCCGACCATCACGAACACGACGATTTCGCCTCCCAGACGAGAACGGTCGAGGACCGCTCTGTAGCCCTTGATAAATCCGCCATGCTCGAGTTCCTGCACTCTGCGTAAACAGGCTGAGGTCGATAGGCCGACGGCGGAAGCAAGATTGACATTGCTGATTCGGCCATCGGCCTCCAGGGTTTGCAATATTATGCGGTCAATATCATCCATGAAAGCATATTATGCGAAAAAGTGTGACTTATCAATCGAGATAGCAAGGTAATACTTCCAAAATCGAGATATAATTGCAACTCACCTAAACAGGAGCAATGCATCATGTCTCAGTCGATCAAAACAGCGCCGGGCATCCAGACCTTGGAGCAATATGGCATGTCTTCCGACCGTGGCTTCCTTTGTCGCCATGACGCTTCGAGCGTTGCTCTGCCCGATAGCTGGAGCGAGGCTGCAAAGGTTGCGAAGCAATTGCCTAAGGTTCTGCCATCAGGCAGCGTGCGTGCCTTTCTTCAGGCTCGCTTGCCCAATCCCGATGATTGCTCTGATGCATCTGCGCTAACCGATGCCCAGGCGCGGATGGCCACTGTCCATTACACCTTCATGGTGCAGTCTTACATCTGGGGGGAGGAGAGTTGCACCGATCGCCTACCTGCATGCCTTGCGGTTCCGATGGTGTCACTGGCTGATCGTCTGGGCCAGCAACCGCTGCTAACCTATAGTTCTTACGTGCTCCACAATTGGGCTCTCATTGATCCGGCCAAGCCGTTTGATCTGGACAACATTCAGATGCTCCAGAACTTCTTGGCTGGCCAAGACGAAGCTTGGTTCGTGTTGGTTCACGTAGCGATAGAAGCCTGCGCAGGAGGGGTGCTGTCCCGCTTCGCAGACATTCAAGCTGCTGTCCAAGCGGGCGATGCAGCCAAAGTCCAAGAGCAGCTAGAACACACTGCAAAGACATGGTCACAGATCAATGCTTTGTTTGATCGTATGCCTGAGCGATGCGACCCCTATATCTATTTTGAGCGGGTCCGCCCTTACATTCACGGTTGGAAAGACAATCCCGCTTTGCCCAACGGGGTCATTTATGAAGGGGTTGAGCGTTACGGTTCGGCGCCTCAGGCATTTCGCGGGCAGACCGGGTCACAATCTTCGATTGTTCCCAGCATGGATGCGTTGCTTGGGATTAGACACGCGGCTGATCCGTTACGCGAATATCTCGACCAGCTGCACGAATATCGCCCACAGGGGCATAGGCGGTTTATCGATGATGTCCGCGCGACGAGCACGTTGCGAGAATTTGCTAAGCAGGCTCAATCGCATTCTCTCAACCAAGCATACAACGCCAATATTCAAGCTGTCGCAGACTTTCGTTCTCGGCACCTCGAATATGCCGCGAGCTACATCAACAAACAGGGAAAGTGCTCTGCCGGCAATGATACAGAAGTGGGTACAGGTGGCACACCCTTTATGCGTTATTTGAAAAAGCATCGTGACGAGACACAAGCCAATTTGTTGTAGCCACAGCAGCTGATTTACCAATGGCAACAGGATGAACCAGTGTCGACCCAGGCCTAACCTCTGGGAGAATTTCTGACCGAAACGGCAGCACACGCACTGCCATCAGCACTACCGGAATCCGAAGGTTTCGGCTCGGCGGGGTATCGTTCCTATGTGCTGGGAGCGCTGCTGGTCTGGCGCAGCATCAAAGACCCCCGCGTGGATACACTGATCCAGTAGCGCTGCAGGGCCGACAGAAGGTTGGCTTCAAAGAGACGTTGAGCGTGCTGGCTAAAAAGCGGGCCTATTGGCATGTCACATTCGGTGCGATATTGGCTTCATTTGTTGGCTATGGCGTTGGCCAGTTCACGACATCATTCCTTATCCGCACACATGGCCTCGCTATCGAGGATGCATCTTTGCTGTTCGGATTGACATTGGGCTTGATGGCCGCAATCGGCGCATTTCTATCTGGCTGGCTGGCCGACACGACCCCACGGCTTTGGTGGGGGATACCCGCATTGGGGCAGTTTGTGTCAATGCCGCTCTATGCCTTTGGCTATATTGAATCCAACCTATGGTTGGCGATGCCGACACTGATGATGGCAGCAACGCTGCACCATCCCTATCTTGGACCGATGTATGCCGTTGCTGGCGGTGTTCTTCAGCGGGGACGATCTGGGAATGGCGATAGAGGCATGCAAGCCGCTAATCTCTATGGCGCCAGAGGCAAGGGCAGCTTTGGGCACAGCTCAGCTTGAAGCATACGCGGTATGTTCCGATGCCGATGCGCGCGGACTGCAATGGTCCATTGTGATCTTTGTCTGCATCTATGGCTGAACCGGGCTTCACTATCATTTGGCAGGCCGTACTTTGCAACACGACATCTCCACCTCAACAGCTGCTTGAGCGTGATGCCCATGCAGATTTCGCTCTTTAGACTGCGGCGAATGTTATGCCGGTTCTAACCGGGCGAAGCTGGCCTTAATAGCAGCGGCAATTTCGCTCCGCGCGGCATTGGCATTTTTTGCAGCCCATGTGATGGCAGAAAATCCGTCATCAGCAGTGGCTGGAAAGCGCGCTCCTGACGCATGACGATAATTGCCCGAAACAATGATGCTGCCGGATTGATTGCACAGATCGCGGCACAAGGCATCGTCGGCTGCGTGGTCGCCCAAAACCCAACCACCGCAGTGAAAATACACGGTAATGGGGTGCGGTCCGGGTGTGTCGGGGCGGTAAAGTCGGTAATCGAGTGGACCTGCTTCGCCTTCGAACTGCCCGTCAGCAATTTCACTCACTGACGGTCAGGTAGGGGTGCCCGCTCTCATTGCCGCAGAGATTTCTCTCGCTTCAGCCGGTGACATGCTGTCGAAAGCAGGAAGCTGCATTTCTTCAAGAGCCTCCAGCATCGCGACCACATCAGGTTGCTGCCGACGCACCAACCCATCATTGCAGCGCGTCCCATCGGGACCGTCGAATACGAAGCCCAAATAATCTTGCTCGGCGATGTCATTGCAGATGCGGCGGTAGGCTCCAACCCCGCCCAAATAGGGCCAGCAAACATGCGGTTTTCCCGGTACATTTGCGCCCATGTACCAGCTTTTTTCCAGCAGGAAGAGGGTCATCTCGCTGGTCGCATTAGTGTAGTCTGCCCAGCTAGTATCAGCGTGAGCAATCGGCTCAATCGTGGTTAGATTTTCGTGGCCCATATGGGTTAGGCAAAGGGCGATCCATTCAACCTGCTGCTCGATAGAGACAGTCACATTGGACATAACCGATGGGCTTCCGGGGCCTGTGATCATAAAGAAATTTGCGAAGCCCTCGGTCGTCAAACCCATGTAATTGACGGGACCATGCTCCCATTATTCGGCCAAGCTGCGTCTGCTACGTCCGCGAATATCGACCGCAAGCAAAGCGCCCGTCATCGCATCATATTCAAATTGCTGGCTTTGCGTTGCGACGCCAGTTGGGGTGATCGCAGATATAGGATCAGCTTTGATGTCTACGATGCTGACATTGGGTTTGTTGAAAGTTTCAAAATATGAGGTGTCGAGACAAGCGCGTTTCGTGCACATCGGGAATTCGGTCGGGGTGAGAATGTCGGCAACGGTAGGATCATCAATCCGCGCACGAATTTTCTCGCGAGCAAAATTGAACAAGGTGTCGTTCGCCGCCTTGTTGAGCAATAAGTCTGCAAACTCTGATCCCAAATGCGGGATCGCGCCGGTCGCTCAAAGTTCTTCGTAGCGCTGCTGGCGCTCCTCAGCCGATACTGCAAATGCAAACTCCATCGGCTGTTTGCCCACCACGCCGACATTGGTCCAACGAGCCTCTTCACAGTATTCCTGATAGCGCTCTTTCACCGCCAATTTCTCAGGTTTACTCGGCCCGTATCCTGCGGGAATCGAATAATTTGCGGTTCGCTGGAACACGACGGTGGTGGCGGCTTGTTCGGCGATGAGTGGAATGGATTGGATGCCCGATAATCCGATGCCGATCACGCCAACACGCTTGCCGGAAAAACCAGCGCCCACCACTATAGCGTCGAGATCCGTGTGCTGCATTGCCATTGTTCCTCTCTCCTGCGCGCGGGTTTTCTCGATACCAAATCGTGGTGCAACTTTGCCAATGTGTGCCCCGCATTAAAGGGACAATATCCTTGCACAAAAGACGGTCGGCCTGATCGAAAATCGCAATTCGAACTTGAGAGGTAGAGAGGCATCAAACTGCCCGCTTTTCAATCGCGGTTCAGCCTATCAGCTGGGGTTCTTTAAATACGCGATAACATCTGCGCGCCGTTGAGCATTCCGCAAACCAGGAAAGACCATTTTAGTGCCAGGAATAGCGCCTCGTGGGTTTTCCAGATAAACGTAAAGCTGTTCTTCGGTCCATATCAGGGCACTTCCTGCGTTAGCAGGTGAGTATTTGTAGTCTGAAATCGATCCTGCTTCGCGACCGACCAAGCCGGCCAATGATGGACCGGTCTTGTTCACGCCCGCTTCGGTCGTGTGACAAGAGCGGCATTGTGCGAACACAATCCGTCCAGCTCCTGCATCACCAGTAAGACTGGCGTATGCAATGCCATCCTTGGTTGCCATGGG
>Ga0209121_10005797_pt1 | contig 11056 bp, 14 predicted proteins | sample Cruoilmetagenom3_FD_187292 | JGI IMG/M metagenome (GOLD analysis project Ga0209121, IMG submission 187292) | Oil polluted marine microbial communities from Coal Oil Point, Santa Barbara, California, USA - Sample 3 (SPAdes) (version 2) | ecosystem: Environmental > Aquatic > Marine > Oil seeps ...
CAACCACCATAAATCCGAGCTGGTTGTTTAATGAATAGGCTAGCACACGGCGGAGGTCGTTTTCGATAACCGCATAGAAAATCGGGAACAGTGTCATTACCGCGCCGATATAAATCAGGATTTCGGTGCCGGCAAAACCGCGCGCCAGCGAGTAGATTGCTAATTTAGTTGTGAAAGATGAGAGGATCACTGTGCCGGTCACTGTCGCGGCCGGATAGGCGTCCTGCAACCAGTTATGCAAGAGCGGGAAGGCGGCTTTGATGCCAAATGCGATGAAGATCAACCATGTGCCTGGAGAGCCTAGTTCCATGTGTTCAAAGGCCAGAGATCCGGTTTCGCGATAATATAACACAGCTCCCGCTAACAGGATCACGCCTGAGCTGATCTGGACTATCAGATACCGCATACCGGTGTGATAAGCCCCTTCAGTCCGTCGCGCCCAGATCAGGAAGACCGAGGCAATCGCCGTACCTTCCCAGTAGAAGAAGAGAGTGATCAGATCTCCGGCAAAAACCGCCCCGATTGCGGCGCCGGCGTAAAGCAAAGCTGACACCTGTTGCACCGTATCGCGTACATGCCACGCGTAAAGGTTGCCCAGAAACGCTGCGAGGCTGAAGATCAGTGCGAAAATACGGGAGAGCTTGTCGACCCGCATCAGTTCAAGGTCTAGGCCGAAGAAGTTGACCTGAACGTGGTCGCCAAAGGGCAGGGTCCAAACCTGCCAAGCTGCCAACACCGGCACAGCCAGCAACAACGCAGCGCGCAACCGCCCTTGCGGTAGCATGATCAATAGGGCAGCACCGGCAAAGAACAAAACGGCAGTTGGCAGGCTCTCAATCGCCATGATTTAACCTTTCCATCTGGTCTTCTGGGTAGTCCTCGGTTTCAACATCCATCGGAGCGTAATAATCTTCAGGGCGTTTCAGGATAATACGCAGACCCTTGGCTGCAATCACCAACAAGGCGCACATGATAAAGCCGTATAGTGCATAAAATCCGGGGATATTCTCGACAGGCACATAGGTGTGCTTATGATACAGAAAATCAGCACCGAAAAGCAGGGCGCAGGCGCCGTAGAGACCATAGACGAAGCGGTCGACCTTTTTCTTGTCGTCCACCCAGAGGAAGAGCCTCGCGATGGCGGAAAAGTCTGAATCGTCTTCTGTTCTATGTTCGCTCATTGGTTCATCCTTAATATCCTGAGACAATCGGCATCAGGAATTCCTGCAACACGCCCGCATAGAAGAATAGAAGGAGCGTGCCAAATGCCGTGATGGCAGGTGGTAGCCAGACTAGAAGCGGGGACTCGGTTACTTTGGTCGGTACACCTTCGGGAAGAGGCAAGAAGAACCCGCGTCCGATGATGGAAAGCAGATAAGCGACGTTCAGCAGCGAGCTGACCATAAGCACCCCGATCATGACCCATTGTCCTGTGTCCGCAGCCCCGAGGATCAACAACCATTTGCTCCACGAACCACCAAGGGGCGGTAGGCCGATGATGGATAATGCGCCGATGAAAAACGCACCGTAGGTGATTGGCATGATTTTTCCAAGGCCGTTCATCTGACTGATGTTTGTTTTGTGGGTCGCGACGTAAATCGAGCCTGCGGCCATGAATAACGTGATTTTGCCCATGGCGTGCATGGCGATATGCATACCGCCACCGAGCGCGCCCATGGATGTCGCGAGTGCCATGCCAAGGGTGATGTAGGACAGTTGGCTGATGGTCGAATAGGCGAGGCGTGCCTTCAGATTGTCTTTCGTCATTGCAATGACGGATGCAGCGATGATCGAGTATGCCGCCAACCACATCAGCCATTCGGACGCGCCGGTTTCGGCCAAGAAGTCGATGCCAAATATGTAAATTCCGACTTTGAGCATGGTGAACACACCCGCTTTCACAACCGCCACAGCGTGCAAAAGTGCGCTAACCGGAGTAGGGGCAACCATCGCGGCAGGAAGCCAGCGGTGGAAAGGCATCAATGCAGCCTTGCCAATTCCGAAGGCATATAGAGCCAGCAGGACGGCGACGGCGGGGCCTGCAATGTGGCCTTCCAGAATGCCGCCTTTGGTGAAATCCAGCGTTCCGGTAATTGAGTATGTCCAGATCACGGCCAGCAGCTGAAACCCGATGGAGGTGCCGAGCAAAATACCAAGGTAGGTGCGTGCGCCGCGAATGGCCTCGGGCGTGCCTTTGTGGGCGACCAGTGGGTAAGTGGATAGGGTTAAAATTTCGTAAAACACGAACAGGGTGAACATGTTCGATGCAAACGCGATTCCCATCACTGCGGATATGGCAAGTGAGAAACTTGCGAAGAAACGGGCGTGATGTTCCTCGTTATTGCCGCGCATATAGCCGATACCGTAGAGGTGCGTGATGATCCATAGGCCGGAGGCGACAATCGCGAACAGGAGGCCGAGGGGCTCTACGTTGAAGGCGATGTCCAGACCAGGGAAAACCTCGAACATTACCAGCGGTTCGGAGGTGCCGTTGCCGACGTTGGACAAGATTGTCAGAACCATCACAAATGTGGCGACGGCGGCAGCCAGTGTCAGCCCGTCGCGCAAATCGGCACGATTACGGAACACAAGGTTCGTCACGGCAGCCCCAGCGGGGATCAGCATTGTCAGCAATATGGCTGTGTTGGTTTCCACGGTCAAATTCCCTACATCATGCCCGCGCTACCGGCCAACAACCCTTGGGCTGCCGCGCGGGAGGCGGTTAGTGTGACGTCAGTTGCTAAGCCGAAATAGATGCAGGCAAGGGCCATTATCCACATTGGTATTAGCATGGAGAACGGGGCCTCGCGGTAATCAGTTCCGGCGAGAGGGGTTTTCAGGTAAAGCACTTCGATCACGCGCCAGACGTAGATTACGGCCAGCAGGGATGACAGTACGATAAGCACCGAAAGAGGCCACCAGCCTTTTTCGATTGTTGCCTCCACCAGCACCCATTTGCTGATGAAGCCCGCGGTGCCGGGTACTCCGATCAGGCTAAGGCCGCCGATAACGATGGCCGCGCTTGTCCACGGCATGCTTTTTCCCATCCCCTGAATGCGGTTGTAAAACGAACCGCCGGAGCGCAGCGCCAGAATGCCGACGCCCATGAATAGTGTGGCCTTGGTGATGCCGTGATTAAACAGATGTGCGATGGCGGCGGTTAAGCCGGTTTCCGTCAGCAGGCTAATGCCCAGCAGCATATACCCGATTTGCGCGATGCTGGAGTAGGCCAGCATACGCTTGAAGTCGTTTTGGAATATCGCAATAAAAGAAGCGGCAAACATGGCCAGAATGGCGAAAGGCAGGATGATGAACTCTAACGTGTTCACCTCGAACATGAAGGACGGCTGGAAGACCGAGAAGGTAAAACGCAGCAGTACGTATATCGCGACTTTGGTAGCTGTGGCCGCAAGGAAAACAGTAACGGCGGAGGGGGCAAATGTATATGCGCGTGGAAGCCACAAGTGCAGTGGATAGATCGCGATTTTCAACCCCATACCAACCACGATAAACGCAAAGGCAGCGCGCACCGTGCGGTTGGAGCCTTGATCAGCGATCCGGTCAGCTAGATCCGCCATGTTAAGGGTTCCGGTCGCCATATAAAGCATGCCAAGACCGATAACGAAGAAGGTTGCGCCAATCGTCCCCATGATAAGATAATCATAGGCCGCTGTCAGAGCGCGTTTATCACGATAGGACCCTTGCGCGATTAGCACATATGTGGACAGCGACGAAATTTCGAGGAATACGAATACGTTGAACGCATCGCCCGTGATCGTTACGCCGAGCAAGCCCGTAAGGCATAGCATGAAAGCCGCATAGAACAGAGTGTGGTGCTTTGCCGGAATTTCGGACTTCACGCTCTCGCGGGCATAGGGAAGCACGAGGGTGCTAATGCCTGTAACCAGTAGTAACACGAAAGCATTAGTGGCATCGACACGGTATTCGATCCCCAGCGGGGGAGCCCAGCCACCTATTTGGTAGGAGATTATACTTCCGTCAATCACCTGCATCAGCAACAGTATCGCGATGCCAAACGACAGAACGCTGGCGATGAAGGCTAATGACCATGTTAGGCGGCGACTACCGATGAGGACGATCAACGGGGCAGACACCAATGGCACCAATATCTGCAATATGGGCAGATGATCCGAGAGTGTCATTGCGACGTGAGTAGATTCAGCCGACATTAAGCGCGCCCACCCATTGCATCGCCGTGAATGGCGTTTTCAGTTTGCACGATGGCGCGTTCTATTTTCAGGATGTCATCTTCCTCGATTGTGTTGAACTCGTCCTGAATACGCACGATCAATGCCAACCCGAGTGCGGTGGTCGCAACGCCGACAACAATGGCCGTCAGGATCAAGACATGGGGTAGGGGGTTGGAATAAATCACATCCGGGTCCACATCCATATCCAGCGGGAAAATTGGTGCAGTGCCATCTGTGACTTTACCCATGGATATATAAAGCATGAAAACCGAGGTTTGAAAAATGTTCAACCCGACGATCTTTTTCACGAGGTTGCCCTTGGCGACCACGATATAAAGACCCGTCATCATCAACACGGAAAACAGCCAGTAATTCAAATGTCCAAGGATGTATTCTTGTGTAAGTTCGAAACCCATCACCACTCCTCATCGCTAAGTCTTGGGGGACGGCCTGCGAAAGCATAATAGATTGCCACCATCACGGCGGTTACGGTGATGCCCACGCCAAGCTCGACGGCGAAGATGCCGTAATGTTGCCCGTGAGAGGGATGGTCGGGTGTGAACGCACCGTAATCCAGAAAGCTGTACCCGAGGAACAAGCTGACTATTCCTGTACCCGCGTAAATCAATACGCCCAAAGCAACCAGTTTATGCACCAACCACGGCGGGAAAACTTGTTGGACGTTGTGCAGGCTGAACACGAGACCATAGAGGATGAAAGCAACAGCCATAATCACGCCCGCCTGAAATCCGCCACCTGGGGAAAAGTCGCCGTGGAACTGGACGTAAAACGCAAATAACATGATCGCACCGACCAATAATTTGGTGATAACCCGTAATATAAGGTGATGGCGCATCAGACCTCTTCGCTTTCGTCTTCTTCATCGTCGCGACGGCGGCGGCGCAGCCCGCTAAGAAGTAGTAGAACACCGATGCCTGCCGTGAACACCACGGCGGTCTCGCCCAAGGTGTCATAGCCACGGTAGCTTGCCAGGATAGAGGTCACAACGTTCGGTATGTTAATTTCATGCACGCTATCTTCAAGGTAATCGGGGCCGACATGCATTTGTGCCGGTGCCTCGGGCGAACCGAAATTCGGCATGTCGAGTGTGCCGTAAATTAACGCAGCACCCGTTACAAAAACCACAAATAGCGGCAACACGGGCGAACGTTTGGTCGGCTTTTCAAACCGTGAAGTCAGCGCAAGTGTTCCTAGTACCAGAACAGTCGAAATTCCGGCACCCACGGCAGCTTCGGTAAAGGCGACGTCTACTGCGTCCAATGTTACGAATAACAAGGCGGAAAGCAGGCTGAAAACGCCGGATAACATCGCGATTGCGAATAGGCTTCGCATGCGCACGACTGCTATCGCGGTAAGCACCAGCATAAGAAAAAATACTACATCAATGAAAATTTCTATGACTCACCTACCACTATTCTGAACTTGCCGGATCGGCGTCTGATTTTGTGAGTGGTTCGGGCTCGACCCCCGTGAAGCCCTTGGCCTCTTTCGGGCGAAGTCCCGAAACAAGCGCCGCGTTGGCAATTGCATGCGTGGCCGTAGGGCCGGTGATAAACAGAAACACCCCTATGATGATCAATTTCACAGTAACAAGTGTGAAGCCTGTCTGCATACACATGCCGGCGAACAACAGCAAAACGCCAGCGGAATCTGTTATTGAAACAGCGTGCATACGTGCCCAGAAGTCTGGAAACCGCAACGCTCCAACCGCGCCTACAATGACAAAAAATGAACCGGCTAACATAAGTGCCCAGCTGATGATTTCTACGGCAGCATCAAGGAAGTTCATGTTTCTGCCTCCTCCTTTACCGGAAGCTTGTCGCCAATCGCACGGTAACGGAAAAACTTGAGGATCGCGATTGTGCCTACGAAGTTTATCAAAGCATAGAGCAGTGCAATATCGAGGAAATCCGGACGTTCCGTCAGAAACCCGATAAGGCCGATCAGTAAAACTGTGTGGGTGCCGAACGAGTTCACGGCTAGAACACGATCATAAAGGGTTGGCCCACCAAACAGGCGCACCAGCACTAGGGCCATGGCGATGAAAACCGCGATGATGGCAACAGCAAACATCATGCCGGGATAACCTTTTCACAAGCCGTAACCCGACGATCCATATCTGCGATGGCGTCTTTATCATCAGCAGAATACGCAACGGCGTGAACCAGAAACTGCCCCGGCTCTGTCTCGACAGATACCGTCCCCGGGGTCAGTGTGATAGAATTTGCGAAAATGACCTGCCCAAGATCGGAATTCTGGGTGTAGGGCACAGAAAACATGTGTTGCTTGATTGGCATTGAGGGGGCCAGGATAATTCTGGTGACTGCCCAGTTCGATTTGGCAATCTCGCCCAGTAACCAGCCTTGATATTTTAGAAACTCAAGAGGCTTAAGGTGAACTTCAACGCGATCGCCATCAATGGAGTTCATGCGGTTCAGGATGAAAATGACGAACAATGTGGAAAAGACGCCCAGCCCAACCGTTAAAGATTTGTAAATGCCGGACAGAAGCAACCAAAGTCCTAGAAAAGCAATGATTGTTCCGATTGTTCGCACCTTGATTCCTTCAGTCTTGTTTGGGCGTCGCCTCTAGATAAGTAGCAAATCCCGCCGCGCAATAGTTGACCTAACATATGCTTGAATGCACAGGGAAACGCAACCGGCTTACATATCATTTGATGCTGTTTTGTTAGCAATTTGTTGATACAAGTTGGCATACGCTGCGGGAACGTGGTAAATGCGCCTTTTCATAATACGAGTCTAAGAATGATCGAGTTTAGAAATGTTAGTAAGTCATTCTGGACAGGCACCCAGCGCAAAGTGATTTTGGATCAATCGAGCTTCAAAATCGAACTAGGGCGCTCCATGGGCATACTTGCGCCCAACGGTACGGGTAAAACCACAATCATCAACATGATGGCAGGGTTGGAACAACCTGACGAGGGGAAGATCATTCGCACATCGCGTATATCGTTTCCTCTGGGCTTTATGGGGGGGGTTGTTGGTAGTCACTCAGCAGGGGAAAATGCGCGCTATATTGCGCGAATATACGGGCTGGATCCCGACTATGTGGAAGCGTTTTGTCGATATCTCGCGGGACTGGAAGAATACTTCGAGATGCCACTAAGCACCTACTCTGCCGGAATGAGGGCGCGATTTACGTTTTCTTTACTTTTGGCACTGGATTTCGATATCTATCTTATTGACGAAGGAATGCCGGGGACTTCCGATGTAGAATTTAACCGTAAAGCAGGTAATGTTTTGCGAGACAGGCTAAAGCGGTCGACAGTTGTCATTGTTTCACATAGTCCGAGTATACTTGAGCAGTATTGCTCCTCCGCGTCTGTCCTAAGAAACGGAAGGTTGCATATGTTCGATACACTCGAAGAAGCAAAAGTGATGTATAATTATAATGACAAGTGATCAAACCCCACCGGATGATGAAAATAAGATGCCGCCGAAGCGTACACGCGCATACCTGCGCAAGGCGCGCCAAAAAGCACGCCGTATTGGGCTTGAGGCCATTGACGACGAACATGCTGCGCGACTGCTGGAAGAACTCGGGGTTGATGTTCTTAACGATGATGTATCATTGATTAACGCAGGCAATGCGGGAAAAAGCACACCATCGCCGCAAGATGGTGCAGATTTGACCGATCAGGTTTCGGCAAACTTTATGTTGAATGACGCGGAGCGCCTTGCTGAAGTGCACGCGATTCAGCGGGACTTGATCCGTCGCCGCCGTGTGCGGTTGTTCCTGCTTGCGTTGCGCCTTTTGTTTTTCGTGGCACTGCCTACCTTTCTTGTGGGGCAATACTACTACACCGAAGCCACGGACATGTACGAAACGGAATCGCAATTCGTTATTCAGAAATCCGAAGCAGCCGGCGCCAGCGCATTGGGTGGGATATTTTCCGGCACCGGGTTTGCCAATTCGGCAGATTCAATAACGGTACAAGGATACCTGACCTCACGCGAAGCGATGAAGCGTCTGGATGACGAGCTGGGCTATCGCGCCCATTTTCAACAGGATTTTATCGATAAGTTGCAACGCTTGCCGCAGGACGCCAGTCTGGAAGACGCATTCAAGCTTTATGAAGAAAACGTAAAGGTCGGGTATGATTTGAGCGAAGGTGTGATTCATCTGGAGGTGATCGCAGCGACTCCGGAAGATTCGCAGGCGTTTTCCAGCGCCTTGATCCGTTTTGCTGAAGAACGTGTTGATGAACTGTCGCAACGGTTGCGCGAAGATCAGATGAAGGGGGCGCAGGCGGCATATGACACGGCTGAGGCTGAGATGTTTGACGCACAAGCTGAAGTTTTGCGCCTTCAACAATCGCGCGGTGTATTAAACGCAGAATCCGAAATTGCGGCTCAGATGAGCATTATCAATTCTCTGGAACTGCAAATTGAGGATAAACTGCTGGATCTTGCAGAAATTCTCGATAATCCAAACCCCAATGAAATCCGTTCAGAAATCTTGCAGCGCGAGATCAATCGCCGTGTAGAACGCGTTGCTACCTTACGACAAAAATTAACGGAAACGACTGCTGGTAATGTTTCGTTGGCGACTATTTCTGGCGAATTGCAGATTGCGGAAACGAACATGTTGACCCGCCAATTGATGCTCCAACAATCGTTACAACTTCTGGAAACGGCCCGTGTAGATGCCAACCGACAGGTCCGGTATCTGAGCATTGGTGTTACGCCAGTCGCGCCCGATGTACCTAGCTATCCGCGTAAGATGGAGAGTACTGTTTTGGCGTTCATAATCTTCATGGGGATATACATTATGCTTTCTTTAACCATTGCGATCCTTCGCGAGCAGGTAAGCGTTTAACAATGTGTAAAACTGTACAAGTTGGCGATGTGAGAATTGCCAATAACTTGCCGTTAACTATTATCGCTGGCCCATGCCAACTTGAATCGCTGGATCACGCGGTAATGATTGCGGACAGGCTGGCCGAGGCTTGTGCGCGAAGTGGTGCAGGATTTATTTTTAAGGGCAGTTTTGACAAGGCAAACCGGACATCCTTGAATGGGATGCGAGGCGTTGGGCTTGATGCTGGTCTGGAAATTTTAGCGCATGTGAAGGATCGGATCGGCTGTCCGACACTAACGGACGTACATACAGCAGACCAGTGTGTGCCTGTGGCCGCTTGTGTCGATATTTTGCAAATCCCGGCATTTTTGTGCCGCCAAACAGATTTGCTCTTGGCGGCAGGAGCAACGGGAAAAGCTGTGAATATCAAAAAGGGGCAGTTTCTGGCGCCGTGGGATATGACACATGTCGCAAATAAAGCGGCCGCAAGTGGCAATGAAAACGTCCTGCTGACGGAGCGTGGCACAAGTTTTGGCTACAACACGCTGGTTAATGATATGAGGTCTTTGCCTATCATGTCCGAAACCGGTTACCCCGTGATTATGGATGCGACGCACAGTGTGCAACAACCCGGTGGGCAAGGCGACGCCTCGGGTGGGCAGCGCAAGTTTGCGCCTGTAATTGCACGGGCGGCTGTGGCTGTGGGGGTCGCTGGTGTGTATATTGAAACGCACGAGAATCCTGACAATGCCCCATCAGATGGTCCAAACATGATTCAACTTTCTGACATGCCAAATTTGATCGCAACTTTGAAGGAATTTGATGAAATTGTGAAGATGAATGCGGGGGGCAGGGGATAAATCGATCCCTCGTCCGGTGGGATGCAAATTTCCCCTTGCGACCGGACCGCAGCCTATTTATGAAGCGTATAAGTTGGGATGTAGCCAAGTGGTAAGGCAACGCTTTTTGGTAGCGTGTATCGTAGGTTCGAATCCTACCATCCCAGCCAAATCTATTTTACCAAGCGATTACAATGAGTTAGATTTCTGTATTGAGCACTAACTGTAACAGTTGATCGTTGCACTTTTTACCTAGCTGGGCAGGCTGGCCACCGCCAAGGCTTCATCGCCGCTGATGGTCAGGACTATTTTACCCGAATCTCCGTTCAAGACCCAAACGGTTGCCGTGCCTTGCAGATGGGTGGGGCCGGATAACACCTCCGAACTCTCTATCAGGGTGATTGCGGTGGGCAGGTTCATCTTTGAATGCTGCATTATTTACTCCTCTGTGTTGAATGCCCCTGACGTTTAGGGGGTGTAACGGAGGATGAAAAGCTCTAAATTGACATAAGTAACTGTTATTAAATGATAATAGTCAGTACTGACTTGTGTAAGGTTTTGCTGGTTCACAGCGAGTTACGTTGAAGTGGCGTGATTTACCCCTTCTAATCTTATAGAAAAGGTTGAATCCGTACGGGGTTAGTACGGATATACGCAGGGGCTGAAACTGCGGGAGTTGTATAACACTGATGATAGAAGCATTGTGCGGGTCCAGATTACTTTTGAAGGACTTCCCGAAAATGATTGCCCGTTACTTGTTTGCTGCCTGCCTAGGTTTCTCTGTTTCTACTCCCGCATATTCTCAGAATTTGAAATCGAATGAAACCTTTTGGTGCATCGAAATAGATGATCTCTTTAGCGCCCGTACTTCGCTGAGTTTGGACTCCTTTTTGGGAAGCCTGAAGCGTTTATCGATCACAGATAACACCGTAGAACTTCAAGGTGCTGGGCTTCCCAACATTGCATATGATGTGGTTGCGGATGATTGGGTGGTTATCGCAGTGTCCGTCGTCAGGGTTTTTGGCACCAAGGGCGGCTTAAACTAAAAGAGAGTTCGGCTCATCTGGTTGATTTTATTATGCTGCGCGCGTGCTGTGATGCAAGCGTCGCGTTTCGAGTGTTTTCCGTTTAGTCCTTTCTCTTTGTTTTAGAATAGCTTTGTCG
>Ga0209121_10005798_pt1 | contig 11056 bp, 7 predicted proteins | sample Cruoilmetagenom3_FD_187292 | JGI IMG/M metagenome (GOLD analysis project Ga0209121, IMG submission 187292) | Oil polluted marine microbial communities from Coal Oil Point, Santa Barbara, California, USA - Sample 3 (SPAdes) (version 2) | ecosystem: Environmental > Aquatic > Marine > Oil seeps ...
GTTAAAGTTGGACAAAAAATCACTCAAACTCATTTCCGAAGTTCTGATATTAGTTCTGTTGTTTGTCGGAGCTCTAGTTGTGACCAAGTCTTACACGTCCTGCGACTCTCCCTTAGAGGAAGCAGGTGCGGCGGGGCCAGACGAAATCAAAAAAACTCAAGCCACCACCAGCAGACCAAGGGCGAGACAACTGGGAATCGAGATAGGTATCTTTGAACTAGGAAAATACAACGCGATAACAGATGTAAAAGGAGTCAAGGTCGGACAGGCAACCCTCGTTGAGGGGGATTCAGTCAGGACAGGAGTAACAGCCATTTTGCCTCACTCCGGAAATCTATATCAGCAAAAAGTTCCCGCTGCGGTATACTGCGGAAACGCGTTTGGCAAACTGACGGGGTCAACCCAAGTCAGGGAACTGGGAAACATCGAAACCCCCATTCTGCTCACCAATACCCTGAGTATTCCCAATGTTGCCAACTCGTTGATAGACTACACCCTCTCTCTACCAGGCAATGAAAACGTGAAATCAGTAAATCCGGTTGTGGGCGAGACAAATGACGGCTATCTCAACGATATCCGGGCAAGGGCGGTAAAAAAGACGCATGTTTTCGAAGCAATTGAGAATGCAAAAGCAGGGCCCGTCGAGGAAGGGTCCGTGGGAGCTGGCACAGGAACCCGTTGTTTGGGTTGGAAGGGGGGAATCGGAACCTCATCCAGAATTTTGCCAAAAGAGTTGGGAGGATGGACTGTTGGCGTGCTGGTGCAGACGAATTTTGGCGGTGCGCTGAGCGTGAATGGTGCACCAGTAGGGAGAGAGTTGGGAAACTTTGCATATAATTCGCAAAACTCGCCCCGATCTCCTTCTAAAGGAGGAAGTTCGTGCATGATTGTTGTTGCTACCGATGCCCCACTTGGAAGCAGAGACTTGGAGAGACTCGCCAAGAGAGCGCTGTACGGCATAGCCAGAACAGGTGGATTCAGCTCTCACGGAAGCGGGGATTACGTTATTGCATTTTCAACCTCTCGAACAATACCCAATGAGCCGGGTGGAGAGGTGAGCAGGATGAAGCTGCTCAACAGCGAATATTGCTCCCCTCTATTCTGCGCTGTGGTAGAAGCCACAGAAGAAGCGATAATCAATTCCTTGCTAAAGGCCACGACTGTGGTTGGCTACCAAGGTCACAGATCCGAGGCGATTCCGATTGGCGAGGTGGTTCGCATCTGCGACAAATACAATGTACTCCATTGGAATTCAAGGCTTCCTCCGTTTTATGAATGACTCTGCAGACATTTAAAAAACAAAATATTCGGTTTCATGAATACCCAATAAAATGGCTCGGCTGGAAGTAGAACTCACTCTGATTGATGGTAAGGTTGTTTACAGGAGAGAATGAAACAATTCGATTTGCTATGGAGACATCTTAAAAGTAATATATTAAAGTGGCCAAAATTGGCATTTTTTTGGCCATTTTCGCAGCATTTCCGCGTTTTCAGATAACTTTAAATATGACCCGAGGGATAATATAAGCTAATGTCGATGGAGGACATTAGGAGGTGAGAACTTGAAGAAGATATGGGCGGTAGTGCTATCTGCATTGTTAGTCTTTGGAGTAGTCGCTTTCACCGGTTGTGCGGAAGAAGCACCTGAAGAAGTAGAAGAAATATCACCAATAGAGGAAATAGAAGAAGAAGAACCCTGGTGGCCTGTAATAGAAGAAGAAGCGCCTGAAGAAGTAGAAGAAGAAGTAACAGGAGGCATAGGTACAACAATTCTGAATATGGTGTCAAACTGTGAGAATTTCCCAATTTGTGGTGGCTTCTGTGTTAGCTTCACTGAGGGTGGCTTGGGATTTTGTGGTAACTTCCTTGACACCTGCGCGGTATAAACTACCTTTTGAGGTGTGGGGGCTAACGCCTATGGCAAGCCTTCCTTTTATTTTATTTCTTTTTGTTTTTTTATTTCTTTATCATTCTCTCCTGTATACTCTTTTTTAGGACAAAATTTTAAACGAAAAAACTGACAAAGGGCTTGCAAAGAGGTCGCCACATTTTGACCCCTCATTTTGTGATGTTTTATAATGAATCTTTTAGCGCTCTACCCCTTCTCCAATCCGAAAAGAAGCAGACGTTTGAGTAAACGATACGGTTGGTAGTTTGGATACTGGTTTAGAATTTAAAAAACTCAGTTTAACCTATTCTCAGTTTCGAGGGGCTCCAATTCGACGCTCTTCCATCCTCCAATCCGCAATTAGAGCTTGCCCAAACGAAACCCCCCCATCGCCTGGAGGCAGCAGTCGATGCTGAAAGAAGTTTAATCCACTGTCCTCGATGATGTTTTTCATCGTTTTTACCAAGTGGTTGTTGCAAGCGCATCCACCGGTTACCCCTATATTTCCAACCCCGCGTTCCATTGCCTTTTCAACGGCTGCTGTTGCAAAGGATTCGGCAAGGTAGTCTTCTGCAGAATAAGCCAAATCCTTAACTCTGCAAGCGCCTCGTTTCTTCCATAGCTCTTCCATCAAAGGAGTTGATTTTATCTCCTCTTTCTCGATTTGCGGCTTGAGTTTAAGAATTCGCTCCCCTCCAGCAGCCGCAGCTTCCAGCCTCATCGCAGGTTCCCCTTCATAAGATCTGTAATGGCAAACCCCCAGCAAGGCAGAGACCGCATCTAGCACCCTACCACAGGAAGTCGTAGGCAAAAACTCTTCGTTTTCCAGTTGTTTAATCAACAATCCTATCTCTTCCTTTTCATGGGGGAAGTAATGTCTTCTTCTGTTCAGCCATTTAGTCAGCTCTTCTTTCTCAACGAATTTGTTCAGCATTCCCCCCGTCATTCTGAGGGGATAGTATGATGCAAGGTCGCCGCCTGCCATGGGCTGTTTCTCGAGCCAGCAGAGCCGTTCAAAGTCTTTCCTGTCTGAATAGAATACTTCTCCACCCCATGCCTGTCCGTCAGACCCATAACCGAATCCGTCCACCGCGATCGCTATGACCTCTTCCAGATTCCATTCTCCCATCAGTCCCGCGACATGGGCGTGGTGATGCTGTATTCTAAACAGAGGAATTCTGTGAGAGGCAGACCAATCCTCCGCAAACCGAGTTGTGTTGAACGTTGGGTGCAGGTCGCATGCCACTGTTTGAGGCGAGCATCCTGCGAGTTTGAGCAAATGATCAATTGCTTGTGAGAGAAATTGAAAAGTTTCCCAGTGGTTCGTGTTTCCAACATATGGAGTTAAAAATGCCTTGTCCTTTTTTAACAGGCAACCGGCCACGTTTAGCTCACCCCCCACCGCCAAGACGCAATTCTTAACAGGTCTGGCCAACTGAACAGGCATCGGGGCGTATCCTCGGGACCTCCTTAATAGAGTCGGTTGGTCGTTCACAAGTCTCATGACCGAATCATCGCATCTGTGGAGAATTTCCCTCTCATAGACCAAAAAATAATCCACTTTTTTGCCGAGCTTCCCGACGGCTTCTTCGTTACTCATTATCATCGGTTCTCCCACTTTGTTTGCCGAGGTCAGCACAAATGCATCAGTGTTGTTCTGTTGGAACAACAGCAAGTGCAAGCCAGAATAAGGAAGCATAACCCCAACGTTGTGCAATCCCGGTGCAACGAGGGGGGAGATGTGCCTGTGGGAGCTGGGCTTTTTTTCCAAGATGACTATTGGCTTGATCCATGATGTCAGTAGTGTCTCTTCCCTTTTGTTTACCCTGGCAAATTTGTTTATTGTTTCTAGGTTTCTTGCCATCAGTGCAAAGGGCTGCTCTCCCTTTCCCACCAAGAGCTTTCGCAAACGGGATACTGCTTTACTGTCGCTCGCATTGCATGCTAGATGGAATCCGCCGTATCCTTTTACGGCGATGAGGTTTCCCTCGGTTAGCAGTTTTCCTGCTAACCTTATTGAATCCGCCGAACTTTTGCACTCAACCACCTTGTTCTCCGAATCTTGGAGCCACGCTTTCGGTCCGCATCGATCGCAGGCCACTGTTTGCGCATGATACCTTCTATCCATGGGATCCTTATATTCGCTTGAACACTCCTCGCACATGGGAAACGCATCCATAGAGGTGCGCTCTCTGTCATAAGGGACTTCCCTTATGATCGAATATCTGGGGCCGCAGTTGGTGCAGGTTATAAAAAAATAGTCAAATCTTCTGTTTGTTGGTGTTATGAGCTCCTTTGCGCACTCGTCGCATATCGAAATATCGGCAGGGATCATGGACGTTGAAGAGTTACTATCCTTCTTGCTTGGAAGGATTTTGAATGAACCGAAGGATTCTTTTGTCCCTGACCCCCCTCCTTTTCCTTCTTCCTTAACCTTTAATTTGTTAACCCTCGCAAGAGGGGGCTTTTTGGTTTCAATATCAGAAATGAAGCTTTTGATCTCGTTTTTTTCTCCCTCTACCACTATTTTTACGCTGGAATCTCCTAAATTTACAACCCATCCTTTCAGGTCATGCTCAACAGCGTTTCGATAAACAAAAGGTCTAAAGCCAACTCCCTGAACTATGCCGTAAACCCTAATTTCCGCCCTCATTTTTACGGTTTTTGTCTCCGCTCAAATGAGAGAACCCTCTTATTTAAATCTTGGGTTTGCCCGTGATTGTTTCGAGAGGGTTTTGCTACAGTGGTCTTAGATTAACAACCAACCGTGCTCTACGGAGGTTCAGTTCCAGATACGCTCCTAACAAGATTTTTATTAGACCCAGCAAATCACCAAAACCGACTTATATCCTCTAACCCTTTTTTTCTATAGCATGACAAAACTGTCTTTTTATGGTGGCATAGGGGAAATAGGCGGGAACAAAATACTGCTTGAAGAGAGTGAAACAAAGGTATTTTTGGATTTTGGAAAGAGCTTTAACCTCGAGAGAAACTTCTTTGATTTTCCCCTGTTGAAACCATTTTACATACCTGATCTGCTAAACATTGGTGCCATTCCAAGTCTCAGAGGATTGTACAGAAATAGTAGCGAAAAACCTCCCGTCGATGCCGTTTTGATCACCCATCCGCATCTGGATCATTATGGATATCTTTCATTCTTGAACAAAGGGGTAAACATATTTTTGGGCAAAGGCACAAAAGAAATCATAGACATAAGGAGTAGAACCTACAGAAACTATTGGGACACAAAACTCGATCATTTGAGTTTCGAAACCTTCTCAACAGGAGACGAAAAAGAGACGGGAAATCTTTCTTTCAAACCAATACACGTGGACCACTCAATACCTGCTGCTTACGGCTTCATAATCCAAGCGGGCAACAAGACCATTTCCTACACTGGCGATTTTAGGTTTCATGGGCGTATGGGAAAGTTAACAGAAGACTTTTTGGCTGCACTTGAAAAGGAAGATATTGACGTCTTACTGTGCGAAGGGACAAACATAAGCCCTGGGGAGGAAGATGAATTTCTAAGAGAATTTGAAGAGAGACTTCAGAATCGAGGTGGTGTTAAGGTCCCTGAGCGTTTCCCGGTTCATTGCAGAAGTGAAGCAGACGTGAAAGAGCAGATGCAGAGAGTCGCAGAAGAGCTAGAAGGCTTGGTGGTGGTCGAGACATCCGCAGCAGACGTTGACAGGATAAGAACGGTGAGTGAAGTCGCTCGCAAAACAGGGAGGAAGTTGGTCCTAGATCCAAGGCAGGCTTACTTGACGTATGAGCTTGAGAAGAGCGGGCTGGTTTCGGGTCTTCCCAACAGAGGCAACTCTTCTGTCCTGATGGAGAGAAGGAAGTTGGGCAAGCGCCTCAAGTCTCCCACAGACAGCGAAGACAAAGAAACAGGAAAGAAAGGCAGGGATCAGTGGCAGCAAGAATTGTTTGAAATGAGCGGGGAGGTCTACTGGGGTCCCGAAGGAAGAGAAGAAATAAGGAAAAATGCAGAAGGCCTTCTGCTATGCACTTCCAATGCAACTGCAAGGTTTATGGAACTGAGATATGAAAAACCTTTCAGATGTTCTTATATTCTCAGCAAATCCGAACCATTCAACGAAGAGATGGCGATCTCTTTTGACAAGCTGCTCCACTGGCTGGGTTTGCTTGGAATTGACAAATACTACCAAATCCATGTCTCCGGTCACGCAGACAGAGAAGAAATAAAAAAGTTGGTTGAGAAAGCGAACCCCAACACACTCTTTCCTGTCCACACAAACTATCCTCAACTATTTAAGGAGATTTTTTCAAAAAGCAGGATTGTCGAACCAACCAAAGGAAAGCCCTATGAACTGTAGAAAACCATCGTCCCCACCAGCATCAGATAAGAAATTGAGGGTTAAACCAAGTTTTAAGGCATTTTTTCCTCCTTTATATCAAATTCGCTTAATTTCCCCATTTATCCGAAATCTTTTAAATCAACATTTCATATTCTCTGATGGGGGGGCAGACTTGAATTTGGATATAAACCTAAATCGGGGGTGTTTGCAAAGCACTGCTTGTACGAACAAGTCCCATGCAATCGGTTTCAGATATGAGATTTAACAGACAAAAGGATCAATAGAGATGAAAAAATGAAAGAAAACGTTTTGAAAATAGTAACCCAAAGAATGCTAAAGGGAAGCAAATTTTCTCCAATGAGAGAGCCTATACTGCCGGTGCGTAACAAAATTGGCATCTATCTCCACATCCCTTTTTGTAAGGTACCTTGCCCTTACTGTCCGTACAATCGTTATCCCTTTAGAGAAGAGCTAAAGAAACCATACATAGATGCAATCAAGAAAGAGATTGATATCTATAAAGAGAGGCTCGATAGCACTAAAATTAGCTCTCTTTACATCGGCGGTGGCACCCCAACCATAAGAGTCAGAGAACTAGTTGAGGCTGTTGAATACCTCAAACAGTGCTTTGATGTTAACGAGATATGTGTAGAAGCAAACCCCGACGATCTTTCGGGTGAATCGTTAGAAGCGCTTTTAGATTCTGATATCAAGAAATTGAGCATTGGGGTGCAGTCCTTTGACGATGATGTACTCAAAAATATAGGGAGGCTCAGCCATGAAGGAAAAACCGCCTTTGACGCAGTAAAGAGAGCATTAAATAAGGGTTTTGACACAATAAATGTTGACATGATGTTTGCTTTACCCGGCCAAACCTTCACCCACTTGAAGAGAGACCTCGAAACTCTTGCTAATCTCGAAGTCCCTCAAGTTACTATTTACCCTTTGCTCCTTTTTCCTTATGTCAGGATGGCAAAAGACGTAAAAGCGGGTAAGATAAAGCTTCCTCCCGCAAAGGAGGAGAAAACAATGTATGATGAAATCATCACTTTTTTGACATCTCATAATTATGAGCCAGCATCAGTCTGGAGTTTCTCGAGGAAAGGAGTAGAAAAGTATGGGTCGGTTGAAAGAGAAGAGTATATTGGAATAGGTGCTGGGGCGATGAGCGATACAGTTCTCGGGGTTTATTCCAATACTTTTGCGGTGGATGAGTACATCAACACGCTGAATAAGGGAGTTCTTCCGATTGCTTTTGGGCACGAATCATCTAAGAAAGAATCGATGGTAAAATGGTTCAATATGCGACTTTATGAGCTTGGTTTTAGAAAAGAAGATTTCTCAAATCATTTTGGATGTACGGTTGAAGAGACTCTCGGTAGTCTTATCAGGATATTTCGTTCATTGAAACTCATTACAATTGATGACGACTCCATTAAGGTTCCCAAAAGTGCTTTCTACTCCATACATTCAATTACAAAAACCTTTCTGCTTACCTATATCGCCAAGATTTGTGAGGAAGGCATGAAAACTCCTTGGCCAAAAGAATTTGAGATATAAGAGTGAGGATTGCGGGTCGTGATTATCTTTTTTGCCGGCAGCACATGCCTTTCCTCTCTTTTTACAGGGTCCTGAGGCTGTCCGGCAAATATTGGAAGTTGAATAATTTTTAGTAAAATGTTCTATAATTAGTTATTTCTTCAGGACAAAGTCAAACTTTTAAGGCTTTTTATCAATAAGCTTGAAGAATATTTACTGAAGTTGAATTGCGGGACATCCTCTCCTCAGTGAAAAAAATCTATTAAGGTCTAATTTTTCTTTTTATGATCCTAAATATTTACTTTTTACGATTATCAACCCCAATTCATCTAAATCAGGTCGCTAAATAATAAGGGTTGGGCAAATATAACAATTCGAATACCAAATTTTTTGTTGATCCTGCAAAAATTTTTAATGCAATAAAACTCACAGTATAGTGCATTGAGAGACAAAAACACCATTAATAGCTCGGATAGGTTTCATTTCTTTTTGAGATATGGCTTGCTTTGGTAGATTTAGATCTTTGAAATGCTATGGGCACAAGAAAGGACACAAATTTTAGTTCACTGCGGGGAGTGAGATTCGAACTCACGAACCCCTTCAGGACTGGACCCTAAATCCAGCGCTTTTGACCAGACTTAGCTACCCCCGCACTCTTAAACTATGAAAAAGACTGTTTAATATAATTTTGGTTTTAACTTTAGAGGCTTTTACTAGGCGATTAAAGCTTAGAAACGGCAAAACTTTAATCGCCCACCGGAAAATTAGGGCGATATATATACAAAAATGTTTTACCCAAAACGGGATAAAAACTCAATGATGAATAAAGAAGATTATATATTGACTGCGCCTTTGCCTTTAACCATTAAGGCACAATACCAGCCTTCCTATAAATTTGTGGAGGCTTTGAAGCTTGCTTTTAAGAGATATGGTAGGTCGCTAAGAGCGTCCGGGGAGCTAATACTAGCTAAAGACGAATTAATCTTTCAGCCATCCTCTTCACGTAGCTCAAAAATATTTACAGCAAAAGAAGTTCAGAAAGAGGCTCGAATAAAAATTAATGATATCTCTAGCATAAATAGACATGTCAATGGTGTTTACATTGAGCTAAAAAATGGCGAAAAGCATTGTTTCATAATTAAGGGATTGAGTCAAGCCAAAGGTCTAGCAGAACGAATCAATATGATGGCTGGTCTAGGTAAGCAAGCCTAAAAACTTGGCAAGGTAAAAAAAGGAGGAAATCACGCACGTATGATAGCGTAGAGTGAACATCTTTACTTAATACTTCTCCTTATCTATAAAAAAGGCTGTAGTTAGAGAAAGGCGATAAGAATGAGGGTATCTCCGGAACAACGCAAAGCAGTAGTAGGTACGGTGAGCGGAGAGACATCGTAGCTTCAGGGATAAGCTGCTTAGCAGTCATAAGAATGCTTATATTTCGACTAGCGTTTGTAGTTTAAGGTCTGTGAGGAGGAGAATTTTAACCCATTTTGTCACACGACCAAATTTTTATACAGGCGTTTTAAACTAAAAAGCCACGCGACTCACTCTGCAAAACAAATATCTGGAGTTTCTTGCTTGATTACCTAAGAAAAATTGACTCGTTCCACGATAAATATAAACGTCGTTCCATAATTCACAGAAGCCATGAAAGCAAACAAGTTAATAATAGCGCTAATAGTTTTGGCTTCGCTCTCCCCTTTTTTTATTGTTGGGGAGGCAGGCGGAGCCCCTTTTCCAAAGAATTTGAAATACTATGACAAAGTAATATCCCAGGGGCTGCAAAACTTCGACCAGTCAACGATCAGAGGAGTATCTGTTGAAGACGCTCTAAAAGAGTTAGAATCTTGGTATAATACCCAGCTTGAGGTAGATTGGGCAAAGGCCATCGGGAACGACATGACTGTAAAATTCAAAGACGGGTTTTACATCATTGTGCTTGAGATAGGCCTACCAGAAGAATTTTGGGGCATAGAAGAAATTAGAGGAGGCAAAGAGGGCATTCCTTCTCCACCTTTGCAAATGGGCACAAGAACCCCCGCTAAGAAAACAGCCATCCTTCTGGGACCTTATGAATGGCAATTTGGCAAAGGACCAATACCCCACATAAAAGATGCTCTAGAGGGGATTGGTTATAATTGCAGAGTATTGTGGAACGAAGAAGTAGACGTTAGATGCATTGAGCGAGAGCTTGTAGAAGGAGTGCTTTTTAATTTTGGTCACGGAGGGGGAGGAATTCATCATGATCCAGACAATGGCGAAGAGGTTACGGTAATCTCCACAGGCGAAAGATGGACAGATCAAACTCCTTACAAATACCCCACAGAATATCAAAACTTCGAGATAGTCTGCACCCTCATCTCCCATGAAGGAGAGTACTTTGTGGCATACACTCCCTATCTCATCAACCGCCATTATGGGTATGGCTCCCTGCCAAATTCTTTGGTTTATATGGAATCTTGCAATGGAATGCACCATCCCTCACTTGGCGATGCATACCGCAGAGCGGGAGCGGGGGCCTATCTTGGTTGGACAGAATCTGTAACTGTTTACCATGGAAACAGGTGGGCTGCTAAGGATTTCGATTATTTTTGCGGTGGGTATAACGTGGAGCAAGTACGCCAAAAGACATCCAGAGATTTCCTCACCGGAGCTGAACTTGCGTATGTGGGTGATGGAACACTAACCTTAACCTAGTGTGGGAAGTCGCTGAAAAGAACTGCGAAGGGCCAACCGGCTCTTCAAACTCTATTTTTATGGATTTGCAAAATTTTTAAATAAAAAGAGCGACTTATCAATAAAAATGAATTCTTTGATCCTTTGCGGGCTTATTTTGTCCCTCCTCTTTTGGAGCGCAGCAGTTCCTTCTCCAATAGAACTCACCACTGATAAGGCAATCTATAAGCCAGGTGAAGAAGTGCATATTCGTATTAAAAACATTTCCAGTAAAGTTCTAAGAGGCTCGATAACCCTAACTATAAAAGATGAGAAGGGTAAGATAGTGGATGAATTGGTAATCCTGCTTGATTGGCCCCCCCTTAAACCTGGTGAAGCCATAAGGCACAAGTGGAATCAAAAAGGAAGAGTTGATGGTTATGGGCAGGTGAGCGAGGGAAAATATATACTAACTTCGAGCGGTGAAGGATACAAGGTATCCAAGGAAATAGAGATTACAACTCCATAGAGAATTTGATTTATCAAAAAGATAAATGGACTATTCATTTAGGAAATGAGGCAATTGGAATGCCAAAACCCAGAAAAAGAATCGGCAAATATTCTCATAAAGAAAACTGAGAAACAATAT
>Ga0209121_10005799_pt1 | contig 11056 bp, 10 predicted proteins | sample Cruoilmetagenom3_FD_187292 | JGI IMG/M metagenome (GOLD analysis project Ga0209121, IMG submission 187292) | Oil polluted marine microbial communities from Coal Oil Point, Santa Barbara, California, USA - Sample 3 (SPAdes) (version 2) | ecosystem: Environmental > Aquatic > Marine > Oil seeps ...
TACTTATACACTTATACGCTATTTTACCTATTTAACATTTTTTGAGCATGCTGAATGGTAATTTCACTGATTTGATTGCCATCCAACATACGGGCAATTTCATGAATCCGGTTATCTCCTTTAATTTCTTCAATTTTTATTTCAGTAAAATGATTTAGAATATATTTTTCTATATAAAAATGCTTTTGTGCTTTACAAGCAATTTGAGGAAGATGGGTTACGCAAATAACCTGTCTTTTTTTTGAAATATTTTTTAATTTTTCAGCAACCACTTCCCCTAATCTTGCCCCTACCCCGCTATCTATTTCATCAAATATCAAAGTGGGAATACGGTCTACTTCGGAAAGAATTGATTTTAAAGCCAACATTATTCTTGAAACCTCTCCTCCGGAAACAATCCGTGCTAAAGGACGTAATCCCTCACCTAAATTAGGAGATATCATAAATTCTATCAAATCTATTCCCTTAGGTCCTGTTTTATACTTTTTCCTATTGATGCTTATGCCGTTAATATCTTCCTGATGAATAATAGATACTTCAAACAGGCAATTTTTCATTTTTAAATCATTTAATTCTTTAACTACGTCTTCTTCAATTTTCCGGGCAATTTTTTTCCGGTTATCGCTTAATTTCTTAGAAAGGCGTGAAACAATCTGCTCTAAAGATTTCACTTCCTCTTTTAATTTTTCAACTTTGGCATAATTATAATCAATGGCATTTAATTCTTTATATATTTTATCCCGATACGAAATTATTTCTTCAATGGTGTTTCCATATTTACTTTTCAAATTGTTTATAAGGTTTAGTCTTTCTTCCACCTCTCTTAATTTTTCCGGATTTAAACTAACTTTATCTTTATATTCTGTTATTTCGCTGACCGCATCTTCGAGACGATAACTGATTTCTTTTAAATTTTCCTTTATTTTTTCAATACGATTATCTAAAGTCGCAATTTCTCCCATATTTGATGAAACTTCATTAATAAAATCTCTCACTGAAAATTGTTCGGCTTCACCTTCGTAAAGAATAAATATCGCTTTTTCCATGATATTAATAACTTTTTCTGCGTTTCTTAAAACGGTTTCCTCTTCTTCCAAAGTTTTATCTTCATTTTTTAATAAGGAAGCATCGTTGATCTCATTCAATTGAAATTTTAAATAATCTATCCGCTTTAAATTTTCTTCTTTTTTTCTGATTATTTCGGATAATTTCTTCTTTTTTTCTTTCCATAATCGATATACATCAAAATATTCGCTTTTGCATTTTAGCGTATTCTCTCCCCCGAAACTATCCATTAAATCAATATGTGTGGAAGAATCAAGAATGGACTGATGGTTGTGTTGTCCATGTAAATCTACTAAATATTTTCCAATTTTCTGAAGTAAGGACAAGTTGACCAATCTTTCATTAACCCAGCATTTATTCCTACCTTTTTTATTCAGTTCCCGCCTGATTAACATTGTCTCTTCATCATTAATTAATTTTAAATCAGGGTTGATATTATTTATCCATTCCTTTTCCAGAGAAGAGATAATAAATAATCCTTCAACAATTAACCTGTTTTCTCCTTCTTTTATCAAATCTGAAGATGTATGGCTTCCCAAAATTATATTTATCGCTTGAATGATAATGGATTTTCCCGCTCCCGTTTCGCCGGTTAAAACATTCAATCCTTCTTCAAACTCAATATTTAACTCTTTTATTAGAGCCATGTTTTTTATATTTAATTGAAATAGCATTTATCTTATATCCGTCCTCACTTAATTAAAATTGACTTGACCGCTCCATTTTAATTTTTCCCGTAAAATTGTGTAAAAATTTTTCTCCTTAAAAGTAATTAATTTTGTTTTATACTTTGACTTTTTTACAATCACTTCATCTTTATGTTTTAAAGCAAATCCTTCCTGACCGTCTATAGTTAACATGGCCTCTTCATCGATTGATTCCAGATTAATTCTTACCTGATCATTCTCCCCGATAATTAACGGTCGTGCAGATAGTGTATGGGGGCATATGGGGGTAATAACCATGGATTTAATCCGGGGATTTACAATTGGTCCTCCGGCAGAAAGTGAATATGCAGTTGAACCGGTAGAAGTAGATACAACCAATCCGTCTGCCGAATAGGTAATCACATAATAATCATTAATATAAGTTTCCAAACATACCAGGCGGGCAAAAGCTCCTTTTCCAATCACTATATCATTTAAAGCAATAAATTTTTCTATCTTTTCTTTATCTTTTCTTTTTACACAGCACTCAAGCATCATTCTTTCTTCGATAAAATATTTCTTTTGATATAATTTTTTCAAAGAAACTTCTAAATCATCGGTTCCGATTTGAGTTAGAAATCCTAAGCCCCCTAAATTGATTCCAAAAACAGGGATACCCCTAAGTGCAGCCAATCTTGCTGCTCTTAGTAAAGTTCCGTCTCCTCCCAATGAAATAATCAGTTCTGCCTTTTTTAAGAATGCATCGTAAAAACAATCTACATCTTCATTTACAACAAGTTGCCCTTCTGCTTTTTCGATGCAAACCTTAATGCCTTTGGTATTTGACCAATCAACTATTTTCTCAGCAATAAACAAAGCCTTCTTTTTTTTATGGTTTATAATTAATCCAAGATTATTTAATTTCATTTTCCCCCTCCGTAGAGTAAAAAATATAAAAACAAAGTAAAAATAATTCCGGCAAAAAAATAACCTAATTTTATTATCCATGCACTTTGGCGAGAGGTTTTTTCAAATTGGAATTTTACTTCAGAAATACTTTTATTTCTCATATTTAATAATATAATTCCATTCGGTTGATAAGCAAGGTAGTATTCCAACATCTGTCTTCTGGTCTCTCTATTTGTAATGTAAGGATTTTTTTCTCCACTTTTAACTTCTACCACGTAGACTTTTCCCCTTTTTCTTACCAAATAGTCTATACGTATTAAGTAGCGGTGAATTTTATCTCCAATGGTAATTAGAATTGGTTTACTTTTCTGAATATCTACAATAGTGTAACCTTTTTTCTGTAATAGTTTTTCTGCTTCTTTTTCTGCTATCCTGCTTCTGGAAAATCTTTTTTTTAATTTATTTGAATTGATCCAATGATTAACTTTAATATATATGAATAAGCAGATAATTCCAGCAAAGAGAGAGAAAAATAAAATAAATATCTTATTTTCTATAACAGCCAAAAACCTCACTCCAATTAACCGATTTACCAATTGACCAATTAGTCAATTAGCCAATTCAATAAGATAGTATCAAGTATTAAGTATAGTATCGAGTTAAGAAAAAAGAGAAAATACAAAGAAAAATAGAAAATGCTTCAATTTTCCAATTAGATTAGTCGTTAGTGAACAAGTAATTGTTAGTAAAAATTACATTATATGGTTACAACCCAAAAAATCAAAATATTTTTCAACAGTTTACATACATTCTATGTTCCAGATAATTTCTTAGCAAATTACAATTTTTCAGTTATAATTATGTTGTAAGGGCACAATGAATTGTGCCCTTGTCTTATTATTACCTTATTTCTAACGTGGACACGATACATTGTGCCCCATTTCTGCTTTATTTATTTTTTGGGTTACAATCATTATATTATTTTTTCATAGAAAGTTCATAATGGGCTTTTTTTACTACCTCTTCTGTTTTACGGTAAAAATCCTGGATTTTGTCTTCTGTAGAATTTTTAACTAAATAAATCAGGTATTCAATGTTACCGCTTGCTCCGCCCTTTATCGGGGAAAATGTTACTCCGCGAATGCTAAAATTTAATCCTAATGCCGCATTGCCTACTTTCTCAATGACCATTTGGTGAATTTCTGACTTTTTTACGATTCCACCCCTCTGGATATATTCCCTTCCCGCTTCAAATTGGGGTTTAATGAGAGCAATAACTTCTCCTTTTGCAATCAATAAACGATAAACTGCAGGCAACACCTTTTCCAGAGATATAAAAGATACATCAATGGTTGCTAATTCAAAAAGTTGTTTAAACTTTTCAGGTGTAAGATGTCTTATGTTTGTTCTATCCATGATAATTACACGGGGGTCTTTCTGTAATTTCCAGGCTAACTGGCCGTAACCGACATCAATGCAATATACCTCTTTAGCTCCATATTTTAATAAACAATCGGTAAAACCACCAGTGGAAGCACCAATGTCAATTACTCTTTTCCCTTCGGCAGATACATTAAACTCCAAGATAGCCTTGTCAAGTTTATCTCCACCCCTGCTTACATAATCAGTCTTTTTTTTTAATACCGAAATATTACTGTCTATATTTATTTTTTGCCCTACTTTAAGGCTTTTTTGATTTTCTACCAAAATTTCTCCAGCCATTATCGCTCTCTTAGCTTTTTCCCTGGTGATAAAAAAACCTTTTTTTACCAATAATATATCCAGACGTTCTTTCTCTGTTTTTTTCAATAGTCAATCCTTTGGTGTATTATATTGTTATTTTATCCTGACAACTTATCTAAGATGAAAATAGAATGATAAGATTATAGACATCACAACCCCGATTAAAGCACCTACAATGACTTCAAATGGTGTGTGTCCAACCCATTCCTTTAATCGTTCATCCCTGATTTTTATTCCTTCAAAAAATTCCAAGACAATTTTATTTAGCACTTTAGCCTGTTCGCCTGCAGCTCTGCGAACTCCTGCTGCATCTGCCATAACAATCATTGAAATGATTAAAGCCAAAGCGAATATGCTTGAATCCCAGCCTTCCCTGCACCCGATTGCCACTGCAACACTTATAGAAATAGCTGAATGAGTGCTGGGCATACCCCCGGCACCAAAAAATCTTCTTATATCCCATTTTTTTTCAGTAATATAATATAAGGCTATTTTTAAGGTTTGGTTAAAAATCCAGGTAATCATAGCAATTATAACAATTTTATTATTTAAAAAATGGATTAGATCATCTATAATAATTTTATTAATTTTATAATTCTCCTTCTACCTATTTTTAAATTCTCTTATGGTTTAATCCATTTTTCATCTCTAAGAAAAGGCATTCTGATATCTATATGACCTGCCAGGCTCTCTCTTTGTTTTCCCTCAATAAGTATTTGCACACCTTTAATCGGGGGGATTTCTGTTAATGAGTTCACTATGGAATAAAGGGTCATCAATTCACTGCTGCTCCCCCCGGAATGATTTTTTACAATATCCTCAGATAGGTCTACATATACAATATCATCCGCGATATAAACTTCATTAATTCTGGTCTCCTCTGGAATAGTGGGATAAAGATTTGTATTGTTGGAACCTTTTATTAATTCATTAACTACCTGTCTGGCTAAATTACCTGTTTTAGCAATTTTTCTTTTTTCTGCTACCAGATACATTGCATCTGCATCTGAAAAATAAAGATTAACCTCTATCATCTCCTCCTCTTCTATTACAATTGCCGGTTCTTCTTTCTCCTCTTGAGGTGGCTTTTCTTCGATAGCAATCGGTTTCTTTATATATTTATTAAAGGCGGGCAACAAAATTCTGTTAAATAAAGCATAACTTAGTATAATAATTAAAACTATCAGCAACAAGGTGAAAAAAGATTTAAATTTACTTCTTTTTTTCCTGGATTTTTTAATTTTTGCCATAATATGTTTTATCCTTCTTCGGGAGCATTTTCTACATAATATTTTAGTGCATCAAATAATGCCCGGGCTACTTTCAAATTAAAATCATTACTCTTCAGTAATTTTTCTTCCCGGGAATTAGAAATGAAGGCAACCTCCACAAGTACTGCTGCCATATTTGCACCCTTTAATACTACAAAAGGAGCTTGTTTAACTCCTCTGTTTTTTAATTTTAATGTCTCAACTAATTTTTTCTGAACAACCTCTGCTAAATCCAGACTATACTGGATATTAGCGCTTTCTTCCAAATCAGCAATAATTAAAGCTAAGTCAGTATCTATTTCCGGGTGAGTTCTGCTTGCTCTGTTTTCTCTATCCGCTACATCTCTGGCAGATGCACCGATATACTTAGAGCTTAAGACGAAGGTTTCGATTCCAGTTGCAGTTAACCTGTTTCTATTGGCAGAATTTGCATGTAAGCTTACAAAAACAAAACCATTTTTCTGATTTGCAAAATTCGTTCTGTTTTCCAGGGATATAAATTTATTTTCATATCTGGTGAGATAGGCAGGAATACCGGCACTTTTTAATAACTTTTCCAGTTTAAGTGCAATTTTTAAAACAACTTCACTTTCTTTTAAACCACTTTGACCAATAGCTCCCGGATCACTTCCTCCATGCCCGGGATCAATAATAACTACTCTATTCCCTGATTCTATCAAATCAACAGTGGCTTCTTTCACCGGTTTAACCGTAACTGTATCCTTAACTTTCTCTTTTTCGATTTTGTTCTTGAATATATCAACTACGATTCTTTCAGGTCCGGAAAGCTTAAAAATATTATAATTACTTGCCTTATAAAGCTCGAATACTACCCTTATAGTATCTTCATTGAACTTTGCTGTTCTAACTGTTTTAACCGTATCATCATTGATGTCTATCTTTTTAGAGGAATCCTCTAATTTTAAAATAGATCCCATAATGTCTACATAAACTCTATCAGGGTTCGTTAATTTATTTACACTAAACTCTGTTTGTTCAGACATATCAATAACCACTCTGGTCTTATCATCATGGGTGTAACTTCTGATTTTTAATAAAGAAGGTCTTATCGAATCAATTCTCAATACCTTACTCTTACTATCCCAATTAATTTCTACCGATACTATGGTTTTAAGCACTTCCAGGGGAATCATGACCCGGCTTTTAATAATTTTGGCTGCGGTTTCCAGAGGGATTATTTTGTCATCGAATTCCATGGAAGGATCATCAATAACCAACCGGGCAATATGGCCATCTATATTGATGGTTAATAGTTTCAATGCAGGAAACCAGGTAATCCTTCCGCCTAATTCCTCTATAATATTTCTTGTTGAGATAAAAATTCTATCATTTTCGATAAATGCCGGTACTGCTGCATCCAGCGGTTTTTGATTTACTAATATTTCTATTTCCGAAGTTTCTGCCAAGCTATAATTTAAAGCAAATAATACTATAATGGTAATGGCTGCAAAAATTATAATAGATATTTTTTTCATCTAACTTATTTTTCCCCCTGGATTAAGTATTTATGAAATAGAACCTTTAAAATAGCAACTAAAGGAACAGCTATTAATACACCCAATATTCCCAATATTTGTCCGCACACTAACATGGAAAAAATAACCGTTAAAGGGTGCAATCCTAATTCTTTCCCTAAAATGGTCGGATTAAGATATACAGCTTCAACCTGATTGGCAAAAACAAATAGGATTAATATCGACAGCAAAATCCACCATGGTTGTCCTATAGCAAAAATCAATGCCAAAAATAAACCGACGATAGGACCTAAATAAGGAATAAAATTTAAAACACCACTAATAATGCCAATAATTAATGCAAATTTTAAATTTAAAAAGTATAATCCTACGCCAATTAATGTCCCTACAATGATACAGACAATCAATCTACCACGAATAAATCCGCTTATTATATGGTCTATTTTTTCAAAAATTTCTTTAAATTCTTCTTTGTTTTTTTTAGATACGAAATTATATAGATTTTCTTTAAATATCAGCATATCTCTTAAGATGTAAAACAGGATTAACGGAATAATCACGATACCAAAAGTTATGCTTGACACTGCTCCCGATAAATAAATGATGATGTTTTGAGAGAAACCAAGAATATTTTTCTGCATTTCAGAAAAATTTTCTTTAATCAAGATTTCCACATTTGCAGGGTTTATAAAATTTGAAAGATGTGGTTTTAAAGATAATATTAAATTTTGATATTCTTCAAATAGATTAGGTACTTCGTTATACAAAACGGTTAATTGGTTGATTAAACTCGGTATCAACACAAATATTATTAAAATCAATAAAGCGATGATAATAGAAAATATGACTAAAATAGCAAATATTTTAGGAATTTTTTTACTCAGTATAAATCCATATAATGGATCAAAAAAATATGCTAAAATAAAAGCAACGCTGAAATAAGTGATAAACCAGCTTAGCTTATGCAACAAATAGAATAGAATAAGCAAACTAATCGCTATATTAATAACAAAATTTAATCTTTTATCTTTTACAAATATCATAAAAATATTTTCCTATATAAGTTTTTTCTTATCTATTTATAACAGATTAAGCCTGATTTTTCAATTTTTTCTCTTCAATATACAGATAATATACTTTGATTTTGAAATATCGCTTCTAATCGATTTCACTTATTTAAATAGATTCGGTATACGTAGTAATATCATATAAATATTCTGCATTTACCTTTTTTTCCTTCTTTTGTCTTAAAAATAAAAAATCCGAAAAAAATATTTTTCGGATTTCTTATTTAATTAACATTCGAAATATAGTTATATTAAAACTTTTTGAAATTTTAATCAGTAGGTTTCATTATTTTTTATTACTTATTTGCTTTAAGAATCTTAGCCCAGCTATCCCTCAAAGAGACGATCCGGTTAAATACCAGCTTATCGGTAGTTGAATCAACATCCAGGCTGAAATAACCTTTTCTCATAAATTGATATCTGCTTCCGGGAGTCGCTTTGGACAAAATAGGTTCCACCAGGCAATCCTTTAAGACTTCCAGTGATTTTGGATTTAGCCGTCTTATAAAGTCTTCACCTTCCTCCTGTGTTTCTATTTTTTCATTGTGTTCAAGTAAAAGATGGTCATATAAGCGGACTTCCGCTCTCAGGGCATGATCAGCTGATACCCAGTGCAAAGTGCCCTTTACTTTACGTTTGGCACCCGGTCTACCGCTTTTGCTTTCAGGATCATAAGTGCAATGTACTTCTTTTACCTCCCCGGTATTTTCATCTTTTACAAATTCTTCACACTTAATAATATAGGCATTTTTCAATCTTACTTCCCGACCCGGTGTAAGCCGAAAATATTTTCTTGGTGGATTTTCGCAAAAATCCTCCTTTTCGATATAAATATTTTTAGAAAAAGGCATTTTATGCGTACCGGCATTTGGATCTTCGGGATTATTTTCTGCATCCAGCTCTTCTATTATGTTTTCGGGGTAATTTTTTATCACTAATTTTAAAGGTCGTAGCACACCCATTACCCGGGGTGCCCGCATATTTAAATCTTCCCTGATACAATGTTCCAAAAAACGGACATCTACTATACTATTACTCTTGGAAATACTTATTTGTTCGCAAAAACTCCGAATAGCTTCCGGAGTATAACCTCTGCGCCGTAAGCCTGATAGGGTTGGTATGCGAGGATCATCCCAACCGGAAATATATCCTTCTTCAACCAGTTTGCGAAGTTTACGTTTACTCATAATGGTATTAGTTAGATTCAACCGGGCAAATTCAATCTGCTGAGGAGGTTCAGGTAGATTTAAAACATTTAAAACCCAATCATATAAAGGACGATGATCTTCGAATTCAAGAGTGCAAACAGAATGTGTAATTTTTTCGTAATAATCCTCAAGAGGATGAGCATAATCATACATGGGATATATGCACCACTTATTTCCGGTTCGATGATGTGTAGCTCGTAAAATTCGATAAAGAACCGGGTCCCTCATATTTAAATTAGGAGAAGTCATATCAATCTTGGCTCTTAATACCCGCAAACCATCCGGGAATTCACCGGCACGCATACGTTTAAATAAATCCAGGTTTTCCTCCACAGAACGATTACGATAGGGACTTTCCTTTCCCGGTTCCTTAAAACCTCCCCGATATTTTTTAGTTTCCTCAGGACTTAAATCGCATATATAAGCTTTGCCTACTTTAATAATTTGAATGGCATAGTCATACATTTTCTCAAAATAATCAGAAGCATAAAAAAGCCGGTCCTCCCAGTCAAATCCCAACCACCGGACATCTTTAATGATAGACTCGATATATTCAGTATCTTCCATACTGGGATTGGTATCGTCAAAACGAAGATTGCATAATCCACCATTATAAGCTGCTATACCAAAATTTAAGCAAATGGATTTAGCATGCCCGATATGTAAATATCCATTCGGTTCCGGCGGAAATCTTAGATGAATCCTTCCGTGATATTTATTGGTTTCTTTATCTTTGTCGATGATTTCTTGAATAAAGTTATCGGTTAAATTTGATTCTCTAGATTCCATAAACAAGCCTCCCTGCTATATTTTGTATTTAATTTTTATATTTTAATTTTTTAAATATCAAATTATATAAAGGTAAAAACCTTAATTATTTTTCTTTTTTTTGAATCTTCAGTATTAAAATGCAACTTAGAATCATTTGGTATATAATTTAATATTCTTTATATTACTACGTTTGTCTTTAAAAATCCAATAACATTAGACCTTTAATTCCACAATTCTTTTTATTTTTATAATATATAATTAATGGCATTTTTTAATATTTCGTGAAAATTATTCAGATATTATATATATTCTTCACGAATTTCAAAAATCTTTTTTTCAAAATAATAAAGATCATAATTTATTTTAATATAAAAAAGGATGAGCTAATACAGATTAAATTCTTTATAGCTATCCTTTTTCATTTTAAACTACTTATTTATGGTGGAGAATATTAGACGAGTTCGCAACTTCTGTATGAATTATGAAACTGAAAAAGTGTATCAAAAGTTAGAAGAAGCAATTGGGATCTGTTAAGAATTAAAAGACAAACAACTCTTGAAATAAAGTTTCCGAATTATTGAGTTGGCACAGCCGTCCTCTGGCAAGTTTCATAAATATATCCTATACGAGTCCGGATAAAACTGATACCCTTACAATAACACCAACTAATTTATTATCTTCATTAACTACGGCAATTGGGTAATTTGTTTTAATTGCTGTGGGTATCAGCTCCTGTACATAGGTTTCTTCATCAGTAGTAAAATAATCATGCTTTAAAATATCCGATATAGATTTATTATTCTTTATTCCTTCAATTGCATCATCAATGGTTATAATCCCCTGTAATCTCCGTTTCTCATCAACTACAAAAACGCTGGA
>Ga0209121_10005800_pt1 | contig 11055 bp, 9 predicted proteins | sample Cruoilmetagenom3_FD_187292 | JGI IMG/M metagenome (GOLD analysis project Ga0209121, IMG submission 187292) | Oil polluted marine microbial communities from Coal Oil Point, Santa Barbara, California, USA - Sample 3 (SPAdes) (version 2) | ecosystem: Environmental > Aquatic > Marine > Oil seeps ...
TTGCTCTGAGAATGTTGATTGCAGGCGCTCCACCACATGATCCCGCTGGGCACAGTTTGCGGATACGGCAGACGCCGCCGCCGCAGCGATTGCCAATACCAGACAAAATCCAAACGGACACTTGAACATGACAAGCCCCTTCCATTCGTAAACATGTGATGTCTGAGGAGAACGCGCAGGGAGGACAAACGCGCCCCCCTCGACCTTGAATTCCTGACCTTAACACTGCCAGATATGCTCCGTGGCCCGCTGCACGTCGGACCTTAACAACTTGCCTGGCAGCATGAGATCAGGTGGTCTCAGGGTGCGCCCCAATTGTGGCAAAAACATGGCGACCAGTGTATGGTGTAGTAAATATGCAACTAATCTGAGGGCAATCGCTCCGCCGTGACGGTTTCAAAACACAAAGTCTGAAGCCGATTTGGGCTGGAAATCGTTGGCACGCTCGGTCAGGTTTGACCGGTAGGATACACCAAAGGCAGACCAGCAATAATGAAACAACCGCGCGCATGGCAACGGATGCTTTCGGGCCGCAGGCTGGACCTTCTGGACCCGACGCCGTTGGATATCGAAATTGAAGATATTGCGCACGGGTTGGCCTTTGTGGCGCGTTGGAACGGGCAGACGATGGGTGATTTTGCCTATTCCGTGGCTGAGCATTCGCTGTTGGTCGAGGCGCTGTTTTCCCGCATTGTTCTCAATCCTCCAGTAAAATGGCGCATGGCCGCCTTATTGCACGATGCGCCCGAGTACGTGATCGGTGACATGATTTCTCCGGTCAAAGCGGCGGTTGGTCCTGACTATGGCAGGCTGGATGATCGTCTGACGGCGGCGATCCATTTACGGTTTGGCCTGCCTGCGACAATCCCGGTCAAGATCAAGCGACTGATAAAAAAGGCCGATCGGATCAGCGCCTGGATGGAAGCGACCCAGATTGCCGGATTTTCAAGATCCGAGGCGGATCAGTTGTTTGGCAAGCCCGATATGGCCATTCAAAAGGGTCTGTCCATTACATTGCGCCCGCCGATCGAAGTACGCATTGCCTTTACCAAACGTCACGCCGAATTGACCAAAGCGCTATAACGCAGCGAACCCGCCCATCAATACCGCAAGAGGCCAGCTAACTGAGCTGCCTTCTGGGTAGTATTTTAGGCTTTGGAAAGGTGTCATGTCCCTTGATCAGGGTCTATCGCGGGCTACGTTTCGCCAATATGCGCTGCAATGTCCGACGATGCATGTTCAGCCGCCGCGCCGTTTCGCTGACGTTACGATCACACAATTCGTATACTCTCTGTATATGTTCCCAGCGCACACGATCCGCGCTCATCGGGTTTTCCGGCGGTGGCGGCAATTCGTCCAGATTGGCCAGCAGTGCATTGGTGACGTCGGTGGCATCTGCGGGCTTGGACAAATAGTCCGTGGCACCAATCTTGACCGCCGCCACTGCTGTGGCAATTGCACCATAGCCGGTCAGAACGACGACACGGCTGTCGGGACGCTTTTCGCGCAGTACTTCGACAACATCCAGCCCGTTCCCATCTTCCAACCGCAGATCAACAACCGCATAGGCGGGTGGGCGCGCCGTGGCGATGGCCCTGCCGGCAGCAACGGACCCGGCGGTTTCGACCTCGAAACCACGTTTCTCCATTGCTTTGGCCAAGCGACGCAGAAATGGTTCGTCATCGTCAACCAACAAAAGCGATTTGTCCGGTCCGATCTCTTGCAGGGCAGTGTCGGCCATGCTCTCTCCTTTTGAGGTTGATTAACCTGTTCGCTGCGCCCGCAGTATTATCAGCGCCAAGTCAAAGGTCAAACAGCGCATTGCAGCTACTGATTGTCTAAAAAGCACCCGATCCGGTCTGCCATGTCGTCGGGGCTGGTATCACGGCGAAAAAATTCAACAAAGCCGTGCCCAGGCAAAACGAGATAACTGAAGGTGGAATGGTCGACCAGATAGTATTCGTCCTCGGCCGGGTGCGCCTTGTAGTATGTCTTGTAGGCTTGGCTGGCCGCCTTGACCTGTTCCGGCGATCCGGTCAGGCCGATCATCCGCTCGTGCAGGTTAAAGGCAAAGTCGCCTACAACCTCAGGCGTGTCACGGGCCGGGTCGATCGAGATGAACACAGGGGTGACCATCTGGCCGCGCGCCTCAAGCAGATCAACCGCCTCGGCGTTGCGGGCATTGTCCAGGGGGCAGATATCCGGGCAGAACGTATAGCCGAAATAGATAAGTGACGGGGCGGTCAGCACGTCCTTGTCGGTCACCGTCTCGCCCTTGGAATTCAACAACTCGAACGGACCACCGATCGCGTCCGACCCACCCGCAATCTGCGAAGTCCTGCAACTGGCGAACTGGTCATCAGAGCGACCGACATAGGTGGCCAGCCAACTCCCGCCGATCACGGCAGCAAGTGCGGCCACTGCCGCAATAGGTATCACGCGTTTCATGCGGCAAACTCATTCTGGTGCGAGAAATGTTGATCGTATCGGTATGCACATTTATCAAGATACTCAGCCGTTGCAACTGTGACGCAGCCCGCACGCCGGAGGATACATGAGCAATTCCAGTTTCACTTCAATGCCCGGGCGCGAGCGCAGTAGCTGGGTCCGGCTACGGACGCTGATTTTGCTGCGCTGGGTGGCCATTGTCGGGCAGGTGACGGCGATAACCGTTGCCATGTGGATGTACCGCCTGCAGCTTGATATGGTCTTATGCCTGTTGGTTATTGGCGCGTCGGTCATCGGCAACCTGATTGCCATGTTCAAATTTCCGGAAAGCAAGCGACTGTCCGAGTTCGAGAATTTCTTGATGGTCATGTTTGATTTACTGCAACTGGGGTTTCTGCTGTTCCTGACTGGCGGGCTGCATAATCCGTTCGCATTGCTGCTGTTGGGGCCGGTTATCATATCCGCCAATGTCATGGGTCTGCGATCGACGCTTATTGTCGGGGGAACCGCGATAGTTCTGGTGACTCTGCTGGGCGAGTTTCATATGCCGCTCAGAACCGAGCAAGGGTTCATCCTGCGAGTCCCGGACGTCTTTTTGTTTGGAAATTGGACGGCGATGGTCATTGCGACTGTGTTCATGGGGGCCTATTCGCTGCGGATCAGTTCCGAGATTCAGTCGATGTCTGACGCGGTTGCCGCCACCAACATGGCATTGTCCCGTGAACAGAAACTGACCGATCTCGGGGGCGTTGTGGCCGCAGCCGCGCACGAACTTGGCACACCGCTGGCGACGATAAAACTGACCAGCGCCGAACTGATGGAAGAGTTGGGCGATAGCCCCGAATTACGTGAAGATGCCGCCCTGATCCGACAACAAGCCGACCGTTGCCGCGACATCCTGCGCAATATGGGGCGGGCCGGAAAGGAAGATCTCCACCTGCGTCAGGCCCCGATCAGCTCGGTCATTCAGGAAGCCGCGGAGCCGCATATGTACCGGGGCAAGACACTTCATTTCGAGGAAAAGCCGGACAACGGCGGCAGTTTGCAACAACCGTCAATCTTGCGCAAACCAGAGGTGATCCATGGTCTTCGCAACTTGATACAAAACGCTGTTGATTTTGCTGACGCCAATGTCTGGGTCGAAGCGATCTGGACTGAAAACAGCATCTCGATTCGGATTATAGACGACGGGCCTGGCTTTCCGCCACATTTCATTGGCCGTATTGGCGACCCATTTGTGCGCCACCGACGTTCGGTGAACGACCGCAAGACCCGGCCCGGTTATGAAGGTATGGGGCTGGGCCTGTTTATCGCCAAAACCCTTCTTGAACGCTCGGGGGCGGAACTGAGTTTTGCCAATGGATCAGGCCTGCGCCACAAGAAAAACATCCGGCCCGATCAGAGCGGAGCTGTCGTTGAAGTGACCTGGCCTCGCCATAAGATCGACGCCCAAAAAAACCCCGATGCGGTACCGCTTGGAGCCAATCAGCCGATCGAAATCTGAGGCAGCAATTTGCTTTGATTAATCCGGCGTTAACCCTTTTCGATTCAATATCATAATTGACTGGGGCACAGCGCGCTGAGGGATGGCCGGCATCATGCAGGAACTTGCTTATCTGGATTGGGTGTTACTTGGGTTGATCTGTACAATCACCGCGGCGGCGGCGGTATATTGGATGGCACCGCAACGCGCGACAATCGGAGTTGGACCTCTTGACGGCCCGGATGGTGTACGGGACAAAATTTTCATTTTTGACGGGCCGAACCTGATTGACGCTTCGGCGATGGCGCGAACAATTTTTCCAGCCGATAACAAGGAATTCAATTGGACACGCTTGCATGACGCTCTAGCCGGGGAATACCCTGACTTTCCCCAGTCCCCACAATTCGTTCGCAGCCAAGGGAGCCTGACAATTCCCGCAAGCGGTAAAGGAGGTCTGGGCGACATCCATTGCGAATGGATTGACGGCATCACCCGCGTTCATCTGCATAGGAAAAACGTTGCGAGCGCCCTGCCTGATACGGTCGCCCAGAGGCAGGAAACTCTGCGTCTTGCGATGGAGCAGGCTCCCTATCCGATTTGGCATGTTGACCAACACGGCAATCTCAACTGTAGCAATACCGCGTATGGCGCGCTGTGCAGGAAGGTTGGGAAAGATGATCGCGAACCGCTTTTTTCAATAGGACCTGGCAAAGGACTGGTGGGCAACAAGACTCGGGCCAGTGTCGGGGTCGCGGGCAGCGAAAAAAAACTGTGGTTTGATGTGTCCGTGGTTCAGCAGGATATCGGGTTTCTGTGTTACGCCGTGGACGTCAACGCGGTGGTAGATGCCGAAATCGCCCAACGCAATTTTGTTCAGACACTCGCCAAAACCTTTGCGCAACTGCCCATAGGGTTGGCCATTTTTGATCGAAACCGGCAGTTGGCCCTGTTCAATCCGGCGCTGATAGACCTGACCGCCCTGCCGGCCGATTTCCTGAGCGCGCGACCCAACCTCTTGTCCTTTTTCGACCGGCTGCGGGATCAGCGGATGATGCCGGAACCCAAGAATTACGGCAGTTGGCGACACCAGATGGCAGACCTGGTCGCAGCGGCGGCGGACGGGCGATACCAGGAAACCTGGACGCTGCCGTCAGGGGCGGTCTATTCTGTCAGCGGACGCCCACACCCAGATGGGGCGGTTGCCTTTCTATTCGAAGATATTACCGCCGAAATTACCCTGACCCGGCGCTTTCGCACCGATCTGGAAATCAATCAGTCGATGATTGACCAGATGGATGATGCTATTGTTGTATTCTCCGAGAATGGCGCGCTGAATTTTTCCAACGCGGCCTATCGCAAGATTTGGAGTGTCGACCCAGAGGCCAGCTTTGTTCAAATGTCCGTGCTAGATGCAACCCGAACCTGGCAGGGAATGTGTCAGGCGACGCCGGTGTTGGGTGAGATACGGGAATTCGTCGGATTGCGGAAAAACCGCGTGGAATGGTGGGGCGAAATTCAGCTGAAAGGCGGACAATCCCTGTCTTGTTGTGTATTTCCGATCAGCCATGGTGCAACAATGGTTGTTTTCAGCCGCGATCACCCGGATAATCCGTTGCCCGGTACCACACCGTCCGAACTTCGGCTGGAAAACATCGAAGATGGCTGAACCCGCTTGCGGCCCGCCAACGGCAAAGTCATTGTACCGTCATGCGCATCTCACTTTCCATGCAGGACCAAGACCAAACCGCCCGACTTGCCGAACAAATCGGGGCGTGTCTTAGGCCGGGCGATTGCCTGTTGCTGGAAGGGCCGGTTGGGGCGGGTAAAACCCATTTTGCCCGGCATCTGATCTGGTCCCTTATGCAGGTACCCGAGGACGTGCCGTCCCCCACTTTCACCCTTGTCCAAACCTATGATACTTCCGCCGGCGAACTGTGGCATGCCGATCTTTATCGCCTGACCGCTTTGGACGAAATCGAGGAACTGGGCCTGACAGACGCCTTTGATGAGGCTATTTGCCTGATCGAATGGCCTGAATTGCTTGGGCCGCTTGCCCCCGCCATGGCTCTGACCCTAAGTATTCAGCCCGACCCGTCTGACCAGAATATCCGCCATATTGCCATTGATGCCTCTGCCAACCGGTGGGCACCACTTATGAAGCAACTTGCCAATGACACCTGAGCGTAACATCCTGGCTACCAACTTTCTGGCCGGTTCTGGCTGGGGCACGGCTGTGCGAACCGACCTGGCCGGAGACGCCTCGATGCGCCGGTATGAACGGTTGCGCGCGCCGTCCGGAGAAACTGCAATTCTGATGGACGCATCACCGGAAACCAACACCGATATCAGCCCTTTTGTTACCGTTGCCCAACATCTGACCGGTATCGGGTTGAGCGCACCGCAGATCTTTGGCGAGGATACCGCATCCGGGTTCCTTTTACTGGAAGACCTGGGCGACGACCTGTTTACCCGAATAATTCCGGATGCCCCGAAAATGGAGCGGCCTTTATACAGGGCAGCCACGGACCTTCTTATCACGCTGCATCAGTCCGGTACTCCTTCGTTGACCCTCTTTGGTCCCGAGTTGATGGCCGAACAGGCCAGCCTTGTGTTCGACACCTGGGTGGCGGCCATAACCGGCACAAACGACACTGGCGTATCCGAGGTGTTCCGCGCCAGGTTTCAAGATCTGCTGTTTGAGGCAACCCAAGGAGAGCCTGTTATGATTTTGCGCGATTATCACGCTGAAAACTTGATTTGGCTACCTGATAGGTCGGGTGTGGCGCGGGTTGGATTGCTTGACTTCCAGGATGCGATGCTGGCGCATCCTGCCTATGATCTGGTGTCACTTTTGCAGGACGTGCGCCGCGATGTTCCCGCCGCGGTTGAACAGGCCATGGTAGACAGGTATCTTACCCATTCAGGGCAGGACGATCACGACTTTCGCACTGCCTACGTCGTGCTCGGCGTTCAGCGAAACCTGCGGATATTGGCGGTATTCGCCCGGCTGGCCAGCACCTATGGCAAACCATTCTACGCCAACCTGATCCCCCGCACCTGGGCGCATCTGATGCGTGGACTGGAGCACCCCGCCCTTGCCCCGATAGCCTCGACACTGAACGAAACGCTGCCCCGCCCAACCGCCTCCAATCTACAAAAGCTGGTCCCGGTATGACCGATCATCCAAACTCTGTAGTGGTGTTCGCAGCGGGGTTTGGCACCCGTATGGGCGCGCTGACCAAAAACTTGCCAAAACCGTTAATCCAAGTGGCTGGCGTGACACTGGTCGACCGGGCTTTGGCGTTGGCCGAGGCCGTTGACCCGGACCAAATCGTTGCCAATCTGCATTACAGGGCGGACCAACTTTGCGACCATCTGACCCCAAAAGGCGTGGTAACTTCTTACGAACCGGAGATTCTGGAAACCGGCGGCGGGCTGAAAGCCGCGTTGCCGCTTTTGGGTGACAAGCCGGTTTATACAATCAACCCTGATGCAATCTGGCGTGGGCCAAACCCGCTGCTCCTGTTGCGCGCGGCCTGGAGGCCCGAACACATGGACGCGTTGCTTATGTGCGTGCCGATTTCCCGGGTGTCCGGCTATTGCGGAACCGGTGATTTTGCGGCGAACCCGGACGGGCGCATTCAGCGTGGGACCGGGTTGGTTTATGGCGGGGTGCAGATCGTTAAAACTGAAGGGTTGAATGCGATTTCGGATCGCTCCTTTTCACTGAATGTACTTTGGGACCGGATACAGACCGAGAAAAAACTCTATTGTACACTCTATCCGGGGCACTGGTGCGATGTCGGCCATCCCGCTGGCATCGCCCTGGCGGAAAACTTGCTGGCAGACGGCGATGTTTGACCCTGGCAAATCCCCGCGTGTTTTCGCATTACCTCCCGGTGTCGATTTTCCCCGCGCCTTGCTGAAAGGACTCGAGTCGCGCCTTGCCCTGGATCCGCCGGAGGCATGGGCGCGTATTCATCTGGTGGTGAACACACGCCGCATGACACGGCGTTTGCGCGATTTGTTTGATGCTGGGCCGCCCCGGCTGCTACCGCGCCTTTCTTTGGTGACGCAGTTGGGCGACGGTCCCGACACTGACCGGCTACCCCCACCGGTCCCGCCGCTGCGTCGGCGGCTTGAACTGGTAGAGCTGGTTGGAAGGTTACTGGATCAACAGCCGGATCTGGCGGCGCGGGCCTCGTTGTATGGTCTGGCCGACAGCCTGGCCGGTCTGATGGAGGAAATGCAGGGCGAAGGTGTAGACGCACAAGCCATCCGCGATCTGGATATCGAAGATATGTCAGGCCATTGGGCGCGCGCGCAGGCATTCATTGCTATTGCAGACCAGTTCACCGGCGATGCCGAAATGCTGGACACGCAGGCCCGTCAGCGCCTTGTTGTCGAAAACCTGATCGCCCGCTGGCAAGTAACCCCGCCCGATCATCCTGTCATACTTGCCGGATCAACCGGATCGCGCGGTACAACGCTGATGCTGATGAAAGCGATTGCCAACCTGCCTCTGGGTGCCGTGGTCCTGCCCGGATACGACTTTGACCAGCCGGAATCGGTCTGGTCCCATCTTGGTGGTCCAAACGGCTCCGAAGATCATCCGCAATTCCGATTCTCCAATCTCATGCGCGAGATGGATATCAGCCCCTGCGACATCAAATCCTGGACCGAGGCAACGCCACCAGCACCCGAACGTAACAGATTGATTTCACTGGCTTTGCGCCCGGCTCCGGTCACCGATGCCTGGATGAGCGAAGGACCGGAGCTGGACAGATTGTCGGAAGCCACAGCCGCCATGATGTTGGTTGAGGCACCTTCACCCCGGTCCGAAGCGCTGGCCATTGCATTGCGATTGCGACAAGCGGCAGAGGCCGGTCAATCAGCGGCATTGATCACGCCTGACCGGATGCTGACCCGGCAAGTCAGTGCCGCTCTGGACCGCTGGAACATTTTGCCCGACGATAGTGCAGGTGTGCCGCTGAACCTGTCGCCACCGGGTCGGTTCCTGCGCCATGTGGCGGGGTTATTCGTGAAACGTTTGACCGGCGAGATGTTGTTGACGATACTCAAACACCCGCTTTGCCATGACGGGGCCGGGAGAGGCGAACATCTGCTGCATACCCGCGACCTAGAGCTGGATTTGCGACGCTGCGGCCCGCCATTTCCCGATGCCGCAAGCCTGGCTGAGATTGCAAGCCGCAAAGGGATGCCGCAAAGCTGGATCGAATGGGCAGGTAGCCAATTTTGCGATCAGCGCTTTGTCGGCGACCGTCCTTTGAGTGACTGGATCGCCCACCTTCGCCAACTGGCCGAACGCATTTCTGCGGGCAGCAATGGCGAGGATTCCGGAACACTTTGGCATCGCAACGCCGGGCAAAAGGCGCTTTCGGTGATTACTGCCCTGGAAACTGAAGCCGGATATGGCGGCCAGATGAGCGCGCATGAATTTGCCGACCTGTTGGGGGCTCTGCTGGCGAACGAAGAGGTGCGCGACCGGGACGCTCCGCACAGTGGCATCATGATCTGGGGCACTCTAGAAGCACGGGTGCAGGGGGCCGATCTGTTGATTTTGGGGGGGCTTAACGACGGCAGTTGGCCGGAAGCCACCCGCCCTGATCCATGGCTGAACCGCCGGATGCGCGTGGCGGCCGGGCTGCTACTGCCGGAACGCCGGATCGGCCTGTCGGCACATGATTTTCAACAGGCGATTGCCGCATCCGAGGTCTGGCTGACTCGCGCCAAGCGGTCGGATGATGCCGAAACGGTTGCCTCTCGCTGGTTGAACCGGCTGACCGGGTTGCTGGACGGTCTGCCGGGGCAAGCGGGTCCACAGGCTTTGGCGGATATGCGGTCGCGTGGGAGTGAATGGCTGGGTTGGGCCGAGGCAATTGATGCGGCCCCGCACACAGAGCCCGCCCCCCGGCCATCACCCCGCCCGCCGATCGCTGCCCGGCCCCGAAAACTTTCGGTGACCGAGGTCAAGCGGCTGATCCGCGACCCCTATGCGATCTATGCCAAACACGTGTTGCGCCTGCGCCCGCTTGATCCGCTGGTACAAGAACCGGACGCCTTGCTGCGCGGGATTGCCATACATGAAATTCTGGAAGAACTGATAAAAACCAGCCTTGAGGATCCTTCCGTTCTGACTCATGCCGGATTTCTGGATCTGTCACGAAGAAAACTGGCCCGAATGATACCATGGCCCACGGCGCAACGGCTGTGGCTTGCGAGGATCGAGCGAATTGCTGACGCGTTTGTGAACGCCGAAATTGCGCGGCGCGTAACCGCCACGCCTTTTGCGTTTGAGGCCAGAGGACTTGCCCGCCTGACCCCGCTGGATTTCACCCTAACGGCCCGCGCCGACCGGATTGACCGGGATGATTCCGGGCGCTTGGTGATGATCGACTATAAAACCGGCGCTCCGCCAACGTCGAGTCAACAGGCCAGCTTTGACAAGCAGTTGCTGATCATGGCGGCGATGGCCGAACGGGGCGGATTTGAAGGGATCCGCCCGGTAGAAGTGGCAAATGCCGTGTTTATTGGCCTTGGCAGTACCCTGAAGGAAGTACCTGCCCCGCTTGCCGAAGAACCTCCGTCCAAGGTTTGGACAGATCTTGGCATTCTGATCGCTGCCTATTTCAACCCTGATCAGGGATTTACGGCGCGGCGCATGCTGCACAAAGACTCTGATGTGGGAGATTTTGATCATCTGGCTCGTTTTGGCGAGTGGGACCGCACCACCGACCCAACGCCCGAGACTTTGATATGAGTGCCCGCGACGATGCCACAGAACGTCAGATTCAAGCCGCGCGCCCCGACGCTTCGACTTGGCTGGCGGCCAATGCCGGGTCGGGCAAAACACGGGTATTGACCGACCGGGTGGCGCGGCTGTTGCTGAATGGTGTCCAGCCACAGCACATCCTTTGCCTGACCTACACCAAAGCCGCTGCCAGCGAGATGCAAAACCGACTGTTTCAGCGGTTGGGGGCCTGGGCAATGTTACCTGATGACCAGCTGGTGGGCGAATTGCGTGATCTGGGTGCCGGCAAAGCAACGGCACCCGAAGACCTGGCCAAAGCGCGCACATTATTTGCCCGCGCCCTTGAAACACC
>Ga0209121_10005802_pt1 | contig 11052 bp, 7 predicted proteins | sample Cruoilmetagenom3_FD_187292 | JGI IMG/M metagenome (GOLD analysis project Ga0209121, IMG submission 187292) | Oil polluted marine microbial communities from Coal Oil Point, Santa Barbara, California, USA - Sample 3 (SPAdes) (version 2) | ecosystem: Environmental > Aquatic > Marine > Oil seeps ...
CAAAAAGATGATGGCAGTTGGGATGATGGCTTTGGGAGTTTCTTGGATACGACTCCTCTGGCAATGCTAGCTTTGATTGGTTCTAATCTTACAGGGATCGATTCCCCAAGTATAGAAACTGGTATTAATTTCATGATGCAAAATCAACAACCTAATGGTGGCTGGCAATCTGAGTGGGACACGAATACAAATGCCAACATTACAGGTGTCATGCTGCAGGTCATCTCCATCTTGGGTCAAAGTGCCTCAGACGATATTTGGCAGAAAACTGATGGCAACCCCACCACTGCACTCATAAGCATACAGCAAGAAAATGGCGTTTTCGGCGTTGATTTTGGCAATGCTTATTCAACAGCTGATGCTATTACTGGCCTTTCAGGAAAAAACATCATGTCACTGGGATTTGTCAGAGCAACCGCAAAAGCCTTTGATTTCTTAATCTCTCAACAAAATACTGATGGCGGTTGGGGAAGTGTTGGTCTAACTTTTGATGCCATGTTAGCTTTGCAAGCAGCCGGTTGGCAACCGAATTCTGTCGTTGCTGAAGAAGCAACACCCTTGGATTATATTTCATCTAATATTACAGATTATATTGAGGTCGGACCGGATTCAATTGGAAAATCATTGCTTTCATTGAAGGCACTTGGATTAAACCTATCACAAATCTCCGAGTCTGATCTGATTCTGAAATTATTGGATACTTATAACGAAACTGATCAAGCCTTTGGGGATCCGACAAACACATGGCATCAAGCCTTTGCCATCTTGGGATTAAGTGCCACAGAAACGGAAATCCCTGATGGTGTTGTTGATACATTGATCAACTTGCAACAAGATGATGGGGGGTGGGGGTATAAAACAGGGTCTGAGTCGTGGCCAGATAATACTGCCCTAGCAGTCCAGGCCTTATTAGCTGCAGGAGTCTCGAAAGATAATGAAATTATTGCACGAGCAATGGATTACTTCCGTACACTCCAAACCTCAGATGGTGGATGGGGAGACTCAAGCACAACCTCTTATGTACTATTAGCCCTCAATGCTCTCAGGCAACCTTTTGAAACGTGGATAACGGTGGAAGGGAAACATCCAATAAGCAGTTTATTCTCATACCAAAAACCCAATGGCGCATTTCTATTCAATTGGGAATTTTTAGATGATAATCTGATGTCTACTATCAGTGCATTATTTGCTGTTTACAAAGGAGACTACGTTATTCCAGGTGATGAAACGTTATCAGCTAACACAGCAGCAGTGGTTGTCGATATTGGTGATGGTCAGATTTATGCGGATTGTGTTGAATTTGAAACCAGTTCTATCAGCGGTTTAGAGTTACTGGAAATTTCTGATTTTGAATTTGAAATGTCCGAAGGGTTTATTAACAGCATCATGGGAAGATCCAACGCTGAGGGAGAAACCAATTATTGGTCCTATTGGTCTTGGAATGGACGAGAATGGGTATTTAATAATGTTGGCGCAGGAGATTCCATTGTTGTAGCAGGCACTATTCAAGCCTGGTATTTTACAAGCTGGGAGGTGTTCCCCAGTTTACCCCCCCGGTTCTTACCGGATATTAAACAAATTTGTGATGCTCAAATCTTAAAAAACTACACAGATCAACCACATCTTAATTACAATGATCTTTTTGCCACAACTGTGATTAATATTCAACAGCCAATAATTGTTGAAGAACAAGTTGTAGCTACAAGTACAAGTGAACCCATTCAAACACCTCTTCAGGAAGGCAACGATCAAGTAGAACCGACGGCTACACAAGAGAAAACCATGCCAGAAAGTTTACAACCCAACGCTGCCGGCATAATAATCGCCTTAGCAGGTGTGAGTGTTCTTTTGGTTGTTGTTCTATTGATTTTGAAAAAACAAAGTTGAAATACCGATTCTTTAGTTTCTTAATTGATCTTATAGTTTTCCTAATTGGGGTACTGAGTCTCATAGCACCATTCGTGTTTCCTGAGATCAGCTCCCCAGTGTTTTCTCAATCATCCTACCCAATCGTCGTCAGTTTAATGATCCTGCTTTGCATTATGATCATTTTTATCGAAATACAATCTTCAATATTGGACAGTAAAATAATTGCGTTTTTAGGTATCATCATCGCAATGAATGCGGGCTTACGTTTTCTTGAAAACGCCTTACCAGGTCCAGCAGCTTTTAGTCCAATTTTTTTTCTTATTATCCTTACTGGTTATTTCTTTGGAAGTCGCATCGGCTTTTTGGTAGGCACTTTAACAATACTGGTCTCCGGAATAATTACTGGTGGTATCGGCCCATGGCTTCCAGCACAGATGATAACTGCCGGTTGGGTAGGGCAGTTTAGTGCTTTGTTAAATTATCCCATCCAGAAGTTTAATTTAAAGGGCAAATCAGGAGAAATTATAATTCTGATATTCTATGGGGCTTTTTGGGGACTTCTATTTGGTGTAATAATGAACCTATGGTTCTGGCCTTTTATCGGGATGATACCTGGACAGAACTGGCTTAAAAATGCTAGCATAATTACCAACATTCAACGATATGGCGCTTATTACTTTACAACCTCCCTTCTTTGGGATGTTACTCGGTCAATTGGCAATATTTTATTATTAGCATCGTTAACAAGACCTGTATTAAAAATATTTAATCGATTCCAATCACGATTCACCTTTCAGTATAGGTTAGCTGAGAATCAATGAAAAATACAGCGGTGTGGATTTTTTGGTTTCTAACAACTTTGGTATTGATATTTTTCATGCAAAACCCAATTTATTTAATCATTTTTCTTCTTGGGTTAATCTCCCTTGGATATCACCTGAGTGAGAAAGATGAAAAAAGCACATGGCTAAAAAAAAACTTACAATTTCTCGCCACAATCATCTTTGTATCAGCATTCATAAACGGGTTATTCACCCATAGTGGTAAAACTGTATTGTTTAGTTTCCCTGATTCTTGGATGCTCATTGGCGGATCGGTAACTTTGGAAAGCCTAACTTATGGTGCAATCAATGGTATTACTATATGTGCCATTTTTCTTCTATTCCGAGTATTAAATTGTGCGCTTAGTGTAAAACAACTCACCCGACTGATACCTCGTGCTCTCTATCCTATAGGGATGATCATATCGATTTCACTTACATTTTTCCCATCTATTCAACGACGCATTTGTGAGATCAAAGAAGCTCAAATGATCCGCGGTAACCCCATGAAAAAGATCAGAGATTGGCTTCCAATTCTGATCCCTTTGCTTGTGTCAAGTTTGGAAAACGGAATAATCTTATCCGAATCCATGACATCACGAGGTTTTTACACGAGAAAAACAAAAAACACACCAATTTTCCTAATTATTGGTTTAATCATTGGTACCTTTTCAATCTTTTCAGGATGGATTTTCTTAATTTATGATTATCCAGCATATTACTATCTTCCCCTTTTTATTCTTGGTGGAATCATCATATTTTTCATATTAAGAGCCTTGAGTATCCAAATAGAAACCACAAAATATCATCAGGAGAAGCTAAGTAAAAATGATTTCCTTTTTTTGGTGTTCAACTTGACCTTTGTTTTCATTTTTAGCTCCTTTATGATATTTGGAAACCCAACTTCCCTATCGTATTCACCCTTCCCTGCAATTTCATTTCCGAAGATCGAGTTCATTCCAATTTTCTTAACCCTTTTAACCTACCTTCCAATCCCATTGATTACTTATGATCACCATTAATTCTCTGACTTTCCAATATCCACAATCTTCACAACCGGTATTTAAAAATTTAACGTTTGAAATTGCACAAGGCTCCCTCACCTTAGTTACAGGTGAATCCGGTTCAGGAAAATCGACTCTGTTGAGATGTTTCAATGGATTAGTCCCTCATTTTTCAGGTGGGTTAATTTCAGGGGATATTGATGTGTTTGGTTTAAACCCAATAGAGGAAGGCCCTGAAATATTATCAAAAGAGGTTGGCTTTGTTTTTCAGGAACCTGAGGCTCAATTCATTTATGATAGTGTAGAGGATGAAATTGCTTTCACATTGGAAAATGCTGGTATGCCATATGCAGCAATGCACAGCAAAGTATCAGAAATTATCCATCAGTTAAAAATTGAGGACATTCGCCATAGAAAAATTCGGCAAATTTCAGGTGGTGAAAAGCAGTTGGTTGCAATTGCAAGTGCGCTTGTAGGTGGAAAGAAATTGTTGATTCTAGATGAACCGACCTCCCAGCTTGACCCACAAACAGCCGATGAACTTCTGTCCCATATCAAGAAAATGAAGCAAGAGCAAGGATTAACCATCATCATTTCTGCACATCGCTTGGAAAGACTTTTACCTTACACAGACAATATATTACATTTAGCTAAAGGCGCAGATCCTATTTATGGACCGCCACAGCAAGTGTTATCACAAATTGATCTTGTTCCTCCAATTATTGAAATTGCAAAGAAACTAAAAATTTCACCACTTCCGATAAAAATCGAGGAATTTCCTAAGATTTCTCCGTCAAATTCAACAACACACGGGATTAAATCAAATAATCTAAATGATGAAACAAATCGATCAATATTAATAATCAAAAATTTATCCGTAATCTTTGATAAACAAACCATCCTCAAAGGCATCAATTTAAATATACGGAAAGGTGAAATATTAAGTATTATCGGGCCAAATGGCGCAGGTAAAACCACTTTATTGCGGTCCATATTGGGTTTAGTCCACAAAAAGGGGCAAATTATTCTCAATGGCGATGAAATCGAAACATTGGATTTTGCACAAATCATTCGACAAATTGCTTATCTTCCTCAAAATCCCAACGATCTTTTGTTCGCAGACACTGTCACAGAGGAACTTCAGATTACATTGAAAAATCATGGGTTGGAAAAATCACAGGAGGAATTGGTGTCTTTTCTCTCGCGTTTTAACCTGGTTGATAAGAAAAATGCTTATCCTCGCGACCTCTCCATAGGAGAACGCCAACGGGTTGCTATTGCAGCAATTACAATCTTTGAACCAGAAATTATTCTTTTAGATGAACCCACCCGAGGCTTGGATTATTCAACAAAATCAGCGCTGTATACATTTCTCAAGGCTTGGTCTGATCAAGGTATTGCCGTTATATTGATCACTCACGATGTGGAATTTGCTGCCCAAATAGCAGATCGAGTTACAATCCTGGAAGGGGGCAAGATAACCTTTACAGGCCACCCCAGAGTTGCTTTCACACAATTTAAGCCTTATCAAACTCAAACAGCCCGAATATTTCCCGGGCGGAATTGGATCACCACCCAGGATGTTGTAAATAATTAATGTTCAGAACACAATTTACATATGGTAAAATTATTTGGCAATTCTGACAATGCTGGATATTTTATTTGCCAAATCAGTGCTTGAAGAATAAAATCTCCAACACGTTGTAATCGCTTACAATTAAACTTATTAGTTTGCAGTTTATGATTTTAGATTAATTGCTAAATGCGTTCTTCATTTTTTATTGAATCTTGCAATAACAATTTATCTATAATCACAAATAATCCTTATTCTTTCTAAAGGAGAAAAACAAAATGTATTGCTATCACGGAAAAATCCTCCACATAGACCTTGCAGAGCGTACCCATTGGACCGAAAAAAAACCAGAGGATTGGTATAAACTCTATATTGGTGGCGTAGCCATGGCTACTCGCCTCTGCTGGGAAAATATTGAAGTCGGTTGTGATCCTTATGACCCCGGAAACCCTGTATGCTTTGCAAATGGCATTTTTGCTGGAACCCCTGTTCCGGTTGGCGGTAAATATGGACTTGCCTCAAAATCACCCTTAACTGGGTTTATCGGTGATAGCTTATCGGGGAGTTGGTTTTCTATTGCACTCAAACGGGCACAATGGGATGGCGTTGTAATCCATAATGCTAGTGAAGAGTGGGTTCACATTTTTATCGATGATGAAAGGATTGAGTTTTTACCAGCAGATAAACTTCTGGGGTTAGGAACTTATGAAACAGAAGAAGCAATCAGAGAAGCATTTGGAGATGATCAAGTAAGATCCGCAACAATTGGACCATCCGGTGAGAATATGGTTCGCCTTGCCAATGTTACCAATGATGGACGGCAAGCAGGACGCACCGGTCATGGTGCAGTTTGGGGAAGTAAGAAATTAAAAGCGGTATCAGTCCGTGGGACACATGGCGTGACCGTTTACGATCCAGAGACATTGTTACAAATGTCTTTTGACATCACGGATGCCTCACAAGGACCAAATACAGAAAAATACCGGGTGTATGGTACTTCTGCAAATATGCTCACCATGAACAGACTGGGATTATTGCCGACTAACAACTACCAAGAAGGTGTTTTTGATGGCATCGAGACTGTTAGTGGTGAATATATGGATGAACATCACAAAGTCAAAGTTATTGCCTGTGCGCAATGCCCCATCGCTTGTGAACAAATGTCCATGGTCAAGAAAGGCCCCTTTGCTGGGGCAATGACCGGTATCGATTATGAATGTCTTCAAGCCCTGAGTTCCAACTGCGGGATTTCAGATATCGCTGCTTCGATTAAATTAATCGATGTCGCTGACAGAAGTGGTATGGATGCAATGTCATTGGGCGTGACGATCTCCTTCGCTATGGAATGTTATGAACGTGGTGTGATTTCTAAAGAAGAGTTTAAATGCAAAAAATCACCTGAAGGCTTGGAACTCAATTTTGGGAACGGTCCTGCAGCAGTAACATTTGCAGAGATGATACGCGATAAAGAAGGAATTGCCGAAATATTTTCTGAGGGAACCCGAAGAGCCTCAAAGCAAATTGACGAAGAAAGAGGTTCAGAAACCTATAAATGGGCTATGAACATCAAGGGGTTAGAAACGCCAGGTTATGATGCTAGAGCACTAAAGACATTTGCGGTTGGATTGGCTGTCGGTACTCGTGGCGCTTGTCACAATCGAACTGCAGCTTATGACCCTGATATCAAAGGTCAAACAAACCGTTTCACAATCGATGAAACACGCGGTGAAGTTGCGGCACGATCAGAGGAATACGCTGCCGTTTACGACACTTTACCATTATGCAAGTTCATTCGCCGCTGTTTCACTGGAAAAGCAGACCGGGCAGGGGCATGGCCAGCTATTGCAAAATTGATTAATGCAACCACTGGATGGAACTTCGATTACGATGATGTTGATCAAATTGGCGTTCGAGCCCACACAATGAAAAAGGCTTTCAATATTCGAGAGGGTTGGACAGAAGCTGATGATGACCTTCCCTATCGATGGAAACATGATCCCATGACCAAAGGTGCTTCCGCCGGACATGTTGTCACAGATGATGAGCTTCAATACTTGAAAAAGATTTATTATGAATATAAAGGATGGACTGAGGAAGGTCTCATCCCTAAGAAAGTGTTTATTGACCTCGGCATGGACGATGTTGCTGAAGAAATTGGCGTCTAAGGAGAGTAATAATGGTTGCATCAACATCAAAATTTAAATATATCGTGTGTGATCCTGAATTATGTATTGGTTGCCAATTATGTGAATATATTTGCTCCTATACAAAAACGGGTGAGTTCAACTCATATCGGAGCCGTATTCGAACTGTTCGTGTGGATGAAGTCTTGATTACAGCAGTCGCATGTCGCACGTGCGAAAATGCGCCTTGTGTCATCGCCTGTCCTCGCGACGCCCTAACGCAAGATTCCGATACAGGTATCATCCACATTGATCCCAATAAATGTGATGGCTGCGCTTGGTGTGTAGAAGCCTGTGATTTTGGCGCTATTTCAATCAATCCAGCAACAAAACTGGCTGAAATCTGCGATCAGTGTGAAGACGAAGAAGACGGTCCGCAATGTGTAAAAATTTGTCCGAAGGACGCGCTTGAATACACAACCCCTGATCAAAGATCGCAGCGGACACGGCGCAAATTGATCAAAGAAAGCCTTGAATTTCCACAAAAAGCAAAGGAACCTCGATGAGCCCTCAAAATAACATTGAAAATAACGAGGAAATTCGGATTGGGGTCTATATTTGTCATTGTGGGAACAACATTGCAGGCGTTATCAGCCCTGAAAGTGTTGTTGAATTTGCAGAAAAATTACCAGGCGTTGTACGAGCAACCGACACACTCTATGCCTGTGCCGACTCTGGCCAAAGCTTGATAAAAGAGGAGATTAAAAAATATAATCTCAATCGTGTGGTTGTTTCTGCTTGTTCCGTAAGGATGCACGAACCCACCTTTCGAGCCGCGGTCTCTGAAGCAGGTTTAAATCCCTTCCTGATGGAAATGGCCAATATACGCGAACAATGCACCTGGGCTCATGGGCACGATCGAGAAGGTGCGCTGCAGAAAGCCAAGGATCTCACAGCGGCAGCCGTCGCCAAAGCGCGCTTTTTGACGAGTTTGGATATGATCGAAGTGCCGGTCACCCAAAAAGCCATGGTAGTCGGCGGTGGTGTCGCTGGAATCAGCGCATCCCTTGACCTGGCGGAACAGGGAATTGAAACAATACTGGTAGAAAAGGAGGCTACCATCGGCGGGGTTATGGCCCAACTCAATAAAACCTTCCCCACGATGGATTGCAGCATATGAATACTCGCACCCAAAATGGTTGACGCGGCGCGTCAACCCCGAATTGATGTGCGAACTTCTACTGAAGTTGAAAAAGTTGAAGGCTTTGTTGGTAATTTCAAAGTAACCCTGCGTGAAAAAGCCAAATATGTCGACGCAGACCGTTGTAATGGGTGTGGGGATTGCGCAAAGGTCTGCCCAATTGAAGTCCCCAATTATTTTGAAATGAATTTGGCGCCTCGCAAGGCCGCCTATGTCCCCATGAGCCAATCGGTGCCCTTGATTTATAGCATTGATATGGATGCCTGCATCCATTGTTATAAATGCGTTGAAGCCTGTGGTCCCCTGGAAGCCATTGATTTCAGCCAGGAAGACAAACTGGTGAGAGAAAATATCGGTGCCATTATCGTTGCGACAGGCTTCAGCCATTTTGACCCCAGTGTGATGACAGAATACGGTTATGGCCGTTTCCCCAACGTGATTACTTCCATGGAAATGGAGCGGCTCAATAACTCAGCAGGTCCCACTGCCGGAAACCTGATCCGGCCAAGTGATCATAAAAATCCACAAAAATTGGCTTTTATCAATTGTGTTGGGTCACGTGATAAACGCTATAACCCCTCATGTTCAAATTTCTGCTGTATGTATTCAATTAAGAACGCGGTCTTACTCAAACAAATGAATCCAGCGGTGGATATCACCATTTACTACATTGATATCCGAACCCCCTCAAAGGGGTATGAAGAATTCTACAATCGGGCCCGTGAAATGGGAATCCATTTCACTCAGGGGCGACCAAGCATGATCACCGAAGATCCTGACTCACACAACTTGTTCGTTCACGCTGAGGATATCACCCTTGGCCATGTGACTGAAAAAGAATATGACATGGTCATGCTCAATCAAGCAGCAATACCGCAACCGGATCAAAATCACATGAGCTCTGTGCTGAACGTGGCACAGAGTCCAGGTGGCTGGTTTATGGAGTACCACCCCAAACTACGACCCATGGACAGCCCCACAGATGGCATCTTTTTTGCTGGTGCTTGCCAGGGCCCCAAGGATATCCCCAGCAGTGTCTCTCAGGGGTCAGCAGCTGCGTCTCGCGCTGGACGTGTCCTTCATTCTGATCATTGGGAAATCGAACCAACAGTGGCAGTCGTCTGGCCGGACCGTTGTTCAGCGACAACCCGGGGGAAAGCCTGCGGAATCTGCGCGAAAGCGTGTCCTTATGGCGCGATTGACATCAAGAGTATAGAAACTCCTGCGGAGGTTATCACCGCCAAATGCCACGGCTGTGGTGCTTGCGTTGCTGAATGCCCAGAAGATGCCATCACTCAATTGCATTACACAGATGCACAAATTCTTGCCCAGATGAGAGCGTTATTAGCCAACAAACCTGAAGAAAAAATATTGGCGTTTCGCTGTCATTGGTGCTCTTATGGCGGTGCGGACTTAGCTGGCACAAGCCATTTCGAATACACAGCCAATGAACGCGGTTTGCGAGTGATGTGCTCCGCTCGGATGGACACTGACTTTATTTACGAAGCATACAGATTGGGCGCTGGCGCTGTCCTTTACTCTGGGTGCCATCCTCAAGATTGTCACTATATCACGGGTCAATTAATTGGCGCAAAACGCGCAGAACGGCTCAAGAAGACCTTTGAACGCATGCATATGTCGGATGGACGTTTTCGAGTTGCGTGGATTAGCGCTGCAGAGGGTGATAAATACGCCCGTGTCTTAAACGAAATGCAATCTGCCCTTGATAACATACCAAAAGAAGAGCTTTTAGCAGAAATTGAAGCGTTAAAGCCTCAGATGGAAAAGAGATTAAAGCGTTTTCCTGGTGTTCCTGGAGTCCTTGACGCGATGGAATACTCCGACGCTCTAACCGAGGCTATCAATCTACACAAGGAGGGTGCATGAACGACACCCCTACCCCAAAGAAATTCGTTGATAAAGTAAAATCCATCCCTGGCGGTGAACATGTCGAATTATGCTATTCTTGTGGCACCTGTGTAAGCAAATGTATGATTCAAGATAAGCTCGAACCTGAATTCAATCCACGCCGTCTTTTACGTTTGGTCATGATGGAGTTAGAAGAGGAAGCATTTACAAGTCCGACCACATGGTTATGCACTGAGTGTGATTTATGTTATGAAGCCTGCCCTCAAAAGATTCATATCTCTGGGGTCATTAAGGCTGTAAAAAACCTTGCAGTTCAGGACGGAAAAACAACACCTCAAAATACGGCTGTTGTAGATCAACAAACTTGTGTGGCTTGCGGGTTGTGTGTAGAAACCTGCCCCTATCAAGCCATCGAAATCATCCAAACAAAAGTCCCTTACCGGGGCATGGTCCGGGTCGCCAAGGTTGATCCAGGGAAATGCATGGCTTGCGGACTTTGTTCTGCCGTTTGCCGTTCAACGTCAATAAGCGTAACTGAGGAATATACAGATATCGCCCTGATGGACAATTTGTGGACCTGGTTGCAACGAAC
>Ga0209121_10005804_pt1 | contig 11052 bp, 6 predicted proteins | sample Cruoilmetagenom3_FD_187292 | JGI IMG/M metagenome (GOLD analysis project Ga0209121, IMG submission 187292) | Oil polluted marine microbial communities from Coal Oil Point, Santa Barbara, California, USA - Sample 3 (SPAdes) (version 2) | ecosystem: Environmental > Aquatic > Marine > Oil seeps ...
TGGTCGTGACAAAATTCTTAAGTTTGAAGGCTGCTACCACGGCCACGCAGACAGCCTACTTGTAAAAGCAGGTTCTGGTGCACTGACTTTAGGTCAACCAAGCTCTCCTGGCGTACCAGCTGATTTTGCGAAACTAACACTAACAGCAACCTTCAATAATCTAGATTCAGTTCGTGAAATCTTCGCAGCAAACAAAGGCGAGATCGCTTGTATCATCGTAGAGCCAGTAGCGGGCAACATGAACTGTATCCCTCCTGTCGAAGGCTTCCACGAAGGTCTACGTGAAATCTGTGACCAAGAAGGTGCATTGCTAATCTTTGATGAAGTAATGACAGGTTTCCGCGTTGCTGAAGGTTGTGCTCAGGCTTACTACAACATCAAGCCAGACCTAACATGTCTTGGTAAAGTGATTGGCGGCGGCATGCCAGTGGGTGCTTTCGGTGGTCGTAAAGACGTGATGCAATACATCGCACCAACGGGCCCAGTTTACCAAGCAGGTACGCTTTCAGGTAACCCTGTTGCAATGGCTGCTGGCTACGCATGTTTGAACCTTCTACGAGAAGAAGGCAACGAAAAGCGTCTAGCTTCAAAAACTAAGCAGTTGGCAAAAGGCTTCAAGCAACTTGCTGACAAGCACGGCATCCCAATGCTAGTTCATCAAGTGGGCGGTATGTTTGGTTTCTTCTTCACAGACCAAGAAACAGTAACCTGCTACGAAGATGTAACTAAGTGTGATGTAGAACGCTTCAAGCGCTTCTTCCACCTAATGCTAGATCACGGTGTTTACCTTGCACCTTCAGCATTCGAAGCAAGCTTTACTTCTCTTGCTCATGGTTCAAAAGAACTGGATGCAACACTAGAAGCGGCTGACCGCTCTCTTGCGATCATTGCTGCTGAAAGTAAATAATCGAAAGCACTTTATAAGTCGCTAACCGATTGAATTTAGGGCTGCATTAGATGTAGCCCTTTTTTATACATCGCGTTCATTAGCCACAAATATGACAGTTTTTTAGCCGTCAATTAAGGCTAAAGCTGAACCAAAAGCGATTAACGTTCCCAGAAAAGAAAAACCAACAGCATCAAGGTACCAAGGAACATTCTGAACCAAGGGATCTCTTTTTTTATTTGCTGTTCTTCGTCTTGGCATTTCTTATCTTTATTACAGCACCCCATAATCAAAACTCCTCATTGCTAACTCTCTGTTTTGCAGCCATTATAAACTCAGAACGCAAATATAGAGACCATTAACGTGTCAGAAAAACTCAAAATCAATACTAGCCACTGGGTGATCATCATTGCCCTACTTGCGGCGGCTTATGCTTGTTACTTGCTTATAGAGCCGTACGTCAACTCAATCGTGATGGCCTTTATCATTTCACTATTGATGTTCCCAATCCATGAGTGGCTTGAAAAGAAGATCCCTAATAAAGAAAACGTCGTTTCGCTACTTTCATGTGTAATCTTGACCTTTATTATTGTTATCCCTTTATTAGCCGTGTTTGCAGCGATTGTGCAGCAAGGCTCTTTGTTTTCTCAAAACACCTACCAATGGGTAACACATGGCGGCATTCAAACTCTATTTGCACACCCTTTGGTTGTTAAAGCCTTGTCGTTCGTCAACAACTACCTACCTTTTGACAACATTGAGCCCCAAGCCATCGCACAGAAAGTCGGTGAATTTGCGACCAGCTTCGGCTCAAAACTGGTTGGTATCAGTGCAAAAATCCTTGGTGATGCGACCAATTTCTTGATGGATTTCTTCTTGATGCTGTTTGTTCTGTTCTTCTTATTAAGAGATCACGACAAAATCATCAGTGTGGTTCGTCATATTCTGCCGCTGTCTCGTAGCCAAGAAGACAAACTTCTAACAGAGATAGAGCAAGTATCTAAATCAGCAGTAATGGGCTCATTCTTAACCGCCATCGCGCAAGGTTTTGCTGGCGGTTTAGGTATGTGGATTGCTGGTTTCCCAGGTCTATTCTGGGGCACTATGATGGGCTTTGCCTCTTTCATCCCAGTTGTGGGAACCGCATTAATCTGGATCCCTGCGGCGACCTACTTGTTCCTAACAGGCGATACCACGTGGGCGATTTTCCTAACGGTTTACTGTGTAGCGATTGTTGGTTCTATTGATAACCTGCTTCGTCCGCTGCTGATGCAAGGCAGTGCAGGCATGAATACCCTGATGATCTTCTTCTCACTGTTAGGTGGTATTCAATTGTTCGGCTTAATTGGTCTTATCTACGGCCCACTAATCTTTGCGATTACCATCGTCCTATTCAACATCTACGATGAAGAGTTTAAAGACTTTTTAAACCAGCAAGACAAGAGTTAACGAACTTGACGTCAACTTGATTGGCGAACCCGTATTAAACACTTCAAGCTTTGGGCGGATTATGCGAAAATCCGCCCTCATTTTTTGCTAACGATTCAATAGAGTGTCCTATGTCAGCTTATATTGCCCCAAGCCAGATTGCTCAACGCCAACTCGCCTACTTTGAAGGCAAACATGTTTTAGTTGCTGGTGAGGCAGAAGACTTATTCCCTGTTGAATTAGCGAAACATTGTGAATCAGTCACCGTGTTTACCTCTAATTACAGCTACTACCGTCAATTAGAAGGCTGCAACACCATCCAACGTTTTTATGGTGCGGAGTTTACCGAAGAAACCAAAGCCGACTTAGTGATGCTGTACTGGCCAAAGGCTAAAGCAGAAGCGGAATTTCTGTTGGCGATGTTATTTGCCAAGCTAGGTAAAGATACCGAAATCGTTGTGGTTGGTGAGAACCGTTCAGGCGTGAAAAGCATCGAGAAGATGTTTGCTCCTTACGGCAAAGTCGTTAAATACGATTCAGCTCGTCGTTGCTCTTTCTACTGGGGTCAATGCTTCGAGCAACCACAAGCGTTCAACCTGCAAGACTGGTTTAAGACCTACACAGTTAACATTGATGAACAACCTCTGACGGTAAAAAGCCTGCCTGGCGTCTTCAGTCACGGTCAGTTCGATGTTGGTAGCCAACTTCTGTTGGATACCCTGCCAAAACTAAAAGGCAAAGTACTCGACTTTGGCTGTGGTGCAGGCGTACTGGGCGCAGTAATGGCATCTCGTCACCCTGATATCGATCTAGAAATGTGCGACATCAGTGCATTTGCCGTCGCATCAAGCCAAGCGACCCTCGAAGCGAATGGTTTAACGGGTAAAGTCTTCGCTTCAGATGTCTATTCTGATACTGCAGAAGACTACCAGTTCATCATCAGTAACCCACCATTCCATTCAGGTTTGGACACTAGCTACAGCGCGACTGAGACCTTACTTGCTCAGGCTCCTAAGCATTTGAAGCGTTCTGGTGAAATGATTATTGTTGCGAACAGTTTCTTAAAATATATTCCAATTATTGAACAGGCGTTTGGAAAATGCGCGACTCTAAATAAGACCACTAAATTCGCGATCTATCACGCAAACAAATAACCTATCTAGCACAGCGCAGGGTCATTATCTGCGCTGTCTGCTCATGTTTTTGTCAAAATTCTATAAAAATGAGCTTTTGCACACGCTTTAAATACCACTTACTTGTCAAAGTAAAAAAACTCGTTAATTTCGTTAAATTGGAACCCGTTAATTCTATTCTCTGTACTTGTTTTCGCCCCTTTTAGCAGTACATCAAAGGAAAGTAGTACCCAATTTATGTTTAGATTCTATCGTAAGCAGAAGTTTAAGCGCCTTCAAAATACCCTAATGTTGGCATTTCTTGTCCTCAGTATTACACCAGTGACACTTATCGCGATATTTTTCCTCCAATCGCACAGTCAGGATCTTCAGGAACAAAGCACCTCACACCTTGTTTCGGTTCGTGATACTAAGCAGCAGCAAATTGTCGATTACCTGCAAGCTCAAGAATCCCAAGTCATGGGCTTTGTTCGCTCAGAATTGGCCAATGCCAGTGGCGGACGCTTTTATGGTTTGATTAACGCCTTCCAGCGTCTCGGTTTAGATATTGACGAGGCACGTAGCAATGCTCAGCAACGCTACATCCAAGGCTCCGGCGATCAAATTAAAACATCGATTCTTCCAGAATCCAGCAGCTTTATAGGCAGCGAACGTTATCGTCTGCTGCACAAGCGCTACCATAACGCTTACCTAGAGCTGCTTAAACGCTCCGATTTTGACGATATCTTATTGGTTGATATTAACGGCAATGTGGCTTATTCGGTGTTTAAATATGACGATTACGGCACCAATTTGCTGACTGGAAAATACAAAGATTCAAATCTCGGTGTTACCTTTCAACGCTTAGCAAAAGACGTAAAAGACAAACGTAAATCCAACGAAGATTACACGCCCGTTATTGTTTCCGACTTTAAAGACGAAGACGGAAAACAAACCGCATGGTTAGGTGCGCCTATCGTACAACAGGGCTATCTACACAGTTATGCGATGTTTAGACTACCGATTAACGGCATTACTAAGCTGATCGCCGATTTAAATAAGCGCTCAAATATTCAAACCCTTTTGGTTGGTGACGATCACTTGCCTCGCAGCCTTGCGCACTCACAAGAGTCGATTAATTTGAGTTTGGATGTTGTCGATAAGGCACTTGCCGGTGAAACAGCCGTTGGGACGTTTGATAACACTCAAGATCAAGCGATCATCGCAGCCTACACTCCTATTGATCTTAAATACGCAACATGGGCTTTGGTCGTGGAACTTCCAGAAAAAGAAGCCTTTGCTCGTATTCATCAGCTAGAAAAGATCTTCGTGATCGTTATGCTAACAGCGATCATTCTTGTATTTGTCGCATCGCATTATCTGTCTAACTTTATCACTTCCCCACTACTTAAACTGACGTGGGCTGCCGAGAAAGTCTCGGCGGGAGATCTTGATGAAACCATGATCAATACCGAACGCAAAGATGAAATAGGTCGCTTGGCGGTGAGTTTCGAAAGAATGCAGCGATCGATTCGTGACAAAATGCAGCTGATCAAGAGCCAAAACGATGAACTAGAGGACAACCTTAAGACCATTCAAAAGCAAAACGAAGAGTTGCAACTGGCCAATAAACTGAAAGATGAGTTCTTAGCCACCACCTCACATGAATTGAGAACGCCATTGCATGGCATGGTTGGTATTGCTGAAGCGCTGATATCTGGTGCCAACGGCCCTATTCCTGCCAGCCAGAAATACCAACTGGATATCATCATCAATAGTGGTCAGAGATTGGCAACATTGGTTGATGATCTTCTCGATTATCACAAAATGCGTTATGGCAGCTTGGACATTAAAAAGTCAGCGGTTGACCTGTCGGCTGCCACCAGCTTGGTACTTGAGTTATCTCATCACCTGTTAGGTAACAAGCCAATCCGCATTATCAACCAAGTTCCAAGTGATTTAGGGCTCGTTTCATCCGATCCTCAACGACTTGAGCAAGTCATGTATAACTTGGTTGGCAATGCTATCAAGTACACATCCGAAGGCAAGATTGTTATCTCAGCAAGCGTTATCGACGACAACATTCGTGTACAAGTTGTCGATACAGGTCAAGGTATCCCAGCAGAATACCTTGAACACATCTTTGAACCACTGATTCAAGCAGGCCAAGATTCAAGTAACTATCGCCAAGGTGCAGGGCTTGGGTTATCCATTAGCCGTCAGCTCATTGAACTAATGGGCGGCTCGTTGTACGTGAGTAGTCAACCAATGCTTGGGACAACCTTCAGCTTCACATTACCTCTAGCTACCCAACAAGAATTGGATAGTTACAATGAATCAGGGAGCTACTCACACTTCCAAGCCCCAGATTTAATTGATAACTCTCAGCAAGAAAACAGTGTTATCAACGAAGACCCTAATGGTCCGTTGTTAGTGATTGCTGACGATGAGCCAGTCAACCTGCGCGTGCTAGACAGCTTCTTAAAATTGGAAGGTTACCGAGTTCGTACCGCATGTGACGGCCCTGAAACCATTGAACTGATTGAGAAAGAGAAACCAGAGCTACTTCTGCTCGATATCATGATGCCAGGTATGAGCGGCTATCAGGTTTGTGAAGCACTTCGTAAGCGATACGATCATGCACAGTTACCAATCATCATGCTAACGGCACTCAACCAAGCAGAAGACCGTGTTCGAGGTTTCGAAGCAGGTGCCAATGACTATTTATCTAAACCGTTCAACAAACAAGAACTGGCCGCTCGAATTACAGCGCATCTATCAGCAAGTAAAGCCGAACAGAGACGCCTTGAAAACGACCAACTGCAACTGGAACTCAAGCATAGAGCTATGGTTGAAGCTAACCTGTTGGAAACTCAAGGTCGACTGCTAGAACAACTAGAATCAGCCCCTGAAGCCATTATATGTATTCGTGATGACCAACGTATTCGCTTCGCCAACGAAGCGGCAGCGAAACTATTTAGACGTGGGCAAGAACAACTCAAGCGTTCAATGGCCGACGAGATAATCGCGCCTAAATATCTTAAAGTGGAACAAGCCCATTACTGTGGTGATATTGATATCTACATAGATGACACACGTCAGCGCATACCAAGTGATATCCTTAAGCTACCTGAAGGCTCAGGGCTCGACACAATGTATATCTTTAATGTGGGTGGTGGTGTTAACTCAAACCGAGTTAATAATCTTGAAACCGCGGTTGAAGCACTTTCAAGCTACGCCTTTGAAGGTGACAAAGATAAACTACAACAGCTCAAGGAACTTGGCGGTGAGTTTACTCGCCTTGCTGATAAAGCGAGCGGTGAAGGTAAAAACAAACAAGAACTGATGCGTGAAGTACTAGTCGATGTCATGACTAATGCCATCATCTACTGGGAGTCTGTTACTGGTGAAACCAAGTTTGCCTTCGCAGAGAAAAGTGGGTTGTGGCGCGTCTATTTAGACCGCAGCACCCTGCAAACTCGAACGCTAGACAAATACCTACGCGTCGAAACCCTACCGAAAACGCCTCGCTGGCGAACGGTACTAAGCTCAATCGAATTCATACTTGAGCACTGTAAAGAACAAACACCAGAAAGAACTCATATTGAGATGCTAAGGGATAAACTACAGAAACTACTGACTAGTTAACCTTGAAGTAAGATCACAACACTGTGAATCATGGAGCCCACCTAGCGTGGGCTTTTTTGTGAGTATCATTTGCGATAAAGCACAATAACGTCTATTCAAATACACTTCTTTCACGATATTAAACAAGCAAAATGACACGTTACTCAAGCTTAAACAATCACTAGTTCAACCGCTATTTTTAAGCTTATTCTTGGCTGAATTTCACTATTCCCCTACTCTTTGTTGCAGTTTGAGAAGCGAGTCACAACAGAACGGCAGATTTAATTTTCTAGAGAAATTTAACGTAAAATTAGCAAGTGACCAAGATCTACAATTACATCAAAACCAAACAACCCCCTATAATAAAATGAACCTCAAGTAAGTAAGTACTAACAATTAAGTATCACTACAAATTCAACTGCGAGTCACATCACTCTAACAATTGCGCGCAAAAAACCATCAATCCGCCCTATTTTGACGTTAATGACGTGGGGTTGTGTGTTTTTAACGTTTTTGACGGGAAACGAGTTTGATTAATTCATCGATAAGGTGTTTTCTTACTCCTGCCAAAGGCCTACAGGCCACTCTTACCACTTCTCAGAATCAACGATGAATCTGGAGCAACGAAGAAGAGGTAGGCCTTTAACTAGAGTGTGTATCTACTAAACAATTAGCGACAGATAACATTCAATCCATTAGCGAAATGAAAGCAAATAGTAAGGAACAGCTATGCTTGCCAATATAAAAAAAACAGCACTAGCAACAGCAATTATTGCAACTGCTACAACAGGTTTTGCATCAGTAGCAACTGCTGCAGAACGCAGCGAACTGACCGTTCACCCGAAAGAGTACACTACATTCGTACGTAACTTTAACCCGTACCTTGGTGCTACTAACCTACATACTACAACTGACTTCATGTATGAGCCGCTAGTAGTATTTAACGAAATGCACGGTAACACTCCAGTGTTCCGTCTAGCTGAAAACTTCAAGATGTCAGATGATCTGATGAGTGTTGTTTTCGACATTCGTAAGGGTGTTAAATGGTCTGATGGAGAAACTTTCTCTGCTGATGATGTTGTTTTTTCTTTCAACCTTGTAAAAGAGAAGCCAGAGCTTGACCAGTCTGGTATCAACTCTTGGGTAACTTCTGTAGAAAAACTGAACGATCACCAAGTTAAGTTCAGCCTAACAGAAGCAAACTCGAACGTACCTTATGAGATTGCTAAAGTACCAGTAGTACCTAAGCACATCTGGAAAGACATTAAAGACCCATCAACTTTCACTAATGAAAATCCAGTGGGTTCTGGTCCATTTACAGAAATCGATACGTTTACAGCTCAACTTTACATTCAGTGTGAAAACCCGAACTACTGGGATGCTGACAACCTAGATGTTGACTGTCTACGTGTTCCACAAATTGCGAACAACGACCAGTTCCTAGGTAAAGTTGTAAACAGTGAGATGGACTGGACGTCTTCTTTCGTTCCAGATATCGACCGTACATACGCAGCAGCTAGCCCGAAACACCACTACTGGTACCCGCCAGCAGGTACACAGGCATTCATCGTTAACTTCAAGCACCCTGATGCTGCAAAGCATGAAGCATTGAGCAACGTTGAATTCCGTCGTGCTTTCTCTATGGCTCTTGACCGTCAAACTATCATCGATATCGCATTCTACGGTGGCGGTACTGTGAACGATTTCGCATCGGGTCTTGGTTACGCTTTTGAAGCTTGGTCTGATGAAAAAACTCATGACAAGTACAAAGGTTTCAACACTTACAACGCTGAAGGCGCGAAGAAGCTTCTTGCTGACGCAGGCTTCAAAGATGTAAACAAAGATGGTTTTGTTGACACTCCATCTGGCAAGTCTTTCGAACTAATGATTCAATCGCCAAACGGCTGGACTGACTTCAACAACACAGTTCAACTAGCGGTAGAACAACTGAACGAAATCGGTATTAAAGCGAAAGCTCGTACACCTGACTTCTCTGTTTACAACCAAGCAATGCTTGAAGGTACATACGACGTAGCATACACAAACTACTTCCACGGTGCGGATCCATACACTTACTGGAACAGTGCTTACAACTCATCACTACAATCTGGTGATGGTATGCCTCGTTTCGCTATGCACTTCTACAAAAACGACAAGCTAGATGGTCTTCTAAACAGCTTCTACAAAACAGCTGACAAGAACGAACAGCTAGATATTGCACATGGCATCCAGCAAATTATCGCTGCAGACCAAGTGACAATCCCTGTGATGTCTGGTGCTTACATGTACCAATACAACACAACTCGATTCACTGGTTGGTGGAACGAAGAAAATCCAAAAGGCCGCCCAAACATTTGGGCTGGTATTCCAGAGCGTCTACTTCATGTACTGGACCTAAAACCAGTTAAATAAGTAATCGTTCAATCTTTGCGGCGTAACTTCTTACGCCGCTTATAAAAATCCCCACACTATCAATTGAAAGTATGGCGCTAGTCGTCAGGGGATTTTTCGTTCCAAATTTCGCTAGGAGCGACCTGAATCCAGAAACAGGGAAACAATCTGGGTGAGTAAGGTGTGAGTTATGGGTTATTTTTTAAGACGTTTGTCATTTTATTTTGTCGCGCTATTAGTTGCAGCGACGTTAAACTTTATTATTCCAAGAGCAATGCCTGGTGACCCAGTTACCATGATGTTTGCGAACGCTTCTGTTCAAGTTACTCCTGAACGTATTGCTGCAATGAAAGAATTATTAGGCTTCGTTGATGGCGGCTTATTAGTTCAATACGTGGCGTACATGAAGAACATTCTTAGCTGGGAGCTTGGTACATCAATCCAATTCTACCCACTTTCAGTAAATACACTGCTGGGTGGTGCATTCGGTTGGTCGCTTTTCTTAGCTGGCACAGCGGTTATTCTTTCTTTCTCTATTGGTTCAATCCTAGGTATTTTCGCAGCATGGAAACGCGGCAGTAAATACGATGCATTTGTAACTCCAGGGATGCTGATTCTCCAAGCTGTTCCTCAAGTTGTTATTGCCATGATTGCGCTGTTTACCTTCGCAATCGGCTTGAAATGGTTCCCAACCGGCTACGCCTATACCGCAGGTACGATTCCGGATTGGACAAGCTGGGCATTCATTAAAGATGTCGCTTTCCACGCCTTCTTACCTTTGCTATGTGCATCTATTGTTCAGATTGGTGGCTTCCTAGTAAACATGCGTAACAACATGATCAACCTGCTAGCTGAAGACTACATCACCATGGCGAAAGGCAAAGGCTTGAGCGAAAACCGAGTAGTATTCAACTACGCAGCTCGTAACGCGATGCTACCAAGTGTGACGGCACTTTCGATGTCACTAGGTATGGCAATCGGTGGTCAGTTGATTATCGAAATCATCTTTAACTACCCTGGTCTTGGCAGCGTACTTTTCAACGCAATTAACGCTCGTGACTACCAAGTACTGCAAGGTCAACTGCTTATCATGACGCTATTCATGCTGTTCTTTAACTTAGTTGCAGACATGCTTTACGTTGTTCTTGACCCTCGTCTTCGTAAGGGTGGTAAATAATCATGAAAGATATTCTAAAACTCATTTGGCGTAACCCGATGGCCCTAACAGGCGTCATCATCCTAAGTATTTTTATTCTTGGTGCTATTGCGGCTCCATTGATCACAAAACATGTTCCAGACAAGCGTACAGGTAATCCACACGAATACCCTGGCTTCGTGGTGAAGTCTGCACAAACTAACCCTGATGGCTGGGTTGCTCAAAACCTAGCAGACGATCGTCGTACGTTGATAATGTCTAAGAAGGCAGACCACGTACTGGGGACAACTCGTATGGGTCGTGACGTTTGGTCACAAGTGGTATACGGCGCACGCGTATCTCTTGCTGTAGGTTTTGGTGCAGGTCTTACCGTATGCTTACTTGCAACAGTGATCGGTGTTTCTGCGGGTTACTTTGGCGGACGTGTCGATGATGTTCTGACAGCCGCAATG
>Ga0209121_10005805_pt1 | contig 11049 bp, 8 predicted proteins | sample Cruoilmetagenom3_FD_187292 | JGI IMG/M metagenome (GOLD analysis project Ga0209121, IMG submission 187292) | Oil polluted marine microbial communities from Coal Oil Point, Santa Barbara, California, USA - Sample 3 (SPAdes) (version 2) | ecosystem: Environmental > Aquatic > Marine > Oil seeps ...
CTGAGGGAAATCCAATGAACGCCACTTGGGCATCTCCTGTTCTTTTAATACCAAAGCCACCACCACCACCTTTTTTTGAACTGGCAATGCGAATCACATCTTCGCGGAGTTTGGCTAGTTGTGCTTTAATGAAATTTATACTTTTCTGTGTAGCCTTATTTACTTTGGTGGAAGCCAATCGTTCTTCTAATTCCTTTATTCGATCTTCGACTTTTTCGGACATATTATACTATTAAAAAAAATAATGCAAAGACAAAAAATTTTTCGAAAACATTTACTCAAAGAGTTGAATACTAAAAAGAGATAAAATTAAAAAGTAAATTGAGATTATAATGAATTTTAATCCGAATGCGCAGAGATGATCAAATCTGCAAATAGTTTCATATCGTTTAACAAAATATTTAATTTGTCTTGAGATTCTCTGTCCAGCTCTCCTGTTTTCATTAGGAGTACAGAGATAATGTATTTAAAGATGTGGAGCTCAATTTCCTTTCCGTCCTCGTTCATCCCTTTAAATTGAGCTGAATCAGACATAAAGATATTCTCTCTTACTGTATTACACGCGTCGATGAAATCTCTTAAATCTCCACGAAGCGTCAAACCACTGCTTACACCTTGAACGTTATGGACTATGACGTTTCCGGAAACATCAGAAATTATTATTTTTGCTTTAATTTCTTCTAATTGGCTTTCAGCTTTTTCTACGGACTTTTTCAAATCTTTATAGGACGCAATTAATATGTCCCGAAAAACCTTGGCTAATTCGTCTTGTTGATAAATGCTCGTTAACATATAATCGAAATCATAATCTTTAAATACATCCAAGAAGATTTCCTTAGCGTTTTTTACGTTAGTATCAAGTAATTCTTTCTGGTAATCTTCAGTATCGTATTTGTGCATGAATAAATAAATTTTCGGTTTCTCGTTGTTTTTACGATGTATATCCAACAATCCATCAAAATATTTTTTTGCTTGATCGAAGGAATTTGGGTCGTGTAAATCAACGATACAAATCAAAATATCCGTTCCTCGAAATACTTCGGGCTTTTCCATATATTCGTTACGGTACTGTTCTTGACCGCCAAAATCAAAAATCCCAACTTGAAGACCAAGAAAAGGATGCCTTCGAGTTTCATAAAGGATTGTCGGGCTAAGTCTTTTTGTGTCTTCGGGCGTTTTTTCAGCAAACGCTACTGAATACAAGCTTGTTTTACCACATCCTCCTAATCCAACGAGTGATATTTTAATAGAATATTTCACCTTTTTTTATTATGTTTTTTATAATTCTTTATTTCATTTATTTTTATTTTATTATTCTAATATTATTTTTTTTCTTTAGGTGTCAATTTAAAGGTTTTTGAAAAGACTTTTCCAAACGCATCAGTTGAGGCTTCTACTAACACATTTCCGTAAATTATATCGTTGCTTTCAGTTTCTAAGGGATATCCTATCTCAACAGTTTCGTAAGGGAATAATTCTCTAATATTAGTTATCCATGGTCTTTTTTCAAATAATTCTTCGACTGTAGCGACTCTGATTTTGATGTCTTCTAAAATATAACCTACAGTGTTAGTTAACGAAATTTTTAATGTTCTTTCTTTTTCGTTTATATCTTTCGAAACGCGCAAGAATTTTCTAGTCCCGAGCGTTTTCGTAGCAAGTTTTTCTTCTTCAGGTTTAGTCTCAATTCTCAGTTCCTCTTTCTCGATAGGCTCTTTAACGATGAAGACTTTACGTTTTTGAATGTTGTATTGAGAAACTTTTTTAAGTTTAGCCAGAAACAATACTGCGTTCAAGTTAATAGCGTTGTAAGGTTCAATTTTAATATATCCTTTTTTAGCAGCGTCTTCCATAATCTCAGTTCCAATTCCGGTTCTTGCAAATACCGTGTTTCTGTTTGCCCCACTACCTACTGAGCCAACAGAAATATCCGCATTTTCGGCGGTCAAATCTGTGCAAAAATTACAACTTGGAGATTTAAACTTATTTAATTGTTTGATGGTATATGATTTTTCGGGTTCTCCCTTGGGATCGTAATATAAGTGAAACTTTCCTTTACTAATATCCATTTTAACTACTTTTGATAGGTCAATCCCATCTTTTTCGAAAAAGGGATAAAGTGCTTCTGGAGCGAAAGAATCCATGCAGAACAACCCAATCTTCAATACATGAGCTCTCATAAAGTATTTAAGCATTCCCGCTGGCGAGTTCATCATCTTATCAACAGCATCTATATTACAAGGCGTACCAACAAAAGCTATTGATCTATAATCTTGCCGTATTGCATCCATTAATGCTTCGACAGTTTGAGTGTGACAGTAAATTGAACCGGAAGCTTTTATTGCGTCCTCTTTACTGGTAATTATCTGAGAAACTGGGTGCCACGGATTACTAGGATCTTTCATTGCAACGATTGCAGCATCAATTAAATGTTCCTCAAATAAATAAATTAGCAAAGAAGTCACGGTGCCCCCATCTTGACCCCCGATAACTTCTGGGATATCTGTATTTGCCACATATCCCGTCTTGAACTCTCCCATCAGTTGGATAGGGTCCGTTATAGTTCGGGGACATTGGTTATAACAGATACCACACCCAGTACATTTTCCTACTAATTTTGGTTCACCGATTAAATAATCCCATTCAAGGACTGGACAAACTGCGGCGCATGTCCCGCATTGTGTGCATATTCCTGTTCGCACGATTTCTTTCATTAGCATTCCGAAGGAGTCTTTTTTTCCCTCGAGTTTCTTTTGAATATAATCAAAAGAATAGTCATATTGAGAATGAGGTTGCTCTTTTTTCGTTTTATTCTCAGTCATATTTAATTAATCATCAAAAGCTCTGTATTAGTTTAATTTATTTGTTTGTAGATCTATGTATTGGAAATGGGTTACTAATAAATAAAATTTATTAAAAAAAATCGCTTGTTTTCGATAAAAAAACGGTTCATTCTGCGTTTTCAAGTTCCAGTTTCTCTTCAATTTTTTTTATCGCGTTCGAAGCATGGATCCTAACTATCCTTGGGAAATCGTTAACTCTCGAAAGTAGGGCGCTTAAAGCGTGTTCTTCTCCAAAAATTTCTAAAAATTTGATTAAACTTACTTTAACTTTGAAGTTTTCGTCATCGCTTCTTTTTAGGTAATCTATTATAAATGCTACATCTTTATTTAAAGTTCTCTTTAATTCTACGTCATCCTCTTTTACTTTATACCAATTTCTTTGAAAAATGTTATAGATAGCATCTATTGCTACTTTTTTTATAAGCCAATACGATTCAGAGTTCTCTAAGATTTCTATTAGATCGCTAATTGGTCCTATGGCTCCAATTTTTCCAAGAGCGATGATGGCGTTTTTTTTAACGTCTAAATTTCTAATCTTTAATAAAGTTTTTAGTGGGTTTACAAATTCCTCATTTCCAATTTCTCCTAAAATAAATGCAATGCTTTCTTTGATCGTGTCGTTATCAGAATTTAAGTACGAAAATAAGGAATCGTAATTAACCTTTTTATTGCTCAGATAAATCTTTATTATTGCATCTATTACATAAAGCTTCATATCCAGATCGGTATACTCGAAGCTAATATCTTCTATGTCCAATATGCCTAGCATTTCTGGTACTGCCGAAAGATCTCCGATCTCTCCCAAAGCTTCAATTGTAGCTATACTTACTTCGTTGTAAATATTGTCTAAATTCTGTGTTAAAAAATCTACAGCGTCTATTAACTTTAATTTTCCGGTAAGGGCTATAGCATTCTTTTTGACGACAAAATCGTCGCTCAGTAATAATCTGATCACATCCTGTTTAATATCTGGCCCTAATAATTTTAGAATCGAAACCGCAGCATCCATTAATTCGGAATCTAATTCTTTTAAAATTCGCGTAATTTCATTTAGAAGAAGCTGCTTATTTTGAATCAAATTAGAGATAACTTCGGGATACTTAACTTTTAGATAGCTAATATCCTCAAAAGAAACGTTAATGCTGGACAATTCGTAGCCTATAAGTTTAATTATCTCTGATTTGTGTTCATTTGAGATGTTTTCACTTTTTAAATAACTCAACAACGATTTTATCAGAATTTCTGGTCCAATACTTAATAATTGGTTTTTAACAAAATCTTTAATAGAATTATAGTGCGAATCTAATTCATTGATAAATAGGTTTATCTGAGGTTCTTCGAATTTTATTTTCTTTATAGCTTTCAAAACAGATAATTTAACATCAATATTATCCAATTTCTGTTCCAATATCCACATCAACGGTTTTAGAGCTTTTTCAAACCTCAATTTACCTAAAGCTTTCGCAGCTTCGCACTTAATTTCAATACCATCTTCAGATATTAAAATATTTTCTAACGTACTAAAGCATTCTTTCTTCAGCGAGGGAACTTCCCTACTTACTAATCCTAAGTATTTTACCGCCCCTGTCCTTTTACCGTAATCCTTTTCAGTTTCAACAATACCAGTTAACAATTTCACTGAATTTTCTAATCCAAATTCCTCCCTTTTGTTAAAAATTTCTTGCGGTGAAGGTTTTGGATCAAACATAATAGAATAAGATTTAATTTTAACAAGTATATTATTTTTTTCTTGATTATTTACATTTTAGGTTATTAGCTTATAAAAATATTTTCAATTTAATTGCATCTAAATCTATATAAAATTACCAAAAAAATACTCCATAGATAGATTCCTCGCTTACTCATCGTAATAAAATAGGATGGTATTATATTTGATTTTTGCGAAAAATCCGTAAAATGCAAGATGTTTGTAAACTACGAGCGAGTCAGATTTTTTGCTTGTTATACAAGATCGGGCAACTTCCAACACCAAATACTCGTATTTAAATAAGATATTTTATTTTGTTATTTATAGGATTAATAATTTCTATATTATTATTATAATAAACAAACTTGGGATTGTTAAATATGGAGAAGGAAATAGTATTTTTACCAGGCGCGAGTGGATCAATGGGACATGAGTCTTTTAAGGAATTATGGAAAAGAAGAGATAAGTATAATATCATTCTCTTACAGAGACCTTCAAAAAAAAATAAAAAATTATTTAAACCTTATGAAAATAAATGCGGTATCAAATCCATACCTGGTAGAGGTATTGTTGAGGGTAAAGGATTAAAAATTATATGGGGTGATGCTACTAATTATGATGATATTGCTGAGGCATGTAAAGGAGTTGACTGGGTTCTATGTCCTATGGCATTTATTTCTCCAGCAGCAGACCGCAATCCTGAAATGGCCAAGGCAGTAAATACAACTGCTATTGAATATATCATTAAAACCATTGAATCACAGCCAGGTGGAGCGGACCATATAAAATTTGTGTATACGGGAACTGTAGCTGCTACAGGTGATCGTTTACCCCCAATTCACCATGGTAGAATAGGTGATCCTATGAAGCCCAGCGTGTTCGACTTCTATGCAACAACTAAGATTCGAGGGGAAATGGCTCTCTGTGAGTCAAACTTAAAATATTGGGCATCCTTACGGCAAACCTTTATCATGATTCCAGATGTAATGGCTCTTATGGATCCTATTATGTTCCATCAACCTATCAATTCTTTTATGGAAAATAATACTTCAAGAGATGCTGGTAGGGGACTAATAAATTGTTTAGAAGTTGCAGAGGACTCCACTTTCTGGCGTAGATGCTATAATATGGGTGGAGGGCCTTCTTGCAGAATTACATTCTATGAATTCATGAATGAGGCTATGAAAATGAATGGCGTTGGAAAAATTGATGACGTTACTGAACGTAAATGGTTTGCTCTTAGGAATTTCCATATGCAATATTTTGATGATAGTCATGAACTTAATGAGTATATCCATAACTGGAGAGATACAATGGAAGATTACTTTGAAATCATGAAGAAAAGTAGACCTTTTTTCTTAAAAATTGTAGCAAAGTTATGCCAATGGTCTAAGCGATTTCAGAGATTTGTTCAAAAAGAGACACGCAAGAAATTAGAGGCAGAAGCGATGGATAAAACAGGAACGCTATATTGGTATAAGAATAAAATGGATATGCGCATCTCTGCGTTTTATAAAGATTATGAGACTTTCGATTCTGTTCCCGATTGGGGTGTAAACATGCCACTATTTAGTAATCCTGAGCCTGGATGGCACCCGTTAAATCATGGATATGATGAGTCAAAGCAAAGGCTTGATTTAGAAGATCTTAAAGGAGCAGCAAAATTCAGGGGAGGTCATTGTCTCTCAACAGAATGGGATGGGGATATGTATAAGAAAATTAAATGGAAATGTGCGGATGGCCATGAGTTTGAATTAAAACCTTATACTGTTCTAAAAGCAGGGCATTGGTGTGCTGATTGTTTACCCCCACCATGGACTTATGATGAACAGGCCGAGAAAAATCCTTTCTTTGCACAGGTTTGGTACCCAAATCATGATAAAGATGAAAACAATTTCTATCCAGAAGATTGTTATAAGGATATTGTAGATTAAAGATGTAATTAAATTAAAATGAAAGTATTTATTGTTGGAGGAACGGGCTTTTTAGGATATTATGCCACGCTAGAATTCCTTAAATGTGGACATGAAGTAGATACGATGGCGCTACCAGATATTCCATTAGGAGATTGGTTTCCGAAAGATAAGGTTGGTGTAAGTTATGGAAATGTATTTGAAATGAGTCATGATGACCTTGTAGATGTTTTTAAGGGTTATGATGCAATGGTATATGCCGTTGGTCCGGACGATAGAATTATTCCAAAAGCTCCCGCATATGATTTTTTCCATTTTCGAAAAATCGAAAAGTTAGAAGAGTTAACTTCTGAATTAGTCGAAAAAAGAAGTGATTTAATGTCCATAAATCAAACTCAAACACTAAGTTAAATTTATTACTTCTCTTTATATAAACTTCTCTTCAAATAACCTTTTGGCGAATATTTTCGGTTTGGTGTTTATTTTACTAATTGCGTTATTAAAATTAACTTATACCGTTAAATAGAAAATAATTTAATATAAATAACATAAGAAATAAAATAATCTATAAACAAAATAAATTAGATCTTTCGATATTAGAAGAATTACACTTATCGAAAATTAATTGACAATTAAATAGAAATTCAAAATTGTAAAATATGAGGTGGAGTAAGAAAGAAAATGGAAAAATCTGAAAATCATCGGATTGGATACTATGCATGCCAGTGAGGTATAAACATAAGCAGCAAAGTTGATTGCAACAAGTTAGTAGAATATGCTAAAGGTTTAGATGATGTGGTTGTTTCAAAAACTCATGCTTTTCTATGTACTGAAAGCGGACAAAACGAAATTATAAAAGATATCGAAGAGAAAAACTTAGATTGTATCGTAGCTTCTGCTTGAACTCCTAGGACTCATGAACCCGTTTATAGAGGTTCAATTGCTAAAACTGATTTAAACCCCTACTTCTTTCAAATGGTTAATGTAAGAGAGCATTGTTCTTGGTGTACTGAAGATATTGAAGATGCGTTAGAAAAGGCAAAGATTTTAGTTAAAGGAGGTATGGAGAGAGCTAAACTACTGGAAGTGGTTCCTATTAAAACAGTTTCTGTTGAAAAAGCAACTTTAGTAGTTGGTGGAGGGATAGCTGGAATGAACGCCGCGTTAGACTTAGCAAATGAAGGAATAAAAGTCTATTTGGTCGAAAGTAATTCTACAATAGGTGGTAGAATGGCCCAGTTAGATAGAACCTTTCCAACAGACGATTGTTCGATATGAATATGTGGACCAATGATGTTAGAAGTTAATCGGCATGAAAATATTGAAATACTAAGCTATAGTGAAGTGAAAAAAGTTGAAGGGCACGTTGGAAATTATAATGTTACTGTTGAAATGAAGCCGCGTTATATAAATAACGATTGTAATGGGTGTGGCGCCTGTTCTGAAGTGTGTCCGATATATACCTCGAACTATTTTGACGAAAGTTTAGGGGTGAGAAAAGCAATAGATATAGCGTTTGGTCAAGCAGTACCTTTTTTGTACGACATTAATAGAGATGTATGCGTGGAATGTTTCAGCTGTGTTGAAGCTTGTGAATTAGATGCCGTAGATTTCAGTCAAGTACCAGAAAATATCAATTTTAAAGTGGGAACAATTATAATAGCAACAGGATGGGATATATATGAGCCGTATGGAGAATACGGATATGGAAAATTCGAAAATGTGATAACTCAAATCCAACTTGAAAGAATCTTGGCTCCAAATGGACCATTAGACGGACACGTACATCGAATTTCAGATGAAAAAGAACCCAAAGAAATCGTTTTTATTCAATGTGTAGGAAGCCGAAACACGGAAAGACCCTATTGTAGTGGAGTCTGTTGCATGCTAGCGTTGAAAAATGCCAAACTACTTAAAGAGGAATTTCCAGACGCGAATACTACTATTTGTTATATCGATATGAGAACCAATGAAAAGGGGTTCGAAGAATATTACCAACGAGCTAAGGGTTCTGACATTAGAATGATCCGGGGAAAAGTTGGCGAAACAACAGAAGATCCTGAGACGAAAAATGTAAATATTCGAGTTTATTCGTCTTTAACTGACGAAATCATTAAAATTAGCGCGGATCTAGTCATTCTATCTACAGCGGTACTACCATCAAAAGGTACGGACCAAATAGCTAAAGTATTAAACTTAGACGTCGATACAAACGGGTTTTTAACAGAAAGCCACTTCGGGCTAATGCCGCAAGAGACAAAGACTAAAGGTATTTTCGTAGCGGGGTTCGCTCAGGGACCAAAGGATATTGCATATTCGGTTTCTCAGGCTAGAGCTGCTGCAAGTAAAGTAGCAGAATTAACGGCTCCTGGAAAAGCAGAAATTGAACTAATAACTGCTAAAGTAGATATTGATTCGTGTATTTCTTGTAGAAGGTGTGAGAAAGAATGTCCTAAAGGAGCTATAAAAGTAGATAAGATCGGAGCTGTAGTAGACGAAATAAATTGTGACGGTTGTGGTATTTGTGCGACTTGTTGCCCAACACAAGCAATAGATATAATATATTATAGAGATAAGCAATTATATGCTGAAATTACAGGAATATTAGAAGGAGGTTAAAGGAAAATGAAGTATAATTATAAGATTATAATATTTGCTTGTTTGAAATGAGGATATGGAGCAGCTGATTTAGCAGGAGTTTCTCGTATAAAATACACGCCCACAGTAAAGATAATTAAAGTACGATGTACTGGAAGAGTTGATGTGAAACACATACTATTTGCCATAAAATCAGGAGCAGATGGTGTAATGGTCGTTGGATGACGCCCAAACGAATGTCAATTTAAAAACGGTAATTTTACAGCTCAACGGCACGTAGATTTCGCCAATAGAATACTTGATTCTAGAGGTTTTGGGAACCAAAGAGTCAATATGTATTGGTTAAGTAGTGCTGAAGGAGAAAAATTCGTGAAATCCGTAGAAGATGCTTACGAAAAAATAAATAGAGCTGGACCAACTCCGATGAACGCCATGGATATTAAGATAATAAAACAAAAGAAATTAACAACTCCCGTAGAAGAATGAATCTTATGAGAAAAATATTAGTTATAAGATGACTTACCTTGCGAAGGAGGGAGTCTAAAATAAACATTATTTGTTAAAATAAGTTGTAAATAAATAGGTAAATGAAGGAAATATGGTTCAAGTTGTAAATAGCAAGTTATTCAAGGGAATCTCTCCCAAAGACTTAATGGAGGCTACTTATCAAGCTTCGGGGAACTTTCAAGCACGAGCTTTTTTTGAAGCAAAAGAAGAGATATTGAAAGTAGGAAAATTTTCCGAAAACGAATTTTACGAAATCTTAGATGCTATGATAGATGCCGAAACTGAGCGAAAATTAGTACTGAAAGAATTAAAGGATAATAAGCCTTTGTTTTTAGAAGAAATCGTAAAGATAATCAAAGACTTCCCTCCTGAAAATGTTATTAGAGATGTTATTTATTTAAAAGAACAAGGTTACGTTCAGGAACATGTGGAAGTCAAGATTAAAACGGTTATAAAAAAAATCAAGGGAGAAGAAAAAGAAGTTGAAGTAAAAGAATTCTTTTATAGGTACCAAGTAAGAGACTTACCAGACGGTTTTATTGAGCACTATTTTGAACCAGTTTCTATAGTTTTTAACGCTGGGGTATGTTGTCAATGTGGATGGTGTTCTGCGATCTGTCCTGTAAACGCCATCGTAGTGACGGCAGACACTCTTGAAATTGACGAAGATATTTGCATGAAATGTGGGTTGTGCTTTTCGGTCTGTCCTCGTTCCTTTTCGATAGATCAAGCTAACGAAAGCATTAAAAAGTTAGACAAATCTTTAAAATGGTCTGACAAAACTGGAGCTTATATTAACGCTTACTCAGCATCAACGACCAAAGATGATATCAAGAAAGTTCGTCAAGATGGTGGTATTGTAACTTCTATCTTGGAATATCTTTTAGAAAAAAATCTTGTTGATGCAATTGTAGCTGTGCAGCATTCTGAAGAATTATGGAGACCAGAACCTATAATAGTAGAAGATGTGAAAGATTTATATAAAACAGGTGGAACTAAATATGCAAATTCGCCTTCTTTAACCATCATAGATCAATGTAAGAAATACGAGAAGATAGCTTTCGTAGGAGTGCCTTGCATGATGAAAGCTATAGAAAAAGGTGCTATGTATCCAAGTGGGTTACCCTTTTTTAAAAATATTAAATACAAGATCGGGCTTTTTTGTATGGAATCATTTCCTTACGACGGGATAATTAATTTAGCTAAAGAACAATTCAATAAGGACGTAAACGAACTAACCAAAATGAATATTGGAGGCGGTAAATTTATAATAAATTTGAAATCTGGAGAGCAAATGGATGTACCCCTAAAAGAAGTGCAAAAATACGCGCGCGATAATTGTCATTTTTGTGAAGATCTGACGTCAGATTACGCCGATATTTCTGTAGGATCGATTGGATCCCAAGATGGATGGTCTTCTGTAATAACGAGATCGAAAGATGCAGATAAACTATATAAAGATATAGTTAAAGCAAGATTA
>Ga0209121_10005806_pt1 | contig 11048 bp, 13 predicted proteins | sample Cruoilmetagenom3_FD_187292 | JGI IMG/M metagenome (GOLD analysis project Ga0209121, IMG submission 187292) | Oil polluted marine microbial communities from Coal Oil Point, Santa Barbara, California, USA - Sample 3 (SPAdes) (version 2) | ecosystem: Environmental > Aquatic > Marine > Oil seeps ...
GCTTTAAATTCAGTTGTACCATTATCTGGCCAAGCTAAATTAGTGCTCCATGTTTGCCATTCGGCATCAGAATTAAGACCGGCCGCATTTGCAGACCATTTCTCAATATTAAACGACATTAATTTGGATTGATTTGACATAGAGTATTGATTTGCTTTGGGTCTAACTAAATACTATGCGCGCTTATAAATAAACACAGGTAAGGGATTTAAATGAAATTACTAAAAATAGCCGTTTCAATATTGTTCATATTCGTTCTTGCAGGCTGCGGACGTGTACAGCCAGTAATGAATGTTGAGGATACTCCAGTTGCACTGAATCTTCAAAGTAAACAGGTGAAATCAGCTATTTATGAATCAGCTGAGAACCGAGGTTGGTTGGTTTCAGAGATAAAGCCTGGCTTGATCCGTGCAGAGCTGTATGTTCGCTCACACCATGCTGTGGTTGAAATTCCTTATAGTGACAAATTTTACTCTATTCTTTACGTTGAATCAGAGAATTTGAAGTATGACGATGGTGAAATACACCGTAATTACAACCGTTGGGTTAATAACTTAAACGTTGATATTAAACGTAAGCTTGCACAAATGGCAGCTGAGTAATCCTCTATTATTTAAAGTTAGGTTTTTCGTGTCGGAATATAAATTAGATCCATTCAACGCTTTAGAAGCAAAAACAGAAGCGCAGAAATTGTCTTTCGCTCCCATTGTTTTTCATACTGCCCGTACACTTCGTGATTTAGGTATCTTGCAATCGTTAGATGACGCGGGTATTAGTGGTTTACCTGCGGAGACTCTTTCGGAAATAACGGGCGTATCTGAGTACGGCGTAAAAGTTCTGCTCGATATGGCGTTAAGTGCTCATATTGTTATTTGGGACAAACCTAACTATAAAATGGCTAACCTTGGTTTCTACCTTCTGCACGATGGGATGACCAACGCGAACATGGACTTCACGGCTGATGTTTGTTACGCCGCGATGATGCATTTAACGGAAGCGATTGAAGAAGGCACACCTGCGGGCTTAAAAGAGCTAGGTGACTGGGAAACCATTTACCAAGGTTTGTCTCAATTGCCAGAAAAAGCAAAAGAGAGCTGGTTTAAGTTTGATCATTTCTATTCAGACCGTTCGTTCCCTGTTTTGCTTGAGAAGGTCTTCAGCAAGAAACCTAAGTCGCTGGTGGATATCGGCGGTAATACGGGTAAATGGGCGATGCAGTGCTGCAACCACGACTCAGATGTTGATATAACGATTGTAGATTTGCCACAGCAACTAGAAATGGCAATGGCAAACGCGACACTACATGGCCATCAAGACCGAGTAACGCCATTCCCAGCCAACATGCTCGACAAACAACAAGTGTTGCCGACGGGTGCGGATGTGTGGTGGATGAGCCAGTTCCTTGACTGCTTCTCGCCAATGGAAATTCTAAGCATATTAAAACGAGTTCGCTCTCATATGTCAGAAGAGGCGACTGTCTATATCCTGGAACTGTTTTGGGATGCACAGAAATACGATGCGGCGTCTTATAGTTTAAATGCGACTTCTCTTTACTTTACTTGTTTGGCCAACGGTAACAGCCGTTTTTACCGCAGTGAAGATTTCTTAGAAATCGTTGAGGAAGCTGGCTTTGAAGTGGTGACTCGTACCGACGATATCGGCCTCGGTCACACACTGCTTGAATTGAAAGCTAGCGCGCAATAAAAATAACAAATATGGCTTAAATAAATGAAGAAAATATCAACTCAAGTGGTGATCATCGGAGCTGGACCATCAGGGTCTGTTGCCGCGTCTTTGCTTCACAAGAAAGGCATCGATGTTCGAGTGATTGAAAAGAGTCTTTTTCCTCGCTTTTCTATTGGCGAAAGCCTGTTACCTGCTTGTATGGAAGTGATTGAACAAGCCGGTATGAGCAAAGCAGTAGCTGAAGCTAACTTCCAATTTAAAGATGGCGCGGCTTTCCGTAAAAATGACGTTTATACGGCGTTCAATTTTGAAGATAAGTTCTCTTCTGGACCGGGAACCACGTTTCAAGTTCAACGAGGCGCCTTTGATAAGGTGTTAGCCGATGCTGCTGAAGCACAAGGTATTACCATTGATTATCAACATGAGTTGATGGGCATTGATTTCACCGAAGGCAGCACGACTTTAGATGTCCAAGTTCTTGATGGAGAGCGTTATCAGCTCGAAGCTCAGTACGTTTTGGATGGCAGTGGCTTTGGCCGAGTACTGCCTAAAATGCTTAACTTGGAAGAGCCGTCATCGCTTCCTCCACGCAAAGCTATTTTCACGCACATTAACGATCATGTTTTAGACGTTGATACTGAACTAGAATATGACCGCAATAAAATTCTCATATCAGTGCATCCATCTAATCCTGATGTTTGGTACTGGTTAATTCCGTTTAGCAACGGCGTCTCATCATTTGGTGTCGTCGGTGAGCCTAAGTTCTTCGAGTCATACCCGGAAGATAAGATTGCCGCTCTTAAGCAATTAGCAACCGAAGAGCCTGGATTAGCTGAAATTTTAGCAAATGCCGAATACCCAAACCCTGCAGGTGAAATAGGTGGCTATTCTGCCAACGTAAAGCACCTTGCAACGGATAAGTATGCGCTGCTGGGTAATGCCGGTGAGTTTCTTGACCCTGTATTTTCATCAGGCGTTACGATTGCGATGAAGTCGGCCCAGTTTGCCGTTGAGTGTGTGGAAAAGCAGCTTAATGGTGAGAACGTCGATTGGGAGCGCGATTATGCGGCTCCGTTGATGGTGGGCGTAAACACTTTTAGAACGTATGTTGAGGGGTGGTACTCAGGTACTTTGCAGGATGTGATTTTCTATCAAGATCCAAACCTGAAGATTAAGCAAATGGTATGCTCGATTTTAGCTGGTTACGCATGGGATCAAACTAATCCGTACGTGAAAGAATCGCAGCGTCGATTGGCGACACTGGCAGAGATATGCCGAAGCTAGGTAGTCTATTCAGTGTGTGAGAGTATCTTCAAGCGCTAAGGTGACTAACCTACAAACAAAAACAGCCGCAAATGCGGCTGTTTTTGTTTCTGAAAATATGGGATTTCAATTCAATCGAGTGAAGACTACTTCAAGTCGATGCTGTTCAGTCGTCCCATAAATATCAACAGATCAATCACATCTTTATGGGCATCAAGCAGGGCGCGTTTGGTTTGGCTATAAGCGGCAAGTCGTCCATGCTTTCTGATTGAGCACACTTTGGTTTTGTATTTGTAGTCGCCGTTATCTGAGAATACACGCCACTTAGCGATGTAGCATTCGTCGCGGTGTTCAGGATCAGTCTGGGTAGGATTAGGCTTGAATACAATTTTTGGCTCTAAACTATGAGGTAGGCGCGTCATCAGATAGGGCTCTTTGAGGACTTTGGGCCAAAACTTGCCCCAAAGCTGTCTGCCCAGTTCGTCTCGTAACTTGATGGTTTTCTTTAGTGCTTTGTCTTCACCCATGCGAACAAAGCCGACAGAACGATGCAGTACCGTATCATCGGGTGTATGGATGTGAATTTTAAAAGCGGTTTTACCTTTCGATATGAAGCGGTAACCGGTAGCACCAATTAGATTATTCAGGCTCATAGTTTGCTAAATGATGATTATGTTATTAATAAGATTACGACAAATACGTAAAAACCGAAACTAATCATCATGAAAAAAATAAAGCCTTAGTACTTTTGCTAAGGCCTTATTAGAAACTATGAGCTGGGAGTGACACTAACTACATGATTTTCTGCATCACATCACCAATTTGAATGCTTCCTGCAAGGCTAGGCTGATCAATCGTGAGTTCGGCTTCATTTTCATAAACACGAGAAACCGTCAGAGTGATATCACTTTGAGATACTTTGTTACGTGGTAAGCCTCTTTGGTCGATAAACGAACCCGTGTGCCACAATTGCAGTTTGTCACCTTGTTGCACGCCATGCATTCGACCAAGATCAATGGTTACTGTATTGCCGTAGACCGCCGCAACTTCCGGAAGGGTAATCTTACACGATACTTCTGATTCCAAGTCCAGCATGATATTACGGCTGACGCGAAGCATCATGCTGCCATAAGTGGATGCCCAGAAGCGCGCGCTGCGTGTATCGACTTCACTGGTTTTAGCAAATGGCCATTTTGCTACTTCACGATAGCTACGATTGTAAACTTGGTGACCTGTTTTACCGTCGAACACTTGCATCTCTAGTGCAAACTGTCGGTTGATAACGTCATCTTTCAACAACTTAGATTCGACGGTTGCCGTTAAGTCGGTAATGTCGCCACCAATGATGTACTGCGCGCCTGTGTCTTGAGCGATCATCTTGATTATGTCAGGTCGACGCTTATCGATGTCATAATTTGTTGTACCAACCGAGACAAAGCTACGAGACTCTTTTGCCAACTGTCGATCAACGACATGGCCGAAATCATCACCGATGTTATAAATTCTTCCCATTACGGCTTGTTGAGGGGAGGTCACATCAATGTTGCCGACCAAAAATGTCTTCTTGTACTGACTTTCATGGCAAGCATTTGCCGAAGGATAGATGTCGATCCTTGCGGTGATCATTAGGTTGCCACCGCGAGTCTTTACTTTATCAACCAATATGTAGCGTACTTCGTGATTAGTAAACTGGAACTCTTTTTTACTCGCATCCAGATAAGGCGTGAGGTTGGAGATACTACCGATATCAGCACCAGAGAACTGAACCGCTTTATATACCGCGTCTTCCAGAGCGTGGACTCTTGCGGATTCTTCCGACGATACGATGGCTGCTGTACCGGTAACCTCATACCAAGAGGCATGAGCACTGAAGCTTATGGTTATCAGTGAACTTATTGAAAATAAGTAAGAAATTATTTTTTTCATCTATTCGTTACCAGTTGGGTATAAATATTGCTTAACAAATAACTATAAGCTTGAAGCTGACTTAAGTGCGTTTTTCTTAATCTGAACTATTAACGAAAAGCAAAGACTGTTCCAACATTGTAATCCATTGAAAAGAATAATGGTGAGAACATATTGGAACAGGCAGCACTAAAACTATCTGGAGATTAGATAATGAAAAAATGGCTCGTAGTTATGAGTGTCGTGTTACTGACATCATGCGCTTATTCGCCGATCTATAACGGCAAGTCTGAATATTCAGGCAGTCAGTTTATGTTGATGGACAGCCCTCGTCACACCATGGATTTTTTCGTGGAAAGTATGACCGAAGATTTAATCGTGTCGAATACGAGTATCTCAGCAAGAACACCGATTGCGATTACCTCGTTTGTTGATCTACAACACATGGATACAACCAACTGGCTAGGAAATTCGGTATCGGAAGGTTTCATTCATCAGTTTCAGCGTCGTGGCTTCAAGGTTGTCGATTTTAAAACGACGGGTTCTATCCAAGTGACTCACCAAGGTGACTTTGCGTTAAGCCGTGATTGGAAAGATTTAGCTCAAGAGCAAGACGTCCAATACGTGCTGACGGGGACTATGCTTCGCCAAGAGGGTGGTGTTCTAGTTAACGCTCGTGTGGTTGGAATGCAAACTCGTATTGTGGTTGCTTCTGCACAAGGCTTCTTGCCGGCAGACCGTATTGGTCGTGACCTTGATACTCTGAACAGTATTCGAACTCAAGATGGCGTTATTATTCGTTCTGACCCAACGATCAGCCAGCCTTACACTGTTATTCTTCGCCCTTAGGAGTTCGAGATGAAGAAGTTAATATTTGTTGTTGCCGCTTTATTGCTTGTTGGTTGTCAGCCACTGCAAAGTATGAGGCCTGATGATTTCTTGGTTGCGGTTGGTTACGCGAGTATCAGTGAGCAAAAAGGTCGTAACGACGAAGAAAGGCGCATCCGTGCGATGAGAGCCTCTAAGATTGACGCTTATCGTGAGCTTGCTGAACAGGTTTACGGTATGCGAGTAAGCGGCCGAGCTGAACTTGAAGATCAGCGCCTTGGTACTGAACGAACTTCAGGTGCGGTTGATGGTGTTATTCGTGGCGCAGAAGTAGTACGTAGTTACCCTGTGGGTGATAGTTATGTAACGGAACTTCAATTAGATATTCGTAAGATGGACCAACTACGTAATTACGGTGAAGTGCAGGCTGTGCCAGAAAAGAGACAACAAACGCTATTCTAGTTGTATGATCTCTTAGGCTGTAGGTTAATGATCATCGAGTTCTGTTTATCTAGTTAAAAGATTACCCAGTTATATGAGTTGCCACTCGTTTTCCAGATGGCGTAGCGGCAATTGATAACTGACGTAAATAAAAAAGCGGCAAGTATGAAGATACTTGCCGCTTTTTTATTTATCGATTTTGTCAGGGCGCTCAAAGGCTGATTAGACGTTTTGATAAAGAATAACGACAGGAATAGTCTGGGATACAGATACAGATACAGATACAGGCAGAAGGTTAATAAGGGGTATTACTGAAGAGGGAGGCTTAACTAGGCTTTTACGTTGGTTCCCAGCGTAGAAATCGTATGCGTTTGACCACCGGCATTGTAGGTCATGCCAATTTTACCGTGGCTTTGTTGCATCATATTACTGAGTTTTTTGAAGCTAAGGTGTGCTCGATTCAAGGCTTCGCCATTAACCAGGTTCGCTTGATGGCAATCGTGCACTATGGACTTGATGGTTGCGACTAACTGAGCTAGTTCAGAGTTCTCGGTCAGTTCTGAGATATTGGTATGGGCTGCGATTCGTTGATCGGTTGACCTTAGTTGCTCAACTAGGACCACTTTTTCTTTGGCGATTCTCTCAATATCGTTTGATTGTCGGCTCGTGATCGCGGTTTTCTCTGAACTTAATAATTCAGATAAGGCTTTGGCATTTTGAAGTTGAAAATTAACTAAATCTGCTAGTGCCGCCATAACGTAAACCTATTCATAACCTCGTGTGCTTTAAGGCAATCACTTTAATCAAAAGTGATAGTTGGCTTAAAGACCTTTTAATTCATCTTCGAACTTGATCATATTGTCTGCCAGTTTTTCTGGATCGACAGTGTATGAACCGTTCGCAATCGCTTCTTTGATCGCCGCAACTTTTACAGAGTCAAAACTCGGTTGTGCCGCCATATCTTGGTGGAGTTGACCAATGGCTTTGCCTTGTTGGCTAAGCGAAACCGCATCTTTGCTTGCTGGTGATTTAGTTGATACATCAGAGCGTGATGCCTCAGAGCTAGAATCAGAGCGTACTGCTGATCGGTTGGGGGTCGTTAGGGTTTGCCCTGAACGAATATTATCAATGCCTGCCATAGTTAAGCCTTTTTCTTCAAAAATGGGAACCTGTACAGTCATTATCGACCATGGGTTCGAATACTTTAGCAATTTTTAGCTCAATAGTCGAAAAGGGACAAAACACTGTAGCCGTTATATTTGGCGTTAAGAGTGGAGAGCAAAATGGCTAACGATACCGTCAATTTAGAAGTAGAGAGTTAAAAGTAAACCGTGACTTCAGACATGCTGGTAACAATACCTTCAATTATACGTTGTGATTTATCATTTTTCACTCTTACTTGATCGCCCATTGAGCCATCCGTAAGTGCAGTACCTTTAGTGGTAATGGTCATGCCACCTTTAACTGCCTGTATGATAACCTTCTCATTTCGGCAAACGACACAAATATCGCCTCTTTCAACGACATCACCCGGTCTTAGGTTCTTTTTTACTTTGGCACCGATAACCTGTTGTGGGTTGGTGAAACCTTGGCGGCGAAATTTGTTAAGAGAAATCATGTCGGTAGTCACATCGTATTGACCGACAATCTCGCCTCTTGCAATTGAGCGCGTGGTGGTGACGAGTGGGACTGACATTGATAAGCGTACGGGCACATAAACTCGCCACTCGTCAGGAATGCATTGCACTAAAACCGTAATGCTACTGCGGGTATTGGTGGTGGTTGATGCGCTAGTTTCAAGCGGCACTGGACAGTCTGTTGCTTTAATTCTTGAGTCAACATTTGCTGAATTAACAAAGAGTTCGCCGCCTTGTGGCTGCTCAACCGTATCATGGATGTGTTGCTCGGCCGCAGACTGGATTATTTCAATTTGCTCTGGAGTCGCAGCTTGCACAAAAAAACTAAACAATATTGATAAAATGCCGATAAACTTAGCGACAGTTTTAAAAGTAGCTCTACACATTGCTATGGAAAGAGGTGGCAAATTTATTTTATAATATGTCATTCCGTTTCTCTGGTGGTTCGTAGCCTGCAGTAGACTAACACTTTTTATACAAAAAAGTTTGATATGGAGATGAGCTCATGACGGGTATTCTTGATTCGGTGAATCAGCGTACGCAACTCGTCGGTCAAAACCGATTAGAATTACTAACCTTTCGCCTAATGGGGCGTCAGCGCTACGGCATTAATGTCTTTAAAGTAAAAGAAGTGCTTCAATGCCCTAAGCTGACAAAGATGCCAAACTTGAACCCACTGGTTAAAGGTGTAGCACACATTCGTGGCCAAACGATCTCTGTTATCGATTTGAGCTTAGCGATTGGTGGCCGTCCTACAACGGATGTTGAAAAGTGTTTTGTGGTTATTTCTGAGTTTAACCGAACTATTCAAGGTTTCTTGGTCAGTTCAGTAGAGCGCATTATTAACATGCACTGGGAGTCAATTCTTCCGCCGCCGGATGGCGCTGGTCGAGCGAACTACCTGACAGCGGTAACTAATATCGATAATGAATTAGTTGAAATTCTTGATGTTGAAAAAATTCTTGCTGAAATTTCGCCTGTTGATGAAACAATGGACAGCAGAATTGCTGAAGAAATCGCAGAAGTAGAACAAGAGAAAGAATTGGTTCGCCGTATCTTGATTGCTGATGATTCAACTGTTGCTCGTAAGCAAGTTCAACGCGCCATTGAATCGATCGGATTTGAGGTTATCGCGGTGAAAGATGGTAAAGAAGCCTATGAAAAGCTGGTGCAAATGTCATCAGAGGGTAGTATTTACGATCAAATTTCATTAGTGATCTCGGATATCGAAATGCCAGAGATGGATGGATACACGCTGACTGCTGAGATTCGTCGTCACGCCGAACTTAAAGATTTATACGTAATTTTACACTCATCCTTGAGTGGTGTATTTAACCAGGCCATGGTTGAGCGTGTTGGGGCGAACTCCTTCATTGCAAAATTCAACCCTGATGAGCTTGGGGCAGCGGTTAAAGCTGCGTTAACTAACTAAAAGAGACATTAATGACTGCTATAACAATAAGTGATCAAGAGTATCGCGATTTCAGCCGTTTTTTAGAATCTCAATGTGGCATTGTATTAGGTGACAGCAAGCAATATTTAGTGCGCAGTCGTTTAAGCCCATTAGTAACGAAGTTTAAGTTAGCTTCGTTATCTGATTTGTTGAGAGATGTAGTAACTGGTCGAAACCGTGAGTTGAGAGTGGCAGCTGTCGATGCCATGACGACGAACGAGACACTTTGGTTCCGAGATACTTACCCGTTTGCTGTACTTGCGGATAAGCTACTACCGGAAATAGCGGCAAATAAACGACCTATTAAGATTTGGTCTGCAGCAAGCTCTTCAGGCCAAGAAGCATACTCAATGGCAATGACGATTCTTGAGACTCAAGCTCGCAAGCCGGGTATGTTGCCAAATGTATCGATTACCGCAACCGACATCTCTGCAAGTATGTTGGATATGTGCCGCACAGGCGCATACGACAACCTTGCATTGGGACGTGGACTTTCTCCTGAGCGCCGTCGTACTTTCTTTGAAGATGCGGGCGATGGTCGTATGAAAGTCAAAGACAACGTTAAGCGCATGGTGAACTTCCGTCCACAAAACTTGATGGACAGTTATGCGTTATTAGGTAAGTTCGACATCATTTTCTGTCGTAATGTATTGATTTATTTTTCGCCAGACATGAAGTCAAAGGTACTTAACCAGATGGCAAACAGCCTCAATCCTGGTGGTTACTTGTTGTTGGGTGCATCTGAATCGTTAACAGGCTTAACGGATCGTTTTGAAATGGTTCGCTGTAATCCAGGCATCATCTACAAATTAAAGTAATGAGTGGCACCAGTATTAGGTGTAACGTTACTGTCTAACTTCAAAACCCAGCCAAGTGCTGGGTTTTCTTTTTCCGGCTTAACCTATATCTTTAAGTCAGAGTGACATTCCAACCCACTCTATTTTTGGCTTGTATATTGCAAGTTTACCTACGAGTAACCTGTAAAAGTAATGGTCGGCCACTTTGTTTTAAAAGTTGGTATATATATTGCTTTGGTTATCTCATAACAGTCAGTTCTTGAGTTGAGGTTTACATGGCTATTTCTTTTGATAATGCTTTAGGCATTCACCAGCACACAGTTGGTGTACGTGAGCGCAACGCTGAGGTGCTTTCCACCAATATCGCGCAAGCGAACACGCCTGGGTATAAAGCAAAGGGACTAGATTTTAAGAAATCACTGCAAGCGGCAAGTTCTGGGGCAAGCATTGGTCTTAGCCGTACAGATGGTCGGCACATTTCTGCCTCAACAACGGTGAACGGGGAAACGAAGTATCGAATTCCTACCCAACCTGATACAGGAGATGGCAATACGGTTGATTTGGATTTGGAAAGAAACCTTTTCATGCAAAACCAAATTAGGCATCAAGCCTCTCTCGACTTCTTAGGAAGTAAGTTCAAGAATTTAACTAAAGCGATTAAAGGGGAATAATTAGATGAGCTTATTTAATGTATTCAATGTGACCGGTTCTGCGATGAGTGCTGAATCTGTTCGTCTAAATACGACCTCGAGCAACCTTGCGAACGCAGACAGTGTAAGTAGTTCTGCTGAAGAAACTTACAAAGCTCGTCACGCAGTGTTTGGCGCTGAGTTAAATAAAGCACGCAATAGTGGTCACACTGTGCCGGTGAAAGTATTAGGTATTGTGGAAAGCGATAAGCCGCTTAGTGCGGAGTACAACCCAGATCACCCACTAGCGAACAACGAAGGCTATATCTACAAGCCTAACGTGAACGTTATGGAAGAAATGGCAAACATGATTTCGGCATCACGTGCGTACCAAACGAACGTACAGGTT
>Ga0209121_10005807_pt1 | contig 11047 bp, 11 predicted proteins | sample Cruoilmetagenom3_FD_187292 | JGI IMG/M metagenome (GOLD analysis project Ga0209121, IMG submission 187292) | Oil polluted marine microbial communities from Coal Oil Point, Santa Barbara, California, USA - Sample 3 (SPAdes) (version 2) | ecosystem: Environmental > Aquatic > Marine > Oil seeps ...
CGATGCTGATGGCGCAAATCTCCGGGGCGTCCCGGGATGTGGCCGGGTGCAGGATCACCGCAGCACCCGCACCCCATGGGGCGTGGTAATCTCGGCCATCAAAGCCGGTGAACCGGGTTCAAACACCACCCTTGCATCCTCCAGAAACGGTGCCAGCGCGCGGGCCAGCGCATCCGCTTGCGGATGCGCCACCACCATCCGCCGCAGGACGCAGTCCGAAGGCGCCAACATTGCGCCGGGATGCAGGCTGCCCTGCCATTCGATCAGCGCCGGGAATAGGTTGTCATAGGGCAGTTTTCCATCCGCAGGCACCGCCATTTGCCAGCGCAGATCGCCCCGCTGCAACGCCACCGGCGTGCCAACCCCGGCGGGCAGGTTCGGCAGGGTGGCAGCCATATTATCCGTGCGGCAAATCCAGTTGGTCAGGCGCGCGGGACCGGTAAAATCATCAAGATCGAACCAGCGTGGACGCGCGGGCGTCGGCGCGGACGGGTCAATGGCAATCGCCTCGATGTAAAAGCCGTTCGCCAGGCCCAACAAGCGGTTATGCGTGGCAAACAGATCGTGTTGCCCGCCAGGTTGCAGGGCAACGCCCAGCGCAGATTCCACCGCATCAGTTGCTTCGGCCAACGTGGCCCCGGCCACGGCGATATGGTCAATATGCATGGTACCCCCTGTTTTCTAATGACTTAAAGCGTAAACACCAGGTCCAAATTTTTTTCAAAAAAATTGACCAGAAAATTCAAATTTTCTGATACAGAATTTTGAAAAATTCTGTTTTCCCATGGATCAAACAAACCACACCACCACAGACCAGACCGCCGCCACCACTGTCGGATAGAACGTTGCGGCAAAGCCAAAACCGCGCATCGGCGGCGAGATGTGATAACCGATCCAGAACGCCAGCCGCGCCAGCGCAAAGGCAAATCCCATCACCAACACAACCGCGCCGCCCAGCGACAGGGCAACAAACGGCCAGATCACCAGCGCCAGCACCAGCTGTTCCACAGTGTTGGCCAACACGCGCTGATCTATCCAGGCGGCGCTATCTGGCGCAAAATCCTGGCCATCAATGCTGGCATCGTCAAAGAACCGCCTCTGCGCCAGCCGCCCGATCATCGCCAGCATCACCAGCCCCGGCACAATAAAGGCCCCCGGCAGAGCAACCGGCGGCGGCAGGAACGGCAGCCCCGCCAGTTGCGGCCCCGACACCACCGCCACGGCCCACAAAAACCCGGCCAGCATCCCGGCCAGGATCATGGGCCGTTTGCCCATCAGCCGCGCCCTTCGCGGATCAGCTTCAGGATGTTTTCGGCTGCATGCGGAATATTTGTCCCCGGTCCAAAGATCGCCTTCACCCCTTTGTCATAGAGAAACTGGTAATCCTGCTGCGGGATAACGCCGCCACAGATCACAAGGATATCCCCGGCCCCCGCCTCTTTCAACGCTTCGACCAGTTGCGGCGCCAGCGTCTTGTGCCCTGCGGCCTGCGAGCTGATGCCGATCACATGCACATCGTTGTCAATCGCGTCCTGTGCGGCCTCGGCCGGGGTCTGGAACAGCGGTCCGACATCAACGTCAAAGCCGATATCGGCGAATGCGGTTGCGATCACCTTGGCGCCGCGATCATGGCCGTCTTGCCCCATCTTGACCACCAGCATACGGGGGCGGCGCCCCTCGGCCTCGGCAAAATCTTCGACTGATTTCTGGATCGCAGCAAAGCCTTCGTCGCCCTCGTAAGCGGCGCCGTAAACCCCAGCGAGGGTCTTTACCTCGGCGCGGTGCCGCCCGAATTCCTTTTCCAAAGCCATGCTGATTTCCCCTACCGATGCCCGTGCGCGCGCCGCCTCGACCGCGCCTTGCAGAATATTGCCGCCTTCGCGCGCCCGGCGCGTCAGTTCGTCCAGCGCGGCCGTACAGGCAGAGTCATCACGGCTGGCGCGGATCTGGTTCAGCCGTGCCACCTGCGAGATGCGCACAGCGTCATTGTCGATGTCCAGAATGTCGATTGGGTCTTCTTTATCCAGCCGGTATTTATTGACCCCAACAATCACCTCGTCGCCCCGGTCGATCTTTGCCTGTCGCATGGCGGCGGATTCCTCGATCCGAAGCTTGGGCATGCCAGAGGCGACCGCCTTGGTCATACCGCCCATCTCTTCGACCTCTTCGATCAGCTTCCAGGCCTCTTCCGCCAGATCTGCGGTAAGCTTTTCGACGTAATAAGACCCGGCCAGGGGATCGACCACGTTAGTCACCCCGGTTTCTTCCTGCAGGATCAGCTGCGTATTGCGGGCAATCCGGGCGCTGAAATCGGTCGGCAGGGCAATCGCCTCGTCCAGGGCATTGGTGTGCAGGCTTTGCGTGCCACCAAGGGCGGCTGCCATTGCTTCGTATGCGGTGCGAACGACGTTGTTATAGGGGTCCTGTTCCTGCAACGACACGCCAGAGGTTTGGCAATGGGTGCGCAACATCAGCGATTTGGGGTTCTTGGCGCCAAATTCGGTCATGATACGGTGCCACAACAGGCGCGCGGCGCGCAGCTTGGCGGCCTCCATAAAGAAATTCATGCCGATGGCAAAGAAGAATGACAGCCGTCCGGCGAATGCGTCCACGTCCATGCCCCGATCCAGCGCGGCACGCACGTATTCGCGCCCGTCGGCCAGCGTATAGGCCAGTTCCTGCACCAGGTTCGCGCCGGCCTCTTGCATGTGATAGCCAGAGATCGAGATGGAATTGAATTTCGGCATCTCGGCGCTGGTGTATTCGATGATATCCGCAATGATCCGCATCGACGGTTCGGGCGGGTAGATATAGGTGTTGCGCACCATGAATTCCTTCAGAATGTCATTCTGAATGGTGCCCGCCAGCAACGCCTTGTCGTGGCCCTGTTCTTCGCCTGCGACAATGAAACTGGCCAGGATCGGCACCACTGCGCCGTTCATTGTCATCGACACCGAAACCTTGTCCAGCGGGATGCCGTCGAACAGGATTTTCATGTCTTCCACACTGTCGATGGCCACCCCGGCCTTGCCAACATCGCCAACCACGCGCGGGTGGTCGCTGTCATACCCACGATGGGTGGCCAGATCGAAGGCGACAGACACGCCCTGCTGACCTGCGGCCAGGCCCCGGCGGTAAAAGGCGTTGGATTCCTCGGCCGTGGAAAACCCGGCATATTGCCGGATCGTCCAGGGGCGCCCGGCATACATCGTGGCCTTAACGCCGCGCGTGAACGGCGCAGCCCCTGGGATAGTGCCCAGATGGTCCACGTCCTGCAGATCATCCGCCGTATACAGCGGCTGAACTTTAATACCTTCCAGCGTTTCCCATGTCAGATCATCGACCGGGCGACCGCGCAGCTCTTTCTCAGCGAGCGCGTGCCATTCGTCTTTTTTCGTCGCCATTTGTTCTTCCTCTTGTCGTGTTTGAAACAGGCAGGTTGTCCCACCTTGGTTTTTTGTCCGGAACCGGCATCAGCCGGGCGATACCGCCCGCACCGCCTGCCAGCCACATCAAATCGTCTGCATAGTTCTCCCGCAGCGCTGCGGCCTGAGGCGGTGAAAACGGCTGCCAGCGGCCATCACCTTTGGGCAGGATGGGTGGCCCGGCCATGCCGTCCACCAAGGCGCGCAGTTCCGGCAGGTGCGGCGTGGCGTTCAGCCAGTTGCGCGCGTGGGTCTTGGGCGCGTCAATACCGGTGACGGCGGACAGCTGCGCCTCGGGGCGTCCGGCATAAGTTTCGAACGGTAACACCCAGATCTGTGCATCCGACACAGCACAGGACACATCCGCAATCACATCGCGCCAGCAGCGCGCGCCGTAAGCCAGCCGTTCCAGCGTTGCCCGGCCCGCCGCACCACGCCCCCGGGTCAGGCTATAGCCCAGCGCCGAGGCCCAATACCTGTCTTGCGACCGGATGTTCACAACCACGTTGCTGATCCGCCCGCCAAACGCTTCGTCATAGCGGGCCATGCGTTCACCCACGCCGCAATAAAGATCGCCCAGCCGCAGGTTTTCGCGCGGGGTGCCCATCATGTTTTCGTCGCTGACCACAAGCGAGGCCAACCCCAACCCGTCGCTGCGCGCCAGATGCATCTGCACCCGGCCAATCGCCCTGCGGCGCAGATCGCGCCCGGTGGCCGCCGTCGGCCCCGGGAGTATGCCACGAAACAGCCCATTACGGGTACGGCGCGGCCCCCAGAACCCAACCCCCTGCGTTGCCAGCCGGTCGCCATTCAAACGCATATAGTTTTGGAACGTCGTGGTTGCGCAGTGATGTGCGCCGATATGCAGGGTTACGTCCATGGCTTTGCCCGTCCTTTGGCCCAAGGCCGCCCCGACCGGCCGTTTCACAGGGAAGGTCACAATCATCGTGCCCAATCCCTGACAAAGCGATTAACGTTAAACTTTTTGCGGTCTGCGCCCCATTCAACGGTCGCATTCGCACGGCTTAGGTTTATATTCACCTCAACAGGAGACCGCATGAAACGCATCCTACCCCTTGTAATATCGGCACTAATCCCCTTTGTCGCCTTTGCCTCAGATCCGGCGCAACCGCCCGGCGACCAGATCATGCGCCCCGCAGGCGACATCGAACTAGAGGAATTCCTGTGGACACACCGCCCTATCGTGGTGTTTGCCGATTCCCCCGCAGACCCGCGATTTGCCGAACAGATTGAACGATTGAACGATGGCATTGACACCTTGCGCAAACGCGATGTGGTCATTCTGACCGATACCGATCCCGGCGCGGCATCGCCCGCACGCAAGAAACTGCGCCCCCGTGGGTTCATGCTGGTGCTGATCGACAAGGACGGTGGTATCAAACTGCGCAAACCCTCACCACAAACGGTACGCGAGATTACCCGCACAATCGACTCGACCGATTCCCGCAAGCGCGAGGTCGAGGAACGGCGCGGGCAACAATAAACCGCCAGTGCCGTCGTGCCTGCCTTCGAAAGATCACAGCCACACCCATCGCTTACAAGACACAAGGACAGGTGGGCCTGATCCCGAAAGAAACCCGGGTCGGGAAAGTTGGCGAGAGCGTATCCAATCAAATCGCATTCACCCGACACCCCGAACGCGTTATGCTTCGCAAACGCTGCCTCGGGGCATCGGTTAAATTCGTGAATCCAGTTGAATTGGATACGCTCTAGATGCCGCATCTTGTCATATCCGACCCTATTCGAATTCCATGATCACTTCGTCTACCGCCAGACTGTCACCAGCAGCGGCGTTGATTTTGGCAACCACACCTTTGCGTTCGGCGCGCAGGATATTTTCCATCTTCATCGCCTCGATGGTGCACAGGTTTTGCCCTTCCTGCACCTCCTGGCCCACTTCGACTTCGATCTTCACGATCAGGCCAGGCATCGGGCACAGCAACAGTTTCGACGTATCTGGCGCCACTTTTTCCGGCATCAGATCGGCCAGTTCCGCCTGACGTGGGGTGCGCACATGCACCTTCAGGTCGGCGCCCCGGCTGCGGATGCGGAAACCACCGCTGATCTTGCCCACCTTCAGCACCAGCATCTGGCCATCCACATCCAGCGTTGCCAGTTGATCACCCGGCGTCCAGTCACTGGATACGCGCAGGCTGGTTCCATCTGCAAAGCTGACGGTTGATCCGTCGTGATCGGCGGAAATGGTCACATCAAACCGTTCACCCTGCAGCGTCACAACCCAATCGTCGCCCACATGGCGTTCGTGATTGTCCATCCGCCCCGACACCCGGGTGCGCCGGATTTCCGCCACCCGGTGCATCGCCGCTGCACTGGCCGCAATCCGGTGCAGATCAATTTCGGGCAGCTCAACGCCCTGAAACCCATCGGAGAATTCTTCTTCGATAAAGGCGGTGGTCATTTCGCCCGCGATGAACACCGGATGATCCATCACCGCGCTAAGGAACGGCAGGTTGTGGCCAATACCTTCCAGTTCAAACCCGTCCAGCGCGTTGCGCATATGCTCTACCGCTTCGGCGCGGGTGGGGGCCCATGTGCACAGCTTGGCAATCATCGGATCGTAATACATCGAAATCTCGCCGCCCTCATAAACGCCAGTGTCATTGCGTACGATATGGGCGGGCTCGACCACCTCGGCTGGCGGGCGATAGCGGGTCAGACGGCCGATTGAGGGCAAAAAGCCGCGATACGGGTCTTCGGCATAAAGCCGGTTTTCAATCGCCCAGCCGTTCAGCTTTACATCATCCTGCGTGATGCTGAGCGGTTCGCCATTGGCCACCCGGATCATCTGTTCCACCAGATCGACGCCGGTGATCAGTTCGGTCACCGGATGTTCCACCTGCAATCGCGTGTTCATTTCCAGGAAGTAAAAGTTGCGGTCGCCGTCAACGATGAATTCCACCGTCCCGGCGCTGGCATAATCCACCGCCTGCGCCAACGAGACCGCCTGTTCGCCCATTGCCTTGCGGGTGGCTTCATCAAGGAACGGCGATGGGGCTTCTTCGACAACCTTTTGCTGGCGTCGCTGGATCGAGCATTCCCGCTCGCCCAGATATACCCCATTGCCATGGCTGTCGCACAGAACCTGAATTTCGATGTGTCGCGGTTGGGTGACGAATTTCTCGATGAAAATCCGATCATCGCCAAACGAACTTGCCGCCTCGTTTTTCGAGCTTTGAAACCCTTCGCGTGCCTCTTCGTCATTCCAGGCGATGCGCATCCCCTTGCCGCCGCCGCCGGCACTGGCCTTTAGCATCACCGGATAGCCGACCTGATTGGAAATCTTCACCGCCTCGTCGGCGTCTTCGATCAGGCCCATATAGCCGGGTACCGTGGAAACCCCGGCCTCTTGCGCGATCTTCTTGCTGGTGATCTTGTCGCCCATCTTTTCGATGGCCCCAACAGGGGGGCCGACAAAGGCGACACCTTCGGCCTGCAGTGCCTCAGCGAATTTGGCGTTTTCCGACAGGAAGCCATAACCGGGATGCACCGCTTGGGCGCCCGACGCGCGGATGGCCTCCATCACCTTGTCGATGACGATATAGGACTGGTTGGCAGGTGGCGGGCCGATATGCACCGCCTCGTCCGCCATCTGCACATGCAACGCCTGTGCGTCGGCATCCGAATAGATCGCCACCGTGGCAATGCCCATCTTGCGGGCGGATTTGATGACGCGGCAGGCAATTTCGCCGCGATTGGCGATCAGGATCTTGGTGAACATGGTGTGTCCTTCGTCTGGAGAGGTCTGAAACGCAAAGCGCCGCCGCAGGCCGGATGGCCCACAGCGGCGTTTCGCGTGATGTGAATTGGCCCGGTTATGGGCCGGGTGTTGGTAAGGGCTAGGCGGTCAGCATTTGCCGGGGTTTTGCTGGCAATAAAGCACATTGCCCCCGGCGCCGACTGCGGCCCCAAGGAGCGGATCGCCATCGACGACAAGCGAGCCAAGCATGCCCGCCCCCGCGCCGTAAAGGGCCTGTTCGCTCGCTGTGTCGCCACAGGCCGCAAGGCCCGCACATAGCGCAAGTGTTGTAAGTATTGATGTTGCTCGCATCCTGCCCATCCTTTTATTGGTTTTGTGACGGATGGCGACACAAAGCCTGCGTGATGGGGATTTCGCAAGGTGAAATTGCTGCGGATTCGCCAATCGGCCAAACCTCGCCTATCTGGCAAGCCATTGATAGAACATAAAAAATCGGACAGGCCGACGCGGTTGGCGTTGACCTGCCCGAAAAGGGAAGGGGTATGGAATAGTAGATCTGAGCGCAGTGCAGGAATAGTCTCACCAGGCTCAACTTCAAATCTGCCCCAGCAGTTGACCTGAGCCAAGCCCGGTGCGCCATGGTCCGCAATTTGGGCCAGAACCTGCCGGTTTTGCGCGCCCTTGTGCAACATACCGCCGATCACTGCGCAAAAACCTCGGGAAAGGCCACCTGCGCAACAGAGACGTTGATCACCAGCAGCGCGTCATAGCTGGCGGGGTCAAATGGATCTTCGGCCGCGATCACCTCGCGCCCGAACAGCCAGCTGAGGCGCCCGGCGTCCAGATTGCCGCGTTCAAACGGTTGATCACCAAATTGCGCCCAAAGCGCGGCCATGAACCCGGCATCGGCCCGCCGGTCAGCCGGACGGCGATCGGCAAAACGTTCGCGCCGGGTAAGGGCGGTGATGCCCTTGGGGTTTGGTCGACGAATAGTGAATTGGAAATCGGTGCCGGGCAGACGGCCGGGGAACCCACGATGCTTCAGCATATCCGCGCGCCCCTGGGGTGACAGCATGCGCGCGCCTCGCGCGTATGGCGGGCTGGAAAGGGCGGGACCGGCTGACGCGCCGGTCCCGCCCGGAGTTTATTTGTATTTGCCAGTGTAGACCGGTTCGACCGAAATGGGTTCTGGGTCGACCACGACAAATTCTTCCTGCTGGCCATTGCTGCAGGCCGCGATGGTGGCAACAAAGCCGACCATTGCGAGCAATTTGATGCTCTTGGACATTTAAGTCTCCTGATTGCTAATACGAAACCGACCGGGCGAATTGACCCTGCCTGCTTCAACCTCAACGTAACGGTCGCTTTTATGCGACCTGACGTGAGCATAGCCGAAAACCCGTCAGATTGATACGCAACCGCGCGCGTTGGCGTACCCTGTGACTCCAAAGCCTCAAAAGCAATGTAGGATGAGCTTTGTGGCGCAACATATTGTGGGTGCATTAAAATCCCTCCCAGATACAGCGAGCATTTTCAGGTCGATATTGTTCAAAATACTGAGTTGCCTCGGGGATTGAGGCGCCAAAAGGCACGTCGCGATCCGACAGGGAAATCACGATACGCGACGGGTCCAGTGTGTATTCGGCGAGATACGGGATCACCAGATGTTCACACAGATGGTCCATGTCAGCGGCGGCGGTATCCGTGTCGATATCGCCGCCCTCTCTGGCGATCTGCGGCGCGACAAAGCGGAAGCGCAACCAGGTCTCACCGGGGCTGTCGTCGACCAGCACTTCGCTCAGCAGCACCAACTGGCCTGACGGCACCATCACGCTGTCCTGCGCACAGGCAGGTACGCCCAATGTCAGGGCTAAGACGGTGGTTGCGATGCGGGCGGACAGGGTCAAGGTGCGGGTTCCTCGGCGGCACCAAAGGCGGAACCGACGACGTGGGAAATGGAGAAGGCCTGGTTTTGAAAAAGCGGGGTCATGATAGTGCTCCCTATTTCTGACTGCGCGCCGGAGCTATGTCGGAGCCTCCGGCGGGGATATTTAGAGTCAGAAAAAGATCAGGGTTAGAGAGGAATATTGTCGTGCTTCTTCCACGGGTTTTTCAGTGACTTATTGCGTAGCGACGCAAACGCCCGGCTGACCCGCATCCGGGTACTGCGCGGTTGGATCACCTCGTCGATAAAGCCTTTTTCGGCGGCCACAAACGGGTTGGCAAAGCGGTCTTCGTAATCCGCCGTGTGCGCCGCGATCTTGTCTGGGTCATTCAGATCGGCGCGGTGGATGATTTCGGTTGCGCCTTTGGCGCCCATCACCGCGATTTCCGCTGTGGGCCAGGCATAGTTGAAATCGCCGCGCAGATGTTTGGACGCCATCACGTCATAGGCGCCACCATAAGCTTTGCGGGTGATCACCGTGACTTTGGGTACGGTTGCTTCGCCATAGGCGAACAGCAGTTTCGCGCCGTGTTTGATGACGCCGCCATATTCCTGGCCGGTGCCGGGCAGAAAGCCGGGGACGTCAACGAAGGTCAGGATCGGGATTTCGAACGCATCGCAAAAGCGCACAAACCGCGCGGCCTTGCGCGAGCTGTCGATGTCCAGGCAGCCGGCCAGCACCATCGGCTGGTTGGCCACCACGCCCACGGTCTGACCCTCAAGGCGGATAAAACCGGTGATGATATTCTTGGCGAAGTCTTCCTGAATTTCGTAAAAATCGCCTTCGTCCGCCACTTTGGTGATCAGTTCCTTCATGTCATAGGGCGTGTTGGCGTTGCTGGGGATCAGCGTATCCAGCGATGCCTCGACCCGGCCCGGTTCATCAAAGAACGGGCGCACCGGGGCTTTGGTGCGGTTGTTCAGCGGCAGGAAGTCCACCAGACGACGGACCTCGGCCAGGGCCTCGACATCGTTTTCGAACGCGCCATCGGCGACGGATGATTTGCGGGTATGGGTGGATGCCCCGCCCAGTTCTTCGGCGGTGACCACCTCGTTTGTGACGGTTTTCACCACGTCGGGGCCGGTGACAAACATGTAGGACGTGTCTTTGACCATGAAGATAAAGTCAGTCATCGCCGGGGAATAGACGGCCCCACCTGCGCACGGCCCCATGATCAGGGATATTTGCGGCACCACGCCGCTGGCCATGATGTTGCGCTGAAACACTTCGGCATAGCCCGCCAGTGACGCAACACCTTCCTGAATGCGCGCGCCGCCGGAATCGTTGATACCAATCACTGGCGCGCCGTTCTGCATCGCCATATCCATGATCTTGCAGATCTTTTGCGCGTGGGTTTCGGACAGCGACCCGCCGAACACGGTGAAATCCTGGGAAAACACATAGACCATGCGACCGTTGATCGTGCCCCATCCGGTGACCACGCCATCGCCTGCAGGGCGTTGTTTTTCCATACCAAAGTCGGTGCAGCGATGGGCGACAAACATGTCGAATTCCTCAAAGCTGCCTTCGTCCAGCAACAGGTCAATCCGCTCGCGCGCGGTCAGCTTGCCACGGGCGTGCTGGGCGTCGACCCGCCGTTGTCCGCCACCCAAACGCGCCGCATCGCGGCGGCTTTCCAGTTCGGAAAGGATATCTTTCATGGGCCACGCCCCCCTTTTAACAATTTGACGAACCCTATCGGGTTAAAGGGGACAGCCAAAGGAAATTTTGGAATATTTGCAAATTGTTTGCATCGACATCGGTGCAAAAAGAATATCTGCAAACATGACATTTTTTGCCGACGCGCAAAACTGCCGTGTATCCCGCAGCCTAATGGGCTATAATTTCACAGGATACTATAGGAGGACGCGCCGTGGTCACGAAACCCGAAATCCTTGAGGCGATGCAGTTTAGCTTTCTCCAAGACAAGGATCCGC
>Ga0209121_10005809_pt1 | contig 11046 bp, 7 predicted proteins | sample Cruoilmetagenom3_FD_187292 | JGI IMG/M metagenome (GOLD analysis project Ga0209121, IMG submission 187292) | Oil polluted marine microbial communities from Coal Oil Point, Santa Barbara, California, USA - Sample 3 (SPAdes) (version 2) | ecosystem: Environmental > Aquatic > Marine > Oil seeps ...
AATGGGAAAAGTAAAGAAAAAACAATAGATGAATCAAAAAACGATGAAGAGTTAGCAATTATCCCAATTGGAATACCTATTGTTTTTGGAACAGGTCTATTTACTACAATTATCATTTTCAAAGGTCAATCATCAACATGGAGTGACCTTATATCTGTCTCTTTGGCATTTTGTCTAAATGCTTTAATATTCTATTTTATTTTAAAAAATTCACTCTATATTAAAAAATATCTAGGTATTACAGGCCAAAATATTATTACAAAACTTATGGGACTAATTGTTGGAGCAATTGCAATACAGTTTATAGTCTCTGGAATCGTTCACTTAACAAAAAGTTATTTATAAAATTACATCAAAAATCTTTTTTGCCAATTTTAATGCTTTGCTTCTATGGGAAAACTCTTTTTTTGTTTCAGAAGGAAGTTCACCTAATGTTTTATCAAAACCTTTTGGAATAAACATTGGGTCATAACCAAAACCTCCATTTCCAAGCTCTTTGGGAATTACTTTTCCATGCATCCAACCATGTACTGTATAAACTTCACCTTTGTATATAATACTTATACAAGCTGTATAATATGCAGGTGTACTTTCTAAACCTTTTTCAAGTAGTTTCGAGATAAGTTTTGCATTGTTTTCCTTATCACTTGCACCTTTTCTGGCATATCTTGCTGAATAAATTCCTGGTTCATTATTAATTTTGGGAACTGTAATTCCACTATCATCTGAAATAACGATATATTCTTCACTATTAAGTTTCTCATATATAGCTTTTGCTTTTATTATTGCATTACCCTTAAAACTATCAGCATCCTCAATAATATCCATATCTCCAACTAACTCTTTAAAGGTAAAAACCTCTTCATTTGGAAGGAGTTTTTTAAACTCATTTATCTTCCCTTTATTTGAAGTTGCCAAAACTATTTTCATTACTTTCCTTCTTTATGATTATATTAATCTATTTACTATATAATTTTTCCTTATTTTATCAAACTTCAGGATTATAAATGATTAAATCAATTATGCCATTGAGCGCAATTATCTCTCTTCGATTTTTCGGTCTTTTTATTGTATTACCAGTTATCTCTGTTTATGCAATGAATTTAGAAGGTGCAACAACTAGTATTGTTGGAATAATAGTGGGAGGATATGCTTTAACTCAAATGTTATTTCAAGTTCCCTTTGGAATTATGAGTGATAAACTTGGAAGAAAAGGCACAATAATTGTGGGTCTTGTTTTATTTGGGTTAGGTTCAATTCTTTGTGCTGTTTCAACTGATATATTAACTCTACTTTTAGGTAGACTTATGCAAGGAGCTGGTGCCATTGGTGCCGTTGTAACTGCAATGATTAGTGACTTAGTAAAAGAGGAACAACGTCCAAAAGCTATGGCTATGATGGGTGGAAGTATTGCTATGGCATTTGCTTTTGCTATGATTTTAGGGCCAACACTTGGTTCTTGGTTAGGAGTTCCATCACTATTTATTATTACTGCCATTATTGCTTTTGCTTCAATTATTGTTTTAATAAAAGCTGTTCCTACTCCTCCAAAGATAACTCACACTTATAATAAAAAAGGTGCAGTTACATCTGTGTTATTTAGTAAAAATCTTATGAAAATGAATATCACTAACTTTTTACAAAAAGGTTTTATGACATTTGCTTTTATGATTATTCCTATGGTTTTAATAAAAAACTATGAATGGGTTATGAGTGATTTATGGAAAGTTTATCTACCCGCTACTATTTTTGGAGTTCTTGCTATGGCACCAGCTGCTATTATTGCTGAGAAAAAAGGAAAATTCAAAGAGGTACTTATCGCTGGTATTATTTTCTTTGGTATTTCATATTTGATAATTGGAACTTCAAGTAGTGCAACAGTTTTTGTAATAGGTGTTGTTCTATTTTTCATTGGATTTAATGTACATGAACCAATTATGCAATCACTTGCTTCAAAATATGCAAAAGTTCACCAAAGAGGTTTTGTGTTAGGGGTATTTAATTCATATGGTTATTTTGGAACATTTTTAGGTGGACTATTAGGTGGAGTTTTCTTTGAAAAAGTTTCACTATTTGAAATAGTGGTAGCCATTGCTGTTATTTGTCTTGCATGGGTAATTATGATTTTTACACTACCAAATCCTTTGAAAAAACAGACTGCATACTTAAATTTAGAAGAGTATGATAAAACGAATATGTCAAAATATGAAAATAGTGATATAATTGATGAATGGTATGTTAATGACACAGAAAATCTACTTATCATCAAGTATGATATAGAAAAAATTAGCGAAGAAGATTTGAGGAGCTCCTTGAAATAGCATGGGAAAATTTTTAATCATATGTTCTCTTTTTATTACTCTAATTACTTTTAGTATTGCAGTAAAAACATTTAATATCTCCCAGAAGAAATTAAATGAGATTACAAAGAAATATGGTGAAAAAGCACAAACAAGAGTTTTAGTTTGGGATCAAATGGTTGAAGCTGCGAAAACAAAAGATATCTTACATAAATTAAAAGATGTAAATGATTTCTTCAACAAAATAAGATATGCCACCGATGATAAGCATTGGAGCAAAAAAGATTATTGGGCAGCACCCTTTGAATTTATGGGCACAGGAGCTGGGGACTGTGAAGATTATGCAATAGCAAAATACTTCACACTTAGGCAACTCGGTGTCCCTGATGATAAACTAAGAATAACCTACGTTAAACTACTTCAACGTGGAACAAAATATGAACAAGCTCACATGGTTTTAACCTATTATCATAAACCTGGAGTTACCCCTGTTGTATTGGATAATGTCAATAAAACTTTAAAGTTAGCCACAAAAAGACCTGATTTAAAACCAGTTTATAGTTTCAATGCTCAAGGATTATGGCAAGCTAAAAACAAAGGTAAAACTTCAGAACTTGTTGGTAAAAACAACCTGAAATCTTGGAAAAATCTAATGAATAGAATATAAAAAGGAAAACTATGTCTTTATCAAAACAGCTTTATATAATTATCTCTATAATATTTTTTGCAATATTTGTGGGTAACTTTATAATTAGTGTTAAAAATACAAAAGAGTACTTAGAAATAGAATCGGCAACAAAAGCACAAGATACAGCTACATCTATTGGAATGAGTCTAAAACCTTTAATTAGTGATAAAAAAGACCCTGAAATAGAAACTGTTATAAAGGCAATTGCAAATAGAGGATTCTATAAAGAACTAAGACTTGAAGATATAGAGATTTCATTTACAAATGAAGATTTAATCAATAATATAAAAGATTTAACTATTACTAACTATTCATCAATAGAAGATGTATCAATTAATTCAAAATATGGAAAGATAGAGAAAGAAAAAAGTAATGACCTTTTTGAAAATGCTTTAGATAATTTGGAATCTATGCCAAATGAACAAAATATAACCAATGAAGATGAAACAACTTCTAAATATATTTTTATTCCAAATGAAGAGTATAAAAAAGGTGGAGTATTTGATGTTAACTTTAAAGTAAAAGTTGATAATAAAATAATCTTAGCATCATCAGAACTTCAGCTAAATAAAGTTTTAGTAAAAGAGTTTAGGGAAGAGAAATTTGATTATGTACCCCAATGGTTTATTAATTTTATTCATCTAGATATGCAAGAAAAAAGTAGTGAAATTAGTGATGGATGGAATAATGTTGCAACAATTTATGTAAGTGCAAATGCAGGCGATGCCTATGCTAAACTATATGAACAAGCAAGGGGAGCTATCATATATTCACTTATAGCATTTTTTATATCATTGGCTATTTTAGTTCTATTTTTACAACTTATTTTAAAACCATTAAAAAATATTGAAAAACTAGCAAAAAATATTGCAGTTGGTAAATTTGGAAGAATAGAGAAACTTCCAGTGACTACAGAGATAAGAAATGTAGCAATCGCTATGAATGATATGTCTAGAAAAATAGAAAGAATTATTAAAAAACTTAACTCAAATATTGAAAATGTCACTAAAAAAATCTCTCAAGATTCCCTCACAAAACTTGAGATGAGACAAACATTTGAAACTGATATGAAAAATATGTTTATCACAAAAACAGATGGTTATGTTATGAGTTTAAAAATTGAATCCCTAGGAGAGTTTGCAAAGAATAATACAAATAGTGAAGTTGACAGACTTATTAAAGATTTTGCAAATATTTTAGCAGACTCAAATAACTCATTTGATTTTGATATTAAAGCATATAGATTTTTTGGTTCAGAGTTTGCAATGATTGCAAAAAATTGTTCACAAGAAGATATCAATAAATTGGTAGAGTATTTAAAATCAAAATTTGATGAAAAAGCAATTAAAGCAGAGATATCTAACCTATCAAATATAGGGGTTACTATGTTTAACCAAATAGGAACTATCCCTGAAATGTTAAGTGCTGCAATAGAAGCAAGGGAGAGTGCAAAACAAATAGGTCCCAATGAAGCCGTAATAAGAGATGCCGATGATTTAGCAAGGGATATGGAAGAGTGGAGAGAGTTGATATTTGATATTATTGATAACTCAAGATTCAAAGTAGCCTTTATAAATAATGAATATATTTTAAATGGAGATGAAACAGGTAAACTTGTAATGCAAGAGGCCTTTACAACTGCTAATGATAAAGATAAAAATACTATTCCAATTGGTACATTTATCTCTATTGCTGAAAAATATGAGAAAGTTGTAGATTTTGATAAAGCTGTTGTAAATAGTGTTATAAAACATATTACACAAAATAGTATTCAACACAATATTTCAGTAAATCTATCCCTTGATTCTATTGTTGATATTGATTTTATAGTTTGGTTAAAAGGAATACTTCTACAAAATAATAACATATCAAAAAAACTTGTATTTTCTATTACAGCATATGGGGTTGCAAAAGATATAGAACACTTCAAAACTTTTACTAAAATTGTAAATAGTTGTGGAGCTAAAATTATTGTTAAAAGATTTGAATCTAAATTTATACCACTTCAATGTATTAAAGATTTAAATCTTGACTTTATAAGGCTTGCAAGGGATTATACAAATGGAATATCTAGCGATTCTGGTAAACACGCCTTTGTTGAATCAATGCAAGATTTATGTCACCTTGTAAATATAAAAGTTACCGCTGAAAATGTAAAATCTGAAGAGGATTTAGAAAAAGTAAAAGAGTTAGGACTTTATGCAGCAAGTAGATAAATGGTACAATGGTGATAAATATTAATTTTTGATTAATACTTATTACCTATAATCTCTCAATTATATTAAAAACTAGGCAAAACATGTTTGAAAAAATTTTAAAGTTTTTTGTAGAAAATTCAAGAATAAACTACACACTTTTTATACTTATTTTTGCAGTTGGTATTTGGTCATATACTAAAACCCCAAAAGAGATATTTCCTAGCTTTGATTTGGATATGATTTCAATAAAGGGTTCATATATAGGAGCTTCTGTTGATATATTAGATAAAATGGCAGTTACTGAAATTGAAGATAATATAAAAAATATAGACTCAATTGATACCATTTCAACAGTTATAAGTCCTGGTAAATTTACTATTATTTTAGAATTAAAAAATGGTGAAGATAGATTTAGAGAAGCTGATAAAATAAAAGATGTAATAACTCTTATAAAGACCAATCTACCTTCAGATATGGATGAACCAAGTGTAAATGTTCTTGATAGGACGAGGACATTAGCAGATGTATCTATAACTTCAAAGAAACTATCAATAGATGAGTTAAAACCCTTTGCAGATACATTAAAGAGTCAATTGTTAAATATCAATGGTATTAGTGAAATTAATATTTATGGTGATTCTGATAAATTTTTTGAAGTATTAATTGATGAAGAAAAAGTTGATGCACTAAATCTAAATAAGAGTGAAGTGTTTAATGCTATTTCAACTATTTCATATATTTTTCCAATTGGTAAAATAGAGGACCCTAAAAAACACTTTTATGTTTCCACATACAATGGAGCTAAAAATGCTAAAGAGTTTGGTAATATTTTATTAAAACTCTCAAATAAAGCAATCTATGTAAGAGATATAGCAACTATTGCTAAAAAGTATGAAGACTCTTCAACCCTATATTCACTAAATGGAAATAGTTCTCTATCACTTCAAATAGTACAATCAAATAGTGCCGATGCCATAAAAATTGTAAAAGAGATAAAAAATTTACTTCCTGATATTTCTAAGAGAAATCCAGATGTTGATATAGAAATTTCAGATGATAATAGTGAAAGAATTGTAGATAGATTAAATGTTGTATCTTCAAATATACTATTTGGAGTAATTTTAATTACTATAATAGTTGCTTTACTTATCAATGCAAGAATGTCATTTATCATCGCAGTTGGTATTCCAACCTCTTTTGTAATTGCAGCTGTATATTTTTATTTTTCTGGTTATACAATAAATATGATATCCCTAGTTGGTGTTTTAATAGCAATTGGGATAGTTGTTGATGATGCAATTGTTGTAAGTGAAAATATTCAACAACATATTGAAGAAGGATATGACCCAAAAACTGCTGCAATAATGGGTGCAAAAGAGATGGTTGAACCTGTAACCATAGCTTCCATTACAACTCTATTTTCGTTTTTACCAATACTTATGATAAGTGGAACAATGGGACAAGTAATGATGTTAATTCCCATTGCCCTTAGTGCTCTTGTTGTGGCATCTTTAATAGAATCATTTATATTTTTGCCAATACATGCTGCCCATATACTTAAAACTGGAGCCAATGTAACTTCATGGGAAAAAGCAAATGCAGTTTATAGCAAGATAATTCATTTCTTTATGAATTGGAAAAAAACTTTTATTACAATATTTATCATTTTAGTGCCTATATTAACATTTGAATTTATAAGTAATTCAAAGTTTCAGATGTTTCCAAAGTTTGATTCAACGGATATAAAAATTACACTTAAAGCCAATGCAAATACTACTTTAGAAGAGGCATTTAAAATAGTAAGTGAAATAGAGGCTGATTTGATTGTAAAAAAAGATGACTTTTTTATAAGAAATGTAAACTCGGTAGCTGGATATAGAAAAGATGTGGGAAATAATACAGAAAATTTCCCATATGCTATGTATATGACAGTTGAGCTAACAAAATTAAAACCCATGAACTTTTTGGATAAATATATTACCCCAAATCTTAGTTTCTATTATGATGATACGGGAAGAACAAGAGAAGATACTTCCGATAAAATTGCACAACAATTAAAAACCTATATTAATGAAAAAGATTATAAAAAAAGATTTAACTTAGATGAGATAGCTGTTTTAGAGAAAAAAGTTGGTCCAATAAAAGCTGATATCAAAATAGGTGTAGTAACCCCTGATAATCAAAAAGCAATAAATGCAGTAGAACAATTAGATAAAGAACTAAAAAAGATAAAGGGTATAAAATCTGTATCAAATTCACTTAAATTTGGTATTGATGAGATAAAAATAAAAGTTAATTCCTATGGAGAACAACTTGGTATTAGTGAATCATTTATAGGCTCATATTTATCAAATCTATATTTACTAAAGAAAAAAGCAGTATCTTTTGATGAAAAAGAGATGTTAGATATAAAAATAGAATCTAAAAATAAAGATGATATACAAAAATTTAGAAATACACAAATTCCACTTGATGATGGAACATTTATAGCTTTAAATGAAATAGTAGAGTTTCAAACAATTAGAGCCTTTGAACAACTTTTAAAAGATGATACAGTCAAAAACTTCTATGTTTTTGCAAATGTAAATCCAGATATTATAACTTCAACTGAAGTTATTGATATGTTAAAACCAAAACTAGATGAGATAAGAAGTAATGGAGTTAAACTAATCTTCAAAGGTGAAGCAGAGAAGAAAGCTGAACTAAAAAGAGATATGCTTTTAGCTGCTCTTTTAGCCCTAGTTTTGATTATGATCTCTATGCTTTATTTGTTTAACTCATTTAGAGAGACGTTAATTGTAATGAGTGTAATACCTTTTTCTTTATTGGGAGTTTTAATTGGACATCAAGTAATGGGATTAAATCTTTCTATGCCATCTATGATTGGAGCTCTTGGACTTTCGGGGGTTGTTATTAATGATGGGATTATTATGATGACATATTTAAAGAAAGCAAAAACATTAAATGATATTTTTAGTAGAGCAACAAAAAGGTTTAGACCTATTATTATCACAACAGTTACAACTATAATTGGAATGAGTTCTTTAATCCTATTTCCAAGTGGAGAGGCTGTAATTTTCCAACCAATTGCTATTGCACTTGGTTTTGGACTTGCATGGGGAACAGTTTTAAATCTTATTTATCTACCGGTTTTATATACAATAAGTCACAAGCTAAGAAAAAGTTTTTAGATTTACTAAAAACTTTTTCTATAGGAAGATAAAAAGTGATTTAATAGCGTTTATACTCATCTCAGTAGGTTCAATACCCAATCTTTCTAAACTTCTTTCAACCCTATCTTTCATTTGTAAAATTGTTAATTCAAAAGAGAAGTTTGAGTATCCAAATATACTCTCTTCACCACTTTTAATATAAGCTAGATTTTTAAAGTCTTCCCAAGTTGGTTCAAGACCATTATTAACTTTTCTCTCTAATTCTACTTGCCAATTGTTTTGCCATGTTAAAAACATATAATTACCACTTAAATCTCTTTCTGTTTTTAGTTTCCAAGAGAGTATTTGTAAATTTTTATATAGTCTTTGAAGCTTTTCATTATCATAAGAAAAAGCAGTAAGTTTATAACTACTTTCAATATCATAAGCATCATAAATATGTTTATATAACCCAAGTATTAAATAGTCATTTCTATTTTGTATATCATCTTTACTAAAAGCCACTTGCAAATAACTTTTATAAGAGTTCATATCATAGTTATTGATTTTTAAATCAATACTATTTTCTAAGGCATCTATCTCTGAGTAGATTTTACTAGCTAACTCTTTATCATAAGCACTTGGATTTCTTTTATCAAGTTTCTCTTTTAAAGTAATAACTAATTTTGTAGCTCTTTTATAATCTTTTTTTATCTCTATTGCATTGTTAGATTGAAAGACCTCTTGAAGATTCTCTTTTTTGATAGAAATACACCCACTAAAAAACAACATTGTAATCAACACTAAAATAATATTTTTTATATACGACACCCTAGTCCTTTTTTATAATTAGAATTTTGGCTTTATTCTAACATATAGATACATAAAATCTATTTGTCAATAAAATATTTTTATTACTTTAATGGTATAATCCTTAAAAATTTCCAAAGAGGTTAATATGCCAATAGTTATTCCAAAAAAACTTCCTGCAGTTAAAATTTTGCAAAAAGAGAATATTTTTATTATGAATGACAAAAAAGCTTCAAAGCAAGATATTAGACCTCTAAAAATACTTATATTGAATTTAATGCCAAATAAAATAGAGACAGAGACCCAACTTTTAAGACTTTTGGGTAATACTCCTTTACAAACAGAGATTACACTTTTAAAAACTGCCACCTATCAGTCAAAAAATACTTCAGAAGACCATTTGGAGAGTTTTTATAAAACTTTTGATGAGATAAAAGAGCACTACTTTGATGGTTTAATTATTACTGGTGCACCAATAGAGACTATGCCGTTTGAAGAAGTATCTTATTGGGAAGAGTTAACACAGATAATGGAGTACTCAAAAACAAATGTAACTTCTACACTACACATTTGTTGGGGTTCACAAGCGGGACTTTATTATCACCATGGAATTCCAAAATATCAACAAGATAAAAAAACTTTTGGTGTATTTGAGCATGAACTATTTAATAAAACAAATCCATTATTAAGAGGATTTGATGATGAGGCTTATATTCCTCACTCAAGATATACAACAGTACTAAAAGAAGATATAGATAAGGTAGATGACTTAGATTTACTTCTATACTCAGAAGATGCAGGAGTATGTCTAGTAGCTTCAAAAGATAGAAAACATGTATATATAAGTGGTCATGTGGAGTATGATTTTGACTCACTTCAAAAAGAGTACTTTAGAGATTTGGATAAAGGTCTTGAAGTAGATATTCCAAAGAATTATTTTAAAAATAATGATACATCAAAAGAGCCAACAGTAAAATGGCGTTCAACTGCACACTTACTTTTTTCAAATTGGTTAAACTATTTTGTATACCAAGAAACACCATTTGAGTTAAAATAGAATATTACAAAGTAAATATATGTGAAGACCTTAAAAGGTCTTCATAAAATCAATTCCTAACTCAAAGACTTTAATTCAGTCTCAACTTTTACAAGTTTATCTTCAGCAGAAGATAATCCAGCTCTGTTTTCTTCAATAACATTTGCAGGAGCATTAGCTACAAATCTTTCATTTGAAAGCATTCCAGATAGTTTTGCTATCTCTTTTTCTAATTTCTCTTTTTGTCTAGTTAATTTATTAATAATAGGAGTCATATCAATCTCACCAGTTGGTAGATATACCTCTAAGTTATCAGATACATCTGTAATACTATTTTCTTGCTTTTTATCTACGAACTCTATATTTTCAACTTTTCCAAGTCTCTCTATAAAAGGTTTTGCTATATTTATATCAATTTGTTTATCAAGTTTGATATATGCTTTTGCAATTTTGCTATTACCCATGTCTATAATAACTTTTGCTCTTCTTATAGCAACAATAGCTTCTTCAATAATGGCAAACATATCTTCCATCTCTTGATTTTTTGCATTCTCTTTTGGGAAATTCATTATCATAAGTGAATCACCCTCTTCTAAAGAAGTTCCACTTAATTTGTGATATAAAAAGTCTGAGATAAAGGGCATAAATGGAGATACCATTTTTAATGTTTCTTTGAAAATTGCTCCAAGTTCTACAACTGAGTCTTTACTAGCTTTTGCATACTCAATACCCCAATCACAAAACTCATTCCATACAAATTTGTATAAAATACTTGCAGCTTCATTGAACTTATACGTATCAAGTGTAGTTCTTACTTCATCAACTGCATCACTTAATCTACTTTGCATATAAAGTCCAAGTG
>Ga0209121_10005810_pt1 | contig 11046 bp, 9 predicted proteins | sample Cruoilmetagenom3_FD_187292 | JGI IMG/M metagenome (GOLD analysis project Ga0209121, IMG submission 187292) | Oil polluted marine microbial communities from Coal Oil Point, Santa Barbara, California, USA - Sample 3 (SPAdes) (version 2) | ecosystem: Environmental > Aquatic > Marine > Oil seeps ...
TGATCCAATAGCCCAGATCACTCTCCATCAGGTGGACCTCCAGCGTTCGGGGGCAAAGACTTTGAAGCGGCCATAGAGCGTCTCGGACATCAGGATCGCCATGAAGACGAAGCCCTGCAGCACCAGCACGGTAGCATCTGGCAAGTCCATGCGCCGTTGCACGAGGCCGGAAGACGCCTCGAACCCCGCCAGCAGGATTGCCACGGGGACGATCGCCAACGGGTTATGACGGGCGAGGAAGGCGATCAGGATACCGGTATAGCCATAACCACCCGCAAGGCTGGCATTGGCCGATCCATGCACAGCGGTGACCTCAAAGAAGCCGGCCATGCCCCCAAACGCGCCGCCAAGCGCTGTGAAACCAAGGATCAGCCTGCCCACCGGCAGGCCCTGCACCTGTGCGGCGCGCACGTTTCCGCCTGCGATACGGGCGGCAAAACCCCATGTGGTCTTGTCGATCAGCACCCAGGCCAGAACGCAGGCGATGATCCCAAAGGCCAGACCCCAATGCACGTCCCAGCCAGGGATGTTGCCGACCCGCAGGGCGTCTTCCAGCGGCGCGGTGGAAGGTTTGTTGAGGCTGGCAGGATCGCGCAGCGGCCCCTCAACCAGATGGTTCATCAGTGCAATTGCGATATAGGCCATCAGCAGGCTGGCGATCGTTTCATTGACGCCGCGATAGTGGCGCAGCGCCCCAACCGCCCCGATCCAAAGCCCGCCGGCCAACATGGCGCAGAGTAGCATAACAGGCAGCGCGATGATGGCGGGGGTGCCAAACAGCATGGCCCCGGCAAATCCCGCCGCGACCCCGCCAAGCACAATTGCGCCCTCGCCGCCGATCACCACCAGCCCCAGCCGCGCGGGCAAGGCCACGCAGAGGGCAGCCAGCAACAAGGGTGCCGCGCGCGACAGGGTGTTTTCCCATGAAAACGCGGTGCCAAATCCTGCGCGGTAGACCAATGCAAAGAAATCCGTCGGGGAATTTCCTTGCAGCAACAAAAACAGGCTGAAGACGGCAAACCCGGCCATCAGCGCGCCAAGCGGCAGTACCACCGCCTCGGCCCGGCGCGCCAGCCCCGCCAGGCCGAAGGACGGCCCGGCGGATGCGGTTGATTCAGAGGTGAAGGACAAAGACATCAGCGCCGATCAGGAGGTCGAGCCGATCACGCCTTCGACCAGATAATCCATGCTTTCCAAGGCTATGTCATCCTCGGCAAAGCCCTCGCCATCGGCCGCGATCACGTTGCCGGCGTTGTCCTTCAATGGTCCTTTGATGGCTGCGAACCCACCCGCCATGATCTCGGCCTTGGTGGCCTCGAACTGGGCGCGCGCGGCGTCTGATACGGCGGGACCGAGCGGCGACATCTTGATGAACCCGTCGGCCAGGCCGCCGCGCACAAAGTTGTCGATGCTGCCGCCGTCCAGCACAGTTTGCACCATGCCCGAATAGACGCCCGCCCAGTTCCATTCGGCCCCGGTCAGATACTTCTCTGGGGCCAGCGGCGACTGGTTGGCATGGTAGCCGCAGACAAAGCAGTCGCGCCCGGCGGCGGTTTCCATCACCACTTTGGGCCCGTCCACATGGCAGGTGATCACGTCGCAACCAGCATCGGCCAGAGCGTTCGTCGCCTCGGCCTCCTTGACCGCCAGCGACCATTCGCCGGTAAAGATGACCTGACAGGTGATCTCGGGGTCAACCTGACGCGCGCCCAACAGGAAAGAGTTGATGTTGAGCAGCACCTGCGGGATCGGTTTCGCTGCGACAAAGCCAATTTTCTTGGTCTTCGTGGCGTGCCCGGCGGCGATGCCATTGAGGTATTGCCCCATGCCGATATAGCCGAAATACGAACCTGCATTGGTGGGCATACCATCTGTCCACAGACCCGCGGCATGTTGGAACCGCACATCAGGATGCTTAGGCGCAACCTTCAGCACATGCGGGTCGAAATAGCCAAAAGAGGTCGGGAAAAGCAGCCTGGCCTCGTCAAAATTTATCATCGATTCCATCGACTTCTGCACGTCTATGGTCTCGGCCACGTTCTCTTCCTCGACGACGACAACGCCCTCCATGGCTTTTACGGCGGCGGCCCCTTCGGCATGGGCCTGATTGTAGCCAAAATCGTCCTTGGGCCCGACATAGATGAAGCCGACGCTCAAAGGCGCGTGGGAGGCTGCGTAGCCTAGTTGCGGGATGGTTGCAGCACCGGCAATAGCGGCCGTACCTTTGAGAAAGCCGCGACGGGACAGAGAAGAGAACGACATGAGGGATGCTCCTTTAACGCGATAAGTGGCCGGGCTGCGCGCAAGACGTGCATTGCCCGCTGTGGGTGCCCGCTGTGGGTCGAAAAGGAGGATGGTTGAAAAGTAGTGCTGTTGTCTTCTGCTAATATTTCACCATTGCGGTGCAAAAAACGCATCACGCTGAGGCGTGACCGCAGGCCACTACCGCGCGGCGAGCGCCTCAAGGGCGGCGACAAGCTGCTGGCCAAATTTGGCAGAGGTCACGGGCAAGGCCCGCCCTTTCATCTGCCCTAGCAAAAGCTGGCCGGGCCGGACGTCCCGTTCAGCCAGCGGCCTGTGCCCAAACCCGGCCTCCTCGGGTGGCCTGAGGCCGATGGGGATCTGGAAGCCGACCGCGTCTTCGTGCGTCACGTAGTGGCGGATCAGATCAAAGGACTCAGTTTCCAGTGTCGGCGTCAGCGTGCGCCCGATGGAGGTGGCGGCCAGTTCCAGCAGATTGCGCACACCGTAAGCGGCCGTTGGCAAAACCAGCCTGTGGTTGAGGCAATCGCGCAAACGCAAGGTTGGGGTGTCGCCCAGCGGGCTTCCTGTTGGATATACCGCATGCACCTTTTGCGGCAGGGCATAAAGCACATCGAATTCCACCAGGTGCATCGGCTCAAATACCAGGGCCAGATCGCTGCTATATGAGGCCAGATCCCGCTCGGCCTGTGCCCGGTCGCGTACATTGATCGAAAAGGTGACACCGGGGTGGTCGGCCCGGTAAATAGCAATTTGTTCGGGCAAAAAATAAGGCAGCAACGCTTGGGAGCAAGCAATCGAGATATGGCCGCGCCGCTCGCCGGACAGATCGGCAACCTGCGATTGGACCCGCGCCAGATCGGTGCGCTGCAGGCGGATATGATGCATCAGCAATTCGCCCGCCGGGTTCAGCCGCATGCCCCGTGGCAGGCGCTCAAAGATCGGCCAGCCGAACTCCTGTTCGAACCCTTGAATGCGCCGATTGAGGGCAGAGGCCGTCAGGTTGGCGTCCTCTGCCGCTTTGCGAACGGATCCCGCCCGCACGACGGCTTCGATCAGCTCAAAGGTCCGTAAGTACCTCATATATATTCCCTTCCTGTGAACCGATGCAGTTTTTGCACCGATTATATTCTTTTATAGCATTAGAAGTAATCGCTATTCCATCGCAACATCCTCTCCGACGCGAGTCACGCGACATGCCACCAACCGTGAGGGGTTCCCATGACTGATCAGACTTCCAGACGTAACTTTTTGAAAATGGGCGCTGCCGGTGCCTCAATGCTGCCATTCCTTCGTGCGCTGCCTGCCTCGGCGCAGGGCAATGACACGCTTGTGGTCGTAACAGGGGCCACGATTAACAGCCTTGATCTGCACCGCACCGGGACCAACCGCGCCTCCTATCAGGTGGGGATCAATTGCTATGACCGTTTGCTGACCTTCGGCACCAAGGAAGTGCCCGGCAATGGGCTGTCCTATGACTATGCAGTGGTTGAGCCCGAGCTGGCCGAAAGCTGGACCGAATCCGATGACGGCCTGACCCTGACCTTCAAGCTCAAGCCCAATGCGACCTTCTGGGATGGTCGCAAGGTGACGGCGGCGGATGTGAAATGGTCCTTTGACCGCGCGGTATCCGTGGGCGGCTTCCCCTCGGTGCAGATGAAGGCAGGCGGGCTGGAGCGGCCCGAGCAATTTATCGCCGTGGATGATGAGACCTTTGTGATCAAGCTGGATCGCCCGTCCAAGCTGACCATTCCCGACCTGGCCGTGCCCGTTCCTTACATCATCAACTCGGTTGAGGCGTTAGCCAATGCCACAGAAGATGATCCTTGGGCGCTGGACTATCTGCACACGACGCCTGCAGGGTCCGGGGCCTACAAAGTCGCGCGCTGGAACCCCGGCGAACAGCTGGTCTACGAGCGCAATGACGACTGGGTCGGTGGCCCGCTGCCCACCGCGAAACGCGTTGTGATCCGCGAAGTGTCCAGCCCCGCCACCCGGCGCGCCCTGATTGAACGCGGTGATGTGCAGGTCGCGTTCAACATTCCCGACAAGGACGCGGCTGAGCTGGCCGACAGTTTGGATGTCTTCTCGACCCCGGTGGAGAACTGTATCCACTGCCTCTGCCCGAACTTTTCGTTCGAGCCGTTTCAAGACCCCGATGTGCGCAAGGCCATCGCCTATGCCGTGCCATATGAGGACATCTTCCAAGCCGCAGCCTTTGGCCGAGGCCTGCCACTTTGGGGCGGGTCAGAAAAGATCACCGACACCGCATGGCCGCGCAAGACGCAGTATTACACCGATCTGGACAAGGCCAGGGAACACATGGCCAAATCCAACCACGCGGACGGGTTCGACGTGCCTTTGTCTATTAGCCTCGATCTGGCCTCGTGGATGGAACCGACAGCACTCTTAATCCAGGAAGCACTTGGCAAGATCGGTATCAACGTCACCATCGAGAAGATCCCCGGTGCCAATTGGCGCACGGCGGTGCTGGTCGAAAAGCGCCTGCCGCTGCATCTGGAAAACTTCGGCGGCTGGCTGAACACGCCGGACTATTACTTCTTCTGGGCCTATAAGGACGGGCACCTGTTCAACTCTTCTAACTACCGCAACGAGGAAATCGAGGCGCTGGTGGACGCGAGCCTGCATATGCCAATGGACGACCCGGAATACGCGCCGCAAATCAAACGTATGTTTGAGATTGCATTGGATGAGCTGCCGCGTATCCCGCTCTATCAACCGGCGCTGAACGTGGCGACAAACGGGGCTGAGGGCTATGAGTTCTGGTTCCATCGTCAGCTTGACGCCCGCGTGCTGAAAGCGGGCTGAGCATGCTCACCTCATTCCCCCGGCTGCGCGCAATACTGTTGCGACTGGCGCAGGCCATTCCGGTGGTCATCGGCGTCGTGGTGATCAGCTTTTTGCTGACCCGCGCGCTGCCGGGGGACCCTGCGGTCTATTTCGCAGGGGTCGCGGCGGATGAGGCCTCTATCGAAGAAACGCGCGTGGCAATGGGGTTGGACAAATCTCTGCCCGTGCAATTCGTTCGATACGTTGGCGATCTGTTGCAAGGCGATTTGGGGCAGTCGCTGTCCAGCGGACGGCCTGTGGCGACCGATCTGGCCAACCGCCTGCCTGCTTCGCTTGAGTTGACACTAACCGCACTGATCCTCGCTGTGGTCATCGCCGTGCCATTGGGAATCCTGGCCGCAACACGGCCCGGCACATGGGTCGACCACCTTTGCCGTGTTGTCGTGACCGCAGGCGTATCGCTGCCGACATTTTTCACCGGCATCCTGCTGATCTACATCTTCTACTACCTGATGGGCATCGCCCCGTCGCCGCTGGGGCGGCTGGATTTCATCTATCTGTCCCCGGATCACGTGACCGGGTTCTACCTGATCGACGCGGCGCTGATGGGCGATTGGGAGACATGGCGCGGGGCGGCCAAACAACTGGTGCTGCCCGCCGCAACCCTGGCGCTGTTCACACTGGCCCCGATCGCGCGCATGACGCGCGCCGCGATGCTGACCGCGCTGTCATCCGACTACATCCGCACGGCAAAAGCGGCGGGGCTGTCCAACGGCACCGTGCTTTATCGCTATGCGTTTCGCAACTCGCTGCTGCCGGTGGTCACCACGCTGGGCATGGTGTTCTCCTTCGCGCTTGGGGCCAATGTGCTGGTGGAAAAGGTCTTTGCCTGGCCCGGCATTGGATCTTACGCGGTGGAGGCGCTGGTGGTCTCGGATTACGCCGCCGTGCAGGGCTTCGTGCTTGCCATGGCGCTGCTCTTCGTGGCGCTGAATCTGGTGATCGACCTGCTTTACACCACGATCGACCCTCGCATCGGGTTTGGCGCGCAATGAGTGATACCACCTCTACCGACCTGCCGCGCCAAGAGGGCACATTGGATCACGTCCTTTATGTGTTGCGCGCCAATCCGGTGACGCTGATCGCCTTTGGCATGTTCGCCTTCCTGATCCTGTCGGCGCTCTTTGGTCCGGCCTTGGTGCCCTATGATCCGCTGGCCACCAATGCGAGCAATGCCCTGCAGCCCCCGTCATGGGCCCATTGGTTCGGCACCGATCAGATCGGGCGCGACGTGTTCAGCCGGGTGATCGTGGCGACGCGGCTGGATCTGACGATCTCGGTTGCTGCGGTCGCCATCTCTTTCGTGGTCGGCTCGGTCCTGGGCTGCATTGCGGGCTATTGGGGCGGCTGGCCCGATATCATCCTGAACCGTTTCCTCGACACAATCATGGCCTTCCCGCTGTTCGTGCTGGCCATGGGGATCGTGGCGGCGCTTGGCAACACGGTGGAAAACATCATCTACGCCACGGCGATCATCAACATGCCCTTCTATGCGCGGCTCGTGCGGTCGGAGGTGAATATCCGCCGCGACGCGGGTTTTGTGCGCGCGGCCAAGCTGGCGGGCAACTCGGACATTCGGGTGCTCGCCACCCAGATTTTCCCGAATGCGCTGCCGCCAATGATGGTGCAAGTCTCGCTGAACCTCGGCTGGGCCATCCTGAACGCCGCCGGTTTGTCTTTCATCGGCCTTGGCGTCAGCCCGCCAACGGCGGAATGGGGGATCATGGTGGCAGAGGGTGCGAATTTCATCGTCTCGGGCGAGTGGTGGCTGGCGGTCTTCCCGGGCCTTTGGCTGATGTTCGCGGTCTTTACCTTCAACCTGCTGGGCGATGGGCTGCGCGACATTGTCGACCCGCGTAAAAGGACGTGACCGGATGCTGAGTGTCAAAGACTTAAGCGTCATGTTCCAGACAAGGCGCGGTGCCGTCGACGCGGTGCGCGGCGTCAGTTTTGACGTCGCCAAGGGGGAAATCCTTGGCATTGTGGGTGAAAGCGGCTCCGGCAAGTCTGTGACCTCTTACGCCCTGATGCGCATTCTGGACGCGGGCGGCACGATCAAGGCGGGCGAGGTGGATTATTCCGGTATCGACCTGAAGCGCGCCGCCGAACGCGATATGCGCGACATAAGGGGCCGGGAGATTTCGATGATCTTCCAGAACCCCCGCGCGGCCCTGAACCCGATCCGCAAGGTGGGCCACCAGATCGAGGACGTGCTGCGCCAACACGTCCGCGCGACCCGCTTTGATGCGCGCGCCAAGGCAATAGCCGCCATGGAATCCGTCAAGATCAAGGATGCCGAGGAGCGCTACAACGCCTATCCGTTCGAGCTGTCGGGCGGCATGTGTCAGCGGATCGTCTGCGCCATTGCCTTGGCCTGTGACCCGCGCCTTCTGATCGCGGATGAGCCGACCACCGGCCTCGATATCACCACGCAAAAGGCCGTCATGGACCTGGTCCGCGACCTGATCCGCGCACGCGAGATGAGCAGTATCCTGATCACCCACGATCTTGGTCTCGCCGCGCAATATTGCGACCGACTGATCGTTATGAAAGACGGGCTGATCGTCGAGCAAGGCGATCCGGTCCAGATTTTCAGCCGACCCGAGCACCCCTATAGCCGCAAGCTCGTGGACGCGACCCCGCGTGCGGGCGCGTCCGTGCGCGATCTGTTGCCTGCTGAAAGCCGCGCGCCGGAACCGCAGATTTTTGCGTCCGACAAGCCCCTGGTTGAAGTTCGCGACCTGGTCAAAACCTATGCGGGCAAGTCAGGACCGGTGCATGCGGTCAAGGGCATCTCGTTCACCGTCAACCAAGGCCAATGCGTCGGGCTGGTGGGCGAAAGCGGCTGCGGCAAATCCACGACAGCGGAAATGCTGGTACGGCTGATGGATGCGACCTCTGGGCAGATCATCTTCGACGGCGACGATATTGCCAAAACGCCCGCGCGCGGTTTTGCCCGCGATCCCCGGCGTGCCGACATTCAAATGGTGTTTCAGGACGCCACCGACAGCCTGAACCCGCGCCACACCGCCCGCCAAGCGATTGCGGAACCGCTGCGCCGTCTGGGCAAGATGCGCGGCGCAGCGCTAGCGGTGCGGATTGAGGAACTTGTCGGCCTTGTCGGGCTGCCCTTATCCCTGCTTGACCGCTTCCCGCATCAACTGTCCGGCGGGCAGAAGGCCCGGGTAGGCATCGCGTGCGCCGTGGCGCTTGATCCGAAATTCCTGATCCTGGATGAGCCGACGGCGGCGCTGGATGTCTCCATTCAGGCGGTCGTTTTGAACCTGCTGGTGGATCTGCGCGCCAAGCTTGGCCTCAGCTACCTGTTTGTCAGCCACGACCTGCATGTGGTGCGCCTGCTCTGCGATCATGTCATCGTCATGAAAGACGGCCAGATCGTCGAAGAAGGCCCGGCCCATCAGGTCATGTCGCACCCGCAAAACCCCTATACCAAATCCCTGCTTGCCGCCGCCCCGAAACCACCGGAGCGCGCCGCAGCCTTAGATCAATTGGAGATAACCGATGCTCAGCACTCTGCCCTTCACGATAAACGCGCTTCGTGAGGCCTATGCCGCAGGTACCAGCCCGGCGGATGTGATTGACGAGATTTTCGCGCGGCTGGACGGCGTGGGTGATCCGGGCATCTTCATCCACCTGCGCGACCGCGACGATCTTGTGGCCGAGGCGCAGGCGCTTGGCGACTATGACCCTGCGATGCCGCTTTGGGGCATTCCCTACGCGGCCAAGGATAACATTGACGTGGCGGGTATCGAGACCACGGCGGGCTGCCCCGCCTTTGCCTATACGCCGGACACGGACGCCTTTGTGATCGCGCAGCTGCGCGCGGCGGGCGCTTTGATGATCGGCAAAACCAACCTTGATCAATTTGCGACCGGCCTTGTGGGCGTCCGCACGCCCTATGGCGCGCCGCTCAATGCGGTGGACCCTGAGATCGTGCCGGGCGGTTCTTCCGGCGGATCGGGGGTGATCGTGGGGCATGGGATTGTCTCGTTTTCGCTGGGCACGGACACAGCAGGTTCAGGCCGTGTCCCGGCAGCGCTCAACAATATCGTGGGGCTGAAGCCCACATTGGGCGCGCTGTCGGCCAGCGGGGTCGTGCCCGCCTGCCGCACGCTGGACACGGTGTCGATCTTTGCGCTGACTGTGGATGACGCCTATGCCGCCTTTGCCGTGGCGTGCCGCTATGATGCGGCGGATGCCTATTCCAAGCGGTTGGCGCATGATGAACTGACAGAGCCGAGCGGGCCTCTGAGGGTTGGTATCCCCGATGCCAACTCGATCGAGTTCTTTGGCGACACGGTGCAACAGGCCGCATTTGAACGTGACGTGGCAGCGTTAAAGGCGAGCGGTGCGGTGATCGAACCGATCAATTTCGAGCCGCTCTACGCCATTGCCCGCATGCTCTATGAGGGCGCATGGGTGGCAGAGCGCTACACGGTGATTGCCGATCTGCTGGCGAACAGTCCGGACGATGTTTACCCCGTCACCCGCCAGATCATCACCCATGCCGAGAGCATGTCCGCCGCCGATGCTTTCACCGGCATCTATCGGCTGGCCGAACTCAAACGCGCGGCGGAACCGATGCTGGACGGGCTTGATCTGCTCTGCGTGCCGACGGTGCCGACGTTCTATTCCGTGGCCGATCTGGAGACCGACCCGGTCACGCCCAACTCCAATAACGGCACCTATACGAATTTCGTCAATCTGCTGGATATGTGTGGCATCGCGGTGCCGACAGCGCCCCGCAGCGATGGACGGCCCGGCAGCGTGACGCTGCTGGCAGGCGCGGGTCAGGATGCGCTTGTCGCCGCCGTTGCCCGCGGGTTCGAGCTGGATTGCCCACGCAGCATGGGGGCCACCCCTCATGCTGTTCCCAACCCGGTGCCTTTGCCAATTTCCCAGGCTGATACGATCGGGATCGCCGTCTGCGGTGCCCATATGAGCGGCCTGCCACTCAACGGGCAGTTGACCGATTTGGGGGCTAGGTTTCTGCGCAAATCCCGGACCACGCCGGACTATAAGTTCTACGCCCTGGCGGGCGGGCCACCCGTGCGCCCTGGTCTGGTGAAGTCACGCGCGGCGGATGCTGGCTCAATCGCGCTTGAAATCTGGGCCCTGCCGAAAACCGCGTTTGGGGCTTTCATGGCAGGCATCCCCGCGCCGCTGGGGATCGGCACGATTGATCTGTCGGATGGCACGGCGGTGAAAGGCTTCCTGTGCGAGCCATCGGGGCTGGACGGTGCCGCTGATATCACAGAGCTTGGTGATTGGCGCAGTTATCTGGCGCAGCAAAGTGTCTGACGTCAGCACTCGTGGGACAGGTTTGAGGTTTGGCTAACGGAGGATTTCTGATTCATCGAAACCGTCAAGGAATGAGTCCGCGAACGCCATTGGTCCGAGTGAACGGGCGAATGATGAACAAGAAATCCGGAACCAGCAAAGCCGCGGCTGACAAGTTGGTAAAGAATATCTACCGCAAGACCCGACAAACCTATTCGGCAGAAGAGAAGATCCGCATTGTGCTGGCGAGCCTTCGCGGCGATGAAAGCCTCTCGGCGCTATGCCACCGCGAAGACATCTCCGAGAGCCTGTACTACATTTTGTCAAAGGAAATCCTTGAGGCGGGCAAGCGCCGCTTGTCTGGCGACACGGCCCGTCAGGCGGCGTCACCAGAGGAGAAGGAGCTGCGATCCGAGGCAATGGCATTGAAAGAGTGCGCCGCCGATCTGACCCTGGAGAACCGTCTGCTCAAAAAAAGCATGACAGGGGTTGGGAAGTTCGAGGAATGAGAGCCCCTTCAGACCAGCGTGCTTGGGACTGCGCAAAGCGGCCTAAATCTTGTAAGCTCTCGTTCAACGCGCCTTTGTGCCAATGGATATCGCGGAAGCTGCG
>Ga0209121_10005811_pt1 | contig 11046 bp, 9 predicted proteins | sample Cruoilmetagenom3_FD_187292 | JGI IMG/M metagenome (GOLD analysis project Ga0209121, IMG submission 187292) | Oil polluted marine microbial communities from Coal Oil Point, Santa Barbara, California, USA - Sample 3 (SPAdes) (version 2) | ecosystem: Environmental > Aquatic > Marine > Oil seeps ...
CGAAGCTGCTGCGCGGGCAGCGGCCATCCACGATGTCATCCTGTCATTCCCGAATGGCTACGACACGCTGGTCGGTGAGAAGGGAGTCACGCTATCCGGCGGACAGAAGCAACGGGTCGCCATCGCCCGCACGTTGCTCAAAGACCCGTGCATCCTCATCCTGGACGACGCCACGTCGTCGGTGGATACGGAGACCGAGGGGCTGATCCGTGAAGCGTTGGAGCGGTTGATGCAGGGTCGCACTTCCTTTGTCATCGCCCACCGCATTCAGAGCGTGATGAACGCCGACCTGATCCTGGTGCTCGACCAGGGGCGGGTCGTGCAACGGGGTACGCACGAGGAACTGATGGCCCAGGAGGGCATCTACCGCCGAATCTACGAGATACAAGCCCGCATCGAAGACGAGTTGGAGAAAGAAATCGGCCAGACTCCCGAAGTCTGGGAGAGGGAGTTAGTCAATGTCGCACTATGAATTCGAAGAAGAAGAATTTACGACCCAGTTCAGCGGCCAGACAGTCCTTCGTATCCTGGCTCAGGCCATGCCGCATTGGCCGTGGCTGGTCGGCTTTCTGGTGGCCATCGCGTTGGTGTCGGCAATGGACTCGTACTTCACCTTCCTCAGCAAGCGGATCGTTGACGAGGGCATCCTGGCAGGCGATAAGGAGACACTTATCCGGCTCGTCACTCTGTACGGCTCGCTGATCGTCGTGCAGGCCGCGAGCATCTTCTCCTGTATCTTTCTGACCGGCATCCTGGGGGAGCGCATTCGGTACGACCTGCGTAAGAAGATGTTCGGCCATCTGCAGGAGTTGTCCTTCTCTTACTTCGACCGGACGCCGGTGGGCTGGATTATGTCGCGCGTCACATCCGATTCGAGACGCATGGCTGAGCTGGTGACCTGGGGACTGTTGGATGTCACCTGGGGTTTTATGAACATCGCTACGGGCGTCTATTTTATGATGATTATCAACTGGCGGTTGGCACTCGTGGTGTTCGCCGTCATCCCGGCGCTGGTGGTCGTGGCGGCCCAGTTCAAAAAGAAGATCATCGTGGAGTACCGGAAGGTGCGCAAGCTCAACTCGAAAATCACCGGGGCGTACAACGAGAACATCCAGGGCGTGCGGGTGGTGAAGGCGCTCTGCCGGGAGGAGGAGAACCTGCGCGAGTTCGGTGATCTCACAGGCGAGATGTACCGCGCGTCTTACCGGGCAGCGTGGCTCTCGGCGCTGTTCTTGCCGACGGTGCAGTTGATCAGCGCGGTGGCATTGGGCAGCATCGTCTGGTATGGCGGCTTGCAGGTACAGGTGGGCGGCCTGACTATCGGCGGCATCCAGGCGTTCGTCGAGTACATCACCTTCATGCTCTGGCCGATCCAGGACCTGGCCCGCGTCTACGCCGAGATGCAGCACACCATCGCCTCAGCAGAGCGCGTCTTTTCGCTTGTTGACGCGGTACCCGACGTGACCGACCGGCCCGGCGCGATTGACCCAGGCACCATCCGGGGCGACGTCGAGTTCGACCACGTGGATTTCTGGTACGAGGAGGACAACCCGGTACTGCAGGGCTTCACGCTGAAGGTTAAGCGTGGCGAGACAATCGCGTTGGTGGGGCCGACGGGCGGAGGCAAGTCCACTATCGTCAACCTGGTGTGCCGCTTCTACGAGCCCACGCGAGGTGCCATCCGCATCAGTGGGCAGGACTACACCGAACTGTCGCTGCACGGTATCCAATCGCGGATCGGGGTAGTGTTGCAGACGCCGCACCTCTTCTCCGGCACCATCCGCGAGAACATCCGCTACGGGCGGCTGGACGCCACCGACGAGGAGGTCGCCGAGGCAGCAAAACTGGCTGGCGCCCACGACTTCATCGTCACACTGGAAAAGGGGTACGACGAAGAGGTGGGCGAGGGTGGCGTGCTGCTCTCGGTCGGCCAGAAACAGTTGGTAAGCCTGGCTCGGGCGATTCTGGCGCAACCGGAGATCTTCATCATGGACGAAGCGACCAGTTCGGTGGACACGCTGACCGAGGCGCTGATCCAGCAGGGGATGGAGACGCTGATGCAGGACCGCACCAGTTTTATCATCGCTCACCGGCTTTCGACGATCAAGCGGGCGGACCGCATCCTGGTCATCAAGGATGGGCACATCGTGGAGATGGGCAGCCACGCCGAACTGTTGCACGCCGAGGGGCACTATTACCGGCTGTACACGCAGCAATTCCGCCGCCAGTTGGAGCAGGAGTATGATGTGTTCAAGGCACCCAGCCTGGTGGCAGCGTGAGGGAATGATGGGACGCAGATTCTCGCCGATGAACGCAGATAGGAAAAAGATCGGCGTGCATCAGCGTTGATCTGTGTCCTACATAGGAAGCAAGGGAGTACACTCGTGAGTTACAACGCGATGATGTACGACATCGAACCGCATATCGCAGAGTTAGCGCGCCCTGGTTCCGCGTGGTGAGGCTTGTAAATACAGTAACGACAGGAAAATGACGTTACACGCTGGTTGTATCTACCGAAGTGGAAATGTACGCCTTTGCCCACCAGACCCAGAGGCGGTTCGCAAAGCGCCAAAATCATCAGATGTGGCAGATAGCGTGGATAGATGGCTGTCGGCTGCCCTAGAGCGTGATGACGTTTACTACTTCTCAATTCATTGTGGAGATGAGATCGTAGGACAAATACTTCTCCACGACGTCGACTGGCAGTCTGGCGAGTCTTTGGTCGGATACCATCTTTTCCGGCCCGATCATCGCGATATTGGGATAGGCACGAAAGCACTTGTGCTGCTTCAGGAGTTCGTTGCAAAGCAGGGTAGGTTGGCAAAGTTGGTAATCATCACCTCCAAAGATAACATAGCCTCTCAGAGAGTCGCGCAAAAGTGTGGATTCGCTTACGCCGGCACTCCACGGGAAGACACTACTGGACTGGTGTTCCAGTGGGAGAGTGAAGTGGGGTAGCAGTGAATGAGAAGGTTGCACACGAGTACTCGAAACGTCTAGGTGTGCTTTCGCGTGATCAGTTTCAGGCTGCCCTCGATCGCTTTGACCTGGGCACATTGAGACATACAGAACCAGTCCCCTTTGGCAACTTTGGACAGAACGCGTTTCTGACCAGCACAAAGGGGGAATACGTGCTGCGCGGTGTGCCTCACTACTCGTGGCAGTTTCCAAAGGAGCGGTTCTTTACCCAACTGCTCCACGAACGCACACCAGTGCCCGTGCCCTGGCCATATCTGCTCGATTCCAGCGATGATATCTTTGGCTGGAGTTACGCGATTATGCCGCGCATGCCTGGCGTGCAGCTCATCGATCCGGATGTGCGAGGCACACTTGGTGCAAAAGACAAGTGTGGCATCGCCAGTGCGATGGGGATGACCTTGGCTCGTATGCACACTCTCGTCTGGTCCTACGCTGGTGAGTATAATTTAGAGACGAACGCAATACAGCCGTTGTGTGTAGACTATGGCGAATGGGTCATTTCACGCATCCATCACTACCTCCAACTTGCCATCTCTCTTTCTGATCGGACGACGGATGCAGATATCAAGTGGGTTGAGCGGTTGATTGCACAAGGGCGGGAGGCACTTGCTGTTCCCTTTCGACCGTGCTTTGTGATGCAAGACTACAAGGAAGGAAACGCCGTGGCTGAATGTAGAGACGGTATCTGGCATGTAAGCGGCGTCTTCGATTTCATGGAGCCGTACTTTGGAGATGGTGAGACTGACCTTTCCCGCCAAGTCGCCGCATACGCGGATGAAGATTTGGAACTGGCACGGACGTTTGTACGTGCGTACGTGGAGCAGGCGTGTGTGTGCAACAGGCCACTTCGCTCCGGTTTCACTGAGCGCTTTCCCATCTACATGCTGCTTGACCGCCTCATCATCTGGCAGTTTGCGCAACGGCACAGAGTGTGGTGGGACGCAAGATTGACACTGCGGGAGTGGGCCAGTCAATACACGTCATTGAGAGTGTTTTGAAACGACCGTTGCGGTATCTTGGTCATGGATTACAATAGCTGCTTATGAAACTCAGGGAACACGAGAGCACACTGCGAGGGGAAACTGTTGTCTTGCGTCCAATGACTGAGGACGACTGGAATATACTGCTGAAGTGGAACAGCGATCCAGATGTTCTCTATTTTTCTGAAGGCGACGATGTCACTTCACACAGCCTGGAGCAAGTTCAACGAATATACCGTATGGTTTCTCAGAACGCCTTCTGTTTCATCATTGAGCTAGACGGCAGGCCAATTGGCGAGTGTTGGCTTCAGCGGATGAACCTCGAAAGGGTACTCGAGAAATATCCCGGCCAAGATTGCCGGCGCATTGACATTGCGATAGGGGAAAAGCACCTCTGGGGGCACGGCTTTGGTACTGACGTGATCCGCGCGTTGACTAAGTTCGGCTTCGAAGAAGAAAACGCCGACGTGATATTCGGGTGTGACATTGCCGACTACAATCCACGCAGTCTAAAGGCTTTTCAGAGAGTCGGCTATGAAATAGACACAAGGATCAAGCAGCCTCCCGGAAGAAAGGCTCAGTACGTGTACGACGTCGTGATGCGCCGTGAGAAGTGGCACTCGATAGAATGACAGCCAGGAGCGCTTATGGAGAAAACAAATGAATATCCGAGAACATAATCGTATCGTATGGGACAAAAACGTCGCATGGGGGAAAAACCGCTGGACGCTTCCAGTCAGTTCGGAGGTCGTCGCCGCTGCCAGGCAAGGGCGACGGGAGATCTATTTGACGCCCACCAAGCCGGTTCCAGAGGCGTGGTTCCCCTATTTGCCAGGTTGCAATGTTCTGTGCCTGGCTTCGGGTGGCGGGCAGCAAGGGCCGATTCTGGCCGCGGCCGGCGCTAACGTGACGGTCTTTGACAACTCACCCAAGCAGTTGGCCCAGGACCAATTCGTGGCCGAGAGAGACAGACTCGAGATCGTCACCGTCGAAGGGGATATGGCCGACTTGTCCGTGTTCCCCGAAAGTTTCGACCTCATCATCCATCCGGTCTCCAACTGCTTCACTCCCGCCGTCCGGCCGGTGTGGGCGGAAGCGTTCCGCGTGCTGCGCCCTGGGGGTGCGCTGTTGGCGGGGTATAACAATCCGGCGCGATACCTGTTCGATTGGGAGTTATACGAACAGGGAATGCTCAAAGTCAAGCATGCACTTCCCTATTCCGATGCGGCCAGATTGTCTGAGGAAGAGAAACGGCGATACCTCGAAGGGGGAGAGTTTCTCGAGTTCAGCCACACTTTGGAGGATCAAATCGGTGGTCAGATAGATGCGGGTTTTTTGATCGCTGGTCTTTACGAGGACTTTGATAGAGAAGAAGACAACGATGCGCTCTCAAAGTACATGCCCGTTTACGTTGTCACGCGGGCGGTAAAGCCATAGAATGCCTGTGGTGGGGGAGGTAGAGTCAATGAGTTTAATCAAGCTAGCCTTACTTCAGATGACTGCCTGCGGCACTGACCAGGATGCGAACTTGGCCAAAGGAGAAACGTTCTGCCGCCAGGCAAACGGAATGGGAGCAGACATCGCGCTCTTCCCGGAGATGTGGAACATTGGATACACGTTCTGCGACTCTGATCAGCCCGGCGCACACGAGGAGTGGGAGGCGCAGGCGGTCGGCCAGGATGAAAACTTTGTCGTGCACTTTAGGGAGTTGGCCGGAGAACTGAGGATGGCGATTGCGTTGACTTATCTTGAACGCTGGCCTGGTGCGCCACGAAACTCTGTGTCGCTGATTGACCGGCACGGCGAGATCGTGCTGACCTACGCCAAGGTACACACGTGCGATTTCGACAAGGAGGCTGCTCTGACACCGGGGGACGGTTTCTACGTCTGCACGCTGGATACGGACGCGGGAGAGATGAAAATCGGTGCAATGATCTGCTTTGATCGCGAGTTCCCGGAAAGCGCGAGAATCCTGATGCTAAAAGGCGCAGAGATTATCCTCACGCCCAACGCCTGCACCCTGGAGCAAAATCGCATCGGTCAGTTCAGAGCGCGGGCCTACGAGAATATGGTAGGTGTGGCGATGGCGAACTACGCCGCGCCGCAGGCGAACGGCCACTCGGTCGCCTTCGACGCAGTGGCTTTTGACGAAAAGGGTGACGCGCCTGATACCATGATCGTTGAGGCCGGAGAAGGGGAAGGGGTCTATATCGCCGAGTTTGATATGGACAGGATCAGGGCCTATCGGGAGCGCGAGGCGTGGGGAAACGCTTTTAGGAAACCGCGTTGCTACGACCAGTTGATCTCTAAAGAGGTCAACAAGCCCTTTATCAGAGCGAGCGCGAGAAGATGAACGTCATCAGGGAAAACACGAGAGGCAAGCGTTGAAGACTGAACCAACCATTGACAAAACCGCACTCATTGAAACCGTTCGCCGGGAGTACGGGCTACACATTGAGCGTCTGACCTTTGCCCCTACGGGTTGGGTTGCTCATTGCTACGTCGCAGACTGCGCCGGCGGAGAACGCTACTTTCTCAAGCTCTGCGGTGACTCTGGTCAGATACCAACTGCTGCCAGCGATCTTGATTTCTACCTGCCTCTGACTTATCAGCTCTGCTCCAAACAGATTCTGCCGCACATCGCTTGCCCTGTCAGAACTCGAGCCGGGCGGTTCATGGCCCGCTTTGAGAATCACTTGCTGATTCTCTTCGACTTTATCGCGGGCAAGACGGTGGGATTTGACGGTTGGTCGGATGAGATACTGGTGAAACTGGCTGGGCTGGTGGGCATTCTGCACAAAAGCACCTCAAAGATTGAGGTGGAGCAGCCCTTCCACGAGCGCTTTGACATCGCCTTTGAAAATGACTTGGTGAACAGCCTTGACGTGTTGGCGGGCATCACGTCCGGTGACCGTAACGGCAAACAAGAACTGCGGAATCTACTCCTGCCGCGCAAAGACGAAATCCTGACACATCTCCATCGTCTCAAGGAACTGCAATCGCTGGCAAGAGCCACAGGAAAAGAGATGGTCGTGTGCCATACGGACCTGCACGGTGAAAACCTGATGATGGACGACCAGGGAAACCTCTACATCCTGGATTGGGAGGGCGCTATGATCGCCCCGCCGGAGCACGATCTGTTCTTCTTCGCGGGGGATGACTACTTTTGGGATCTCTTCCTGCCGAACTATGAGGGTGAATTCGGCCCGGTCAGCCTGGATAGCGATGTCTTTGGCTTCTACTACTACCGGCGCAATCTCGAAGACTTGACCGACTGGGTTCTCCGAATCCTGTACCACAATACCGACGACGAACAGGACAGAGAAGATCTGCGGGGCATCGTCGAGGATTGCGTTTCCGGGTGGCCTTATTTGGAGATGACAATCAGAGGCATTGAGACGAAACTGGCCCAAAGAAGTGGAAGCAATCCAAGACAAGGAAAGGAGGAGAACCTATGATTGACCCTGGATTGAAGGGCAAAGTAGCTCTCGTAACGGGCGCCAATCACGGCATCGGCGCAGCGACGGCGAAGGCATTCGCCGCACAGGGCGCGATGGTGTTCATCACCTATCTGCGCTTGCCAAGTGATGATACTGCGGCTACAGCAGGCGATACAAGTACTCCTGGTAGAGCCTTCTATCAGCTTCAACAGGCCAAGTCCGCTGACGAAGTGATTCGCGCCATCCGCGAGCGCGGTGGACAGGTCGAAGTTTGGGAGGCAAACCTGGCCGACCCAGCCACCATCCCGCAACTGTTCGACCGTGCTGAGGGGGCGTTTGGGCATGTGAACGTGTTGGTCAACAACGCGGCGCATTGTGACATCACATCAGACACGATTTTCTCCACGTCGGCTGGAAGCATTGATCAACACTTTGCGGTCAATACACGCGCAGTCGTGTTAATGATCGCTGAGTTTGTGCGACGCTATCAAAAGCGTGGCGGCACCTGGGGGCGAATCGTTAATCTAAGCACCGATGCCGCCAAAACATTTGCTGGGCAAATATCTTACGGAGCCAGCAAAGCAGCGACAGAAGCCTTTACCCGTAGTATAGCCATTGAGGTTGGCCCCTTGGGTATTACTGTCAACACTGTGGCTCCGGGGCCTGTTCAGACTGGCTATATCATGCCGGAGTTCGAAGAGAGACTGCTGCCTGGGATTCCCCTCAGACGCATAGGGCAGCCCGAAGACATCGCCGATGTGATCGTTTTTCTGGCCTCCGACCAGGCACGTTGGCTGACTGGGCAGGTCATCAAGGTCTCTGGGGGGCATGAGATATGAGTTCAGTACTGCATAGTCACACAATGAGGGTTATGTGAGCCCTGCAAGGGAGACAGATCATGAACATGTTTGAATGGGTTGAGCAAACGTTGAATCCAAAGGTGTGTCATTCGTGTGAGTTCATGTATGATGAGATGGACTCGCAATCAGGCTATTGTCTTCCGCTGATATATCAGCCATTTGATGCGAACGAAAGATCGCATTGGCAGGAACGTTTTTTGGAGCACTGTTGGCTGAGTAGATAAACATTGTCGTGTTTCCTTCTGATCCGTTGATGTCCTGAGGTCTGTGTTCTTAATGGAGCCGTATTATGATCGCCGTGAACCTGGATCGCGTGAGTGTCACCTATGTCTCAGAACCAGTTTTCGAAAACCTCTCGTGGGGAATCCACGACGACCGCTGTACGGGGTTGATCGGGCCGAATGGCTGCGGCAAGAGCACGCTGCTAAGGCTCATCGCTGGCGAGCTGACCAGCGACACCGGTTTCACCGTCCGCCGCAAGGGGTTGACCATCGGCCACCTGCGCCAGGAGCCGCGGTTAGAACCGGGGCGCACCGTGTGGCAAGAGGCGTTGGCCGCTTCGACCGAACTGGCCCGTGTCGAGGTGGAACTGTCCCGTATTGAGGCCCGACTGTCCGACCCGGCCGTCTACGGGGATGAGAAAGCGTTGATGCGCGTGCTAGAGCGGCAGGCGCGGCTGCTGGACGAGTACACGCGGCTCGGCGGCCCCGGCTACGAGGGACGCGTCCGTTCGACGTTGCGCAGCCTGGGGTTCACCGATGCCGACCTAGATCTGCCGGTGGAGGCGATCAGCGGCGGCCAGAAAAAACTGGTCGGCCTGGCCAGGCTTCTAGTCACCCAACCCAACCTGCTCCTGCTCGACGAGCCTGACAACCACCTGGACCTGGAAGGTAAAGCATTTCTGGAACGGTTCATTCGCGGGTATAATGGAGCGGTCATCATCGTCTCCCACGACCGCTACCTGCTCGACCTAGTGGTGGACGAGATCATCGAACTGGAGGATGGCCGGCTCACGCATTACCCGGGCAGCTATTCCGAATACGCCTTCGAGAAACAGATGCGCTTGTTGCGACAGCAGCAGCTCTACCAGGCGCAGCAGAAGGAGGTCACACGGCTGGAGCAGGCTGCCAAGCGGCTGCTGACCTGGGGCAAGGTGTATGGCAGCGAGAAGTTTGCCCGGCGCGGACGAAATATCCTCAAGCGCCTGGAAAAAATGGAGCGCATTGAGCGGCCCACGCTGGAACGCAGGCGCATGGGGTTGGCGCTCAATGGCTGGCGCGGCAGCAACAAGGTGTTGGAGATCGTTGACCTGGACAAGGTGTTTCCGGCAGACCCTAAGGGTTTTGGGAGCAAACCCTTAGGGTCCAGTGACGAGGCGATTATCCTGGCCGGGCTCAATCTGCTCTTATGGCAAGGTGAGCGGGTGGGGATGGTCGGACCCAACGCGGCCGGCAAGTCGCTCCTCTTTCGGCTCATTCTCGGACAGGAGACGATCAGTAGTGGCGAGATCAAAATCGGGCCGAGCGTCAAAGTGGGCTACTATGCCCAGGAGCACGAGACCCTCGACTACACGCGGACGTTGATTGACACGGTGCGCCAGGCGGCGAGACTTTCGGAAGAAACGGCGGTACGCTTTTTGTCCCGCTTTCTCTTCAGTTACGAGCAGGACCGGGGGTTGGTGGCGAACTTGTCGGGCGGGGAGCGCAGTCGTTTGCAGATGGCGTTGCTGATGCTCTCAGACGCCAATTTTCTGCTGCTCGACGAGCCGACCAATAACTTGGATATCCCATCCGCCGAAGTGTTGGAAAACGCGCTGGCAGATTTTGAAGGAACGGTATTCGTGATCTCCCACGATCGGTATTTTCTCGACCGGGTGGTGGATCGCATCGTGGAGTTGGATGAGGGGTCGCTGACCGAGTACCTCGGCAGCTACAGTGACTATCAGGTAGCGAAAGCGCGTTGCCTGCAGTGAAGCCGTCGTTTGGGATCGGGGCTTTACGTAGTGAACAAGAAATATGAAGTTAAGGAGTAGGGAGTAGGGAGTAGGGAATAGAGAGCGAACACATAGGAGAAATTTGTGAGTAAGAAAAAGGAAGCAACACTTGAGAAAGTACGCATCATCGGCATCTTCGCCCACGTGGACGCTGGCAAGACGACCACATCGGAGGCGATTCTCTACTACGCGGGACGTATCCACCGCGTCGGCAACATTGACGCAGGCACGACGCAACTGGACTGGATGGAGCAGGAACGAGCGCGCGGCATCACCATCACCGCTGCTGCCACCGCCTGCCACTGGCACGGTCACCGCATCAACCTGATCGACACACCCGGCCACGTTGACTTCACCGCCGAGGTGGTGCGCTCCATTCGCGTCATTGACGGCGCGGTGATCCTGCTGTGCGGCGTCGGCGGCGTCGAGCCGCAGACTGAGGCAGTCTGGATGCACGCCAGCCACGAGAACCTGGCACGCATCATCTTCATCAACAAACTTGACCGGCTAGGTGCTGACTTCGAGCGCGTGCTGGGCGAGGTTCACGGGCAGCTCACGCCACACGCCGTGCCGCTACAACTTCCCGTCGGCCTCGAAGATGAGTTCACCGGCGTCGTAGACCTAATCGGCCAGCGGGCGTTGATCTGGCACGGCAAGGCTTCCCCCCTCATAGGGAGGACTGAGAGGGGTAAGGCTCCTCCCCTCATAGGGGGGACTGAGGGAGGTAAGGCTCCCCCCCTCATAGGGGGGACTGAGGGGGGTAAGGCTTCCCCCCTCATAGGGGGGACTGAGGG
>Ga0209121_10005812_pt1 | contig 11045 bp, 9 predicted proteins | sample Cruoilmetagenom3_FD_187292 | JGI IMG/M metagenome (GOLD analysis project Ga0209121, IMG submission 187292) | Oil polluted marine microbial communities from Coal Oil Point, Santa Barbara, California, USA - Sample 3 (SPAdes) (version 2) | ecosystem: Environmental > Aquatic > Marine > Oil seeps ...
CATTCCCGCGAAAGCGGGAATCCAGTCTTTTCAAATGCTTAGCTATTTATGGATTCCCGTTTTCACGGGAATGACAGACTTTTTACGAGTCCATCAAACAAGGGATGCTATTTAATTTTTTTCTTTTCATTCGTCAAGTAATATTTTTTACTTTTTCAGATGGCAGGCTGCATAGTGCCCATTACCCTTATCGACGAAATCCGGTTCTATTTCCACACAAATATCCATCATATAAGGACAGCGTGGATGGAAAGAACACCCCGATGGAGGATCAATAGGGCTTGGAATATCACCTTTCAGAACAATTCTTCTTTTTTTCATTCCGGGATCAGGTACGGGCACAGCGGAAAGAAGGGCCTCCGTATAGGGATGATATGGATTGTCAAACAGGGTCTGCCGATCTGCAAGTTCCACTATTTTTCCGAGATACATGACGGCAATCCTGTCACTCATATGGCCAATCACACTCAAATCATGGCTGATAAAAAGATATGTAAGATTATAATCACTCTGGAGTTTTTTGAGCAAATTCAATATCTGGGCTTGTATGGACACATCTAACGCCGATACGGGTTCATCCGCAACAACAAGCTCGGGATTGAGGGCGAGAGCTCGCGCTACTCCTATACGCTGTCTTTGACCCCCGCTGAATTCATGAGGATACCGACTCATCTGCTCCCTTGTCAAACCCACCACTTCCATTAATCGAGCAGTTTTTTCTTCCCGTTCTTTCCCTCTGGCCAGTTTATGGACGAGAAAAGATTCTCCTATGATGAAACCGGCATTTTTCCTGGGATTGAGAGATGTGTAAGGATCCTGAAAGATAAGCTGCACCTTTTTTCTAAAATGTTTTAATTCCTTGCCCGAATATTGAAGGATGTCTTCTCCGTTAAAGATAATTTCCCCTTCGGTGGGTTCTTCAAGTCTCATAATGAGCCGACCAAGGGTTGTCTTTCCACAACCGCTTTCACCAACAAGACCCAGGGTTTCTCCTTTGTAAATCCGCAAATCCACTCCATCGACGGCCCTTACAACTCCCCGGCTGCCCGATAAAAAATCCCCCCCCAGGGTAAAATATTTTTTTAAATCTCTAATATCCAGCAAAACAGAATCCATAAGACCTATCATTTACCATTTAAAAAGATTTTAAATAAAGGGATGTTGATCCTTGATCCTTTTCTTTTGTCCTTAATTCAAAATTCAACATTTAAAATTCAAAATTGTATTCATATCCTTGATCCTTGATCCTTGATCTTTGATCCTTTAGCCTTGATCCTTTAGCCTTGATCCTATGAATACCTCCAACATCGAACAAGATGTCCGGATTTCTTTTCGGTGAGTTCCGGTTCTTTTTCTCTGCAAATCTCCATGGTATGGGAACATCTTTCCTGAAAACTGCATCCCCAGGGCAGTTCATACAGATTCGGCACGACCCCCGGTATTACTTTCAAATATTTCATTCTATCAGAGGTTTCATCAAGTCTTGGTATAGATTCCATCAGACCCACCGTATAAGGGTGAAGAGGATCTGAAAAGAGTTCCTCAACGCTTGAATATTCCACCACCTTACCCGCATACATGACCACTGAAAACTGAGCCGCCTCGGCAACAATACCCAGATCGTGGGTAATGAGAATCACCGATGTTCCAACATCATCCTTCAGTTTATTGATAAGGTCTACTATTTGAGCCTGAATAGTCACGTCCAGCGCGGTTGTCGGCTCATCCGCAAGCATCAACCTGGGATTGCAGGAAAGGGCCATGGCAATCATGACCCGTTGCCGCATACCACCGCTCATCTGATGAGGATAATTCCCCAGCCTCTCTTCCGGGGAAGGCATCCCCGCGAGTCTGAACATCTCCAGGGCACGATCCATGGCGTCTTTTTTCGACAGCCCCTGGTGAAGCCTGATAACCTCGGAAACCTGCTCCCCCACTTTCAATACAGGGTTTAGAGAGTTCATCGGTTCCTGAAATATCATAGAGATATCTTTGCCACGGAGCATTCGAATTTCCTCGTCATCAAGACGAAGGAGATCAACATCGTCAAAAAGAATGCTTCCCGATATTATCCTACCGGGCGGCACAGGTATCAGGCGCATTATTGAAAGGGCCAGAACGGTTTTTCCGCATCCCGATTCTCCCACAATACCCAGGGTATCACCCTTATTGATTGACAGATCAACGCCGTCTACAGCCTTGACTGTACCGTTCCTCGTTTCGAAATATGTCCTTAAATCTTTTATCTCAAGTATTCGATCCATCTCTTCGTCTAATTTCAAAGTTTGAAGTGAGCTAAGGTGCCTGTTAAGGTACTTGATTCTATCCCTCTTTATGTATTTAAGTTGTGATTTTTACCCCCCCATTATAAAGAAGGAAATCTATGATGAATCATCAGGATATTGTAGGGGCCGATGCCCTCATCGGCCCGCTGTTCGACAGGCTCACTGTGAAATTAGCCCGTTCGGGGAACGGGCCCTACATTATTAATTTCAACTTTTTTACGAAAGATTCGATTCTACTAATAGATATTAGATTCTGTCTTGGGCCCTGATTCATCCTGAACCTATTTTCTCTTCTCCTTCTGAGGCCAGTTTCTCAACAGCTCCACCATAAGTCTGACACCAACACCGGATGCGCCTTTATTTATATAAGGTCTATCTTTCTTCAGCCAGGCGGGTCCAGCGATGTCGAGGTGCACCCATGGATAGTCACCAACGAACTTACTCAGAAATAGGGCGGCCGTAATGGCGCCGCCTGCCCTTCCCCCCGTATTTTTAAAATCTGCCGCGTCGCTCTTTATCAATTCATCATACTCCTCCGGAAGCGGCAGCTCCCATACTTTTTCACCGGTAGCCTCTGAGGCATCTTTTATCATATTCTTTAATTTTTCATCTTTGCCCATCATGCCGACAATCAGATCGCCAAGGGCTATAATACAGGCACCGGTCAACGTCGCCATATCAACCATGGCAGCCGGTTTATATTTGTTTGCATACTCAAAGGCATCGGCCAGGACCACCCTCCCCTCGGCATCGGTATTCATGACTTCTATTGTTTTACCGGACATGGATTTTAAAATGTCCCCCGGTTTATATGCCTTTCCTCCGGGCAGATTTTCCGTGGCTGGAATAATTCCTACAATATTTAAGGGAATTTTCAGGTCGGCCGAAGCCATAAGTGTGCCGATAACCGCCGCGCCACCCGACATATCTGTTTTCATCTCATCCATGTCAGCCGACGGTTTTATGGAAATCCCGCCGCTGTCAAAGGTGATTCCCTTACCCACCAGGACAACCGGCTGTTCTCCCTTTTCACCGCCATTGTATTCCATAACAATTAATTTTGGCGGTTCATTACTTCCCCTGGCCACACCGAGCAACGCGTTCATGCCAAGTTTTTTCATGGCAGGTTCATTAATAATTTTCACATGAACTGGTCTTTTCCCGGCAGCTTCTTTAGCCTTATCAGCAAGGATTGATGGTGTCATTTCATTTGAAGGCGCCGCAACAAGATCCCTTGTATAATTAACGGCACGTGAGATAATCTCCCCCGTCTTTACAGCAGATTTTATTACTTTCAATGAGTCGGTGTTAGTCTCCATGATAACGTACTCATTCACTTCTTTGATCTGATCACGTTCGACAGTCTTGAACGGAGTAAACCGATAAAGACCCAGCAATACACCCTCCACAGCAGATCCCGCCACTTTATCGATGGGTAAATCAGTTTTACCCATATTAAGGGATGCGGAAAAATCTTTAATATTCAAGTCTCGTATCGTCCGGGCTGCCCTTGAAAAGGCGCCTCTCACTTTTTCCAGGTTAAACTCTTCTCTTTTACCCAGTCCAACAATAATTATCCTCCTGGACTTGATCAGGTTTCTTGTGTTTACAACCCCCGTTTCAAAGAGCTTTCCCTGAAATACTCCATCTTTGATCAAGTCATTAATAAGACCGTCACAACTCTTATCCAGAGTTGCGGCAGCTCCTTCGAGTTTTTTATTGTCTTCGAAATGGCCGACAACCACGGCTTTAGTCAGACTGTTTTTAAGTTCCCCCTTTTTTACAGAAATTTTCATATTTACCTCCAAACGTAAAAATTTATAATATTAGATGCGGGAGTATTGGAGTGCTGGAGTATTGGAGTAATGGAGGGTTCATAACCCAACACTCCAATTCTCCATTACTCCATTACTCCAGCACTCCATTTAATTTTTCCTTTTTCCGATTAGCAACCATAAATGTATAACAGCAAAAAGTCAATCTGTAGCAATTTATTTACCAAAGTCGGCAAAGCCGCAAGGACTGAGCAACGAGTAACGAGCAATGAGGACTAAAGAATAAGGATTAAGGATTAATTGTTCTTGCCTTTTAATCCCCTAATCCCTTAGCCTTTAGCCTCTCATGAGATTCAACGCTTTACTTTCCATATAATTTACAGTATGAGTTTCGCACGATATACAAAATTTCTCGGAGAGGTTCTATGGCAAAGATTATTCTGAATGAATGTCCAAAGGTTTATATTCTGGAAACGCATCGCTCTCAAAGTCCCGAGGCAACTCATAAATTTATCGAGGGCATGAAAGAAACCCTTGGGATGAAAGAATTCCGAGAAGCAACCGATCTCGACCGTATAGGGATACCCGTTTTTACCTGCCACAGGGTAAGGCCGGACAATTCAAAGACAGACCACACGGGGAAAGGCATATCCCGGATACAGGCACAGGTTTCACTGACCATGGAATCAGCAGAAAGGTACTCTTCTGAATTCAGAGATGAATGCCTGAAAGATATTATAAAGGGGAGTTACAATGCTTTAAGAAAAAAGCATAACATACTGAATCCGGAGGAACTCATCCTCCCCCAGCTCAGCAAATATAACCATGATACCGATCTCTATTGGGCATGGGGATTTGACCTCGTTACAGAATCGGATATTCTGGTTCCCGCTTCTTCAGTGTATCATCCCTTCCATCTTGATGATTTTATTTTAATCAATACCAATACCAACGGGATTGCATCCGGCAACGCAATGGAAGAAGCCATTTGTCATGCACTGACAGAGGTCATAGAAAGGGACGCATGGAGCATTAATCAATTTACAGGTGAGGCACGTGATGCCCTGTTTGTCGAAGATCGCGGGGACCACAGGTTTATCATCGACATCATCGAAAAATTTGACGAAGCTCAAATAGAAGTCGTGGCCAAAGATATTACATCAGATATTGGTGTGCCGGTTATTGCCGCCTTTTCTAATGACCTCTTACAGGAAATCATAGCACCAATAGACGGGTTCGGAGCCCACCTTGATCCGAAAGTGGCCATGGCGCGTGCTCTTCTGGAACTTGCCACGACGAGGGCCCTTTTTATACAAAAACACGGCCTGGGAAGTTCAAGCCGGGGGAATATCAGATACCTAATAAAGGAAGATGATATCGATGATTTTCGTTTCAATTCTCACCACCAAAAGGGCCTTGGCGAAATGGAAGCAGCATACGGAAACGATATTTTGCAGGACATACATACGATCATGGATAAATTAACATCCAGGGGTTTCGATAAGATCATTGCCGTCGATTTAACGAGACCGGAAATTGGCATTCCGACGGCGAGGACAATAATTCCCGGCATGGAAGTATACTGCTTTGATAAAACAAGAATGGGTGAAAGACTCTTTAATGCCCTATAGTAAGGAATACGGCATATGCTTTCTGAAAAGGAAATAAGGGAACGTGCGGAATATTGTTATTGTGTTTATGTGCAACTGAGTTCTCTACTGAGAAATGAGCTAATAGATCCTTCCGAATATATGCGTTATCTCAAAAAGTCATCTCTCCAGTTAGGCGATGATGAATTTATAAAAACAACTATTGAAGATGGCTTATTCATGGGCTTGGAAGACGGGGGAGTGGACAGTTTGATCCACCTCTACGAAGGATTTACCCGTGCATTTTGCGAGGTTCTGGAAATCGATCTGGAGGATATCATAAAACATATATCGCCTGATTTCTTGCAACAGTTGACCGAAGAAGTCAGCATTAAGAAAACCTCGAAAAATCGACCGAGCCGCCAGGATGGGTAAGATTATCGATTCGACCCATTTTTTCCCTTGACACCTGACATCTTATTCAATATAGCTATTCTCTGTAGGGGGCAGGCAGGTACAGACAAATACTTGGCTAAATATTTAAAAAGAACTGGTTGACATATGCTGGTATCTTTTGATTTCATAAAGAAAGGAGGTGGAACAATTCGTTAAGTGATACTAATTAGGCAACTTATTTGGGCAAAGGAGTTGTAACTCACACTAACATCTTGAAAGGAGGGTAGTTATGCCCAGAATTCGTGGAAGTGCTAAAAGAGCAGAGGTCTTATCGCTTTCGGAAGCGGTGAAAAAGTACGTAAAAGATGACCAGGTCATTGCCTTCAGCGGTTTTACCGCTATGAACAGAAATCCTGTGGCCCTGACGTGGGAAGCGATCAGACAGGGAAGAAAAGGATTTCATATCCTGGACAGGCATGGCAGCGCATCCTCATGGTTTTTAAACGCCGTAGGCGCCATGAAGATCTATGAAACAGACTGGATGGGCTGGGGCGAAATGGCGGGAAAACTCGACATCAATCTTAACAAACGTTATCAGAAGGGTGAAGTTATCCTTGAAGATTATTCCCACGGCGCCATTGCCATGAGGTTTCTTGCCGGCGCGATCGGCGCTCCATTTATCCCATACTACGCGCCCCTGGGATCAGATCTTTATGACCCCAAGTATGACGCTCTCGGAAAAGCGGGACTCAGGGATGGAAGCAATCCGAAAATACCATATAAGAAATTTGTACCCATGGATGACCCGTTCTGGGGGGATGGAATGGTTAACCTGTTGCCTGCCGCAAGGCCGGATATTGCCCTTATTCACGTGGCGCAATGCGGTGAAAAGGGAACGGCAAGATGGAGAGGTATCGGTACCGTTGACAAAGAACTGGTTTTCGCATGTGATAAAGTCGTAATAACCTGCGAAGAACTCGTTCCTGAAGCCGAAATGAGGAAAACTCCCGAAGCTAATCAGATCCCCTATTTCACTGTTGACGCCATCGTGGAATGTCCCTATGGTGGTTATCCGAGCGCCGTACCCTTCTACTATGATTACGATGCTCCGTTCTTACGTGGAATGGACGCCGCGTCGAGGAATGAAGATGACATGAAAAAGTGGGTCGACGAATGGATATACGGCCCGAAAGACTGGGAAGATTTCATGGTCAAGGTGGGCGCGAAGAGGTTAATGGAACTCCAGGCAGACAGCACTATCGGATACAGCACGAGGATCCTGAGAGGTCAGAAGCCGGCGCCCAGGGTGAAGATGCCTTTATCCGTGGCAAGAAGCGGCTATTAAAAGAAAGGGGGAACGAAAATGAGTAAATCTATTGAAGAATTAATGGAAGTAATTGATCTTATTCCTGATGAGCCGGCGAAACCTGGAGAGTTCATCCTTCCCGAATTGATGGCCATCGCCATTGCCCACGAGGTCCGGAATGTCGACATAGTTTTTGCCGGTACGGGGCTCCCCATGGTCGGTATAATGACAGCGAACCTGACCGTAGCGCCACAGGCACTGCTTATCTATGAAGCAGGAATATGTGACGGTAAGACCATGCATGTTCCCATGTCGGTTTGCGACCAGAGAGCCGCCAATATGAGTTCAACTCTGGGTGGACTTGTTGATACCTTCGGTTATTACCTCCAGCAGGGATTTGTAACACTTGGATTCTTAGGCGGCGCGGCTATTGATAAATATGGTGGAGTCAATGTTACCTCTATCGGTGACTACTATAGTCCGACACACCGTTTCACCGGTAGTGGCGGGAACTCCGATATCGGATCAATGTCACGCAGGGTTGCGTATATCATCCTTCAGGAAAAGAGAAGATTCCTTGAAAAGAACGACTATACCACAACCCCCGGCTGGTACTGCACCGACTGGAAAGACGGAAAGTGGAAACCGAAAAAAGAGGTATGGGCTGGCACACCATTTGCCGATTGCGGCCCCTGTGCCGTTGTTACGAATATGGCCGTATACCGTTTCGGTGATGACGGAATCATGTATCTGGATACGATACATCCCGGTGTTACGGTAGATCAGGTTAAAGACGCCTGCGGTTTCGACCTGGATGTATCTAAACTTTCCGGCGAAACTCCTCATCCAACATATCGACAATTGTTCGTTCTGAGAGAATTCGTTGACGCTGAGCTTATATTCCTGCCGCAGAAAGTTGAATATCCGCCGGATATTCAGAAGATCATCGACGGCTAAAAGCTATAAACTAAAAGAGGGGGTGCTGTCACCCCCTCTTTTTATTTCACCTTAAGGCGATGCAAGAATAATGTCTTGACTTTGGAATCAAACTTTGATCAATGTGCAATAAATTATAAAAAGTCAAGGAGGAGATATGGATTTAAGACTTACAGAAACACAAAAACTAATACAAGATACGGCGAGGAACTTTGCGCAGAACGAGCTGGCGCCTGTAGCTGCACAGCTCGACAAGGATCCTCACAGTGAAGAAAATACAAAGATATTTCTTGGTAATCTTAAAAAGCTTGCCGAACTCGGCCTTATGGGTATTAACATAAGCGCCGAATATGGCGGCTCCGAGGCAGGCGTGATTTCATTCAGCGTGGCCATGACGGAAATCGGCAGGGCATGTGCCTCCACAGCGGTTACCATGTCGGTGAGTAACATGGTGGCTGAGGTCATCCAGTCCACGGGAACGGAAGAACAGAAAAAATACTATATACCGAAGATATGCTCTGGTGAATATGCTGCGGGAAGCTTTGCGCTCACGGAGACCACTGCCGGTTCGGATCCCTCCGATATGCATACAATGGCTGTACTGGATGGAGATGAGTGGGTCATAAACGGCAACAAGTTATTCATATCAAGCTCTGAAATTGCCGGTTGCTATGTGCTCTGGGCAGTAACGGACAAGGAAGCCAAAAAAGGCAGGGGCATAAGCACTTTTGTCTTAGAGCAAACTGACCCGGGCCTTTCTGTTGGAAGGGCCGAACACAAAATGGGCCAAAAGGCGTCTTCAACAAATGAGCTGATATTTGATAATTGCCGCTTTCCCAAGGACCGCCTTATGGGAAAACTGAATGACGGATTCAGAGTAGCCGTAGCAGAACTTACCGGTGGGCGTATCGGTATAGGTTCTATGGCCCTTGGTATTGGACTTGCCGCAATGGACTACGCGACGAGATACGCGAAAGACAGGGTCCAGTTCGGCCAGCCCATCGTTAACTTCCAGGCCATTCAGTGGATGATTTCGGAGCGCTATACGGAGCTTGAAGCAGCAAGGCTTCTTCTCATGAATGCGGCGTATCAAAAGGAAAATACCGATTTCTTCGCCAGGGAGTCATCCATGGCAAAGTATTTTGCTACAGAAGCCGCCGAAAGGGCGTGCCGCAGCGCAGTTCAGATGCTGGGAGGATACGGCTATACGGAAGAATTCCCGGTAGAGCGTTATACAAGAGATACGCGCGTAGCATCCATCTATGAGGGAAGCAATGAGATACAGAGGTTTATCATTGCACGTGATATCCTGCGCAGTTTGGGATAATACTATATCCTTCAATTTGTGAATAGTGCCGTAATTTAAAAGGGTGTCATTTTCTTTCATTTTGTGATTTGAAATGGAAGGATTTACACCCTTTTTTTATCGCCATGCCACCCTGTTTTAATTCTTAATTCTCAATGTTTAATTTTTAATTAATTCAAAATTTAAAATTCATAATTTTATTTATAGCCTTTAACCTTGTTCCTTTATCCTTGAACCTTTGCTCTTGTTCCTTGATCCTTGATCCTTGAACCTGAAAAAAGCAATATGTCCAAAATAAATATTGCGCAACTGTAACTTCTATGATTTACTTCAGATCATGTTTTTCTGATTCTATATTTTCTAAAACAATACTGATTAATTGAGTTACACCCATTTAACTGCTTCATATTATAAAAAAGATAGGGGGTGATAAATTCAAATCTGTATTTCTTTTCTATACATCTTAATTAATATCTATGAACTGCAGTTCACAACCAGGCATGAAAAAGGCAAGTTCTCGGCAAGGTTTGCTAATTTTTACCTTTAGCCCTTAGCCCTTCGCCTTTTTTATACAAATGACAAAAGATCAACCTTAAAGGAGGGAACGCTTATGTCAGAAGCTTTTAAAGACTATACCAAGAACAAGTTCAGTAAACCTGGGCCACTAAAGGGATTAAAGGTACTGGAGGTATGTACGTTACTCTTCGGACCATCGGGACCAGCCTTCCTTGGTGAGATGGGAGCAGAAGTCATCAAAGTGGAAATAGCACCTCTGGGAGATGTTACACGTTCGTTAAAACCATTTGACTGGTTTTACAAAGAACAGGGCCCCATGTTCATGCATATCAATCCGAACAAGTATTACATGGGGCTTGATCTTCATATCGACATGGCCCAGGATATTTTCAAGGAACTGGTTGCCAAAGCCGACATCGTCGAATTTAATCTCAGGCCGGCGGTGACAAACCGGTGGAACATCGGATACGAAGACCTCAAGAAAGTCAACCCCGGCATCATCTACCTCGAAAAGAACGGTTTCGGCCAGTGGGGCCAGTATGCCGAGGAAGACCGGCCGTCAAATGACGGCGCCGCCCAGGCCCTGTCCGGATACGCCTGGCTCTCCAGTTTCGCCGGGCAGCCACCTCTCAAACAGGGTATATGGATCTGTGATTACTTCGGCGGTCTCATGGGTGAAACAGCCGTTCTTGCCGCGCTTCATCACAGGAAAAAAACGGGAAAAGGCCAGTATATCGAAATGTCCCAGTCTGAAAATATCATGAGGGCCATGGGATGGGTATGGCCTTACCAGCAATCGACAGGAAAAGGAGCCGAACCATCAGGAAACAGAGATCAGTGCATCTGCCCGGCGGATACGTTCCTCTGCGCGGATAATCAGTTTTCAGCCATAGCGGCACCGGCTCCCGATGAATTCAAGGGACTGTGTGAAGCTAT
>Ga0209121_10005813_pt1 | contig 11045 bp, 17 predicted proteins | sample Cruoilmetagenom3_FD_187292 | JGI IMG/M metagenome (GOLD analysis project Ga0209121, IMG submission 187292) | Oil polluted marine microbial communities from Coal Oil Point, Santa Barbara, California, USA - Sample 3 (SPAdes) (version 2) | ecosystem: Environmental > Aquatic > Marine > Oil seeps ...
TCTCATCCGCCACCGATGGCCAGATCGACCGCCTGGTGTATGACCTCTACGGCCTCACCGATGAAGAGATCAAGATCGTGGAAGGAGAGACATAAATTTGTCATTGCGAGCCTGCGAAGCAATCTCATCCGCCACCGATGGCCAGATCGACCGCCTGGTGTATGACCTCTACGGCCTCACCGATGAAGAGATCAAGATCGTGGAAGGAGAGACATAATTTTGTCATTGCGAGCCTGCGAAGCAATCTCTTTTTTATGAAATAGGACTAATTTTCAGATATACAGCCGTACAATTATTATTACTTGTGAATCATTAGCAAAACAACAAAAGCACTAAGGCTATAATTAGACTGCTTCGTCCCTCGCAGTGACAAACATCTTTTATTGAGAGCAAAGAGAAGCAAGCTTAATCTAATCCTGATCTTAATCGAAAATCATGAGGAAAAATAATAATTTCTATTGTGTTTACATCATGACCAACAAAAGAAACACGGCGCTCTACACCGGTGTGACCAATAATCTGCGCAGAAGGGTGATGGAACATAAAGCCGGCAGAGGCAGTAAATTCACATCGAAATACAAAATCACAAAACTCGTCTATTACGAATGCGGGGGTGATATAAATGCCGCTATCGATAGAGAGAAACAAATTAAAGGGGGCTCACGGCAGAAGAAAATCGACTTGATCAATGAAATGAACCCGGGATGGAAGGATTTGTTTGAGGAGCTGTAATGCTAATCCTCAATAAAACGGAGAGATTGCTTCGTGCCTCGCAATGACAAATAATAACAGAAGAAAATCAACTTGATCAATGAAATGAACCCGGAATGGCGGGATTTGTTTGAACAGTTGTGACGCGAATGAATAAAAAGACAAGAGAGATTGCTTCGTCCCTCGCAATGACAAGATTGTGAGATTGCTTCGACCCAAAGGGGCTCGCAATAACAACAACATTAGATTAATGAACTGTCTGATGCCGCTCTTTTTATTCAGGCAACTCAAGGCCCAGGGGATAATTCTTCACCCGCAGCACCAGCTCGATCTCATGGTCATAATGTCCCCCGGTGGGCAGGAAGCCCAGCCTGCGGTAGAACCCCTCCGGGCTGCCTTTCCCCTGGCCGCAGCTGGTATACAGCAGGGGAATCCCCATAGCCTTCAAATGGGCGATCAGCTTTTCAAGCGCCTGCCTGCCGTAGCCCTTCCCCTGGTAGGGATGAGCGATCATCAGGCGCCACAGGAACACGCCCGGGCAGTCAATTCCATCTTCCACATCCGAGCCGGTATGGGTCATGATCAGGCCGATCGGGGTTTCATCAGCATAGATAGCGCGCAGCCAGGAGCAGGGTGAATAATGCGCTTCAGCAACCGAAACCACATTGTCCGCCACCATCCCCCGCTGGTCTGGGGGCAGGGTCTTGCTCAGGGCACACACCTCGTTCAGCGTGGTGCAGGTGATCCGCCGGAAGTGGATGAACGGGGCGTGATGTTCATTATTTTCGGACATGCTTCTCCTTTCTGAGGACAGACTTTCATTTTAATGGATTCAGGCAGAATTGGGTCGGAAACCGTTTCAAAATCACCAAAGAATTAAGCGTAAGTTATGAATTACCATCACACAGAGGGGATCACATTGTCCAGATCAAAGTCAATCGATATCCACATAAGCAGCTATAATAAATGGACTTATTTGGTGCTGACGCTGGTGATCACATGGCTGTTCTGCGATGTCATTCAGCATGCATTGGTCACCTGACAATGCACTGGTCTGTCAGATATCGTAGATTATTTAGGTGCTGAAATAAATGCCTGACATTTACACCCAACTTGCCCTATACCTGGATTCCCTGCCTGCCGGCTTCCCTCCGACGGAGGACGGCGTGGAGCTGAAAATTCTTGAGAAGCTCTTCAGCAAGGAGGAAGCAGCCCTGACGCTGCACCTCAGCCTATTAAATGAAGCAGCCCCCATCATCGCCCATAAGGCTGGCTTACCCATTGACCGAACAACGAACTTGTTGGAAGGCATGGTGGAAAAGGGCCTGATCTCCGGCAGCTACCCGGAAGGCGCGCCGCCCACCTATGCCGTCAGCCAGTTCGTGATCGGCTTTTATGAAGGTCAGGTGGACCGCCTGGACCAGGAGATTGTTGACCTGGTGGAAGCTTATGTACCGACTTATTTTGAACAAGGTCCCTGGAAGCAATACCCCCAGGTGCGCACCATCCCGGTGAATGAGGCAGTCCCCATCACGTCAGAAGTGATGCCGTATTTGCAAGCAAAAGCGATTCTGGAATCCAAAACGCAGATTGCCGTGCGCAACTGCGTATGCCGGCAGGAAATGGAAATTCTCGGTCAGGGATGCGGCAAGCCCATGGAAACCTGCCTGACCTTTGACGGAGCCGCCCTGAATACCGTTCAAACCGGCAAGGGGAGGTTAATTTCGAAAGAGGAAGCCTTCCAGATCCTGAAAGACGCCCAGGCTGCCGGGCTGGTGCTCCAGCCCGCTAATTCCCAGAACCCGATCATGCTGTGCCTGTGCTGCGACTGCTGCTGCGGCGTCCTGCGGCACATCAAACAAGAGCCCAACCCCAGCGAACTGGTGGCGAACCCCTTTATCGCGCAATATGACCCCACTTTGTGCACTGAGTGCGGCGCCTGCGTGGAGATCTGCCCGATGGATGCATTGAGCCTGGACGACCTCGGCAGCGTTCACTTTGACCCCATTCGCTGCATCGGCTGCGGCTTGTGCACCGGAGTCTGTCCCAGCGGTGCCATCCTGCTGGTGCAGAAACCCAAATCTGAGCAGCCGAAGATCCCCAAAAACACCACCATGACTTACCTCAACATTGCCAGGGTGCAGGGCTTGGGGAAAGTGTTTAATCTAATCAAGATGTGGGTTTTACATCAGTTCAGGCGCATAACCATGCGGGAGAAAAAGGGACAATAACCCAGTTTGCCGAGGTGCTTAGTGTTGTGACAAACTTGGGTAAATGCTCCAATTTTGGATTGAAAGGCGTTGAAAGATGGAACTCTCTCCTAAACTTGTCCTTGGATGGTAAAATGGCTGGATACTGCTGGCAATCGAGGTCCTGGTCGAAGGGATAACATTATTCGTCTTCCCAAAAGAAGTCCAGTCCCGGCTGCTCGATCGATCAGGATGGAGCAAGAAACAGCGGATTTATTTACTCGCTGGCAAAGTATTTTCACTTATCACCCTGATCTTAATCATTCTGACTCCCCTGAAAACCGATACTATCGTGTTCCCTATCGGGTTAGCCCTGTATGCTATCGGATTGGTAGGACTCGTAGTGTCCATGTTTAACTTCAAGAATACACCCCCAGATCAGCCGGTGACCCGAGGGTTTTACAGGATCTCGCGTCATCCCCAGATCGTCTCGTTGTTTGTTATTTTCTCCGGCATGGCACTGGCTGTTGGCTCCTGGGTGGTGCTGATCGCATTGCTCCTGTCCAGGCTGCTGCAGCATTTCAGCATCCTGGCAGAGGAAGAGGTCTGCCTGCAATCATACGGGGACTCCTATCGAGCCATGAAGGAAAAAGTACCGCGTTATTTCTTATTCTTCTGAGGCAATATTTACTCCAAGATGGCGGCCAAAAAACCCTCAACCAAAAAGTCCCGCGTCACCGCAGTGCTGCAAGCCCTGCTGGTTACTTTCCTCTGGTCAAGCTCCATGATCTTAATTAAATTCGGACTGGAAGCGGGTTTACCGGCGATTTCTTTCGCGGGATTGCGCTATAGCTTTGCGTTTCTATGCCTTCTCTTGCTTGTCCTGTTCAACCCCACCCACCGCAGCACACTGCGCCGAATTCCACGTGCCACCTGGATAAAACTGATGCTGCTTGGGATTCTGTTTTACACGATTACGCAAGGCGCGAATTTTTTAGGGCTTTCATTCTTACCAGTGAATTCCTTGAGCCTGATCTTGAATTTTTCTCCCTTATTGATCGCACTCGGCAGCACGCTCCTCACCAAAGAACACCCAACAGGAGCCTAATGGATTGGCATCGTCCTGTCCATCACGGGTGCCTTGCTCTATTTCCTTCCACTGGGAAGTGTTAAAGGAAAAACCCTGGGATATTTGACGGCAGTGATTTGCGTTTTAGCCAATTCGGTTTCAACGATTCTCGGAAGACACGTCAACTATCACAGCGGCTTATCACCGATTGTGGTCACCACCATCAGCATGGGGATTGGCGGTGTCCTTCTTTTGTTCGTGGGGGGAGTCACATGGGGCTTTGGTCAGCTCGACCTGACGCAGTGGCTCATCATCGGGTGGCTGGCCGTTGTCAACACAGCTTTTGCCTTCACCTTGTGGAACACCACCCAGCAAACGCTCAGCACAGTGGAGTCAAGCATCATCAATAACTCGATGCTGCCTCAGGTCGCCATCCTTGGATGGCTGTTCCTGGATGAATCCCTTACAACCAGGCAGGTGTTTGCCATACTCTTCGTTGTCGTGGGGGTCATCATCTTGCAGCTTCAACATCAATTGCCAGGTGTCAATCAGCCTTCGAACCGCGAGTCAAAGTAACCCGGGCATCTCACAAGATTATTGGCAGCCAGAGCATGATATCGAACGCCCATTCAGCTTAATTCTGTTTGAAAAACTCATGTGAAATCCTGTAAAATGGGGCATATAGCAAGCTTGATACACACGCATACTGTTATCCTTCAACCGATCTGAAACTGTTCAAGAAAATTGTGAGGTGGCGTCATGCCTGATCATGATTTCTCTCATTTTTTGACCACAGAGCTGGATCCTGCCCTACTGTCCACACCTTTCAAGGTCAGAACGAACTGGCATGTGATTACGGGCGCACCGAGTTCCGGCAAAACGACCTTAATCAATTTGTTGAAGAAAAAAGGATATAAAACTTCTCAGGAAAGAGCACGTCAATACATCGAAAGGGAAATGGCAAAGGGGTACACGGTCGATGAAGTGCAGGTGGATAAGGTCGCCTTAGAACAGGCGATCATGGCGTTTACCCTAGACTCAGAATTGGGATTAGCTGCAAGCGATGTCATTTTTCTCGATCGCGGCCTCCCAGATTGTCTGGGTTACTGCCGTATCGTTGGACTTAACCCCAATGCCTCCCTGCCAGATTGCTTTCATCATCGTTATACCTCCGTCTTCATCCTTGACTGGCTGCCCTTTGATCATGACGGCGTCCGATATGAAGACGACACAATTGCTGCTTTTCTGCATACATGGACCCTTAATGATTACCGGGCATTAGGTGATAACCCGATCAGCGTGCCAATCCTACCGGTATAAGAGTGGGTTGAATTTATTCTCAACAAACTCACTGAGCAAAAATTGATTTAAAATTTACATAAGGCCTATCAAAATGATGACTGTTATTCTGCCATCAGCCGTGAGTATACTGCAGTTACACCAACGTCAGTATATCCGCATTTTCCAAATCATCGATCATAATTAACCATCATTTCCACAGAAAGAGGGTCAAGATGACCATCACCTTCCGCAATTACCAACACCCTGAAGATTACCAGCGCATCAGCGCCTTCCTGATTGAACACTACCAACCCGCGAATCGCGACGACAACTGGGTCGAACCGGAATGGGAATATGCACATGGGTACCCCTACATGCAGCCAGAGCATCTGGGGAAGAACGGAATCTGGGAGGAGGATGGCGAACTCGTGGCAGCGGCGCATTACGAGTGGCGCCTGGGGGAAGCCTTTTTCCAGTTCAAGCCCGGATACCGGCACCTGCGCAGGGACCTGCTGGACTATGCTGAAAACCACCTGGCTGCCGAAGATGGATCTCTGCATGCTTACGCTCATGACAGGGATAAGGCATTTACTGCGCTCTTAGAATCGCGCGGCTACGTTCATGACCCGAGCGAAGACCGTCCCATGACGCGCCTGGAGATCCCAAACCCCTTCCCCGAGATCAGCCTGCCTGAAGGATACCGCCTGCTCAGCCTGGCGGACGAACCCGACTGGGCGAAGGTGCACCGTGTGATGTATCGCGGCTTTAACCATGGTGATGTGGACGAGGTTGCCCCTGAGGACATGGAAATGCGCCGCAGCATGTTTGACACGGTCACCGCCCGGCGGGACCTGAAGGTTGTGGTAGCGGAACCCAACGGCGAATTCGTCTCCATCTGCGGGATGTTCTACCAGCCAAATGGGCGCTACGGCTACGTGGAACCGGTAGCCACCGACCCGGATTACCGCCGCATGGGATTGGGCAAAGCTGCCGTTCTGGAAGGCATCCGCCGCTGCGCTGAACTGGGCGCGGTGGAAGCCTTTGTCGGATCTACCCAGCCTTTCTACCTGTCGTTGGGCTTCGAGGTGATCTTTATGAGCCAGTGCTGGGTGAAGCCGTGAAAGGTTAAAAAGAGATTGAGATGGACACGGAATGGATAGCAGCCTGCGGCTTGAACTGTGAAACCTGTGAAATCAGGCTGGCACCTTTTGATTCTGAGTCTGCTGAAGCGGTGTTGAGATGGTTCAAAGGCCAGGGGTGGCTGAATGAAGATGAGGGCATGCCCGAGGTGATCGAACGAAAGATGTACTGCACTGGCTGCCGCGGCAGCCGTGACACGCACTGGTCCGCTGACTGCTGGATTTTATCCTGCTGCGTGGATCAGCACGGGTTGAGCAACTGCAGTCAATGCGTGGAATTCCCCTGTGACCGGCTGGTCAAATGGTCGCAAGAAGATGAGAGTCACCAGGAAGCCCTGGATACGCTTAAATCTCTAAAAGCAGCAGGATAGAGCCAAGATAGCGCTGGTAAGCACACCATCAAAAATACATCTAAATATGGAATACTTAAGGGATCCTTACCGGATACGAAATAATTAATATTTCAGCGTTAATTTACATTATGAATATTCCCATCAAGAGTGAAAGAAAGAAAAAAGTGAAATGAAAGAATCTGAAGATCATCTACTCAGCTCAAAGGAATGGGAAATCTGGTATCAGGATAATTTCGACCTGGAGTGCCCGAGGCAGTTGGAACTGGCTGGTCGGGGATTGATCAATGGGCTGATCGAATTATGGGCACGCCACTTATACGAAACCGTGCAACCTGATGGGTTCATTGGTTTTTCAAGATTCGATTTGTGGTGGAAACAAGGGGCATGCAGCATCACCATCACAGGAGATAAAGCGGGACAGTTGAAATTACGGTCGTGGGTGTATGGTGAGGGATGGTCAGGTGATCAACGCTACCTGGACATCGCTGATCGAGACCTGCTTGCGATCATCGCTGACGTACACAGCAGAATGATCTTGAACGGTCAGAAAAGTGATGACCTGATTAATGTGGCGCTTCCTTCAAAGAATAAGGAAGTGTTTATCAAAAAAATACAGAATAGTTGAGAAATTCCTCTATTGATTCGTAATCTGCCAAACTTTTCAGCAGGCATCCATCAACCGCGTGTCTCAAACTTCAGTAAGGTCAACGGCATATACAGAGGGGAAATCATCCCCGGTGTTAGCCTGCTCCCTCAACATTTGCCGCCATATCTGTTGCCCATGCCCTGGCACGCGCTTTCTCCCCTTCAGCAATCGGTCCTTCCATCCCCAGCATAAAGAAGGTTTCCGAGGTTATGACAGCAGCACCCAGCTTTTATAATACTCTGGCGATCTCAAGAGACCCGTACTCAAATAGATTGTTAAATATCCAGGCGATTCCTCCCTCACCTGCTTTATAAGATGCTGTATCAATAGCTGCAGCATTAAGCCGCGCCAAGGATTTTATTGGGTCTGCGTATAAAATTTTTTCTCGCAACCAGGAGATAGGATGGTCAAAAATGGACATTTGCGGTGTCCTGCACCACAACGCCTTTCTCAGACAGCAATTTGTTCCACTTCCTTATCAGGCGGAAGGCATCTTTGCTGAAGTTGCTGTGCGCATCACCTGCCAGGACGACCTGGAAGCCCTCTTCCAAACCTCCCAGGCAGGTGTTTTTTACACAACCGTGCGTCACCAACCCGGCAGCCACGACCTGTCCGATCCCATGCGATGCCAGCTTTTCGTTTAGTTCAGTTTCTTGAAACGCATTGCCGTTTTGCTTTTCAATGCGCCAATCCCCAGGTTCAAGATGCAGCACAGGATGCAGCTTCCAGCTGACTGAGCCTTTAATCAAGGTCTTCTCGTTGCAATGCTGGATGTACACCACGGGCACATCTGCATGATGTGCACGATCGACCAGGTCAAGGATATTGGCTAACAACGCATCAGCCTTGTAGACAGGCATGTCTCTGGCAAAGAGACCCCGCTGTACATCAATGATCAACAGCGCCGATTTTTGCGGATCACCCGGGTTAGATTTTTCAGTTTTTGGTACCATGGAGGATCCCTTCCCAATAATCCAAGCGAATGATGGGATAGATTAATTATACAACAGGCTATGTCCTATTGGTAACCGCAGGAGCTTTTAATCACCACTACTGGTCTTTTTATGATCCGACATTATGAAGGACAAGATCCTCATGGATGATGTCCAGGTGAGAAGATTAATATAGGAAAGCAATGCCTCAAGAATTCGCTAAGTTCTGGATGGTTCCTTATAACGAAGAAATAGAATGGCGACAACCATTAGAGATACTGCATTCACTATCAGCAGGCTCATATCCGAAGGCCAGAGATTCAATAAGCGTGGTGCGAGATTGAACACGGCGTGCATTATCCCAACCGGGAATATCGAACCCGTCCATACATAAAGAATCCCGTATAAACCGGCGAGTAAGATGTTTGCCGCTAAAGCAATCCCTGTAATTTGATAAATTAACAAGTGGAGAATCACAAAAAGGACGCTTGCTACGGCGATTCCAGGCCACAGTCCATGACGATTGATCAGCCGGTCCTGCAGATAAGCGCGAAACGCGGTTTCCTCTCCAAAGCCGTTCACCAGAAAATTAAGCAGCATCAAGATAATTGGGACAACGCCCTGTTTTTCAGGAAACCAGGTCCATTGTGTCTGATCTAACAAAATGCTGATGCCTAAATACCCAAAATACATCAACAGGCCGAAAACTAAGCCAAGACCGGAAAGCCACAAGACTTTTCTCCCTGCAGCCAGCCCGAAGTCCTTCCAGCTTGGTGATCCCTTCTCAACCCATTTGATCATCATGAAGACCAACAGGTACCACAGCAAGCCTTGCAGGATGCCAGGAATAGAAGACCAAGCCGGATCTTCCATAAACAGAGACCATGCGCGCGAATGTGCAATAGATGGCACAATTCCGCGGTTGATGTAGACCCCTGTCAGGATTCTTATCGGTAGATACCGCAGTAAATACGCGAAGAGGAGAAAAGGAAGGACAAGCAGTACTGTCCGCCAAACCAAGCGGACTTCACCTGATTTATTCTTGAAAATCACTGCTTCTCCACCTTGAAGTTTTCCATCAGATTTATTGATAAGCAAGATTTGATTTATTATAGATTAGTTTTCAATGAACTGTACAAGACGAAAAGGTTTTAGGTTATATTGATTTTTTCAATAATAGAATAGCATAAGAAACCACTGATTACATATGACACACCTAGCTGTCGAGATGCGTCATGACAGAAGAACTAAAATCTTGGATAGCTTCACCTTGGAGGGACGCATAATATGCTCGAAAGTACAGGTGACAAGAAGTGAAAAATTTTTTCGTTTTCCAAGCCAGGTTGTCACAACCACACTATGTCTTCTACACTGGTGGGAACACCATCTTGAACAGGCAAACTTTTATGTGTTCCTTATATGATATCGTTCACCAGTACAATCCGGTATCGGGCTTTATTTTGCCTTAATCTTTCAATCGCCTGGTTAACCTGTGAAAGCTGCATGAGTTCAATCATCGGTTTAATGTCATGAAGTACAGCAAACCTAAGCATCTCTCGCATCTCTTCTCGCCTTCCAAGAAATGCAGTGACGATACTCAGCTCGTGAGTGACCAGGTCAACCGGACCAAAATCAACATGCGGAAAGGCTGCCAGGATGACCTTCCCCTTTTTCTTAAGCATTTCAAGCAATCGACCCCAAGGAATCCCGCCATGTGAGGTAATTAATAAGCTGTCAAAATAAAATTCTGCCTGCTCCAAGGCTGTTTTATCTGAAATATCTATGAACTTTTCAGCGCCCCATGCTAGGGCTTCCGTTTGCTTTCCGGGAGAAGACGAAATGGCTGTTACTTCGTATCCCATAGCATCTGCAAATTGAATTGCCAGATGACCCAACCCGCCAATCCCAACGATGCCGATCCTTTCTGAAGCGGATGTGAAGTGCCTCTAAAGCGCTGTATAAACCGTGAATCCTGCACACATCATCACCGCAGCCACTTCAGATGGCATCTCATCCGGCAGGGGATAGGCGAACTCTTGTTGAACGGCGATCGAGGACGAAAATCCGCCATAAGGAGTTCATGTGCCATTCTTGGCCGTTTCCATACACAGGTACTCATCACCTTTGAGGCACCATTCGCATTTTCCACAAGCTCTTCCCTGCCAGCCCACACCAACCCGTTCGCCAATGCGGCTTTCAGGCACTTGCGCACCAACCTCGCTGATATGACCAACCACCTAGTGCCCAGGGACGAAAGGAAAATCGAAAACGGCATAGACATCATCAATCACCTGGATATCTGACCCGCATAAACCGCAGTGTGAGATTTCAATGCGTACCTCATTATCCTTTAATGATGGTGAATCATAATAGAAGGGCGTCAGCATAGCCCCAGATTCCAGCGCAGCATAACCCATGATTCTTGAACCATCATCCATATCACACAACCTTTCCTAATTAAGAAGATCAGCTTATTCGTTTTAAAAAATATGTGCGATGAAAAAATGGTGAGGTGCGTTGATTCAAGTATAGCATAAGCGGAATAATCAATGATTAATGTGATAGTAGCATGAGAGAAAGCAGCCATTTAAATCAACAGAGGCTGACTCTTATAGAAACAGCCTCATTAAATACAAGGTGCCGAGTCACAGAATCGAACTGTGGACACCGCGATTTTCAGTCGCGTGCTCTACCAACTGAGCTAACTCGGCTTATACGCTTCCCT
>Ga0209121_10005815_pt1 | contig 11042 bp, 14 predicted proteins | sample Cruoilmetagenom3_FD_187292 | JGI IMG/M metagenome (GOLD analysis project Ga0209121, IMG submission 187292) | Oil polluted marine microbial communities from Coal Oil Point, Santa Barbara, California, USA - Sample 3 (SPAdes) (version 2) | ecosystem: Environmental > Aquatic > Marine > Oil seeps ...
CTTCAGGGCAAAGTCTACCACCTCTGTCTGTCCTTTTACAACACGGACAGGTTTTTCTGTCCATCTGTAACCTTCTGCTGATACATGGAATCTATAGACACCAGGACTTACTATAATCTTATAAAGACCGGACAGGGGGTCAGAAGTAATACTTTTAAGGTCACTACCGGGAAAGGATATGGTTGTTCCAAGTGGTTCGCCTGTCTCTTCATCCGTTACCTTCCCTGCAATGGTTGCTTTTGGTGGTGGGGCAGGTTTTGCAAAAATGGCAGAACTTGAGGTAATACCAAAGAAAGCACGCCACTTTGACCTCTGGGTAGCATAGGTTTGGTCTAAACCGTCATAATCAGGAACGAAATCCATATCCGTTACTGTTGCAAAATCAGCACCTATATCAATGGTAACACCAACAGGTGTAACAAATCTTATACCGGGTGTAATCCACATCGTATCTATTGCACTTTCATAGTGTTTCCCTTTGGATTCAAAAAGAAACTTAACATAGGGACCTGTTAGTATCTCAAAGCCAACACCCCAGAGTAGAGCTTTTTCTGGCTCCGGTAGGTTAAAGGAATTTTTGATATATGCAGGGATATTATCTTCATCCTTAAAATTGGCTGGACCTTCATAACCAACATTTAGATGAATACTCATCACATTAAAATCAAACGTGGTAAGAAAAAAACCACCAAAGTTTGGCTCTCTAGGCACAGTTCCTATAAATCCCATTTCCACCATCTCAGAATCACTGCTCTCTATTGGTTGCCATGGTATATTGACATAACCTGTGGCTCCTAAAGTTAAACCAACCTGGTTTAAGGTATCCCTGAATACAGGAAGTCCGAGTTTGATAATAGGCCTTAATCCCCTGAAAGCAAATTCGTATACATCCTCTGCACCGGAGCGGAAGTAGTATCTACTTGTTATTTTGGCATTCAGTGCAAGTTCGAAAAAGTTAATGGGCGCATATCCGAGAAAGGTATTGATGTTTACATAATGTCTTGCATCACTCGTATCAGGTATATCTGCATAGGCATAATCTCCATGAAGACCAAATGTAAGATAACCCATCTCTGTTGCTCTTGCCGCATATGTCCTGTAAATACCCTCAGTGCCGTAAAATGTAGGATGTGCGGAGAGTGTTAATGAAACGAGCAAGAAGAAAATTATACAAAAGGCCATTATAGTATGTTTATTAAACATCTGTTCCTCCTTTTTTTATTGGTTTTACAGAGAGTTATTTCCTTTTTCTTTTTTTATTAATTTATATGTTTTTTCTATGGATTTATCTTTTATAGAAAAAGGTTTTATGAATTTCTTATAATCTGGATTTTCAATCCCTATGGTGTAAATGCCTGGAGTAAGGTTTTCAAAAACACATTCTCCAGTTTTGCAATCTAAAATTTCTTCCACCTCCTTTCCTTTTATTTCAATTGTTGCAGGAATTGGTGTTTCATTCTCACTATCCATCACTGTAATATGCAATTCGACTACCGGTTTTCTTCTGGTATCGAAAAGGTAATTAATCCCTCCGGTAATTCTGTAGTCAAAATCCCTTTCAGGGTAGTCATTCAGTTGAAATTCTATTCCTGGTTTCAAAGCGAAATTACCGATGGTGAAACAGAGACCAGAACAAAAGCGGGTGTTTTCTAAAGAAGAATTACAGAAATCTGTATAGAATTCGATAAAGGGTTGAATGTGCTCGATATCAAGTGTAAGGAGTGAACTATACTGGAGGAAATTCTCACTGTTTCTTCTACCTATATTCATAGAATTGCCAAAAACAAAAGGGGGGAGATTCTTTCGCTTAAAAGGTGTAATTTCAAAATCGATGTTTCCCATAAAATAGGTTTTTTCCTCAACAAAGGTAATAATAGGAGAAATACTTGATTTAATTATACTAAGTGAGAGGAAAGGGATTTTCACTTTAGCCAAAAAGGAATTTTGATGCTCCCTCTCCATAGAAAAATAGTTTATTCCTGTTATCAATGTTAAGTAGGAAAAGGGAGTATAACCTAAACAGAGATTTGTTTCATTATGTGTTACATTTTCTTCTCCAAACTTCCCCTGTTTGGTTCCGTATGATTCATCCAATATTAACCTTACCTGACCTGTCCTATCAAATGATGGAGTAGTAGTATAAAAACCACATTTTCCATCGAGAAAGGTAGGAAACGAAAAATTAAATGGGACGGTAAGAAATAAAAGTATATAACAGAACATTTTTATATTTTTTATCAATTATTTATTATCACATATATTATTATAAAACATAGTTATTTAACATACCATTTTTATTTATACTTGTCAACAAACTTTTACAGAAAATTTGTGCCAAATCCTTGACAACCCTCTTTTATTTTGCTATAATATTTTTATGGATAGGATGATTATTATATTACAAATTATTATGGGTTATGTAATCGGGTCTATTCCCTTTGCTATCGTCATCTCAAGAATGAAGGGAGTGGATATAAGAAGATTAGGGTCAAAAAATCCCGGTGCGGCAAATGTTCTTAGAGAAGTGGGAAAACCTTATGGTATCTTAGTTTGGATTCTTGATACTGCAAAAGGAGCATTTGCAATGCTGATTGCCCATAAGGTTTTTCATTTGCATCTATTCTTCGTTGCACTGGTTGGTATTGCTGCTGTTGCAGGACACTGCTGGTCCATCTTTTTGAAATTTAAGGGTGGAAAGGGTGTCTCAACGAGCGGTGGGGTTTTTCTCTATCTTCTCCCCTGGGCTTTTCCCATTGTAATTATCGCATATTTCCTTGTGCAGAGAAACCCCAGGTCTATAGCCGTTGTTGCATCTACATTTGTGATTTCTCTTGCATTCATATTTTTAATATATCACAGTGAATGGAAATGGTTGGCTGTCGCAATGATTATTTTCCTTATAGTAGGTGCTATAGCAAATATTTCTGCTATTAAAGAGATGAGAGAGGAGAGATGAGTGATGAGCGTATCGGAGTGTCGGTGTAACGGGGTATCGGGGAAACAAACGCTGCGCTGTGAATAAAACGCACTTCGTGCTGTAAACTAACGCCTCCATCTACGTCAAGACTTCGATGGACAGGTTCGGCTGTAAATGGAGAAGAAAGATAACAGAAGGTAGAAGAGAGATGAGAGAAGAGAAAGGAGAAGATAATGAAAATCTGGGCAAGAAAGACATTTAGGATTGGTGTCGGCGTACTTTTTCCAATAATATACTATTTTTCTTCTACTCGGTTACTCCCTCTCTGTTTCCTGTTATATTTTTCTGGAATAGTAACTGTTCTTGAGGTTTTAAGAAGGGTTGCTCCAGGCTCATACGGTGTTATGGTCAAATACTCGAAGGGGATTCTTAAAGAAAAGCCAGGCATTCTACTCGGAACAACAAATTTTCTTATAGCTAACATTTTTTGTATCATATTCTTTCCAAAAAGTATAGCAATAGTTTCCCTTGTTTTTTTAACCTTCGGAGATGCAATGTCAACTATAATAGGGAAGAGGTTTGGGAAGATAAGGTTCTTCAATAACAGGTCAATCATCGGAAGTCTTTCTTTTTTTCTTACCTGTGTTATTCTGGGATTTATAATGATGTTCCTTCCAAGAATTGAAATCGGTTTCCTTACTATGCTTATTGGTAGTTTAATCGCAACGTTTATAGAACTTTTACCGATACCACTCGATGATAATCTCACTATTGCGCCTGTTACCTGTATTGTATTGGAAATCCTCTCGAGGGTATTATGATACACAGTTGTGAAAGGAAATGATAGATTTTCCAGAGGTTTTGATTCATAAAATTATTTCTTACATACTTCTCATAAAAGTAAAAAGGGATGTAACGGTGAAGATTGGTGCTCTCGGTATTCAGACATTCCCAAAAGGATACTATGTCTATATCGGTTCTGGAAAGAAAAATCTTATGGAAAGAATTAAAAGACACCTCGGGATGAAGAAAAAGAATTTCTGGCATATAGATTATTTGCTTACAAAAAAAGATGTTAGTATCCTCGATACATATATCAGCGAGAAGTCGGAAAAAGAAATCGTTAATCTTCTTGAGGACCTGGATAATGTAGAACCTTCCATTATTGGTTTTGGTTCGAGTGATTCGAAACATAGAACACACCTTTTTCGTTTCTTTAACAGAGATTATATATTAAATATAATTAAAGGTATGGAAAGTTGATAATCAAAAAGTTTTTTCTTGCTTTCTTGTTTTTTGCTTTTTCCACTGAACTGCAAGGTTATTCTATTGATAAAACTGAGGAAACACCCGAATTTGTAAAGGGGCTTTATATAAATGCATATCGGGCTGGTGATAAAAAATATATGGAAAATCTTCTAAATGATTTTGGTAGTCTTATAAATACTCTTGTAATAGATATAAAGGATTCTCACGGAACCCTTACATATAAGTCAAAACTTAAGATTGCCAGAACGGTAGGTTCTCAGGGGACCCTTATCAGTAATATAGATAAATATATAAATGACCTAAAAAACAGAGGATATTATATCATAGGTAGGATAGTAGTTTTCAGGGACCCTCTCTTTGCACGATATAAAAACAATAAGTTTGGTATAAAGATTAAAGGAACAAAAGGATTATGGAAGGATGAAAATGGTTTTGTCTGGGTTGACCCCTTTTCAGAAGAAGTATGGAAATATAATATTTCAATCGCAGAAGAAGCTGCACAAAGAGGTTTTGATGAGATTCAATTTGATTATGTAAGATTCCCTTCTTACGATGGTACCAAAATCCCTTATTTTCCATTCCAAAAGAAAAGGAATAAAGAGGAAGCAATCATTTCTTTTCTTATCAAAGCAAGAAAGAAACTCCAGAGACAAGGTATAAAGGTATCCGTAGTTCTTTTTGGGTATACTGCATGGCAAAACCATCTTCCAAGGGAAGGGCAACTCTTCGTTGAAATGGGGAAGAAAGTAGATGCTGTCTATCCTATACTATATCCTTCACATTTTGCTGATAATTTTCTTGCCGAAAAACAGAAGCAGAAGAGAACATATAACATCATTTTTAAGAGTATCAAACGTGGAAACGCTCTTTTGCAACACTCTGGGAGTAAACTCATTGCATATATTCAGGGTTTTGATTGGAAAAGGTCAAAACTTGGAAAGGATTATATTGGTATTCAGATGCAAGCCTGCGAAGATGCGAATTCAAAAGGGTGGATTGTATGGAACGCAAAAGGAGAATATAAAGAGACATACAATTCTCTTCTCAATTATAGTATCAGACTGGTTAAACCAAGTAGTAAAATAGTTACTGAAAAAAATTTAATTTCAAGGACAAAAAATGAAAACAAATTTGAAGAATCTGACACTCGAGGAATTGAAGCAATTCTGCATTGGTAAGGGAATAAAACCTTATCGCGGGCAGCAGATATTCCACTGGGTCTGGCAGAAGAATAAAACCAGTTTTAGCAAGATAACAACCATTTCAAAAAAGATGGGGGAAAAACTGGAAGAAGAGTGTGAAATTTTAAATATTCAAATACTCAAAGTATTAACCTCAAAGGATAAAACCAAAAAGTTTCTTTTCGGTCTCCCAGATGGTAAAACAATTGAGAGTGTTTATATACCAACAAAAAAGCGAAAGACCGTCTGCATCTCAACACAGGTAGGTTGTCCTCTCAAATGTAAGTTCTGTGCGACTGGAGTCGGAGGATTTATCCGGAATCTTTCTCCCTGGGAGATTGCTGACCAGGTGAGACGTGTAGAAACCATAGTGGGGAAGAGGCTAACAAATGTTGTCCTTATGGGAATGGGTGAACCCTTACTCAATTATAAAAATGTATTAAAGGCAGTTGAAATTCTTAATTGTGATATGGGTATGAATATTGGTGCACGAAAAATTACACTTTCAACAGCTGGTATAGTACCCGGTATTCGAAAACTTGCAAAGAATCCTTTCCAGATGAAACTTGCTGTATCATTGAATGCTGCAACCGATACGAAAAGGGCTCAACTGATGCCAATAAATAGGAAATATAATCTGAGGCGGTTGTTTGATGCATTGGACTATTATTATGAGATGAAAAACAAAAGGATAACATTCGAATATATTCTTATAAAGGATACTAATGATTCCATAAAGGATGCAAAAAACCTTGCAGATTTAACAAGAAGGATTCCCTGCAAGATTAACATTATTCCATTTAACCCAATAAAGAATAGTAGTTTCAAAAGACCAGTTCCAAAAACAATAAAGAGATTTATCAATTTTCTTTATCCTATTGCACAGGCAGTTACACTGAGAGAGAGTAGGGGAACTGATATTGATGGAGCCTGCGGCCAACTCCAGTCAAGAATTGGAAAAATGAAAAGGGAAAGGAAATAAATTATGAGCAAAAAGACACATCTGGTTGCATACTGCGGTTTATACTGTGGGGATTGTCCGAGCTACAAAGGAAAGATTGCAGACCTATCGAGAGACCTTAGGAAGGAACTAAGAGCTGCAAAATTCGGTAAAATTGCAGAAGTCCTGGGTAATGATGTTTCTTTCCTGAGTGAATTTAGAAATTATGACACCTGTTACAAGGTACTCGGATTGATGGTGAAGATGAGATGTAAAAAGACGTGTAGAGGAGGTGGAGGACCACCATTCTGCAAGGTAAGAAAATGCTGCGAGAAAAAAGGAATAGAAGGATGCTGGGAGTGCGATGAGTTCGAGACCTGCAGAAAATTGGATTTTCTGAAAGCTGTCCACCATGATTCGCATATAAAAAATCTAAGGAACATCAGGAAAAAAGGAATAAAGGAGTTTATCAGTGGCAAAAGATATTGGTAGTTTTTAATGAAAGGATAAGGATAAATGAAAAGATTATCTATTTTTGTTTTGGTTGCACTGTTCGCGGTTACACAGTTGTTTGCCTCATCAAAAACCACACGAATGGGAGCACAAATAGGGGTTGGAACTGTGGGGGCTGCTGTGGGTTTTATGATGGGAACTGCCAATGCCTGTTGTCTGGGTTGTGTTTCATCACTTGGTAATCCCCGCTTGAATGACTTTAAGTTTATTTCAGGGACAATGACAACGGGTGGGCTTTTTGGAACGGTAATCGGAGGAAGCGCAGGAGTTTATCTAATGGGTAATTTGATGTTGGATGATGATATGGAATTGGAGAATCCGTGGGGAACTTTTGCCGGAACTATGGCAGGTGGCTTTGCATCCTGTGCTGCCGGATACATTCTTGATTTTACAATGCACAAAGTCAGGGGAGAAAAGTCCGTAAGACCCGGGAGTTACTATCTTGTGGGGTTAATACTATCACCAATTGTCGAGACCTTTGTTTATCACCAGTTTGCGAATGAGACCCAAGAAAATCCACCTGTGTTCTTTCAAATTGCAGTAAGTTTTTGAATGTGATTGCTAAGTGCGTGAGAGAATTAAAAAACTTTGGATTCCGTTGTAATCCCTATATATATCTGAGTTAGAATTTATCCTTGAATTTTAGGCAATTTTGTGTTAATATATATATACTGATGGAACACAAGAATGAATAAAATAATATTGGGAGGAGAAAAATGAGGAAACATATCTTTATTTTGATTTTCGTTATTTTTCTATTTTTGGGTTGTGCAAAGGATGGACTGGAACATCCTTCTCCACAACCTGGGAATTTTATACTGTTGGTTGATAACGACACATGGTTATATTGTGATATATATGTGGAAGGACAATATGTCGGCACTGTCGATGCATATAAAAGAGCAACTATGGGCAGTTTCGAGCAGAGCGAAAGCACATATGTTAAGGCAATGTTCGGAGACAGCATCATGGATTCCATAATTGTAAATACGATGGACATAGACACATTCGGGTTTAACCTTTTATCACCAACATTCCAACTCACCGTCACTAATCAGCAAATTTCATACGGCAACTATAAGTGGTACATAGATTACGACATTCTTGTGAATGGAGATTCCATTGGCAAATGGAACGATTCCCTTGGTGAGTTCAAGCAAAGTGAGAATACAGGGTTGTGGGCAAAGATAGAACGTTTCCCAGATGTTCAGACAGTCGTGGATACAAGAGGTTACAGTAATTATACCTGGAATATACAGGTTCCAATGTTTACGCTTTATATCGATTGCGATTTTGCAAGTGCGGGCAGTCTTTTAGTTGACAACAAATGGAATATCGGCGATTTCCAATCGTTTAAGACAACCTGTATGGGTGAATTACCACAATCCGACAGTACACATCTCGTTGCATATCCATTTGATTCACTATTTTCATCTATGGAACTTATTGTTAATACAGATGGAATGGTATCCTATACGTGGAACCTGGTGCAGTAAATAAAAACAAAGAGATGCTGAAATGATCCTGAAATTAATTCAGGATGATATTATTCAGCATGACAATCCACGATGTCATTCTGAACTTGTTTCAGAATCTAAAACCGAGATGCTGAAATGATCCTGTAATTAATTCAGGATGATATTATTCAGCATGACAAAAAATTCTTGAGAAAGGCGCGAGATGGAAAAACAAAAATTGACCGTTTGCTTTGCCGATTTGACCAATTTCAGATTGCTTGTTGAAACTGTTGGTATTGAGAAAACATACGAATACTTACAGGGTGTATTTAAGATTGCCGGCGACAAAATCATCCAATATGGTGGAACAATACGAAAGTACATAGGAGATACAATTCTTTTTACATTTAATGAACCAGTTAATGCCGTTAATGCTGCAAACGAAATCGCTGGCTACATTAAGGAAGTTGGAGAAATAACCCTACGTTTCAACATAGGAATTGCAACTGGAGAGGTTATGTTAGTGAAACTTGGGCATCCTTCATTTCTTGTCGATGACATTCTTGGAAAGACTGTTAATCAAGCAGCAATGCTTGTTAAAAAGGCACGGGAGAATGAATTAGGTGTTGCCTATTGTAAAGAAACCGAAAAACTATTAGGGCAATAGGGGAGAGGAAAAGACACATGAAACCTAAAAGAATCATAACGCTAATCTTAGGGATATTGCTTGTATTCCCAGATGGTAACGGAGGCGAAATTTTAGTTTATAAGTTTTATAGAGACTTAGGACAAAAGCCAGGGAAGGCGAGAGTAGATTCTTTTGGCAATGTCCATTATACAAATCCCAAAGCGAGAGGATATGTAGCAACGAGAACTTTTTATGTTGATAAAGATGGTTATATCTACGCTTTGAAATGGCAGGGTTTATAAAATGAAACTAAGCAAAAGAGAACTATTCAAATATAAGAAAAGGAAATTTATGAAGTATCTGAATTCCCGAAGTTACATAGAGGGCTACTCACTTTTGCAAATTGTGAATCACAAACAAAAACAATTAAGAAACATTTTATTTGATACTTTAGCAAAAAAATGGATTGCAGAAAGACCGTATTTAAGCGCACAAAAAAAGAAAGGACTCCTTTTATGAAAAATAAAAATATCCCCGCTCTTGTAGCAATTGTTCCAAGGAAAAAGGATTGGAAGATTTTAGAAGAAAAACACTGGTACAGAATTCCCGTCAAAAGTGCTCCTGAGATTGCTAATAAAATAAGGTATTTAGCCTTTTACCAACCCAGTATATTTGGAGAAGAAAAATATGCTGTAAATTATTATACAAAGGTTAAAAAGATAGAAACGGTAAAACGGATAGATTTACTTCCCGATGAGCCGAAACATATTCGTGCAAATGCAGATTATTACAAATTTACCATTGGAAACTTAAAGAAACTTCTACATTTCATACCGAGTAAGAAATGGAGAAGGATTGTTTTTATACCGACTACACTGAATAGATTGATAAATGCAGAGGAGATCAATGACCTTTATCATACAAGTCCCATTGAGGAGAAGATGTATAAGATGATGAAAAGGGAACAAATTCCTGCTGAAAGGCAATTATTTGTGCGGGAGGAGAGAAAAAGATACTGCCTCGATTTTGGTATTTTTTGTAAAGAAGGAAAGATTAATGTGGAATGTGACGGAGATACATATCATACATCTAAGGAAGCAATTAAGAAGGATAGACGGAGAAATAATACATTAACAAGTAGTGGATGGACTGTATTACGATATTCAGGTGCTGAAATCAATAGGGATACAAAGACTTGTGTTAAAGAGGTAAAGAAGAATATAAAAATGCTTGGAGGACTTGATAAAAAATAGAAATAAAACAGAGATTTTACCCAGCTATTCCGTCTAAAGAAAGGAGGTGAATTGCTATGCCAACAATCACTATAGATGGACCGCCCATTCCTGAAATTGAAAGAAAAAGGGAATTTGTAAAGAGGATTACCAATGTGGCAATGGATATTTACAAGATTGAGCATATAACTGTTCTTATAAAGGAAAACAAACCTGAGAATGTGGGGGTAAATGGACAACTGATAGTTGACCTGCACAAAAAGTAAAATGTTTTCTTATTTGTTTTAGTTTACATAATGTATCTTATCAGACATTGAATGAAATCTAATTGTCTATTTTGTTTCTTTCCCTTCTACATAAAACTTAACAAATTTGCAAGCAGAAGCACCAATTCTCAAAAATGCACTACTAACCACATAATTACTTCAACAGGATTATCTTCTTTGTGTTTGCAAATCCATTTGTTATTAACTGATAGAAGTATTGACCACTTGGAACCTTATTTCCGTTTTCATCTTTACCATCCCAGATAACTTTATATCTGCCGGGAGATTTTCTATTATCAACAAGCGTCCTGACAACTTCACCCAGTGTATTATATATTTTCAGCTGCACCTGTGATGTATTTGAAATAGTATATTCAATTGTTGTTTTACGGATGGATGGGTTAGGTATATTCTGTGATAGTAAATTGATTATTGGAGCCGTTGCTTTGGCTTCTTCGAGACCCACATAACTTGTGTAAATTAAATCAAAATCATCAAACCATATCGATGCAGTATCTCCACTTGCAAATAAACCAATATGCCCCTGAGATAATGCATCACTAACACCTGTTATGTCACCCGTCCACTTTGGAGTTCCATCCCACCAAACTGACACAGTAAGGGTAGGTGCACTTCCAG
>Ga0209121_10005816_pt1 | contig 11041 bp, 14 predicted proteins | sample Cruoilmetagenom3_FD_187292 | JGI IMG/M metagenome (GOLD analysis project Ga0209121, IMG submission 187292) | Oil polluted marine microbial communities from Coal Oil Point, Santa Barbara, California, USA - Sample 3 (SPAdes) (version 2) | ecosystem: Environmental > Aquatic > Marine > Oil seeps ...
GGACCAAGATGCTGTCTTCCGCCGCCTCTGCCCATGCCGCCTCCTCTTCCTGAACCTATCTGCATCATTTCTTCAGCTCCTCGAGTCTTTTCTTGATCTGTTCCAGTTGCTGCTCAAGCATCGCTGCATGAGACTCAAGCATTGCGAGTTCCTGCTCTTCGGTCCATGCTGGCGGTGTGTATGCAGGTGGTGCATAACCTGGCATCGGTGCAGGTACCGGTGGCACAGGTGGCATATCCGGCATAGCCCACCACCGTCTTGGCAGCCACGGGAACCTTCTGCATCTGCCCCAATAATAGGGGTCATCGATCTCTCCGTACCATCCATTCATTTTTATCACCTCTTCAGTTCATTGATTCTTTTCTTGATCTGCTCTAACTGCTGCTCAAGCATCGCTGCCTGAGACTCTAAGATCGAGATCTCCTGCTGCGCGGGCATGGCTGGCATGCCTGCCGGCACAGGATACGCAGGTGGAACAGGCACGCCTGCTGGCATTGGGTAAGCTGATGGCCATGTTCCGGTCATCAAATACTGAGCTCCCGGTGGAATCCCTCCCCAGCCTGGAGAATAGCCAAACCGCATCCAGCCTGGCACGCCTGTTGCATAATACAGGTATCGGTGTCTTGCTTGCATTTCTACCACCTGTAATAACCCGTATATCCACCTCTTGGGAACCATGGATATGCCCATGGATACATTATTCCCGCAGGTATCGATCCCGTCGGAAGCAATGGATACTGTCTGCAGAATCCAGAGCCTCTTCTTCCAAAACCTCTTCCTCTTGGCATTGTTACCGCCTCCTTTTGTTCTGTTTATTCATGCCGCGACCGCCTCCGCCACGTCCACCACCGCTACCACTGCCACGACCGCCTCCGCGCCCCATACCACTGCCCCGACGGGAGCCGGTAGAGGTGCTGCTACTTGCGTATCGCTTGACCGCGTTTCCGACCGCCCCGATGGTAGTTGCAACTCCGGACGCTATTGCGGCAGGCACAGACGTAGTCTCCTGCACCGGTTTATCCGCAACCTCAATGATCGCCCCTATCTTGCAGACGTTGGCACAGGCTCCACAGCCAGTGCAGCGGTCGATGTCGATCTTTGCCTTATCTGACAATGTTATCGCCCGCACCGGACATACATTGACGCACAACCCGCACCCTACGCAGAGCGATTCGTCGATCTGGTACTTCATTTCTTCAGCTCTTCGATCCTCTTCTTGATCTGTTCCAGTTGCTGCTCAAGCATCGCTGCATGAGATTCCATGATCGGGAGCTCCCGCTCCGCAGGGATGACTGGCATGCCCGTCGGAATTCCCTGCCCTTGAGCCTGCGGCTGTGGCGTTTGCCACGTCCCGGTCATCAGGTACTGTGCAGTTGGTGGCAGTCCGCTGGACGTGCGTCCTACCCAGCCCGGGGAATATCCAAGCCGCATCCATCCGGGCATGCCTGTCGCATAGTACATATTCCTGTGTCCGCCTCTCATTTTTATCACCTCTTCAATTCTTCAAGTCTTTTCTTGATATCTTCCATCTGACCTTCTAAAGTTTTTATATTGCTTTCTAAGGTCTGAATCTCCTGTTCTTTGGTTTGCGGGGGCATGGTTGGCGCTGCAGGAGCGGGCGTTACCGGAACTCCCATGCCCATACCACGTCCCATACCTCCACCCATGCCGCGACCGCCGCCGCGACCGCCACCCATACCTCTGCCACCGCCCATTCCGGCACCTGCGCCAGCACCAACGCCAGCGCCGCCGAGTCCGGAATACTCGGGAACAGTTGGACTCGTGGTCTGCGAAAGCCCTCCGCTCTTGTACTGCTCGACTGCATCGCGGACAGTGCCGCTTGCGCCCGTCACCATCTCGATTCCGGCAGCAGTGAGTGTCTGGACCGCATTCGGTCCCAGGTTTCCTGTGACGACGACGCCGACGCCCTTACCTGCAACGGTCTGCGCCGCCTGTATTCCTGCACCGCCTGAAGCACCTATGCTCGGGTTCGGCATCGCCTCATACTCCATCGTCTCTGAGTCCACGATCACGAAGTACTGGCATCGGCCGAATCTCGGGTCTACGGGCGCATCCAGGGATGGTCCCGTTGATGTTACGCATATCTTCATTTTTATCACTCTCCTTTTACAATGTGTTCTATACTGTCAACGATCGTCTCGAAGGCACTGGCAGCTTCTGACTCGTGTGCAAGCACGAACGGAATGCCGCTGTCGCCAGACTCAACGATATTAACCTCGATTGGAATCCTGCCAAGGAACGGTACACCCATGTCAGCGGCAGCGCGTTCGCCACCGCCGATCTTGAATAGATCGATCACTTCACCGCATTTCGGGCATTTGAACCCGCTCATGTTCTCTATGATCCCGATTACAGGCATGCTAAGCTCCTTTGCGAAGGTCACCGACTTTCTCGAATCCAGCAGGGCGACGTCCTGAGGAGTGGTTACAACGATCGCGCCGTCGATCTCCGGGATCAACTGGGCAACACTCAATGGTTCATCGCCGGTTCCGGGCGGGAGGTCGATTATCAGGCAGTCCAGATCGCCCCAGAAGACATCGGATAGGAACTGCTTGATCGCACCCATCTTGAGCGGTCCCCGCCATACGACCGGCGTGTCCTTGCTTGCGAGCAGAAATGCAAGGGACATGACTTTCACCCGAGGAGGTACGAAGACCGGGGATATACCCTCCTCTGACATCTCGGGACGTTCGTCCTCGATCCCGAGCATCTTCGGGATATTCGGACCATGAATATCGGCATCCATGATCCCGACCTCATATCCTTTTGCCGCAAGTGTGAGTGCAAGGTTGACCGTTACGGTGGTCTTTCCAACGCCGCCCTTTCCACTCATAACCATTATTTTGTGCTTTACTCTTCCCATACGCTCTTTTAAGCGTTTTTCTTGAGCCATACTCTCTTCGTCTTTATTCATGATTTCACCATCTTACTGTTACTGCATATCATGCCTGCCACCTCCATTTCTGGCATAGCCGCGATCGTCCTCTGCCCTGTGTATGTTCATGCTTCCACAGTTCGGGCAGTTCTCTGGTCTTCCGGTGCCGTATGAAACCTCCCATACATGCTGGCATTCATAGCACTGGAACTTCCTCGCTTGCGTCATTCCCATCTCGTACGTCCCTCCATGGATTCGTATCGCTTTGCCACAAACGAGAGCGTATCCGATCTTTCTTCTTGCCTCGGAGAGGATCCTGTGGAATGTTGGCTGCGAGACCTTCATAAGGTCTGCCGCCTTACGCTGGTCCATCCCGAGATGATCCTTCAGCCGGATGCTTTCCATCTCTTCCATCTTCAGGACCACTTCGCCGCGGTCCTCCAGACAGGTTGCACACGGTCTCCAGTAGTCGTAATCGAATGATGACCGTATATGCCGGTGGCGTCTCGGTCTTGGCATTAATGAATAAATATTCACAATAAACTTAAACCTTTCGGTGACGCCGATATCTCAGCATCCCACACACCATTTCCCGAAAGATTCTTTGCTACGACAAATGATCACAACTCTGCATCATCCCACGTAAGCGCGCTTGCAAGCATGATCGCGTCCGAAAACTTAACCTTCGCCCGTGACGTGTCCACAAAGACCAGATCCGCAAGCACAGGTGCGCCAAATCCGCCACCGCCGCCAAGGAATGTCAGCGTGCGAAAGATCAGGTTTCCTGTGATCCCATCGGGCGCAACAATGACGTTTGCATTCCTGATCGCATCCTCAATGAGGATTCCGTAGTGTTTCGCATCGATCCCGAGTTCACAGAGTCGCTCTGCGACAACTTCGCCATCAGCAAGACTCCGGTCCACGATCTCGCTCCTGCCAGCGTCCTCGAATCTGCCGCCTGAAAGAACAGCCACCTTTTCCCTTATCCCAAATCTTCTGATGGTATTTACGCTTTTAGAGACCAGATCGACCCTGTCTGCCACCGAATTTCCTTCATCGATCCCGACCGGCACAAGGAAGAACAAAACGCCGTCAGCGGTTGTGAGGAGCGCAAGTCTCTCCAGTCTCGAAACTCCAAGCACGCTCTTTAAGTACCCGAGGGTCTTTGTGGCGCCAAGCGTGCCGCGGACAGCGGCATCGATCCGCCTGCTAACGAGTCGGTCCACCAGTTCAACTTCTGGTTTATCCGAATAGATGATCTCAAGATCGGTGCCGGTTGCAGACAGCTCCTTCTCGTCCCCGATCAGCACAACATCTGCGAACCGGCGTGCGCTCTTGATATCTGAGATCAAGGACTCGCTTGCCGTGCCACCTGCGATGCCGATTCCGACACGCGCTCTGCACGCCTTCGCCCTGTTCCGGATCGTCTCTATCATGTCAGTCATGTCAATCATGTCGATCGGGTCTATCTTGTGTATCGGGTCTTTGGTATCTCGCGTTGCGGTGACCAAAAACCCGGAGACTTTTTGATATTTTCGAAATAAAGTTTCGGAAAACCACAGAGGACACAGAGTGACACAGAGGGGGCGAAAGATAAAAAATAACAACTCTCTGTGATCCTCTGTGCTCTCTGTGGTTTAATCTTCCTTAACGCCGAAGGCGTCGATGCTCGATCTTGAGAATGTCGACACTGCATTACCATAACCGGATCCTCCGGAAGAGTGAAAAGTGAATGCAACGCGGATTACCAGAGAGCCTGTTTATCATGCCTATCAGGTCATAATCTGATCCAGCCAATCTCGACATAGCCGACCCCTCCGGTTTCATTTCCTGCCGCATCATCGGGATAGCCAAAGACCATCCGCTTGTGGACGGTGTTTGCGATGCGCACAGCGCGCGAGAGTTCGGGCAGGGCGAAGACGTAATCGGACGCGATGGTGTGCACAAGGTATTCTGAGTGCGCATCGGTTTTAAATTTCTTATAGACCCGAAAGTGAGTCCCGAACTTAAATCCGGTCTTGACAACGAATCCGCGGTCCCGAAGGTTCGAATAAACCAGGTATTTCAGCATATATCCGGGTTCGACCCTTTCCGCGTATTCATTGAACTCGGCTGCGTTCTTATGCTCGATCCTGATCCACTGCCTGACAAGGAGGTATCCTGACTCGACGAGCGATAATTGGAGGCGCAGTTCATCTAGTTTCTTTCCGAAAAGGTAATTCTGGTGGAGAAAATCGGCAATCTCCGGCTCCCAGACAATCGTGCGGTCGTTGATCAGACTTGCAGCCGCAGGCGTTCCTGCGCCACCGAGATCCGGTTCGGCTTGCCCGCCTGACATAATTATTTTCTTTAGTTCATAAAATGTTATATCGCTCTCTTCATCGACTATCGCGAGTATCAACCGTTTTCTTGCATTCTTTGCCCTGTTAAGTTCCGAGATTATATGTTGCAGCGGCAGATGCGCCCGCTCCGAGATCACATAGACGAAGATATGAGCCGACGTCTTTCCGGGATGCCCGCCCCTTGGATAGAGCCGGAATCCGATCGGGCTCATCTTCGTGTAGTACCCGCGTTCGCGCAGGTCCTTAAAGACGATGTACCCGAGTTCAAAGTCCCTGACGCGCTCTGATGCGATCTCGAAGAACGCTTTGAAGTCAAGAGCCTTTCTGTCTGAAAATATCTCTATCTTTCCGCGGGAAAGCAGATATGCTCCCTCGATCAAGGACAGTTCGAGTTTTCCGTCCTTTACGCGCCCGTAGAATCCACGATCGTACAGTTCTTCGACCGCTTCACTTCCTGCTGTCAGCACATCATCACGTAGTTCGCATTCCATCGTCTGGTTTTGTTCGCGTAATGTTTATATTGCTATCCATCCACTTATGATTCACTACGGCTCATGGGCTCGTGGTCTAGTCGGTTATGACGTCGCCTTGACATGGCGGAGGTCCTGAGTTCGAATCTCAGCGGGCCCATTTAAGTTGTATATGTCACTCTGGTGGTGCGGGGCTTATCAAACGGCATTGAAAGCCAGCCGCATGTATTCCACCGCCTGTATCCGGTGTACCTGCATGTCTCACAAAAAATTTGCCACCCTTGCCGTTGCCGCGCTCCTCATCGTTGTGGTAGCGTGGTTCGGGCACGTCACCAACCAGGAGGTGGAGGAGATTGTGCAGCAGCAGTTCACTGAACAGCAATTGCTGCTCACACGGCAGGCAGCTGTCGGAATCGAGAGTTTTCTTGAGGAGAAGACTGTTTTAATCGAGGTGCTGGCAGCGGGTGCATCAGATACGTCACCAGAAGGTATGGCATGGAGTTTTATACCAATTTATTACAGATCCAGAAGTTTTTTTGCAATTCAATTTATAAATAGTACCGGGGTGGTGGTATCAGGCTATCCGGCAGAGGATACGCCAGTCGGATTCGATCTGTATGCGGCGAACAAAAATCAGGCATTCGATTGTGCAAAGGATCGCAGAGAGACATATATCACAGACCCGACACCGCTCTTCGAAGGCGGGCTTGGTTCATACGTATGGGTGCCGGTGTATGATGATAACGAATTCAAAGGCGCGATACTTGCGATTATCAGAGTGTCCTCGCTATCTGAGCGATTTCTTACCGATGTCATGCCTGAAGGGTATGGATATATGTACATGATCGATTACTCCGGACGTTCGCTGTACGATGGTGCGCACAAGGAGATGATCGGCAAAAAGTATATCGGGAGTTTCTGCACCAATAATTCGCCCTACACAGAAATCTTATCGGAGCAGATGCAGGAAAAGGAGGGTACTGGCCATTATTTCGACGAATCTTCCGGAGAGTGGCGGATCGTAGTACACACACCGGTCGTCTGGCGTGACCAGGTCTGGTCGGTTGCCACAAGCGTTCCTGCAAGCGATGTGGATGCGCTGGTGCATTCGGTCTACAGAAAGCAGATCCTGTTCATCGCAATCGTCATCGCAATCATCCTTGCCGGGAGCGGAAGCATCGTTCATATCTTTTCGAGATGGAACAGGGAGCTGGAGAATGGAGTCGAAAGGATGACAGAGGACTTGAAAAAGTCAAATACGGAACTTGAGTCCGCAAACATCAGATTAAAAGAACTTGACCGTCTAAAATCCGAGTTCGTCTCGATGGTCTCGCACGAACTGAAGACGCCGCTCACATCGGTAAAACTTTCAATGGACATCATGAGATCACTTTCCGGCTCAGAAAAAGACATCCGCACGAAAGACGAGTTATTCGGGATCATTGACCGTAATATTGAGAGACAGAGCAGGCTCGTAAACGATCTCCTCGATATATCACGAATCGAGACCGGGACTCTGAAACTCAATCTTGGACCGGTAGATCTGTACGACATCATCAGGGAATCGGTCAGAAGCATGAGAGATATCGCAGAGGAGAAAGGTACTTCCGTTCACATCGATCCGGAAGGCGAAACACTTGCGATCACTGGAGATCGTGATCGGTTGGTGCAGGTTTTTGTAAATCTCATCGGAAATGCGCTTAAATTTACTGAGAAAGGCGAGATTCGTATCCAGGTACGGATGGTGGCAGGGCATCCCGAGATCAGGGTCAGTGATACCGGAACCGGAATCCGGCCAGACGAACTGGACCGGATCTTTGACAAATTCCACCAGGTGGATTCCGGATTGACGCGCGAGGCTGGCGGCACGGGCCTCGGGCTTGCGATCTGCAAAGGAATCATCGAGGGGCATGGCGGCAGCATCAGGGCTGAGAGCGAGGTTGGACGCGGGAGCACGCTTGTGATCGTTCTGTAATAGATCCAAAGAGTGGTGGGATTTGCAATAGATGTTGTGATGAGGAGAATCTCACCGCCCATCCCACACCACATCCCACTTAATTTTACCCCGCAGTTGCGGCATTCCGATGTTTCACATTTCATCATTAAGTCTTTCGATTAATCGAAATGTTTAAGTACTGTTAGTTACATACATATCATCCGATGAGTCTATTAATCGACCAGTCAGGACAGGAGCAGCAACTACTGGATGGGTGAAGAGACGTGATCGCCGGAATTGCAGCTGGAGTTGGCGGTGGCGTGGTGGCAGGGATAGGGAGTTTGATGGTGTCCCCCCAGTCCATACGGCACTGATTGCGGCAACTGTTGCTCTTGTTTTTTATGGATTGATGAACTACATCTGGCTTTCTACCCCGGATAAACCCACGTGACCACCAAACGCCCGGGCAACCGGACGGATCGCGCAAACTTGCGGAAATCTTTTGAATCGTGCACCCCTCTGGTAAACCATGACCATTGAGATAACCCTGATCGGGACCGGAGTTGCCATGCCCCAGCCGCACCGGGTGCAGTCAGGCATTCTTGTAAATCTCGATTCGCCGGTATTGTTCGACTGCGGAAGCGGGGTTCTTCCACGCCTTCTGAACTGTGCATCGATCGGGCATGTGTTCCTCACACATCTGCATCTTGATCATGTTGCAGATGTTATGAGTCTTATAAAGGCGAAATGGCTATGCGGAAGCCACGATCTTCGGATATACGGGCCATCTGGAACCAGAGAGTGGCTTTCACGGGTTTTCGATGCGTATCCGTACATGTTGGGCAGGATGGATATCGAGGTCTCTGAGATGGCTGATCAGGATCGTGTCTCGATCGGAAGATATGAGATCATCTGCGCGAAGACCGCACACGGGATGCCTTCGCTTGGCTACGGCATCGCTGACGAGGCGGGACGTGTGCGGGTCGTGTACTCTGGCGACACCGAACCAGTAAAGAGCATTGCTGCGCTCGGAAGCGGCGCAGACCTCCTGATCCATGAGTGCTCGTTTCCTGACTCGGTGCCTGATGTCACCAATCACACGACGCCGCGGATGCTTGGGGCGATGATGGTCGGGATAGCGGTTGGGCGGATCATCCTGACGCACCTGTATCCGCACACGATCGGATTTGAGGATGAGATGGTGGCGACGGTGCATGAGTACTGCGGCTGCGATGTCACGATCGGGGAGGATATGGAGACTGTTGTGCTCGATTCCGCCTGATCCTGGTGACTCACATTACCAGGGCATCATCCGGTAATGTCCAGCCAAGCCCGTGGGCCGTGGCATCGATGAATCATGACGATTCATTACCGTTCTCTGGCACATAGATCACCTTTCCGTCGGCAAGCTTGTATGCCGTCCCGAGCACCTCGCCCTGCCCGCCAGCGATCCTATCGGTCATGTTCATCACCTCGATCGTCTTCCCTTCCTTTACGATGATCTGCATATCCTGCTGTCCCGGGTTTGTGACCACGGTGAGGTCGGCGTCAGGATCGAGCAGTTGTGGCAGATGGTACGACACCACAAGCATCACGATCAGCGCGACCGAGAAGACCATCGCAACATCGAAGATGTTTGCCACGCCGGAGAGCGGACTCTGATCGGAATCCCCATCCAGCAATCCTTTCCGCCGTGTGCGCTTACTTCTTGGCATATTTCTCCTCAAAAGCATCAAGAATGCATTCGATGTCGTTTATGTCCTGCTGGTACCATCTTCTGCGGATCATCGTGAGACTAAATCCGATGGCTCCCGAAAAAAGTCCGAGCACAGTGGTTGCGAATGCGATCACCAGATTGCTTGCGAGTTGCTCCACATTTCCCTCGGCAAGCCCCATCAGCGCAGGACCCAGGGGTATCAGTGTACCCATGAGACCTAACATCGGGCCGACTGTGGCTAAGATCCTCGTCGTTTCGAGTTTCTTTGCCATCGCAATCTCGCAATCGCCGAACAGCCTGTCGAAATTGGAGTAGCCTCTCCCGACCTGGTCTGCAAGATCGCGCATGAATGCAGATACAAAGAATGGCAGTTTGCCGTTTCTGAGGGTGGAAGCGTCCGTTTTCCTGCACAACTCTTCCAACTCCGGGACGTCCCGGTATCTCCTTGTGTATTCGGAGATGAACTCGCCAGCAAGCGCAAGTGACCAGACCACAAACGCCATGAGCAGGAGGATTACCGGATACAGGAGCGCGTACGAGATCCAGTACAGCGTCTCAAATATTACTGTCGATGGGTCCATGTCAGTGCCTCACTGCTCCTCTGCTCTGCCGATGGCAAATCCGATCGCTATGATAAACAACAGTGCGATGAGCGGTACCACGGTTCCCGCGAGATCAAAGTTCCCGGGAGCTATATCTAATTGTTTTGTCTTCATGTATGCTGGCATTAGAAGCGCTCCAAGAATATAGAAGAGTCCGATAAAGATCATCGCATCGCCGAGTGCGGCAGGGGTCTTGCCAAGTCGCCTGAAGAAGAGAGAGGATACGATTACGAATACAGAGAATGTCGTCCCGACGATGATGCCGATTGCGATGCCGCCCATGCCGATGTGTGAAGCAAGGATGCTACATGCGATGAATATGGCGGCAAGACAGACCGGACACGGCAGCGACAGGATTGCAAAGGTGCGCTTCGTGACATCAGAGCCGGAGTTCCACTTCCTTGTTGTGTACACGCCCGCGGCGATCAGGGCGAGCGCGAGCATCGTGTGGAATGCAAGACCAAGATTAAGCAGTCCCTGCATAAGATCGATCGAGAATAGCGTTATCAGGTAGCCGATGAAGATTGAGATCACGAGGTAACCTGCTGCAACATACAGGGCGTCTCTCTTCCGGATGCTTGAGAGTCCGCATCCGGCTCCGGTCTTGATCCCGAATACTGCGATACTTGTCAGAACTCCTATTACTGCAACGTTTGTCAGACTCATTGTTTATCCTCTATTTAGTTGAGTTTAGAACAAGTCTGGTTTATAAGGATTGTGGTTGGGGCATTCGAAAGAATGGATAAGAAACGAAAGTTGGGAACGAGGGACTCTCCATTCATTTTAGTCTCTGCACCGCATTACCAGATATGTAGCCGCAAGCAGTCCAGCATCATATCTTCCTCAATCATTTTCAGTGAACAGGTTACTTTTCTACGAGCTTTTGCAGGATCCGCTCCAGACGGAGGTTGTGCGTATCCATAAGTTTGTTATGTTCTCTCATTTCCTGATTGAAAGTTCTTTGTTCATCCGTGAAAGCATCGAATTTCATGTTCATCGCATCAATACCTGTCTTGATATCCGGGAGAATACTAACGCTCTCTTTGATATCCGGGAGAATACTAACGCTCTCTTTGAT
>Ga0209121_10005817_pt1 | contig 11040 bp, 7 predicted proteins | sample Cruoilmetagenom3_FD_187292 | JGI IMG/M metagenome (GOLD analysis project Ga0209121, IMG submission 187292) | Oil polluted marine microbial communities from Coal Oil Point, Santa Barbara, California, USA - Sample 3 (SPAdes) (version 2) | ecosystem: Environmental > Aquatic > Marine > Oil seeps ...
CCCGTGCCCAGGTCGAGCACCTCGGCACTGGGTTTGACCAGTGCTTCTGTCGCCAGCACGCACAGCTGGGTGGTAGGGTGAAGCCCGGTGCCGAAGGCGATGCCGGGGTCCATCTCCAGAATGAGTTCATCCTGCGCCGGTGTGTACGAGCGCCAGGAAGGCTTGATGACCATGCGCCGCCCAAGATGGAGGACGGGAATTTGTTCCTTCCACAGGGCGGTCCAATCCTGATCCTGCACCGGCTTGAAGACCGGTTCGGGGATCACGGGCCAGATGTGGCGCAGATGCCCCAGGCCTGCTTCGACCTTGCGCCGGCGCTCGTTGATGTCCTCATCCACGGTCAGGTAAGCCTTGACCGTGACCGGGCTCGAACCGGTGCCATCGGGCACGCTATCATCAACGCTGAGGTCAAAGGCAACCCCTTGGGGGGCGTACCGGCTCAGGACTTCGGCGACGGCTTCCGCTGCCTCTCCGTTGACCTGGATGCTGACCTCTAACCATTCCACAGGTCTAGAGTCCCAAGGCTTCCTTGACACGGTCGACGAAGCCCTGCTTATCGTCAATCACAATTTCGGTGCCCAGCGTGTCGCCCAGCCGCTGGAAGAGCTCCTCTTGTTCCTCGGAGAGCCGTTTGGGAATCGCGACCTGGGTCACGATGAGTTCATCTCCGCGCCCAACCCCGCGCAGCTTCGGGATCCCCAGTCCGCGCAGCCGGAAGATCGCACCGGACTGTGTGCCGTCAGGCACGGTAATCTGGCGATCACCGTCCAGTGTCGGCACGGTGATGGTATCGCCGAGGGCAGCTTGCGCCACATTGATCTTCAGTTCCAGGATCACATCTGTGTCGCGGCGTTTGAAGTATTGGTGCGGCTTGACGTCGAGGGTGATATACAGGTTTCCGTTGGGCCCGTTGAGCTCACCGGGTTCTCCCTGACCGGATACGCGGATCGTCATTTTGTCATCGACGCCGGCGGGAATCGAGACTTGGATCCCCCGGTTAGTATAGATCCTGCCGCTCCCGTGACATTCGTGGCACGGCGTTCGGACTACGGTTCCCTTGCCATTGCAGCGTCGGCACGTCGTGATGTTCACAAATGATCCTAGCAGCGTGTGCTGGACCTGGCGGGTCTGGCCGGAGCCGCCGCATTCGGTGCATGTCTCCGGTGACGTCCCGGGTTCGGCGCCGGACCCACTGCACACCGGGCATACTTCTTGCCGCCGGATTTCGACCTCCTTCTCAACACCGAAGGCCGCTTCCTCAAAGGAGATATTGAGGTTGGTACGGATGTCGTTGCCGCGACGTGGACCGGGGCGGCCCGATCGGCCGAAGCCTCCGAACCCACCGAGGTTACCAAAGACCTCGGTAAATATATCGAAGGGGTCCCGCATGCCGCCGTAGTCAAAGCCACCGAAACCTGGCGGACCCTCGCTTCCATAGCGATCGTACATCGAGCGCTTGTCACTGTCCGAGAGAACTTCGTAGGCCGCGTTGACCTCCTTGAATTTCTCCTCGGCGTCGGGTTCTGAGCTGACATCCGGATGGTACTTGCGCGCTAACTGCCGGTAGGCTCTCTTGATCTCCTCCGGGCCGGCATTGCGGTCCACCCCAAGAGTCGCGTAATAATCGTCATTCATGTGAACTCCACTTGGCCCTTAAGGAGGGTCTGCGGGGGCTGCGCCATCAGGGCTGCCGGGGTAGGGATCGTGTTTGATCCGCATGTAGTCCTAAAGGTCATGCGTCCCCCTGAACTGTTGATTCCTCGGACTCCGGCTCCAGGGCTTCTTCCCCGGCCTGAGGCTGGGCTTCTCTTGTACCCTTAGCGATGACAACCATCGAGGGCCGCAGCACGCGGTCCGCCAGCATATGACCTGTTTCCACAACGGCGACGATCTCGCCGTCGTTGAAGCCGTCTACCTCCTGGTAGAGCACGGCTTCGTGGACATTCGGATCAAAGATGTCGCCGGGCTCTGCTTCTATCTGCTGTACATTTTCGGTCTCGAGGATCGCCTCGACCTTGCGTTCCACGAGCTGGACACCGCTCAGCCACGGATCTTCCTTGATTGTGTCCGGGACAGCATCAAAGGCCCGCTTGAAGTCATCAACGACCGGGAGCAATCGCGCCAACAAGGCAGCATTGGCCATACTCCGCCACTGAGCCTGCTCTGCGGTGGTGCGCTTGCGGAAATTGGCAAATGATGCCTGGGCTCGCTGCCAGCCATCCAGATATTCAGCTGTCTTTCTCTCTGCTTCGGCCAGGGCTGCTTCGGTTCCGGCGAGTTTCTCCTCGAGGGTCTTCACCTGTGTCTCAAGGTCGACCGCTGAACCTTCATCCTCAGCTGCCGTGGGTTCCTCAGCTATGGATTCTTCAGCGCCAGTGTCTTCGTCCGTAACATCGACGGGGGGCTGTTTGTCCAAATCCTTTTCTGTCATTGTCTATTCATCTCCACTTGTGTGTTTTGTTCGGCTGCGCCGTCAGCTGTCGCTGAGCTCGCGGTGCGCGCTGTTAGGTTGGTAGCCGGAGTTAGAGTCGGGCTGGTAGATGTCATAGACCAGCTCCCCCAGAGCGCTTGCCACAAACCTTACGGCCGATACCGCGCGGCCGTAATGCATACGTATGGGGCCTACGATCCCCAACGTGCCGGTGGCGTAGTTGGCGATGCCATAGCGAGCCAATACCATACTACAGGTGCGAAGTTCCTCCCAGCGTCCTTCACCGCCAATCAGGACACGTATGCTGCCGATACCTACTGAGGGTGTGAGTGTCTCAGCAAGGACGGCCTGAAGCAGGCTCCGTTCTTCCATCACGCGGACGAGTGCGGAGGATGCGTCTTCTGCAACGGCGAACTCCGGCATTTGGAGTAGTTCTGCCAGACCATGATAATATATCTCGTCGGAGAGCGACTCTTTCACATCTTCCAAGATTGATAGTACGATGTGCGCCACATCGGTCTCAAGGGGCGCAAACTCGCGCATATGGCTTCTGATCTGTTGGGCGTCCAGCCCCGCGCAGACCTGGTTTAGCCGATCGGCAGCCTCACGCAATGATTCTTGCGTCAAGGGTTCTGACAGGACGAGTATCTGCTGCTCGACGGTGCCCCCTTCCAGAACCAAGATCAACAATACGGCACGCCCGTGTGTTGCGATCAATTCCACATGCTTGAAGAGCGAGCTCGTTGTGCGCGGCGCTGTCAAGATCGCCGCAGCTTGTGCCGCTTTGGCCAGGACTGACGAGGCTAAAGGTAGCCACGCCCCAATATGCTCCCGCGCCTGGTGGAATTGGTGTGCGATCATACGCTGTTCGGTGCGAGGTAGCGCACGCTCTGTCATTAACCGCTCGACGAAGTAGCGGAATCCTGCCTCCGTGGGGATACGTCCGGCCGATGTGTGCGGTTGCAGCAGGTAGCCCATATCCTCCAGTCTGGCCATATCGTTGCGGACTGTGGCCGGGCTAACACCGAGGTCATAGTGATCCACCAACGTGTGAGAGGCCACGGTTCCCGCGGTCTCCACGTGCTCTCTTACGATCAGCCTGAGCAGCAGTTCTTGTCGTGGCGACAAGCTCTGTGCTTCTACCATATTCTCACCGCCCAGCCTACTCTAGCACGACACCGAAAACGATATCGCTTGATCCTGTGTCACCCACGACAATGTCCCCCTGCGCGCAGAGCTCGGTTTCTGGCGCCGCGACGCAGAGGGATCAGCCTTGCTCTGAGTACAGGCGTGCACACCGCCTTGCCTGCTCAGATTGGTCTTCTTCACGGTCCACGCCGTGGGAATCCATCTGAAACTTAGCACTCCTTTATCGCGAGTGCTAAAGATCACCATGGAAATGATACCATGAAGGAAGGCGCTGTCAACACCAAGAGGTATGGCGAGGGGTGTTGCTGACTAATCCGGCTGGGGCACGCTGGCCCAGGCTCGACACCGGTGCAGACTGGCCGATAGGGCCTGGCGGATATGCTCGTCATCATCACCGGCATCCAAGGCATCGGGTGAGAGCTCCAGTGTAACGCTGCCGGAGTAGCCGTCCGTGGCCAACGCGCTGATGAACCGCGCGAGGTCCAGGTGGCCGACTTCCGGACGCCGGTGTTCGCGTCCGTCGAAGTTGCTCAGATGCACGTGGGCGACGCGCCGGCGCCACTGAGTGTAGATGGCGGCTGGCTCCAGTCCCCACGTCCCCAGATGCGTGGTGTCCAGCGTCAGCGTCGGGAATCGCGTCAAGCGGTCCGGTGAATTCCAATGGAAGCCGTTCCAGCGGCGTCCGAAAGCGTGCCACGCCGGCATGTTCTCGATGCACAACTTGACGCCGCTCTCCTCCTGCAATTTCCGGTAACCTTCCCCAGCCATCCAATCGCGGTAGGTTCGGTCTGGATGCCAGCCTGGAATGGGCAAGATCCGCCGGTGCCCCTGGATGAGCAAGATGATGAGGCCCACGCGCATCGGGAGGTGGTGCACGACAATCGAGGTGTCCAGGGCCTGTGCCATGCGAACAGTGTGCTCCAGCGTCTCGACTTTGCCGGAGGGCCATCCCGGCACGGGCCGGAAGGGGCAGTGCACGGCGTGGATTTGGAGTCCATATCGGTCCGTGAGGGCCTGAAGGTAGCGCGGTTGGCGGGTGTCCCACCGATCGTCCACCATAAGCTCTATGCCGTCGAAGCCGACATCAGCAGCTAGTGCGAAGCATCTGGCAAGACCATATGTGTAGAGAGAGCCGGTCGAGAAAAGGAAGCGCATCGCAAACCCCGTGCCTGGATTTCTAGAACAAATGTGCGCGCTCTGTGGTAAGGACTATGCTATAATACTGGGTTGCAGTCTGACGTAAAGGGCGACGAGGGAGGCCGTATGGCGAGCGATGAGCTCATCATCCGTGGTGCTCGACAGCACAATCTGAAAAACATAAACATCAGTATTCCCAAGAACAAGCTGGTGGTCATTACCGGACTTTCCGGCTCTGGGAAGTCTTCATTGGCCTTTGACACGATCTTCGCGGAGGGGCAGCGGCGGTATATTGAGTCCCTGAGCGCGTACGCACGCCAGTTTCTGGGTCGGTTGAGCAAGCCTGATGTCGAATCAATAGAGGGTCTGAGCCCGGCGATTGCGATTGATCAGAAGGGCGTCTCCAACAACCCACGTTCTACTGTAGGAACCGTCACCGAGATCTATGACTATCTGCGCCTGATCTATGCCCGCATCGGCACCCCCCATTGTCCACAATGCGGGCGGCCTGTGACGCAGCAGAGTGCCCAGGAAATCGTGGATATGCTTCTGGATATGGTGCCCGGCACACGTCTACAGGTGTTGGCGCCACTAGTGCGCGCGCGCAAAGGTCATCATCGCCCCATCTTCGAGGAAGCGCGTAAGCTGGGATTCGTCCGCGTGAGAGTGGATGGTGCGGTATACGACCTCGAAGAGGTCCCGGAGCTGGATCGCTACAAGCTCCACGACATCGAAGCGGTTGTCGATCGACTGGTCATAATGGAGCGTGAGGAGAGCCATGCCGGTCTCTACGCGGACTTTGTCAGTCGCGTGACCGACTCTGTAGAGACCTCATTGCGTCTGGGCGAAGGGGTTATGATTGCCGCGGTCGTGGGATCACCTGATGGGACCGCTCCGCTTGAGGAAGACGTGCTCTTTTCCGAGAAACTGTCGTGTCCGGTCTGTGGGATCAGCATACCCGAGATTGAGCCCCGCTCGTTTTCTTTCAACACGCCGCACGGTGCTTGCCCGGTTTGTGAGGGCCTGGGGTACAAGCTTGAGCTCGATCCGGATCTGATTGTGCCGAACAAAGCTAATTCTCTGAAAGAGGGAGCTGTGGCCTACGGGCTGACGGGTGATCGCGATAGCACATCCTGGAAAATCTTTGAAAGCATCGCCGAGCATTACGGCATCGCGATGGACGAGCCATGGAATAGAATGAGTGAGTCTCAGCAACGGATTGTGCTCTACGGCTCAGGACGTGAGCAGGTGCCTGTCTCCTACGAGACACCGCGCGGTTTCTGGTCGGGGCTGCGGCGCTATGAAGGTGTGATCCCTAACCTGCAGCGGCGTTATGATGAGACGGGATCTGATTATGTTCGGCACAAGATCGAAGAAGCTATGAGCCGTACACCCTGTAAGGCTTGCGAAGGCACCCGGCTCAACGACGTTGCCCGTGCCGTAACCGTGGCCGAGAAGTCTATTGATGAGCTATCTCGTTGGCCGGTCAAGCGGCTCCAGGCCTGGATCGATCTCCTGATTGAATCTCACGCGCCAGCAGATCCGGAAACGCCGCCGCTGCTCAGCGAGAAAGACTACACGATTGCAGAGAGAGCGCTGAAAGAGACTCGGGACCGGCTGACTTTCCTGACGAACGTCGGGCTGGATTACTTGAGTATGGCGCGCACGGCGCGGACGTTGTCCGGAGGAGAGGCACAGCGCATCCGGTTGGCCACGCAGGTAGGATCGCGTCTGACGGGGGTGCTCTACGTTCTGGACGAGCCGAGCGTGGGGCTGCATCAACGGGATACAGCTCGCCTGATCCATACGCTGAAGGAGATGCGCGATCTGGGTAACACGGTGCTCGTAGTTGAGCACGATGAGCAAACCGTCCGTGCCGCGGACTGGATTGTGGATCTTGGGCCGGGTGCCGGCGAGCACGGTGGCGAGGTCGTCGTCGCCGGCACCCTTGAGACGGTTCTGGCGCATCCTACGTCCGTTACCGGGGCCTATCTCTCGGGGCGTAGATCGATAGCTGTGCCGGCAGAGCGCCGCCACGGCAACGGCAAAGCTCTGATCATCCGTGGCGCCCGGGTGCACAACCTGAAGAACATCACCGTCCGGTTGCCCCTGGGCCTCTTCGTCTGTGTGACCGGCGTGTCTGGTTCCGGCAAGAGCTCGCTGATGGTGGAGACGCTTCACCGAAATCTGGCACAGTTGATCAACGGCTCGCGCGAGTCTGCCGGTGTGTGTGATGGGATTGAGGGCTATGAGTTCATCGACAAGGTCATCAACATCGACCAGTCGCCGATTGGGCGCACGCCGCGCTCCAACCCTGCGACCTATACGGGGATCTTCGGTCCGATCCGAGAGCTGTTTGCCAAGCTCCCGGATTCCAGGATCCGCGGCTACAACCCCGGACGTTTCTCTTTCAACGTGAAGGGCGGGCGCTGTGAGGCTTGTGGTGGTCAAGGCGAGCTGCGAATCGAGATGCAGTTCCTGCCCGAGGTCTACGTGCCTTGTGACGTCTGTCACGGGGCTCGGTACAACCGGGAGACGCTTCAAGTTCGCTACAAAGGGCTCAATATCGCCGAGGTGTTGGACCTAACTGTGACCGAGGCCCTGGAGTTCTTTGGACCGGTCCCCAAGATCACACGGCGCATGCAGACGTTGTGCGACGTGGGGTTGGGGTACATTCGGTTGGGGCAATCAGCGACGACATTGTCTGGTGGCGAGGCCCAGCGCGTGAAGCTGTCCCGCGAGCTTTCAAAGCGTGCGACCGGTCGCACGCTCTACCTGCTCGACGAACCAACGGTGGGCTTGCACGCTGCTGATGTCGAGAAGCTGATCGAGGTACTGCAGCGGTTGGCCGATACCGGCAATACGGTGGTGGTGATCGAGCATAATCCAGACGTCATCAAGGTGTCGGATTGGATCATCGACCTGGGACCTGACGGTGGCGATGCCGGGGGTGAGTTGGTGGCCGAGGGACCGCCCGACGTCGTGGCTGAAAACGAGCGGTCGTACACTGGGCACTATCTCAAGCAGTGGCTTTCCGGCGTACGTATCACGACCCCGCTGTAGGGGTTCTCCCCGCACCATATATATCTACGACGAGGCGTGTTCGTCAGATAGCACCTCGTCGTACTTCGCCGGTCAGCTTGGGGGATCAGCATCACTCCTTCGCTTTGGCGAGATCCTCAGCGAGTCCAACCAGGGGTGTCTCTCCATCCCGCGATGTGAAATCGACGGCCTCCATAAACGCGCGTTCGGCGTCGACGTTACGGTCTTGTTGAAGATAGACACGGCCCAAAGTCTGCAGTGCAACTGCGCGTTCCACATCGTTGGTGGCCCAGTTGTACGCATAAGAAGCGAGCAGTTCAGCCTCAGCCAAACGTTCCGGCCGGTAGCCGACATAGAACTCAGCCAGGGCGTTGAGTGTCATGAAGTCATTGCTTTCAAGGTTCTGCGCATACAGCAGATCAGCCTGGGTGCCGTCGATGTCCGGCGGCGACTCGGTACGGCGTGCCCACGATTGTGCGATGTAGACGATGGGCAAGGTGTCTGTCTGGCTGATCGCGCGACCGACTGCGCCATAGGCCTCCTCCTTGTCCTGCAACTTGGCGGCCGAGATTCCCAGCCATGCCTCTGCCTCGGCATTCTGTGGGTTGATTTCGGCGGCCCAGTCAAACTCGCTCGCGGCTTCTTCGTAGCGTCCCTGATAGAAGAGCATCTGACCAAGCCCGAAATGCGCTTCAAGCAGTTCCTGATTCAAAGAGACGGCGGTACTGAAGGCTTCCTCGGCACGCTGCCAACGTCCCGTGTAGAAGTAGGTCCATCCTTCGCTCACGTAGATTTCGGCGCGCGTCTCATCCAGCCCCTTGGCAATCTTGAGATCCGCTAACGCGGCCTGGTAGGCGCCTAACGTGATGTAGGCCTCGGCACGCTGCAGATAGAGCGCGATGTCGTCGGGGTTGTCCTGGATCTGGCGGTCGAGGGCGGTGAAGACGGGCGGTGTTGCCGTGGGAGGCGGCGGCTCAGGGGTCGCTGTGCCCTCGGGATCCGGCTCACCCTTGGCCTTATCTTCAGTGCTGGCGTCGGAGTCGCCTTGATTCGGCTTGGGCGAGACCGGCGTCAACTCTGCATCGGAGACCCTAGAGATCTCGGTGCCATCCAGAGAAAGTGCGGCATCTGTTTCGCGGGTAGCAAGTGACCGTGAGAGCAGTACGATGTTGATGGCCCAGAGCCCCACGACCACAAGCCCTAGGATCCCCAGTACGATCTTCTGGGATGCTGACCATCCCAACCCTCGGACGCGGTGTCCCCAAGCATTGTCGGGCTTGGAGGGCTCCGCAGCCTCGCCCAGATCGTCGAGGCTCACGCCCTGAAGCAGATCTGCCCATGCTTCGTCGTCTTGCACGGGTGTGGGTTGGCTTGGTTGGTCAGGCTGTGTAACTGCACCGCCCGCCCGATCAGAGGTCGTGCGCGTCGGTTGCGTAGCTGACTCTTCTTCTGACTCCGGCGGATTGAGTAAATCGTCAAGGAACTCCATCACAGCCTCCCGGCTCATCCAGTGTGGAGCACGATAGACGCGTCCGAGCCTCGCTTCGCCAGCATCTACCAGGTCTTCCGAGCAATGAGCTTGAAAAACACTTAAGTTGATCCCAAGTTCGCCCTGTACAAGTCTAAAATCAGTATAAGGCCAGTTACGGGAAAGGCAACTCGCATTTGGCAATCAGGTGCTTTGTGGCACAATTACAAGTCATATGGAAACACCGACAGAGAGTGGGGCGTTTCACGACGGGAGCCCGACGATTGAGGTCGAACAAGCTTTCTGGCAGCAGGGCTTCACCAGAGTTGCGGGGCTTGATGAGGTGGGCCGAGGTCCCTGGGCCGGGCCGGTCTATGCAGCAGCTGTTGTTCTTCCCAACTGTCCCGATGCCCTCAAGATACTCAGCGATGTTCGTGATTCGAAGAGAGTGAGCGCCAGACGCCGCGAGCGGCTTTCGGAAGAGATTGTGGATGTCGCGCTGACAGTGGGCATTGGTGCAGCCGACGTCGATGAGGTGGATGCGTTGGGGATTGTGCCGGCGACCCGGTTGGCGATGCGGCGAGCGTTGGCTCGATTGGATGTGTTGCCTCAAGCGCTAGTCTTGGATGCACTGCGTCTGCCGCAGATCCCACTGCCGCAACGGGCGTTTCCCCGCGCCGATGCTCTGTGTCTGTCCGTGGCGGCGGCCAGTATCGTTGCCAAGGTGGCGCGCGATCACTGGATGATCGAGACGGCCGAGGTTGAGTATCCCGGGTACGGTTTTGCACAGCACAAAGGCTACGGCACCCGGCAGCACCAGGCAGCGCTCGATCGCCTCGGTGTCTGCCCTTTGCACCGGCGCAGTTTCCGTCCGATCGCGATGCGGCTTGCCGGGGACGGAGGTCCTGATTCCCGGCCTCGCCGTGTCAATCTGGGAGCGTGACTATGGTTCTCCCTTCTACCGCGGCGCCCAAGCGTATTGTGATGATCGGTCCTTTTGGACTGCAGCCGCGCATGACGATGCGCGTGCGCGCCCTGCCTTTGGCAAAGGCGTTGGTGCGCCAGGGGAATACAGTCACGGTGCTGCTCCCGCCCTGGCAGAATCCGCAGGATGCTGGACGTGTCTGGACGGAGGATGGTGTCCGCATTGAGAACGTAGACCTACCGCTCGGCATACCAGGATGGTTTCACGGCCAGCTCACGCGCCGCCTTATCAGACGAACTGTCGCCCTTGATCCTGACATTGTCCACACGTTCAAGCCCAAGGCCTATGCCGGGTTGGCGCATCTGGCGTTGGCACGGCGTTACCCGGTGGTGGTCGACACAGACGACTGGGAGGGGGCTGGCGGCTGGAATGCTATGGGCGACTACTCACCGTTGCTGCAGCGGCTTTTTGCCTGGCAGGAGCGTTGGGGATTGGGCTCTGCCTCCGCTGTGACGGTGGCAAGCCGTGCGTTGCAGACGTTGACCTGGTCCATAGGGGGCGCCCCGGAGCGCGTCTTCTATCTTCCAAATGGTGCCAGTGCCCCGGAGTTTGAGGTTGTCCCACCCATGCCGGGGCGCCCGACGGTGCTGCTCTACACCCGTTTCTTTGAGTTTGATCTTGATCGGCTGTGGCGCGTGATGCGCGTGGTGCGCGATAGCCGACACGATGTGCGGTTCTTGGTCGTTGGCAAGGGCTTCGCGGATGAGGAAGACCGATTGCTTGCGCTGGCCGCCGGCGCTGGATGGCGTGTTGTCCGGTCGGAGACCCCTGTGATTGCGTCAGCAGCCGACGTGCCCGATGGGGATCTTGTCTATGTTGGGTGGGGCA
>Ga0209121_10005818_pt1 | contig 11038 bp, 11 predicted proteins | sample Cruoilmetagenom3_FD_187292 | JGI IMG/M metagenome (GOLD analysis project Ga0209121, IMG submission 187292) | Oil polluted marine microbial communities from Coal Oil Point, Santa Barbara, California, USA - Sample 3 (SPAdes) (version 2) | ecosystem: Environmental > Aquatic > Marine > Oil seeps ...
GTAGTGGCGGGCAAAGAGCCAGTTAAAAAGCGCTGTCCGCGCCGAGCCGATGTGGAAATAGCCAGTGGGGCTGGGCGCGATGCGAACACGAACGGGGTTGTCGGTCACCAAGCTCCTCCAATTCAGGCCTAGTATACCACAATTCCGCAGGATCGCAATCTCATAGCTCCTGAAGCTGGTTCAGTCGTGCCTCCACCGCCGCTCTCTCGGCTCCGGCGGTGATAATGCGCGGCGCAAAGCCAAGGGCCGTCCAGAAACTGGCTGCCTCCTCGTTGCCCACCACATAGCGGAGCGAGAGGTCGCCCACACCCTTGGCGGCGAAGAAACGGCACAGTTCCACCATGAGCTGGGAGGCAACCCTTGCCCGCCGGTGGTCGGCCCGCACAAAGGCCTGGTCTACGAGGCCAACTCGGGTCGGAATGTAGCGGTTGTTGGTCGTGACCCGGCCAAAGACCACGCCGATGATACCATCCTCTTCATGTTCGGCCACCAGGGCACAACTGTTAGGTGCCGTAAGTCGAGCAGCAAGTTGGCCCTTGAGCTGGCGCCTGGCCTCGGTCTTTATCTGCCACAGGTCGGGGTTGGATGCCTCCAGGTGGTCTTGCAGCGCCAGTAGCAACTCCACCAGGCGATCCAAATCGGCTGCCCTGGCTGGACGGATGGTGTATGGTGCTTTCATCGTACCTTTGCTGGCCTGCGCAACAGGTATTCTTCAGCCTGGGGGAACTCCCAGCGGCGCTGGCGCTGATAGGTGTCGTGGGGGCGGAACTGCCGGGCGCAATCGGCCAGCGTCGCGTTCCCCACGATCTCGATTTGCTCCAAATCACCGCTACCCAGGCCCAGCTTCTTGCAATAGTGGAGGTAGCCTATCTCGTCGGCGTCAAAGCCCATCAGCGCCGCGCCTACCACGTCGGCGGCCAGGGCATCGGTGGAGGCCAGGCCCAGGTGCAGCGGCACCGCGCTTCCATCGGTGGGGCCGTTGCCCTCCATCGCCTCGAAGCCATCTATCACGGCCAGGTGCGGCACCACCAGGGGCGCGATCAGGGCCAAGTTGAGGTTGATGATCGGGTAGCTCTGGTGCATCTTCATCTTGTCGCTGGGTTCCAGGGTGCTCATCGCCCGGAACTCTACCCACTCTGCGGGGGGCAATCCGCGTATCCAGTGGGGGACCAGTCTCCAGAGCACTCGGCTCACTTTCCCGATGCGCAGCCCACTGCCGTGCTGCTTGGACGGCTGGGTGTGAGTAAAACGGCTGATGAGCCCCCCCATGATCATGTTCTTGAGGCTCAGGGTGACAATGACCACATCGTGAGTCTTGGGTGGTCCGACCGATATGCGGAAATCGCTCTCCACCACGCTACGGGCCAGGTGCAAGCGCAAGGGGCGTAGTCGCCAATCGTAGACCTCCACCGCTAGCGGTTCATCGTGGTTCAGGTCCATCAGTGTCGCGCCGTACTCTTTGGCCAGCGGCTCGTAGCCATACGTCTGGAATCCATCGGCTGCCAGTTGCGTTGCCGGCCCCTCGGCGATGGTGACAGGACCGCCGTAACGCGCCCGCACGAAATCGAGCACAGCCCGTACTGCCTCGGCGTGAGTAGCGGCCAGCGGCCGGTGGGTGACGGTAAAGTTGGGCTTGATCAGCACTCGCTGCTTGTCGCTCAAGTCCACATCCGCGGCGATCCGCCCTAATGCCTGGGCGATGTTATCGTAGCGGTCGTCACCCTGAATCAGAGCGACTTGGCTTTTAGGCACCCACCCAACTCCATCCCGATGCGCAGTGTCCGATACCTACCCACTCCCCAACTCCCATCCTCAGTCAAATTCGAGCTTTCTTCGGCGCATGGCAATGCTTTCCACCAGGCCTATGCCCAGCATCAGCGTGATGAACGAACTGCCGCCGTAGCTGACAAAGGGAAGCGGAATGCCGGTTACCGGCACCAGTCCCAGGTTCATGCCAATGTTGACCACGCTCTGAAAAAGGATCACAGCCGTCACTCCAGCAACGATGAGCCGGCCAAGAGTATCCTCCGACCGATCGGCGATACGCAACATCCGCCACAGGACAAACAACAGCAAGCCCATCATCACAACAGCGCCCAAGAAACCAAGCTCCTCGGCAGTGACAGCAAAGATAAAGTCGGTGTGCCGTACCCGCAGGAAATGGAGCTGGCTCTGCGTGCCATGGGTCAGGCCCTTGCCCGTCCAGCCACCGGAACCGATACTCACCAATGCTTGGTGTACGTTGAAATAAGAGTCGGGCGCGCTGGCCGGGCTGAGAAAGAGCAAAAAGCGCTGGCGCATATAATCTTCCAGGTTCAGCCAGACCAGGGGCAACGCGGCCAGCCCACTGCCTGCCAGAACTAGTAGGTGCCGGAAGCACGTCCCCGCCATCCAGATCATCGACCCCCAGATGGCGACAAAAGTCAGCGCCGTGCCCAGGTCGGGTTGGAGGTAGATCAGCAGCATGGGCACGGCGACGACGCCCAAGGACATTACCACTGTGGCAAACTGCTCCAGGTGGTCTTTGTGATCGGCCAGAAATTTGGCCAGGGCGACGATGACCATCATCTTGGAGAGTTCCGACGGCTGCACTGCACCCGCTCCCAACCAACGCTGCGCACCGCCGGATACCTGGCCGATCACAAAAACGATGCCCAGCAGGCCGAGCATCAGCACGTAAATCGGGTTGCGCAGCGTGTCGGTGAAGCGCAAAGTGAGGCAATCCAGCAGGTAGACCACAGCCAGGCCACTGACCAACAGGAAGGAAGTGGGAACCGAAAGGCGGCTGAGGAAAAAAGCCCCAGCCGCTGTTGCACCGATCACCACGACGACGATCACGAGACGCGCCAATACCAGGTCAAGCTTGGCGATCCAGGCCCGGTCGGCAAGAAAGACGGCGGCCGCCAACGCAGCACCTGTCAACATCGCAGGCAGGTCGGGCCTGAACAGGGCAGGCGTGGGCGCACCTTCCAAGCCTTGCATCTGGCCCATCCGCCAGGTGATGAGCAACGCCACGTTGCCCAGCCCCAACACGAGCGGTGTGAGGGTGGCAAACGGGTGTTGAATCAAATCCAGCAGACGGTAATCCACCGAGGCGACGATGAGCAGGGTGACGGTACCGACGCCTATATAGATGATCTGCCGCTGGACCGCATTCTCTAACCCCGGCGTGTTGATGGTCGCGCTGTAGATCATGATCACGCCATAGGCCGACAGGATCAGCAATGCGCCCAACAAGAGATAGTCAAAATTGCGCCAAGAGTGTCTAGCCATTGCTCCCCGCTCTCGCTTTTGTCGTGGCGCGTCTGGGGGTAGGTCTATGCGCAGGTCCCACCACTGGAATGTCGGCTACCAGCCGGCTTTGTCGTTTGCTCTGGCTAAAGGTCACCTCCACGTCGTCGGCGTCAATTTCGACGTATCGGGAGATGACAGTGATTAGCTCATCCTTCATCTTGTCCAGCAAAGCCGGCGACATTCTGACTCGGTCATGGACAAGAACCAGTTGCAAACGCTCTTTGGCAATCTCACGGCTGGTCGGTTCTCGGCGTCCAAGCAAACGATCTAGAAAGCCCATTGTGCCTCCTGTTTGGGCCGATGGTCTGATAGCTGGTGGCAACCCTTCGTCATTCGCCATCAACCATCGGCCGCCGCTATGAGCCTCGGATAAGACGGGACAGGCGATCTAGCACACCTGACGAGCTTCTCAGCGGCATGAGAGGGATGTCTTGCCCCAGCAGCCGGCCGGCGATATTGCGAAAGGCCTGGCCTGCAGCGGTTCTACCGTCCAATGCCACGGGCGTGCCACGATTGGTAGAGACAATGATATGCTTGTCTTCGGGGACGATACCCAAGAGACTAAGGGCCAGGACCTCCACCACATCCTCGGTGCTGAGCATCTGCCCACGGCGTACCATGTCGGGGTTTAGACGGTTGATGATCAAAGTGGGAGATCTCTTCTCCTCGGCTTCAACCAGGCCCACGATTCGATCGGCATCGCGCACGGCCGAGACCTCAGGCGTGGTGATGATGATCACCTGGTCGGCGGGAGCTACGGCGTTGTGATAGCCCTGCTCGATACCGGCCGGCGAGTCAACAAGGATGAAATCAAAATCAGGACGTAACTGGTTGCACAGTCTGACCATCTGTCCAGGGCTGACTGCTGTCTTGTCGCGGGTCTGGGCAGCCGGAAGCAGGTAAAGCTCCACGAGGCGCTTGTCGCGGATGAGGGCCTGTCGCAGGCGGCAGTGGCCTTCTACCACATCCACCAAGTCGTAGACGATGCGATTCTCCAGACCCATCACCACGTCCAGGTTGCGTAGCCCGATGTCGGCGTCTATCGTGACCACCCTCTGGCCCAACATGGCCAGGCCCACGCCGAGGTTTGCCGTCGCCGTCGTCTTGCCCACCCCCCCCTTGCCTGACGTTATGGTGATGACTGTTGCACTCATGTCCATCTCCTATCCCGGAAAAGGTTTGAGATTCTAGGCAGAACACCGGGCCTAGCGTCAAACCCGTCAAAGGCCTCTACGGCTTCCAACCCCCAAACCCAAACTACTTGCTCTTGTTCCAGTGTTCCACCACAATGCGACCTTCCTGGACCGTGGCAACTTCGGGAATCTTGGGTGGGCGACCACGTTCAGGTGAGCGGGCAATGTGCAAGCCGATGCGGATCTGGCTGGGTGCCAGTTGCAGAGCACAAATGATTGCTTCGTCGTCTCCCATTGCGCCAGCGTGGGCCGTGCCCCGCAGCTTGCCCCAGACGACGATATTCCCGCCGGCTACTACCTCGGCACCTGGATTCACGTCACCGATCACGGTGACGTGTCCCACGTGGCGGACCGCTTGCCCCGACCGGAGCGTCCGTCGCACAACAATAGCGGTCATTTCGTCAACAGCGATCCGCTCGGACGCGTCAGGTGCAGGAGGGACAGCCGGATGCACACAGGTCTCCAGTCCAAGCTGCTCCGCTGCCGCGTGGGTTGCCGGGTGCTCTCCTTCTACGGCCCACAACGTCACGCCGTTCTCTTCCAGCGTGGCGCCGATCGCCATGAGTTGCTCGACCGACAGAGGACGATCCCCGACCCGCAGGGCCACCCGGCCGCCCAGGAAGAACGAGGCCCGAGCGCTCAACTGGGCTTCCATCTCGTCCAAGACAACCTGCAGCGGTCCTTCACCCAGGATAACGATCAGCCCATCACTGGTGCCCCTAAGCATCACCCCTTCTTCCATTATCAAGCTATCTCCTGCTATACTCCAAAACAATTGGATTCAACTTTGAACATTCAAGGCCCAGCCACCTCGATGGCCATGTTGCCGAAATAGCCCATTGCCCGCTCAAAGTCGGCAACAGGATAGAGATCCTCCTGGCCGTCCCAGGGATCGTTGGCCCACACGCCCTCGGCATTGTAGCCGGTGACGACGACCGCGTGTTGATATGCTACCAAGGTCACCGCTTTGCCGTCAATGGTCACTGTCGTGGGGGTGCTCGACAAACAATTGTAAGTTACCCAGGCAATGACCGGGTTCCCCCGAGCAATAGCCGCCTTAATCCCATCCAGTCCACCCTCCACAGGCCAAGCTCGCAATCCCCGGCTATTCAGGATGGCCGTGATCGGACCGGCATAGACGCCATAATCCTCAAAGCCTCCCGTTGGACCGTCCACGCTCCCCCGAAAGCCCAGGTAGGGATCATCGTTCAGCGGCAGCGCCGCTAACACGTCGGCTTCGCTTAGCGGCACGCCGTGGTATTGGGCCACCATCGCAGCAGCGGACGATTCACAGCTCAGGTTGTGCGTTTGCCGTTGGCGAGCAACGGCCAGCCCGACCTGGGGCAGCAGGGTCTCTCTCGCCTCGCTGCCGCTTATGGATTCAGAGGGCGCTGAACTGGCTGACAGACCATCTACAGTGGCCTGCAAAGATCTCACTCTCGCCTGGATCTCTGCCAGGGATGCCTGCAAGATAGCCATCTCCTGGGAGCAATCTACCGGTTGTTGCACTGAGCCGTTTGCCTCCTCAGTGGCAAGGCGACTCTCCATCGCGGCCGCAGTGCCCTGTAGAGCGATCAGTTGGGCTTCCATGGTCTTTCGTTCGCCCTGCAAAGCCGCTACTTCGGTCTGGAGCCTCTGAAGCTGCCGAGCCCATTGCCCCGCGATGGGGATGATGGCTATCAGGCCGACGACCACTACCAAAGCAAGGCCCAAGAATAGCCAGATGAAACCCGGAGGAGACCGGCGGCGCTTGATACTATTCCGGTTCATGGAGAACTCGCTCCCCGATCCCGGCTAAAGTAGTAGTTCAGAATGTCGTTGGCGATGGGCACGCCCGTAGCCGAGCCCTCCCCCCCTCCGAAGACAAACACGATCAGCGCGATCTCTGGGTCTTCGAAAGGGGCAAAAGCGGTAAACCAGGCATGAGTGGGCAGGTTGCCCTCGCGGTCGCAGTCGGGGATACCGTCTTCGTTGCGATCCATAAAGAACTCGGCAGAACCGGTTTTGCCCGCCACGGCAACCCCCGGCACATCAATAGCCCATGCCGTGGCCCCTGGCCCGGCCACAGCGGCGCGCATCCCCTGCCGGACAATGCTGAGGTTTTCCATCGAAACTGGCAGATGGCGAATTACGTCAGGGGCAAAAGCCCGAACGATATTGCCCTCACCGTCTATGACCTCGCGCACGATCTGAGGTCGGTACAAAGTCCCGCCGTTGGCGATGGTGGCTGCAGTGTTCAAAACTTGCAGCGGTGTGGCCAACACGAAACCTTGACCGATGGACATATTGTAGGTATCGCCCGTCACCCACGATTCGCTGTAGTTCACCCGCTTCCATTTGGCAGTGGGCACCAGGCCCGGCGCTTCTCCCGGCAAATCGATCCCCGTCGGGGCCCCCATACCAAAGAGTTCAGCATAGTAGCCCAAACGCTCCTCACCCAAGCCCTGAACACGATCAAGGTAGCCTCCGCCTACGTGATAGAAGAAGATGTCGCACGACCGACCCAGGGCGGATACCACGCTGAGCGAACCGTGACGGCCATGGGTGTTGTGATAGATCCAACAGTAGAATGGTTGCGCCAAGCTGGGATCCTCAGGGTAGAAGCGATTCGGCAGCCACAGGATGCCACCGCAGTAAAAATGGGTGTCGGGGGTGATGGCCCCCTCTTCCAGCCCTGCTGCAGCCACGACTATTTTAGACGTGGAGCCAGGCGGAAACATTCCAGAGATGGCGTGGTTCACCAGAGGACGGTCGGGATCCTCCTGCAAGACTTCAAGTGTTTCGAGCGAGATACCGCCCGTGAACTCGTTGTCGTCGTAGCTGGGCAGCGAGACCATTCCCAGGATCTCGCCTGTCTGTGGGTTCATGGCCACGGCAACGCCCTGTGTCTTGTAGCGGGCTTTCAATCCGCGTTTGAGGATGTCGTCCATGGCCTGCTGCAGATCCAGATCCAGAGTCAGACGTAGGCTATGGCCGGGGATGGCGGTCTTTGGTTCGCCGACGGTTCGCACCTCCCGCCCTGCCACGTCCACTTCGACCAGTTTTTGCCCATCACGACCACACAGGTGCTTTTCGAAAGTGTACTCGACGCTGGTCAGTCCTACCTGTTGCCGATTGGGATCGTACCCTTGCGCCTCGTAGGCCTCTGCCTGTTCCTCCGGGATGGGGCCGACGTAGCCCAAGACGTGGGCTGTGAGGGGACCATAGAGGTATTCCCGCGCCGGTTCCACTTGGACCAGCACGCCCGGCCAGTCCAGGTGCTCCTCCTCCAGGACCATCGCCACTTCGCGGGGAATCCCGGTCTTTAGCCGGGCCGGTCGGTAAGGAGCCAGTTTGGCCTCTTCCAGAATTTCTAGGATTCCCGGTTCCGGGGCAGGCTCAGGCTCCACCGCCGGTTGCACCCGGCCTCTTGGGGTACGGCTGGGTGGAAGAGCTGCCATCGGCATCTCGATGAGATCGGCGAGCTTGAACAACAGGGCCTGACGGTCCGACTTGTCTTCAGGCAGATAAGCGGGGATGATCGAGACCCCGATCTGGGGCATGTTGCGCACCAACAGATGTCCCCGGCGGTCGTAGATAACACCGCGAGGGGCTGGGTTCAGCTCCAGACGAAAGCGATTGACGTCGGCCGCTTGCTGATAGTAGTTGCCCTTCAGCATCTGCAGCCGCCACAGTTGCCCCACCAGGACCAAAAAGATAGCAGCGGTGAGGATCTGGTATACTCTGAGCCTGATCTTGGTGCCCGGTGTCCATGAACCGGTCAATTTACAACTCCATCCCTTCGCGGCCGAGCCGAGTGTACAACCAGCGCATCATTCCAAAGATTATCGGGCTCAGCACTGCGTTCAACGCTGCTGACGGCAGGATAACACGAAGCAGGCTTCCCAGCCAGGCCACCGTCTGGCCTGAGATCTGGACGATGAGCAGAAAGACCAAGTCGTAGACAATTGTCGCCAAGAACGTGGTAACGAGGAGCAAGACAACGCGCGTACCAAAGACGGTACCCTCGCCTACCCTCGATAGAAAGCCAACAGCGATCAGAGATAGGGTCGCGGCGCCAAAGGGGGCCCCCGAGAGCAAGTCCACCGCCAGTCCGGCAATAAAACCCCAGACTACACCCTCCCTTGCCCCTCGCAACAGGCTCCAACTAACCACGATCAGCAGCGGCAGATCGGCAAAGACCCCCCCGATCGTCAGGTGCGGTACGATAGTGGCCTGTAGAACGGCACCGATCACCAACAATGGCACGACCAAATAGATAGTCACAATCTACCGTGTATAATGTACAATGACCAATGTTGTTCATTGGCCATTGCCTGATGGGTCCTCCGTCGTCTCTTCGATTGGCTCGAAGCCGGTGATGACCAGCACAACTTCCAGATGATCAAAGTCCACAGTAGGCTGGACGGTAGCAACCTGGTAAAGCTCGTAATCCTTGCGCTCCACCTTGGTGATCTGTCCGATCAGGATCTGGCGTGGAAAATCTCCTCCCAGGCCTGAGGTGAACACCGTGTCACCTACGCTGGCGACGTCCTCCTGGGGAATGTCGCGCATCATCAGGGAGCCGTCTGCTTGCCCCTGGATCAGTCCGCTAGCCCGTGTGCTCTGGGTCAAGGCGTTCACCAAGCTGCTTACATCGGTGATCAGCAACACCCTGGACCAGCCATCGCCCACCTCGGAGATCCGCCCCACCAGGCCGCGGTTGGTGACCACCGGCATGTTACGGACAATGCCATCCTCTCGTCCCACGTCGAGGGTGATGTAACGTTGTAAGTTACTGGGGTCACGACCGATTACCCGGCCCACTACGTGGGCCCCCCGTATGTCGAAGGATGGGTAGACCTGGGAAAAGTCGAGAAGATCGCGCAAGAGAGTAGCCTCGGTTTCTACTTCTCTGAGACGTACATTCTCCAACAAGAGACTGGCGTTTTGAGCCTCCAATTCTCTATTGCGCTGGCGCAGGTCGCGAAGGTCGCGGGCTGTCTGGGTCAGTTCTCCGACCTGGCTGACGATCAGGTTCATTGCTTCCTGTAGGGGCGTGGTCCCCCTGGCAAGCAAGTCTCCGATCGGTTGCAAGAGGCCAGCACGGTCGAGCACAAAGCCGATCAGCGCGAGCAGGATCAGCAAAACCGGGACCAAGTTCTGAAGGCGCTCGCGACCCATCGTTCCCCCTCTGCGGATCAGACTGCTTTTTGTCTACCCACGGCTCCTTTCTCATGGCGAGCCGCCGGGATGCAGCACCCCACTTGCTAGTGGACGGTGCTGCCCCGTTGCAGGCTGGCCAGTATCTTATGCAACCGGTCCAAGTCTTCGAGAACCTTGCCCGCACCACGAGCCACGCAGGTCATGGCATCGTCTGCTACGTAGACCCGTATCTTGGTTTCCTCAGAGAGCCGTTCATCCAGTCCTTGCAACAAGGCACCACCGCCGGCCAAGGCGACGCCCTGCTCCATGAGGTCGGCCACCAGTTCTGGCGGCGTGTCATCCAGAGCATCGCGCACCATCTCGACAATGGTGCTGACCGAGCTTGCCAGCGCTTCGCGGATCTCGACGCTGCTTACCTCGATTGATTCGGGCAGACCGGTGATCAGGTTCCGCCCTTTGACAGAGATCGTCTGTTCCTTAGGCAAGGGGTACGCGGAACCAATGGTGATCTTGGTCCGTTCGGCCATCCGCTCGCCGATGAGCAGGTTGTATTTCTGTCGGGTGTACTGAATGATGTCTTCATCCATTTCATCGCCGGCCACACGCAGGCTTCGGCTGACGACAATGCCCCCCAGTGAGATTACCGCCACCTCGGTGGTGCCGCCCCCAACGTCCACGATCATGCTGCCCAGCGAATCGGTAATGGGCAAACCCGCGCCGATGGCGGCCGCCATCGGTTCTTCGATCAGAAAAGCTTCCCGCGCCCCGGCCGAGAGGGTTGCATCGTGAACAGCTCGCTTCTCGACCTCGGTCACGCCAGAGGGGATGCCGACCACCACGCGGGGGCGGGGTACAGGCAAAAACGACTGGTCATGGACTTTTTTGATAAAGTAATGCAACATTCGCTCGGTGACGTCGAAATCGCTGATCACCCCGTCACGCAAGGGGCGGATAGCTACAATATCGGCCGGCGTGCGACCTACCATCTCTTTGGCATCCAAGCCAATGGCCAGCACCTTCCTCGTCTTTTTCTCAATTGCCACGACCGAGGGCTCGTTGATGACAATCCCCTTGTTGCGAACGTTGACCAACGTGTTGGCCGTGCCGAGATCAATGCCAATGTCCTGCGAGAAAAGCCCCAGGACAAAATTCAAAGGACTAAACACGTAGCAACTCTCTCCTGTGTGCTACTGCCGAGTATCACAAGTGGAAGATCAGGCTTGCCATAACCGGCAGTATATATGCTGCGCCATTGTACCACAAACGGCATTAGATACAATGCACAAGAACGGCATCGCGCTGACAATACGTCCCATACCCTTTCATTATACTCGAAAAAGCAGTAGACGGCAAGCGAGTACAACCCAGCGGCAGGTGTCCAGGCACGAGATGGGCAATATCTGCCC
>Ga0209121_10005820_pt1 | contig 11036 bp, 7 predicted proteins | sample Cruoilmetagenom3_FD_187292 | JGI IMG/M metagenome (GOLD analysis project Ga0209121, IMG submission 187292) | Oil polluted marine microbial communities from Coal Oil Point, Santa Barbara, California, USA - Sample 3 (SPAdes) (version 2) | ecosystem: Environmental > Aquatic > Marine > Oil seeps ...
TGCTGAGCATAAAGTCCACAAATTTTTCAGCCAGGTCGCGGTTTTGGGTTCCTTTAAGGATGCCGACAAATTCGATTTGCCTGAAGCATGTGTTGGGACCAATGATGGAGGCTGTTGGCGATTCGTCTAATGGTGTTTCAGCAAAAACCACCTCAGCTGCAGGGCTGGAGCCGTAGGAGACCACCATCGGCTGCGGACCCTGGCCGGTGGAACCGCTGAAGTTTGAATAATAGGCGGTTTCCCAGTCGCTGGCGACAACCAGGCCATTTTGTGAAAGTCCCTCCCAGTATGCCAGGTAGCCTTCTTCACCAAATTGGGCGATGGTCGCCATCAGGAAAGCCAGCCCTGGTGAGGAGGTCGCGGGGTTTTCGGTGACGAGCAAGCCCTCGTATTCGGGTCGGGTCAGGGCTTCGAGTGACTCTGGCACAGGCAGGTTATTCTCTTTGAAATAAGCTTTGTCGTAGTTGATACACACATCCCCGTAGTCAACAGGGAGGGCGAAGCTGCCAGGATCCAATTTAAACGGGTCAGGAATATTTTCCAACAAAGGGGATCGGTAGGACTCGAAAATATCCTCTTTCAGAGCTCGAGTAAGGAAGGTGTTATCAACGCCGTAAAACACATCCGCTAAGGGATTGTCCCTGGAAAGTACCGCTTGATTTAGAGCCGATCCTGTATCCCCGCTGAGAATGAAACTTATGTTTGCATTATGTTCATTTTCAAACTGGGTGATCAGGTCTTCACTGGCAGCAAAGGAGTCGTGGGTCATGACCCTCAAGATGCGTCTCTCACCTGGTGCTATTGGTTCCTGAGGGGAACAGGCAGCCAAAATCCCTGCCAGTATCAATAGAATTATCAGGTAGTGCATTTGTCTTGTTTTACTAAACATATCAGCCGCTCCTTTCATTTTAAGTTGTTGTTTTATGAATACACAATAACAAGCCATTTTTAATGGTGATCCTTGCGCTTGAATCGGTTAATCGGTTGCTGATGCCGCGGGTCTGATCGGGGTAGAGGGTTTCGTTATTAAGCGGGAATTTTAATCCCTCAGTTGTGACACCTTCCACAGGGCCATTAATTGGAACCAGTGAAACAAGCTGACCCGGTTCACCGGAGAGTGTCGCATGCTCCCGAATCAAAAAGACTTCTCTTTCCCCATCGACCAGGCGGGTGTCTATGCTCCGCAAATCGTCCCGGGTTAGCAGAAAGATGTTGGCAAGGGTTTGATCAATGCGATTCCCCAGTGCAGCGACAATCCAGATGGTTTGGGGGTTCATCTCGATGGCAGCCTGGATGGCAAGCTCAAGATCGTTCTGGTCTTTGTCGATGGGGTATTTTTGAATTTTGGTTTTCTTTTTTTGGTAGTGCTGCAGGATGTCTTCGTCAATAGAATCCAGGTCGCCGATGATCAGATCGGGCTCCAGGTCAAGGGCGATCATGTGATTTAATCCGCCGTCGACTGCGATCAGGAAATCAGCCTCTCCCAGTTTTTTAGCGAGAGCTTTTGGTTTTGGCAATTCCCCATTGGCAAAAAGGAAAATTTTTTGATTTTTTGGGTTCATAAAAATAAACACCCTTCTTTTTGTAGAGGGTGTTTGTGTCGTCGCAATCTCGTCCCTCCGCCGGCATTATCCGGATCAGGTCTTGCGGGTCAAAGATTTGCATCTTCCTCTCAGCCTGTGTTATCAGGCTCCCCGTTCAACTGTCATGATTATTTTATTGTGTTGATATCCTACCACATCAGGGATGTTCAAGTCAATTAAAGTCAGTGCAATCACGGGGTAATTGGTAAGCTAAAGCGTGCTTCTGCATTTTGGATTTATTAACCACAAAAAGGGTGGGGACAGAGCCCCACCCCTACAGAAATTCATAAGATTAGTGTAAGGTATTGAAAGTTTGAAACCGTTTTTTATAAAGAAACGCAGTACCTGGGCCTCCGCTTTCTCAAGTATATACACCACTAGAATTTACAGAATTATATGAAACCTTACCTAAAATTGAGTAATCTAACTTTACAAGGTTTATTCTTCAAACATTGCCAACTAATCGTTCCTGCATCAAGCTGTTAATCGAAAATAAATATTTCTTCAATCGGCGCATCCACTGCTCTTGAAATATCTATCGCTAACCTGAGCGAAGGATTGTATTTGGCTTGCTCCAGTCTTCCGATCGTTTCTCGGCGGACGCCAACCATGTCTGCTAACTCTTCCTGGGTCAAGTCCTTTAACAACCGGTACCTTTTCAGATGACAGATGAACGCCCCCATTTTCACTCCTCTCCCTGATCATAGCGATAGAGTAAATAACTGCTCAAGAATGTAGCAATGCCCCAAATAAGGGAAATGGATGAAAGCAGAAAGATGACTGCCCACTCTAAATTATGGGCAAATAGCCCCATCCCCATCAAGCTCGCCACCAGAAACATTAACAATAAGCCTGTTTTATAGGCAATGATCTGGGCTTGTTGCGCATTCTCAATAAAGCGTTCATCCATGCGTATGTGCGACATCTTTCCTTGAAAATAGAGGCCGAAGAAACCAAAAAAATTAAAAAATATAAACGGAAAAATTAATTTATCCGTTTTATAGGTCCAAAAGCCAAGTAAGCCTAAAAATCCCATAAAGCCCAGAAGACCCAATTTAGGGCTGATTGTTCGAGCATATGGGGAAGCTAACCCCTCCTTTCTGACACCGGCTTGCACTACGCTGAAGACGAAATAGACGACATAGGCAATGACCAGCAAAAGGGCAATCATCATTGGTAAATCATTGAATTGAAAGCGATAGTTAGAGAAATCTGTAGGGGTCACCAAACGTCCCTCGTTATATTTGTTTGCGTACCAGGTGGACCCTAAAACGATTACTAGACAAACCACGCCCAAGACTAGAAGCTTTCTTATATTTGATTTAGACATGTCAGCCCTCCATTAGTGATATGTTTATCTCTTTATGATACAAATATATCACTACTTAACGCAAATGTCAAGCTATAGACGAGCGCAGAGGATATTCCTTTACATTGGAAAGCAGCTGAAATTTATTTGTCAATAACTAAACGATGGCTAGTACTCATAGAATTAAGATGATTGATTGGTGCGCAACGCATCCAATGATGGCGATCCCGATGTGGGGGCGATTCTGGAAAAATATTGGCATCCTGGTCGTTGAGATGGAAACAAGTGCGCTTTCAAGTGAGACATTTACCTTTACAGGTGGCTTCTGGCTGTGGTTGATAATAAATCCGTTGGTATTTGAAAAAATTTTTAGGTTGACACAGAAGTGACGTTCAGATTGCAAAGAGCTGCAAGCCCCATTTGCTAGCACCTGAATATTTGTTTCGCCATTTAGAGTGTATTTATCCAGTAATCCATAAAAATGAAATCCTCACAGAAACGGCACAAAGAATATACCTATTCCACAATCCAATTAATAAGGTAAAATACGCATGCTTTAAGAAAGGGATTTGGCTGATAATTAAATTGTGCAAGTAGCTGTTTTGAGAGGGAGTTTGAGAAAATAATTTATTTTCATAAAAATCGTCTGCGCTTGACTATTGAGTTTTATATTGTTATAATCATATCTTGCGCTTTGCGCTGATTAATCTATTTAAATAGATCTTTTTTTAGTAAATCCCGGCAACTATAGTTTCCCAGGAGAGTTTAATGGCAGATTTATTGCCCATCAAATCATACAGACGTATTCCGGTTGGATTAGACTTACCGAAATTAATACAAGTACAAATGGATTCCTTTGAGCGGCTTAAGCGAGAAGGATTCTATAGTTTATTTGCAGAAGTTTCCCCGATCGAATCTTATAACAAGGGCATGCAGCTTTATTTTCCCACAGGTGATGACTTTTCAAAAGAATGGGATTTAAAATTCTGGTATGAAGAGCCCAAGAATACCATTGAGGAATGTCTTGAGCGAGATCTAACCTACGCATCGCCGCTTTATGTGACCGTTTTGTTAAAGGGAAAGGAAATCCCTGAACCGATCAAACAAGACCTTTTCATGGGCGATTTCCCAGAGATGACTCCCAAGGGCACCTTCATTATTAATGGCACCGAGCGGGTGGTTGTAAACCAGTTAATCCGCTCACCAGGTGTTTATTTTGAACGAGAGCTTGACCGGGCGACCGGGCGCTATCTTTCAACAGCGAAAATGATCCCTGACCGGGGTGCCTGGATGGAACTCGAGACCCGCAAGCATGATTATATCATCATCAAATTCAACCGTCGGCGCACAACCCCTATCACGGTGTTCTTACGTGCGTTGGCTGAGGTTGATGACGGTATGGGCAAAGAAAATAGCCCAATCAAAACCGGCTCAGATGAAGAATTAATCGAATTATTCAAAGATGTCGATAATAACCCCGATCGTTTATTTATCCCATCATCGATTAACCAGGAACCCGATTGGGACCTGTCTGATGGAAAGACGGTTGCACAGGCAGCTTTGATTGAATTCTTCAAGCGTTTGCGACCGGGAGACCCACCCACATTAGAGAACGCCAAAGATTTTCTTGAAGAACAACTTTTTGATTATCGTCGTTATGACCTTGAAAGGGTCGGTCGTTATAAGCTGAATCAAAAATTGGACCAGGAAATACCAATCAGCCATCGTACGATTACAAAGTCCGATATTATTTTAATTGTGCGTCGCATAATTGAGATCAATAATGGTGTAGAGCGCGGTGATGATATTGACCACCTTGGCAATCGCCGGGTGAAAACCGTTGGGGAGCTCATCCAGAATAAACTGCGGGTTGGTTTGCGCCGGATGGAACGCGTCATCCGTGAGCGTATGTCAATCCGTGATCAGGATCAGGTTTCACCAACGAGTTTGGTTAACATTCGTCCTGTTGTGGCTTCGCTGCGTGAGTTTTTTGGATCCAGTCAGTTATCCCAATTCATGGAAGAGACAAATCCGCTCTCCGAGCTGCGCCACAAACGAACCCTGTCAGCTTTGGGTCCGGGCGGTTTACGACGTGAGCGCGCTGGCTTTGACGTGCGTGACGTTCACAATACGCACTATGGGCGTATTTGTCCGATTGAAACACCAGAAGGTCCAAACATTGGCTTGATAGGTCGTATGGCAACTTATGCTACGGTTAATGAGTACGGCTTTATTGAAACGCCCTATCGCAAAGTTCTTAAGTCGTTGAAACCCTCGGATGATCTTGTCGGTCACCAATTAAGGGAAGATATTAAAGACCCTGAGAAGGATGAAGTTATTGGTGAAAGCGGCGAAAGAATAACAGAAGCCTTGGCAAAGAAACTGTCCAAGCTTGATCGTGACAGGATTTTGGTAACGCCTTTTGTCACGGAAGACTATCAATATTTGTCCGCAGATCGTGAGGACAAGTTTATGATTGCGCAGGCGAATGCACCGCTTAATGAGCACAATGAATTTATGCGCCGGGTATCCAGCCGCTATCAATCTGGTTTTAAAATCAGCAGTCCTGAGGAAATTGATTACATGGATGTGGCACCACAGCAAATTGTGGGTGTCAGTGCAGCTTTAATTCCTTTCCTTGAACACGATGATGCTAACCGGGCTTTGATGGGATCGAACATGATGGCACAGGCAGTGCCATTGGTCCGACCAGAAATCCCGATTGTATCCACAGGTATGGAAACCTATTCTGCGATTGACTCCGGTCAGCTTGTAGTCGCTGAAGAGGATGGCGAGGTTGTCTCCGTAACAGGACGTGTGATTAAGGTTCGGGAAAATGACGGTAATATTCGTACTTATAATTTACAAAAATATCGTCGTTCGAACCAATCCACATGTATTGATCAGCGCCCTGCTGTCATCAAAGGGCAGAAGGTAAAAAAGGGACAGATCATTGGAGATTCATCGTCATCAGTTGATGGCAATTTAGCCCTTGGCCAGAATGTGTTGATTGCTTTTGTCTCCTGGGAAGGCGGCAATTTTGAGGATGCCATGTTGATTTCCGAGAAATTGGTCCAGGAAGATCGCTACACCTCTATCCATATCGAAAAGCACGAAGTTGAAGCTCGTGATACGAAACTTGGTCCGGAGGAGATCACCCGGGATATTCCAAATGTTGGTGAGGATACCATTAGAAATTTGGATGAATACGGTATCATTCGCATTGGGGCGGAAGTTGGCCCAAATGATATTTTGGTTGGCAAAATCACACCTAAGGGTGAAAAGGAGTTGACACCTGAAGAGCGGTTGCTCCGAGCGATCTTTGGCGAAAAATCACGCGATGTCAAGGATTCATCTTTGCGGATGCCCCATGGTGAAAAAGGTACTGTTGTTGATGTGAAAGTTTTCACACGGGAAGAGAACTCTGATCTCAAAGCTGGCGTTGATATGATGGTTCGTGTATCCGTAGCCCAAAGGCGAAAGGTCACAGTAGGTGACAAGATGGCTGGGCGGCATGGGAACAAGGGTGTTATCTCGGAGGTCGTCTCTGTTGAAGATATGCCATTCCTGGAAAACGGCCGACCTGTTGAGATTATCTTGAATCCATTGAGTGTACCTGGGCGAATGAACCTTGGACAATTACTCGAAGTGCACCTGGGCTGGGCTGCAGAACGGCTTGCCTTCAGGGCTATAACCCCCGTCTTTGACGGTGCGACAGAATATGAAATTGAAGCAGAATTAGCCCGTGCCTGGATGATTGATAGAGCCTGGGAAGTTACAGGTGAAAAAGCCTGGGATTGGTTGAAGCAGCTAGAATATGATCCGGATGCAATTCAGGATGATGATGAAGTTCGGTTGCTTTACCTTGAAGAATGGTTGGGTGAGCGCGGTTATGATGTTTATGAACTGAGCTCAAACCCGGATTATGCCCGACGCGTGACCTTAAAGGAATGGTTACGTGACGAAGGTTATGACCCGGAAAAAATCACCTTCTTTGAGACGGATGAAGTTTCTTTATTAGAGCGTGATGACCAGGATACTGCAGCAATTGATGCCTCTCTCCAATTGTGGATGAAATCATATGGGTACGAGGTTGACAAGGATCTCATTGGAGAAGATTTGGTAGTAAAGGCGCGCGAGGTGATGAAGGAAGTTGATCGCCCGATGCCAACGCTCGGAAAACAAAAGTTGCGTGATGGCAAAACTGGCGAATACTATGACCATCCAGTCACCGTGGGATTAATGACAGTTCTCAAGCTGCACCATCTTGTTGAGGACAAAGTTCATGCCCGTTCAACAGGCCCTTACAGCCTTGTGACACAGCAGCCCCTGGGTGGTAAAGCCCAGTTTGGTGGGCAGCGCTTTGGTGAGATGGAGGTATGGGCCCTTGAAGCGTATGGCGCGGCTTATTCATTGCAAGAAATGCTGACTGTCAAATCCGATGATGTCATTGGTCGTGTCAGCACCTATGAGTCAATTGTAAAAGGTGAGCCCATCGAAGATCCGGGTATTCCGGCAGCCTTCAAAGTTTTGGTCAAAGAGATGCAAAGTTTAGGTCTTGCAATTGAAGCAGTTCTGGATACTGGTGAAATTAATACTTTTGGAAAAAACGAGGATAAAGCTCGTATACCTAACACGCCCACTGGTCTGATCAGTATTGGGAGGGATATCTAAAGCCTGTGTTCCTCGGGGCGATCGATTCAAGTTAATTTGCTTGACGCCCCTGAAGGTGCATGGTAGAATCATCCCTCGTTACCTTCATGCTGGCCCTATAATTCCGGTCAGTTCTGGAGGAAAAATTGGATAGCAGTGAGGCCATCTTGAAAGATGATGATGGCCTCCATTATTGGAAGAAGATATTATTTAGTATTAGATTTGGAGGCAAATGTGCCAACCATTAATCAATTGATACGCAAAGGCCGAAAATCAAAACGTAAGAAGAGCAAGGCACCAGCGCTGCTGTATACGTATAATTCGCAAAAGCAGAAACGTATTCGTCAGCCAAAAGGCGCCCCGCAGAAACGCGGTGTTTGCACGGTTGTGCGTACAATGACCCCTAAGAAACCGAACTCCGCTTTGAGGAAGATCGCCCGTGTGCGTTTGACGAACCATATGGAAGTCACGGCTTATATCCCTGGCGAAGGTCACCAGTTACAGGAGCACTCTGTCGTGCTCGTGCGTGGTGGTCGTATCAAGGATTTGCCTGGCGTCCGCTATCATATTGTTCGAGGCACCTTGGATTCAACTGGTGTTGAGGATCGCAAACGCGGTCGATCAAAATATGGCGCCAAAAAGCCAAAATAACCAGTAAATCCGTTTAAGTTAGGGCGAAGCATTTTAATCGGTTCTGTAGGGGATGGTTTAGATGCTTTGCCCTATTTTGATTTTTGTTTTATGTAAGGAGTAAACATGGCGCGTAGATATACACCAGAAAAACGAGAAATCTCACCTGATGTTCGTTATAAAAATTTAGACGTTCAGATGATGATCAATCGAATCATGATCAAAGGCAAAAAGAGCACAGCCACAAGGTTGATGTATGGCGCCCTTGATTTGATTGAAGAGCGCACTGGTAAAGACCCGATTGAGACATTTGATGCTGCGCTGAAGAACGTCTCACCGATGATGGAAGTGCGCCCACGACGTGTGGGTGGTGCAACCTACCAGGTGCCGATGGAAGTGGATCCGAGCCGCCGAAAGACTTTGGCAATGCGCTGGATTATCACAGCATCACGAGCACGACCGGGTAAATCCTTTGCAGAGAAGTTAGCAAATGAGTTAATGGATGCTGCTACGAACAGCGGCGCAGCATATCGCCGTCGGGAAGAAGCACACCGAATGGCAGAAGCTAACCGCGCTTTCTCCCATTTTCGCCTGTAAGAACCTTGTTATTTTACTGAATCCGATTGGATGAGCAGTCATGCCTGAAGCACTAGATTATCCATTAGAACGATACCGTAACATTGGTATTATCGCGCATATTGATGCCGGTAAAACCACTACGACCGAACGGATTCTGTTCTATACTGGCAAGACTTACCGGCTGGGTTCAGTAGATGATGGAACAACCGTCACAGACTGGATGGAACAGGAGCGCGAGCGTGGGATCACCATTGTCTCAGCTGCTGTAACGACCTTCTGGAAAGACCATAAGATCAATCTAATTGATACCCCCGGTCACATTGACTTCACTGCTGAAGTTCAGCGTTCTTTGCGGGTGTTAGATGGCGGTGTTGTGGTCTTTGATTCGGTGCAGGGCGTGGAACCCCAGAGCGAGACTGTTTGGCGACAGGCTGACCGTTATTCTGTCCCGAGAATTTGCTTTGCTAATAAGATGGACCGCGTCGGTGCATCTTATGAGCGCACGCTGGCTTCCATTGAGGATCGCCTTGGTGCGCATCCTTTGGGTATGCAGGTTCCGATTGGAAGGGAAGAGTCTTTTGTTGGTGTGGTCGATTTACTGACCGAGCAGGCGATCTTATTTGAGGATGAGTTAGGCAGTGAACAGACGTATATTGATATCCCAGAAAATATGGTGGATATTGTCAAAGAAAGGCGCAATGAACTTGTAGAGCGCATTGCTGAACTTGACGATGATTTGACCATCAAATATCTTGAAGGCAAGACGCTCACATTGGACGAAATGAAATCCGCATTGCGAAAAGCTGTGTTAGAAAATAAGATCTATCCAGTATATTGCGGTTCTTCCTTAAAGAATAAAGGTGTGCGGCCTTTGCTGGATGCAGTCATAGATTTCTTGCCCTCACCGTTAGAAGTCCCACCAGTTGTGGGTATACAGCCTTCAACGGAAGAAGAGGAAACCCGCCCACCGGAATTTGACGCACCGATGTCTGCCCTGGTATTTAAAATAGTGACGGATCCTTACGTTGGTCGTCTGGCTTATATCCGGGTTTACAGCGGCAAGATAAAAAAGGGATCTACGTATTACAACACCACACAAGACAAAAAAGAACGTGTTGGACGTTTATTACGTATGTACGCAGACCATCGGGAAGATGTGGATGAATTACATGCTGGTGATATTGGCGCTATTTTGGGCTTGAAGGAAAGTTACACCGGTGATACCTTGAGCGATCCTTCAAATCAAATTATTCTTGAAACGATCAGTTTCCCTGAGCCGGTAATCTCAGTAGCAATTGAGCCCAAAACCCTGGCTGACCAGGATAAAATGGGTATTGCATTGCATAAACTGGCTGAAGAAGACCCCACTTTCAAGGTTCGACAGGATGAAGAAACAGGTCAGATGATTATTTCGGGAATGGGTGAACTTCATCTGGATATTCTTGTTGATAGAATGTTACGTGAGTTCAAGGTCCAGGCGAATGTTGGCAATCCTCGTGTTGCTTACCATGAAACGATCACACGGACAGTGCCTGAAGCGGAGTACAAATTTGTTAAACAAACGGGCGGACATGGGCAATATGGTCATGTTGTTTTGCGAATTGAACCCCTCGAAAGCGGGTCAGGTTTTGTGTTTGATGAAGAAATTCGGGGCGGCACTGTTCCACGAGAATTTATCCCGGCTGTAGAAAAGGGTGTCAAAGAAGCGGTTGAAAGCGGTGTTGTTTCTGGTTACCCGATGACGGATCTGAAAGTTACACTGATTGACGGTTCATCACATGAGGTCGATTCAAGTGATATGGCTTTTCGTATGGCAGCCATTTTTGCGTTTCGCGAAGGTGCGCCCAAAGGGAAGCCTGTATTACTCGAACCGATTATGAAGGTTGAGGTCCTTGTACCCGAAGAACATATAGGCGATATTCTGGGGCAGATTAATTCCCGAAATGGAAGTGTGTTAGGAATGGACACAAGACCTGGCAATGCCAAGGCTGTTCAAGCGGAGGTACCTTTAGCAGAAATGTTTGGTTATGCAACTGAATTGCGTTCTGCAACGAAAGGGCGCGGTGTTTTTACCATGGAATTCAAACATTACGCACCGGTCTCAGAAGCTGTTATGAAAAAGCTAGCAGGATACTAAAAACATTTATTTGATATTTTTATTAGATTGAGGAGTAATTTAACAAATGGCCAAGGAAAAATTTGATCGCTCAAAGCCGCACCTCAACGTGGGAACGATGGGACACATTGACCATGGGAAGACCACGCTGACAGCGGCGATCACA
>Ga0209121_10005821_pt1 | contig 11035 bp, 10 predicted proteins | sample Cruoilmetagenom3_FD_187292 | JGI IMG/M metagenome (GOLD analysis project Ga0209121, IMG submission 187292) | Oil polluted marine microbial communities from Coal Oil Point, Santa Barbara, California, USA - Sample 3 (SPAdes) (version 2) | ecosystem: Environmental > Aquatic > Marine > Oil seeps ...
AAAATTAGCTACGTCTACTACTTCTGGACTAGAGGAGGCATTTCTTATAAGAGTTACACCCTTGGCTAGACTGCCCGCCAGCATTAAATTTTCTGTAGCTCCCACACTGGGAACATTCAAATAGATGCTGCCGCCCTGAAGACTCCCTTTAACGCTCGCCTCAATGTATCCGTTATTTACTTCTATCCTGGCTCCCAGTTGTCTTAATCCCTTGATATGCAGATCCACCGGTCTCCTACCTATATTACATCCTCCCGGAAGACAAACCCGAGCATGGCCCCGACGAGCCAAAAGAGGACCCAGAATCAAGATAGAAGCTCGCAAAAGTTTAACCGGTTCATAAGGGGCCTCATCGTAGAAAAGATGCGTAGAATCGATTTCTAAAGTTCTATTCCTCCTTCTTACTTTGACCCCTAAACCCTCTAGCACCTGAGTCATGGTCAATATGTCAGTAAGATAGGGAGCATTTTCAAGCCTTGATATCCCCTCCGTGAGCAGGCCCGCGGCCATGAGTGGAAGAGTGGCGTTCTTGGCTCCATTTACCTTTAGTTTCCCTTTCAGGGGAAATCCTCCTTCGATGACGAACTTGTCCACTTACAGCTCCTTCTGGTTTTTGATGATCCTGATCTCCGAGTTTGTAGTCAGCTCCTTCAACCATTCTTGCATACTTTCTTTCTTCTTTTCTTCTTTTAGATACTCTTCGATTTCCTTCTCACAGTTAATAAAATCAAGCTTGCGTCTCTTTTTTAGTTGGATAACGCGATAAAAATCCTCCTTCTCTTCCTTTACCTTTACTACCTCTCCTTCCTTAAGAGAAAGAATCACCGCTCTTAAACTCGGCTTTATCTCTCTAAGGCCAATCCACCCTAATTCACCTCCTTTTCCGACATTATGGTTTAAAGAAAACTTTCTGGCCACCACCGCCAGACTTTCCCCTTTTCTTAATTGTTGGAGGACGAAGTCAGCTGTGGCCTTACTTTTAACTATAATTTGAGCTATTTGGACCTTTCCTGCGTTTGCCAGATTCTTTTTGTGGTTACGATAAAACTGAGCGACTCCCGCTTCTGAAATATCTTGTCCGCCTAGATATTTCGTTAATTTTAAATAAAACTCTCTTATTTGCATATCTTTTATTCTAATGTTCTTATCAATCTTTTCCCCCTTTTGGTACCATAGTCTAACTCGCAAAATTTCCCTTCTCAGCCATTCCTTGTATTCGCTTACGGTCAGTCCACCTTGGGCCAAAGCTTGCTCAAATTCGGCATCAGAAAAATCTCTTTTTCTTTCAGCCAGAGCTTTTTCCACTGTCTCAGAGCTTACCGATATTCCTTCTCTTTCAGCTTCCTGGTAAAGAATGAAATCCTCTATAATGTCCTCGAGCCCCAAATTTCCTCTGCTCAGGAATATTACCTGGTCTAGCTGCCTTTGAGTAATGATCTCTCCATTAACCACTGCTACTACTTCGTCAATCAACTCACCGGAGCAAGCAAACTTGGTCCCTACCACTATAAGAAAAACCACAAAAAAGGAAAAAATCCTCATCATCTTACTCTATGCCTCACCCAGAGTGTAGCACATCTTTGAGTCGTTGTAAAATCTTCTCTAAAGATACTAGAAGCTGTTTTCCCTCACCTTTTTTAGAGATGATTAAATTTCTCTCATCCAGAGGAAAGGACTGAACTTCAGGTGAAAGTTTTCTTTGAATCTTCTCTCGACTATCTTGATTAAGAGGGGTGAAAGGAGAGAAAGTAGTCCAGATTTTAGATCCTTTGCTTCTGAGACACACAACCCCCAGCTCCTTAGCTATAAGTTTTATTCGCAGGAGGCTAAGGAGATTTTTCGTCTCAGCCGGCAAGGGTCCGTAGCGATCCCGCAGCTCCTCTTTTAATTTAAGGATCTCCTCATGGTGGCTTATTTTCCCTATTCTTCGATAAAGCTCAAATCTTTGTTCCTGGTAAGGCACATAAGAGGAAGGAATTCGAGCTTCCACCTTTAGATCTAAACTTATGGGTAGAGATGGCTTGACCTTTTCTCCGCGTAATTTTTTAATCTCCTCGGAGAGAAGCTCTGAATAAAGAGTAAATCCTACCGCGGCTATGTGACCGTGCTGTTCTCTACCCAGAAGATTTCCCGCTCCTCTTATCTCCAAATCCTGCATAGATATGCGAAATCCAGAGCCAGGTTCTTTAAACTGGTTAATAACTTCCAGTCTTTTGCGGGCTTCATGAGTAAGTGATTTAGCTGGAGTAAAGAGAAAATAAGCGTACCCCCTTAACCTGCCTCTACCAACTCTCCCTCTCAATTGATAAAGGTCAGCTAAACCAAATTGTTCGGCCCCTTCCACAATTAAGGTATTTACATTGGGCATATCTATGCCTGATTCGATAATGGTAGTGCATGTTAAAACATTGTATCTTCGTTCAAGAAAATCCCGGGTAACTTTTTCAAGCTCTCTCGAAGGCATCCTTCCATGCGCCACGGCAACTTTACTTTGGGGAACCAGCGCCTTTATCTTTTCAGCAACTCTATAAATTCCCTCAATTCTATTGTAAAGATAGAAAACCTGGCCTTTCCGCCCCAGTTCTTCAATTATAGCCTCTCTCATTAGCTCCTCATTATACTCTGCCACCTGCGTTTCCACATTGAGTCTCTCTTTGGGAGGCGTAAAGATCATGCTCATCGATCTGACTCCCATCAACGACATATAGAGGGAGCGAGGAATAGGAGTAGCACTGAGAGTTAGAACGTCCACTGAACTTCTGAGTTCTCTTAACCTCTTCTTTTGTATTACTCCAAATCGTTGTTCCTCATCAATGATGACCAGACCTAGATCCTTAAACTCTATGTCTTTTTGTATTAGCCTATGAGTACCTATGACAATGTCAACTCCTCCATTCTTGAGCTCGGCTACGATATCTTTTTGTTCTTTGAGACCTCGAAAACGGGATAGCATCTCGATCCGAATAGGATAAGCTGCCATTCTCTCGGTGAAGGTTCGGTGGTGCTGCTCGGCTAAAATAGTGGTAGGAACCAGCATAGCTACTTGCTTGTTGTCCATTACCACCTTAAAGGCTGCTCGCATAGCTACTTCCGTCTTTCCATATCCTGCATCTCCACAAACCAGCCTATCCATAGGACTAGGACTTTCCATATCTTGTTTTACCTTATGAGTAGCTCTTAACTGGTCAGGAGTCTCCTGATAGGGAAAAGAAGCCTCGAATTCAAGCTGCCAGTCAGCATCGGGAGAGAAGCGATGACCAGGTATTACTTTTCGAATAGAATAAAGCCGAAGAAGAGAAGAAGCAAGGTCTCGAGCGGCTTTTCTGACTCTTCTCTTTGTTGATCTCCACTGTCCCCCTTCTAGACTGTACACGGGAGGTGGATGATCAGAATCTCCCATATACTTATGCAATCGGTCTAGTTGATCCAGGGGGATGTAAAGTCTATCAGTTCCTTTGTAATTTACCTGAAAATAATCGCATTTTCTTCCCTGCAGTTTTAAGGTTTTTATCCCACTGAATTTACCTATTCCATGATCAATATGTACCACATAATCGCCTCCTCGAAGTTCGGTCCATCTTTCAATTTTCTTTTCCTCTTCACCAACCCATCTCTGTCTTCTTTCTCTATAACGTTTAAAGATATCCTCATCAGTTATAAGGACCTGCTTTATCTCATGGAAAACAAAGCCTCTCCTCAGATCACCCAGAGAAATGAGAAGAGGAGGAAAGTCCTCATACACGGAAAACTTCTCTTTTAACGGTATTTCGAGATCTTTTTCTTCAAATAGCTCCTTCAATCTTTCACCCTGCCCTCGATTGGGGGTCAGAAGAACTATTTTGTATTTTCTTTTTCTCCATGATTTTATATCCTGAATTAATAAGTCAAAGTGACCCTGGTAAGAAGGTAAACCACTGCAGGAAACCGAGATGCTCTCCCGAGGCTTCATCCAGGAGGTCTTTCGGGCCAAGGTGGAAAGATACAAATGAGGAGACTCTAAAATAGGTTTAAGTGTTTTATCCTCAGAATTTGCCCATTTTTCTAGCCGATCCTGAATCTCACCCGGTTCATCTAGAATTATAGTGAAGGAAGGAAAAGCCTCAAATAAAGAACAAAGTCTTCCATTTGTCTTCTTGCTCAAAGCTAGCTCATCTTTAGAAGACAAAACAACCTCTCTTTTCTTTCCCACAGAGGACTGCGTCTCGGGATTAAATTCTCTAATCGATTCTACAGTATCTCCAAAGAGTTCGATCCTGATAGGTTTAGGGTAAAGAGGAGAATAAAAATCTACGATTCCCCCCCGAAAGGAATAATCACCTTTTTCTTCTACTAAAGGAGAAAACTCGTATCCTCCTTCAGTTAAGTGCTTTATAAGTGTACCTCGACTTATCTTTCCCCTTTTTTTCACCAGAAGAGAGTCCCTATCCAAAATAGAAAGAAGAGGAACTTTTTGACGGAGAGCATCTAAAGAGGATACTACGAGGATACTATCCTCTTTCCTTAATTGATGTAGAATCCTAAGACGTTTTCCAGTTTGGTCCTTTTCTTGAGATGGAAAAAGGGAAATTTTTCCGTCTGAGGGAAGCAAGGGAAGCAAATCTTGGTATGTATTCTCAGCCTCTGATTCACCGGGAAGAACTAATAAAAAAGGAACCTTTAGCTCTTTACTCAGGAGGGCCATGGCATAAGATTTAGCTTCCTGAGTCAAGCCATAAAGCCAATAAGGAATAATTCCTTGTTTTATCTTTTGAAGACATACCTCAAGTTTATTCCTTGCCAACTACAAGCCTTTCCTCCCTTAGTTCTCTTTGAAGAGATTTGATCAGGTGGTCCATCTCTCCATTCAAAATATTTTCCAAATTATGCAGGGTTAGGTGAATCCGGTGATCGGTAACCCTGTTTTGTGGAAAGTTGTAAGTCCTGATGCGCTCCGATCTTTCTCCCCTTCCAATCTGATTTTTTCTTTGCTTAGAGATCTCCCTTTGCTGCTCACTTTCTTTTCTCTGAAGGAGCTCAGCCCGCAGGACTCGCATGGCTTTAATTTTATTTTGATGTTGGGATCTTTCATCCTGACATTGGATTATAATCCCGGTAGGTCTATGAGTGATTCTTACTGCAGAATCGGTAACATTTACGTGCTGCCCTCCTGCTCCTCGAGAATGAAAGGTGTCTATCCGTAGATCTTCAGGCTTTATCTCAACTTCTACTTCCTCGGCCTCGGGAAGGACCGCTACCGTTACCGTCGAGGTATGAATTCTGCCACTCGATTCTGTAACAGGTACTCTCTGTACCCGATGCACTCCACTTTCAAAGCGCAGGGTAGAAAAAACATCTCTTCCTTCAATGGCAAAAACCGCTTCTTTAAAGCCTCCTCTATCTGTAGGGCGGTGATTTATGTTCTCTATTGTCCAACCACGTTTTTCTCCAAAGCGGGTGTACATTTTGTATAGATCAGCCGCAAACAGAGCCGCCTCTTCTCCCCCTGCTCCAGCACGAATCTCCACAATTACATTCCGGTGAGAATATGGGTCACCAGGTTTCAAAAAATCTGAAAGTTTTTTCTCTATCTCTGCCAGCTCATGGTTTAGGCTCTTTTTTTCCTCTTCGGCTAATTCTTTAATTTCTTGAGTCTCTTTTTTATCCTCCAGAATATCCTCTAGCTTCGTTATCTCATTTTGAATCTTCTTATATTTTTGCCACAGAATTACGGTTTCTTCTAGTTCTCGGTATTCCTTGCTGTATTTTTCTAGAAGCTGTCTATTTTCTAAAACATTAGGATCGGAAAGAAGTCTACTGAGTTGTTGGTATCGAAATTCGACTTTCTCTAATCTAGCTACCTGAGATTTCTGCATCAAAGAATCCTTACTATTTAATCATCAGTTTTTTTAAATTTTAATGCTATTATATACTTAGCAGTCCTTTTGTCAACTTCTTATCCCGCTGCCACAAATCAGCTCAGTCGATTTTTAATCCTGTAATCCTCTCATAAGCTTCAAGATATCTTTGGGAGGTCTTTTTGATTATGGCAGGAGGAAGGGGAGGAGCAGGGGGAGTCTTATCCCAATCCAGACTTTCTAAATAATCTCGCACAAACTGCTTATCAAAATCTACCTGGTGATGTCCGGGTCGATAATCTTTCTTAGACCAGAATCTTGAGGAATCCGGAGTTAAGAGTTCATCAATCAGAATAACCTTACCCTGATCGAGTCCAAATTCGAACTTGGTGTCTGAGAGAATAAAACCTCTAGACTCTAAATACTTACTGGCTCTTTCATAAATCTCTAGACTTATCTTTTCCAATTTCTGTGTTAATGTGACTCCAATCATTTTCTTCATTTTTTCCTTGGTTATGTTAATGTCGTGGCCACTGGCTGCTTTGGTCGCCGGAGTAAAGATGGGCTGAGGGAACTTGTCAGCTCTTTTCAATCCAGAGGGAAGCTTGATACCTCCTACAGACCTGTGCCTCTTATACTCCTGGTAGGCAGAACCAGCCAGATATCCCCTTACCACACATTCAATCTTAATGGGTAAGCTCTTTCTCACCAGCATAGATCTTCCTCTAAGAAGATCTCTAAATTCTCTTAGTTTGGGAGGAAAATCCTCTTCTTTGGTAGTGATTAAGTGATTGAGGATAATGTCTCGGGTGAGATTAAACCAAAACTCTGACAGACCAGTTAAAATCTTACCTTTATATGGAATTCCAGCCGGCAGCACACAATCAAAGGCTGATATTCTATCGGTGGCTACTATGAGAAGCTTTTCTTTTAAGTCATAAAGATCACGTACTTTTCCTTTTTTAAAGATTTTTAATCCGGCAAGATCCGTCTCTAGTACTACTTTATTGGTAGGCAATTTTTAGATGCTGCTGGATTGACGCCTCAGCTATTTCTCATTCTGCTCTAACTCAACATTCCAGTAGGCAAGATCCAGAAAGTCTTTCCAATTTTCCTCAACCACCTTGTCGAGAGTGTATCTAACGAAGGACTTCCAGTGAGGCCTTTTAGGAGTTCTAATGAGACTCATTCCAGCCTTAGCCAAGGTTCTGTTTCCCTTGCGAAGATTACAGGAGACACAGGAACAGACTACATTCTCCCAGCTATCCTCCCCTTCTCGGGACAAGGGAACCACGTGATCCAGGTTCAAATCCTGGGACTTAAATTTTCTTCCGCAATATTGACACGTATTTTCGTCCCTTTTATAGATATTTTTGCGAGTAAACTTCACTCTCCGCGGAGGAAATCTATCGTACACGAGCAGGAGTATGACCCGAGGTATCCTAATTTTATAGGTAATCGTTCGTAATATCTCGCTGTCCTCAAAATGGTTTTGAGAGAAGTCTCTCCAATCCTCAAAACCAAAGGTATAAAAAGAGCCACCTTTTTTCAGTACTACCTGGGCATGCCTTAAATAAAGCAGGCAAAGAGCTCTCCTGACCGAACACACGCTAACTACCTGCCATAGCTTATTTAGAACCAATACTTCACTACTGAGAACCTCGGTTGACAATGTGATCAACTCCTACTCTTTTACTTTATAGTAATATAAATTAAAGAATTGTCAAGGAATCCGCTGAATATAACAGAAAATGGGGACAGGTTTATTTTTTCTCCCTGGTCCTCTCCAGGAAATCTTTTACTAAATCGGGATAGATTCCTTTTAATCTCAGAGCGTCATCTAGAACTATTTTTATTTTTCTTAACTCTATTTCGTAACTATAGGCATGTCTAAAAAAATGCCTGAAAGCTCTTAAGTTATCCAATAATCTGTAGGCTTCATCGGATAGTAAAGCCGGTCTTATTCCTCTGATAAAAATAGACATCCTGCGCAGTAGCTCAGCATGATACCTGCCTTTTTCTTCCACAGTATTATCAAAAAAATCGGCAACTATTTTGAATGAATCTTCAAAAGCACAGTATAGGTTATGAAGCTGGTAAGCCAGGCTTTCCAATTTAGATTTACTTTTTTCTATACCTTTCTTTCTCTCCTCGATTTTCCTGTAAATCTCTTCTATTAAGCTAATCTGAGCTTCTATTTCGGATTCAAAGATTGAAAATCTTGCCTCGTCCATACTATCCCTTCTTGGATTATTTTCTTTCTCAATCTGTGCTTCTCAAGTTGTAGTATATCTACATCTCTTCCCAGATTTCTAGAAAGATAGGCTAAAGCTAAGAAAAAATCTGCATCTCTCAGGCCAACAAATGCAATATCTATATCTGATTCTTCAGAAAATCTGTAGGGTTTGGTTATGGTTCCAAAAAGATAGGCCTTATCAAAGGAAATAGTCTCACTCATTTCCTTGAGTATCTTCTTTACTTTCTCAATACTTATCAATCTCAGCCTTTCTCTGTCCATACCTTTTCTTTTTAGAATCTTATCTAACAGGTATGTTTGAGTCATGGGAGTTCAGCCTCTCCAGAGCTTTACTTAGAACAAATACTATCATTTTTTCTCTCTATGTCAATTAGTGTTGATCGTCATGTTAATTAAAAATTAAAAGTGCACTGTTCCATATTGTAAAAAGAGAAAGTCACGTCATACTATCCCCCTTTCAGACAGAAAAGGTCTTCAGGCAAAAATTGAACAAAAAGAGAAGACAAGGCTACCATGGAGTGATTAAGTTTGTGTCTGATAGTAAAGAAGAAAACAAAGATAGTAAAAGGAAAAACAAAAGCAGAAGAATCGCCAAGAGAAATGAAAAATCCAGCCCCGAATATGTCTGGATTCTAGGAAGAAGGCTGCCCCTCTAACCCATTTTCAGCTAAGAAGCTGTATCTAATAATGGGGAGGTTTGACTTGAAAGTTTTTTTTGTTAAAATGGCTATAAAATGATGGGAAGAATTAACAGGCTCTTGAGTTAACAAACTGAAGAAGGACAAGGATATTGAGTGCCTTGGAAGGTAGGCAAGTTCTGGCTCAAAGAGCAAAGTAAGTAGCAAAGCTCATGGGTAGAATGAAATTGACTGAGTTTATGAGCCTGCCCGAAGATGAGTTTCAAGAACTCATCCAGGAAGTTGAAAATGATCCTTATTGGGCCCTTAGGATCTTTTTCACAACTCCTCTTGCAAGTATCCCGAGAATTTTTCCATCTCTTCTACAAATTTCTTTGAGACCGATTCAAATCTTTCTGCAAGACGATCGATTCTATCTCCCTTTAATTCAAATCCGTAGATACTTCGAAAGAGATGTCTAAAAGCCAAATATTCATCCAAATCTGCTGCAAGTTCTTCTGATATGACCCGGGGCCTAATTCCTTTAATAGGGATCGTCATCTTATACAGTGAGGTCTTATGCCATTTTTCAGTCTCCTCGTAACTCTGGTTTAACTCTACAGCTATCTCTTTAAAGATCCTCTCGCAACAGTTGTAAAAATCATGTAAAATAGACCCCTTGGACCGTTTGTAAATCACACCCTTTTTGTTTTTGATGGAATTCAATTCAGATTCAAGCTCCTTGAGATTTTGTAATTCTCCCTCAATGCGGGAGATGATCTCTAAAAGAGCAAGTTTATCCTTTTCCATGTAAAACTACTCCCTGTTCTTTCACTTTTTTCCTGGTATGTTCATCCAGAAGCTCCCAGGGTTTAAGATCTACGGGAAAATTACTTTCGCCCAGAAGAAAAGCATAAGCCTTAAGAAAAAGAGTTCCATCGAGGCCTTTAATGACTATATCAATATCCGAATGTCTGGTAAATCTTCCCTTTTTTAACACGGAGCCAAAAAGATATGCTCTTTCGTAAGGAAAATGCTCTGCCAGAACTATGGAAAGTTTTTTTGCCTCTTGCAGAGCCTTCATTCTTTGTAGTTCGCTCCTTTTCTCTTTTAGATCAAAAATTGTAGAGAATTTCATCTAGTCTCCTTTTTATGGCAAGGCCACCTTTTTTGTGGCTCTAGTTTTATTATACCAGAGAATAAATAGGTGACAAGGAAGAGATATATTTGGTCAAAGGATATTAATGAGTTAATAAATAGATTCGGTATCGAGATACCAAAATATCTGAATCCTGCAAAATTTTGTCCTTTCCTGGTTAAAAGAACTTCTTTAAACTTGACAACTTCTTTTATCTTTTATAATCTAGATGGTAGGAGTAAGCGGAATTGAATTTGAAAGGCCTGGCAAGTGGCCTGTTTAGTCTTTTTTTGCCGGCAGATTGCAAGATATGCGGCCAAGCTCTTGAGCCTTTAAACTTTAGCTATATCTGTGAAAACTGCTGGAACAAAACAAAATGGCTAAAGATGCCCCATTGCTCAAGGTGTGGCAAACCATTTCCTGCCTCTCTGGCCTCCCGCGAGATTTCCTCCCTTCTGTGTGCCCAGTGTCGTCGAGACTCATCACCCTTTAAGAAGATCTTTGCTCCCACTCTTTACGAAGGAGTGATGAAGGAAGCGATCCATCTTCTTAAATACCGCAGAAAAAAAGGGATAATGAAGCGATTAGAAAAAATCCTTAAGGTCTATTTTTTTCAGACAGATCTTCCTTTCTCTAAATTTGATCTGGTAGTCCCTATCCCTTTACATCGGAAAAAACTAAAGGAAAGAGGATTCAATCAAGCTGAGTTATTGGCCAGAGTAATAGCTACACATTTTGGCCTCAAATTAGTTAAGAACAATCTCCAAAGGGTCAAAGCAACTAGAAGCCAAACTTCATTGAGTAAGCCCCAGCGGATAGAGAATATAAAGGGAGCATTTCAATTCAGAAACAAAGATAAATTCCACGCAAAAAAAATACTTTTAGTTGATGATGTTTATACAACGGGAACAACGGTTAGAGAAGCAGCGAGAGTCCTTAAAAAAGCAAAAGCCGGGGAAGTTTATATATTCACCTTGGCCAGAGCTTCGTGAAAGTTCTTTGTTTGACAAACTCATCTTCTTATAATATAATTTCCGATAATCTATTTTGAAGCGTTAAAAAGGCTTTTTAACGCAGTTTTCAAATTTTCAGGAGGTGAAGTATGTCAGAAGAAGGAACGGTCAAGTGGTTTGATGACCGTAAGGGTTATGGGTTCATTGAAAGGGAAAATGGCGAGGATGTTTTTGTC
>Ga0209121_10005822_pt1 | contig 11035 bp, 10 predicted proteins | sample Cruoilmetagenom3_FD_187292 | JGI IMG/M metagenome (GOLD analysis project Ga0209121, IMG submission 187292) | Oil polluted marine microbial communities from Coal Oil Point, Santa Barbara, California, USA - Sample 3 (SPAdes) (version 2) | ecosystem: Environmental > Aquatic > Marine > Oil seeps ...
GAAAACCAATTGAATTTCCGACCCAGAAAATGTCTGGCATTTACACAGCCTATGGTATTCTTAAAAAATCACTGTTGCACTTGATACTTGAATCTAGGCTACAACAATAGTGTGTAATCATTTAGTAATTATTACATGCCAGTTTATAAGTCAACAGCTCGAAAGGAAGGTATTATGAGAAAATATAACAAGATCTCTCAACCGATCCTGAAAGAAATAAAACAAATTGTTGGCGAAAAAAATGTTCTTTTCGACCAGCCAGATAAAATGGCTGCTTATAGCCATGATGAAGTCGCAGACCCAGCATATGCGCATATGCCCGAAGTTGTAATTAAACCATCTTCAGCAGATGAGATCTCTGAGATAATGAAAATTGCAAATAAGTATAAAATACCTGTCACGCCCCGAGGAGCTGGCTCCGGTCTTTCTGGTGGGGCAGTGCCTGCTTATGGAGGTGTTGTCCTATCATTTGAAAAAATGAACCGTATTCTGGAGGTGGATAAAGATAACCTTGTCGTTGTCGTTGAACCCGGGGTGGTTACGAACGAGATAAATAATCTTGTCAAAGATGATGGATTGTTTTATGCAGGTTATCCAATGAGTGTAGAAACATGCTTCATTGGCGGAAACATTGCTGAAAATGCAGGGGGAGGTAAAGCCATAAAATATGGTGTGACAAGTCGGTATGTCCTTGGCATGGAAGTTGTTCTGCCAACCGGTGAGATTGTACAATTGGGAGGAAAACTATCAAAAGATGTCGTGGGATATGATTTGATTCATCTGATGACTGGTTCTGAAGGGACCCTTGGCATTTTTACCAAGATCATCCTTAAACTGCTGCCATTGCCTGTCAATAAGATCGACCTTCTGGTATTGTTTCCGGATGCAATGACTGCAATGAAAAATGTTATCCTTATTATGCGAAATGGACGTGTTATTCCTACAGCAATCGAATTCATGGACCAATTATCTGTTCAGACAACCTGTAAATATCTTAACGAAGAGCTGCCCTATCAAAAAGCAGGCGCTATGTTATTAATCGAAGTGGATGGAAGCAGTGAAGAACAGGTGGAGCGGGAGTATGAAACCATCGGAAAATTATGTGAAGAAAATGGCGCCTTGGAAGTTTATGTGGCATTGAATTACACTACACAGGAACGCGTATGGGCTGTGAGGCGTAATATCGCTGAGGCTTTTAAAGTCTACAGCCCCATACAAAGTCTTGAAGATATCGTCGTTCCTTTTGCCAACATTCCAGATATCCTACCGTACCTGGAAAAACTCTCGCAAAAATATCCAGTCATCATACCATGTTATGGCCATGCCGGCGATGGGAATCTACATGTCACTTTGGTGAAGAAGCCTGAGTGCCCTATAGAACAATGGTCATCCGTCGAACATGATGTACTGGTCGAACTTTATAAGATCACCAAAAAACTCGGTGGCACAATCAGTGGTGAGCACGGTATAGGTAGCAAACGACGTGGCTTTCTCTCGTTGGTGATGGATGATGAAATAATTAATCTCCAACGCCGTATTAAGAAAGTATTTGACCCAAATGATATCCTTAATCCAGGGAAAATATTTCCCGAAAATATCGCAGCTGGAAAGACTTAAGGAAGTTGAATATGAAATTTATTGTCCCGATCAAACAAGTGCCTGAGACCAGTAAAGTGAAGATGGATCCGGTGACTGGAACAATGATCCGCACCGGGGTGGAAGCGATCATTAATCCACTGGATCTCTATGCAATTGAGACCGCTATACGACTTAAAGAACAATTGGGCGGCTCCATAATTATTATCAGTATGGGACCGATGCAAGCAATGAAAGCTATCCGGGAAGCTATTGCAATGGGTTGTGATGATGGAGTTCTTTTGAGTGATAGAGCATTTGGCGGGGCAGATACATGGGCAACAGCCTATACGCTCTCTCTGGCTGTCCGGAAACTTGGCGAAGCAGATCTAATCCTATGTGGAGAACGGGCTACTGATGGTGATACCGGTCAGGTTGGACCCGGATTAGCCGCTATGTTAGACCTACCAATAATCACTTATGTGGCCAAGATAGAATCAATCGGTCACGAAATGCTGCGTGCAGAAAGGCTTGTTGAGGGTGGACGTGAGATCGTATCTTTAAAGACTCCGGTTGTTATGACAGTAGTGAAAGAAATTGGCGTTCCCCGTTTACCTACTTTGCGGGGAATCTTGCGCTCAAAGAAAACTGAGATCAAGGTGTGGGGTCCGGCTGATATCTGTGCCGATGTCAGTCTAACCGGTTTGAAAGGTTCACCTACCAGAGTTGTGCGTATTCATCATCCACAGGTGACTAGAAAAGGAGAACAAATAGTCATCAAAGAACCACAAGATGTCGAAAAAGCCGCCAACAGTATCATGGCTTTTATGAAGCAAAGGAATATTCCATGACCTTAAGTATCGATCAAAAAGCTGTTGTTTGGAAGAATGTCTGGACTCTGGCTGAACAGAAAGGCAACAAACTTCATCCCGTTTCCTATGAATTATTAGGCCGGGGCCGAAAACTGGCAGATGATCGAAAATGCTTATTATGCACAGTTGTAATTGGCAATCAAATTGACCCTAAAGATCTACAGGAATTAATTGAGCGCGGTACTGACCGGTTATATGTTATTGATGATTCAAAATTGAAAAATTTCCTTGTTGAACCTTTCTCAAACGTACTAGTATTTCTCATTAATAAATATCATCCTGAAATTATTATTGCGGCAGCTACCACTACTGGAAGAACCATCATGCCCTACGTTGCAGCACAAATTCGTGCTGGACTTACAGCTGATTGTACAGATCTAGAAATTGAGCCTGATACTGGCTTATTGTTGCAAACTCGTCCAGCGATTGGCGGGAACATTATGGCTACCATCAAAACCCCAGACGCGCGACCGCAAATGACGACGGTAAGACCAAAATCAACACGCATCCCCGTTAGACAATCCGGTCGAAAGGGAGAAATTATCAACGTGAATCTACCTGAAGGAAAGCTTGATTCGCGAATCATTTTTGAGTGTTTTATCCCCGATGAAACAGGGCGATCTTCGATTGAAGATGCTGATGTCATTATTGCAGGTGGTGCTGGAGTGAAAACAGCTGATGGTTTTGACATCATAGAAGAATTAGCAAAACGGCTCCACGGTGCCGTGGGCGCTTCTCGACTGTGTGTAGATCACGGATGGCAACCCTATTCCAGGCAAGTCGGTCTAAGCGGAAAAACGGTTTCGCCTCGCCTTTATGTTGCCTGTGGAATATCTGGTGCAATTCAACACCTGGCCGGTATACATACAGCAGAATCGATTATTGCCATTAACACCGATCCGAACGCACCGATATTTCAGCTGGCAGACCTCGGAATTGTGGGAAATCTATTTGATATTCTGCCGGAGGTAATTGAGCAGCTGGATCAAGACTGACCAGGGCTTTTCCCTTACACATCTCTAGTTTACAGAATCTTAAAAATAGAATCTTAAAAATATTTGTATTATTCCAACAGTTGTGATATAATGGTTATAACAACATGACCATACAACCATATATCAATTAACGATATAGTCAATGTGAAAAATTAATTTTTTAACATACACAATTGAAAGGAGTGTTCTTAAATTATGTCTGCAACCCTTTATTTTTCAAAAATCACTCAACAGATCGAACGATTAGGAGAAAAAAGTCTGACTTCAATTAAGAGGGCTGCTGAGTTCATGGCAGATTCCATTGCTGCCGGCCGAGCTGTATTTTACTTTGGTTCCGGGCACTCAGTTCTACCCGCCCTGGATGTCTTTCCCCGCTATGGTTCATATGTTGGATTTCAGCCGATCCACGATCCGCGTTTGATGTGGACGAATGTTCTCGGTCCCGGAGGTACGCCCGAATTACTCTGGCTTGAAAAACAAGAAGGTTATATAGAAAATGTCCTCGATTCCTATGTGATGACCTCTCAGGACACATTCATTGTGATTTCTCACGGTGGATTGAATGCTGCAGGAATAGAAGCAGCCATGTATGCCAGGGAGCGTGGTGTGAAAGTGGTTGCTATTACATCAATGGAAAATTATGAGGTAAACGAACCACGTCATTCCAGTGGTAAGAAACTGGCTGATATTGCTGACGTCGTGATCGACAATGGAGCCCCTCCAGAGGATTGTATTATCAGGGTGGACGGTTGGGAAGAGCCAGTAGCAGCCAGCGGAACAGTTACAGTTCTGGTTATTTCAATGGCGCTTGTTGCGGAAACAACAGCCATTTTAGCTCAACGAGGTATTCACATTCCCACGTTTGTTTCACCTAATGTTATGTCTGATCCAGACCATAATAAAAATGTATATGAGTTATACAAAGAGTTTCGTCGAAAGATTTACTAATAGGAGTTTAATTATGGATACTATAAATTTTTATAATGCGCTATTGCCAATTTTAGACCGAGCTTTTAATTCCCAGCAAGATGTGCTTGATCAATGTGCTCAAAAGATGGCAGACACGATCGAAAATGACCACCTGATCTATGTTTTCGGCGCGGGTCATGCTGGGATCATAGCTGAGGAAATGTGTTATAGGGCTGGTAGTTTGGTGCCAACCGTACCAATTTTTGCCCCTGGGCTTACCGTAAATACGCGTCCTGTTACCTTAGGGACCCAGATGGAAAGAATATCGGGCTATGCGCCTCTTATTCTCAAAGAAAGTAAAATTTCTCCAGATGATTTTCTTATTGTGCATTCAAATTCCGGCAGGAATGCTGTTGCGATTGAAATGGCTGAGGAAGCCAAGAAAATAGGCATTTTTGTTGTTGCATTGACAAGTAAAGCTCACAGCAGCTTTGTATCATCCAGGCATCCAAAGGGATATAAACTCATGGATGTAGCTGACCTTGTAATTGATAACTGTGGCGTTCCTGGCGATGCGATTTGTGAAATCCCTGGTATTGAGGCAAGGGTAGCCTCAACCTCTACTATTGTGGGTGCTGCTTTGATGAATGAACTCATTTTCCAAACCGCTTTGATCCTACAAAAGCGTGGGGTGGAACTCCCAATCTTCCTCAGCGCAAACCTTGACAACAGCGGTGAATCCAACAAGAGATGGATGGATCATTACGGCTCTAGATTATTGTATCTCTAAAAACGATGAAATTCCAGCCGCTTGATAAGACTAGTTACACCCCTCTCTATCTGCAAATAGCAGACCAGTTAATCCATATGATTGAAGTGGGCGAACTCAAACCGGGTGACAAAATAGTGTCTGAGCGAGAACTCTCAGAAACCGTAAATGTGAGCCGCAGTACTTCGAGATTAGCTGTTCAGGAATTGCTGAAGTGTGGGTTGGTCTACCGGGAGAGGGGTCGTGGTACATTTGTTGCCGAAGCGAAAATACGCAATGTACCGGGATTTTCCAGCTTTACAGATAGTATGTTAGATCTTGGACTAAAACCCGGATCACAAATATTACAACAAGAAGTAATACCAGCAGAAGATGCGCTTGCCCAAAGTCTGCATCTTAAGCTTGGTGATCCTATCTTATATCTCATGCGTTTACGCACGGCGGATGAGAAGCCGCTGGCAGTCCAATATTCGCACCTTCCCCTAAAAATCTGCGAAGGCTTGGAAAATGAAAAATTAGCGAATTTATCTCTATTCAACATTCTCAGGCAAAAATACAACGTTTATCCAAAATGGACGGAAGCTCTGGTTGAAGCTTCATCTGCATCGACCAATGAAGCTCACCTTCTGGGTTTAAAACCCGGCGAACCCGTCCTTGTTGTTCGTGGGATTACTTTTACTGAATCGTTTGAAATTGTTGAAAGCGTGCGGTCGGTTTATTCTTCGAGAGGATTTGGTTTGTTTATTGGACGACAAAGGATCTAACAAATATTAGGGTCAGGTTTATGGATTTGAAACAAGAACCAGATAAGAAAATCCTCTCCATTGATATTGGGGGTACCAAGATTGCCATCGCAGCCATCACTATGGCCGGTAAGATATTGTCTAGGCATATTGTCCCGACTATGCAAAAAGGTCCTGAACGTGGTATTGAACAAATCGTTGACTTAATTGACTTAATGATACAGAAATCAAAACTGGCATTAAATAAGATTATAGGTATCGGTATTGGCATACCAGCTGTCTTGGAAAGAGATACAGATTTCATCATTTGGGGACCAAACTTAAAAGGTTGGAGGAATGTTGATCTGCGCGGTCAGCTGGAAAAACATTTCAATTTACCTGTCTGCCTCGAATATGATGGGCACGCAGCAGTAATGGGGGAATGGTGGATGGGTGCAGCAAAACAATACAGACACATCGTTAATATTATAATTGGAACCGGCGTCGGCGGAGGTATGGTATTGGATGGCACTCTTATCCAAGGAATCAACCGGTTGGCAGGTGCAGCAGGCTGGTTCATCTTGGACCGACAAAATGGATTTGATTCTTTCGGAGAAAAATCATTAGGCAATTTGGAATCCCGAATTGCTGGGCCAGGAATCTCTAGAAGTGCTAAACAATTGCTTGACTCGCAACAAGAAATCAAGACCATTTTGACCACTGAGAAATTATCTGCCAAAGATATTTTTGAGGCTGCCAAGTTGGGTGACCCATTAGCTCAAAGAATTACCTCTGAGGAGGCAGAATTATTGGGAATGGGAATAGCGAATATTGTCAGCCTCGTTAATCCTGAGATAATTGTTTTGGGGGGAAATATTGGCAGTAATTCAGCATTTCTGCTTCCAAAAATTCGATCCATTGTTACCCAATATGCACAACCGATATCTGGTCGTTCCGTAAAAATTGTCACTTCCAAACTTGGAGTAGATGCTGGTCTATTGGGCGCAGCGTATGGATTGATACTCAGGCAAATAAATTTGCAAAATAAGAAAGGAGGGCTAAATATCAGCGTTAAATCTTGACTGAAACTATTTGAGGTTTCATATTGTATCAATAAATTACTAAGCTATAAGGAGAAACCATGAAAAGAAAACCCTATATTTTAATATCTGTATTGCTGTTATTTGTAATGATTTTATCAGCATGTGCTCCCACAGTCACACCAGCTGAAGAAGAAGCAGCTGAAGAAGAAACAGCTGAACCAGCTGAATCTGTAACCATTAAAATGCTGGTCCGGCCAGATGAGGGCGGTAACATCGAAAAATACCGTGCATTGTTTGAACAAGAAACTGGTATTGCTGTAGCAGTGGATTATGCATCCTGGGCAGATATCTCCAACAAAACGCTGACAACTCTGGCAGCTGGTGGTGGTGGGTATGACATTGTCTTTATGTCATCTGCTGATACTCCCAACCTGGTTGCCGGTGGCTGGTTTGACCCCATTTCAGACCTTATCTCTGAAGACGAGAATGATCTCTGGTCATCTGCTGTTTTGGATTTCTACACATTTGACGGAGAACTGATGGGAATGCCATGGTATGCTGGTGGTGCTCATATGGCATATAACAAAGACATTCTTGAAGGTGCGGGTGTTGATCCTGCATCAATTTTAACCTGGGATGATTTTATGGCAGTCTGTAAAGATATCAAGGATGCTGGAGTCGCTGATTTCTGTTTCACCCCTTCTGCAAAATATGCTGGTGAGTTTTATTATAACTGGGGTACGATGGTACTCAGCCGTGGTGGTACATTCTTCGATGAAACTGGTGCTCCTGTCTTCCAGGATTCAACGGCAGCATTTGATTCTTTCCAATTACTGAAGGATGGTATCGATCTGGGCTATTTTAATCCAGCGGGTGTAGCAATGGACGACTATGAGACACTGATCGATTTTGGTCAGGGTAAAACTGCGTTTATGTTAAATTCCACTTGGTCATCAACCCAAGCAAATACGAATGCAGATCTTTCCACAATCACAGGGAGAGTTGGTTATATCCTTGTTCCAGGAGCCAATGATGTTCGCAGTGAAGCCCTTCTCTATGCTGGTGGCTTGGGTTTGCCTAATACCTCTGAGAACAAGGAAGAAGCTAAGCAATTCATCACCTACTTAACCGGTGAAGAAGCCCAGAAACATCATGCTATTGATGGCGCAAACATGCCAACCCGTGTCACTTTGTATGAAGATACAGACATCGCGTCTGCCTGGCCCGGATTTTCTGATCTGGCTGCTCAGCTGGCTTATGGGAGTTTTGTGCCAGCAGTTCCTTGGTTGGATGAATGGCGGCAATCAGCTGTTGCTTCTGCTGTTCAGGAAGTCATTAATGGGATTAAGACCCCTCAAGAAGCGGTTGAATTCCTTGTCAGTGAAACCGATCGAATCCGCAACCAATAGCAAAACAAATGCTCAGGGGGAGGATAATTTCTTCCTCCTGAGCACAATAAAAAAGAAGAAATTTATTGAATTTTGATATTAAGAATTTTAATGGTTTTATTTATATTTCATTTACTTATATTAAGAAAAAATTTGGGGCTGATTCTCTGGAATTTATAATATGAAAAGAAGTACTAAGATAAGCAAACGTAAAAGAGATGACACCTTATTTACCATATTCTTGATATTACCAGCCAGTTTAATCATGGCTGTGGTAACCATTTATCCTCTAGTCCGTTCATTGATTATCAGTTTTCTTCACTGGGACCTTAGGAAACCTCAGCTTGTACACTCATTTATTGGGTTTGATAATTATCGATATGTGCTGACAGATCCTACTTTCTGGCGAAGTGTAAAAGTGACAGGATTGTTCGTTTTAGGGTCAGTATCGATAAATATTGTGTTTTCTTTAATAATTGCTTTGCTCCTTAATCGCGAGTTTGTTGGTAGAAATTTTGTCCGTATGCTTGCCCTTTTGCCTTGGGCAATTCCCGGTGTTGTGAATGGTATTATGTGGAAGTGGATTTTAAATCCAAGCTACGGAGCGCTTAATGGTTTTTTGTATTCAATTGGGATTATCGACAATTATGTAGTCTGGTTGGGAACACCAACCGGTGCCTTGGTTATGGCGATTCTGGCAGATGTATGGAAGGAAACACCTTTCATTATGTTATTGTTATTGGCTGCTTTGCAAACCATTCCTGAGGATCTCTACGAAGCGGCAAAAGTAGATGGTGCCAATGCATTTGAATCTTTCTGGAATATAACAATTCCCTTGATAAAACCGACCCTCTTTGTAGCAATAACATTACGAACTATCTGGGCATTGAAAAGTTTTGACTTGATTTTTACATTAACTTCAGGAGGACCTTCTGGAGGTACGACTGTAATTGGTTATTACACTTATCTAAAAACTTTTGTGTCATTAAATCTTGGTAGGGGTTCAGCAGTTGCTTACCTGATGACAGCTGTTGTTGCCATTCTTGTGATCGTTTATCAACGTGCACTTAACAGAGAGGTTCAATAATAATGACACTCATCTCGCTGATCAAAACATCTCTGAAGCATAGATCATATAAAATTAGTGGTGTTATTAAGAACACCCTTTTTATCTTAGCCATCATTGCTTTGTTATGCATTATGGTTGGTCCTTTTTTGTGGATGGTTATCTCCAGTGTTTCTCCTCTGGTTGAATTGAGTGCCACTCCACCACATTGGATTCCTGAAAAACCAACCCTGTTTAGATACCAGGCATTGTTTGTTGGAGCTGCTCAGGGTTCCACCAGTTTGCCTGCTGGGATTGAAAAATTCCTTCGTGGGTTGAAAAATTCTTTGATCGTCAGCAGCCTGACAACTTTGATATGTGTTTCCGCCGGTACCCTGGCGTCTTATGCCTTGGCCAGAACGAATTTTGTTGGAAAAAATAAAATTATGTTGGTCATCCTCAGTTCGCAAATGCTTCCAGTTGTAGTATTAATTATCCCTATGTACTTGTTGTTGCAAAAAATTGATTTAATGGACAATTTGCTTGGTTTGGTTTTGATGTATTCCGGTTTTATGCTCCCCACGGTGATCTGGATCATGCACGGATTTTTTCAGACCATACCTAATGAATTAGAGGAAGCTGCCATGATGGATGGATGTAATCTATTACAAGCGTTTCTTAAGGTGATCATCCCTGTTTCCGGACCTGGATTGGTAGCAGTGTCTGCTTTTTCCTTTCTCTCAGCATGGAACGAATTTTTTATGGCATTAATTTTCACAGGAACCGATACGAAAACAATCACTGTGACAGTTGCTGAATTCAGTTCGCAGTTTGGGGTGGACTATGGCTTAATGGCTACTGGTGGAGTGATTGGTTCCATTCCTCCGCTGCTTCTCGCATTTCTTCTCCAGAAATACATTGTGGCTGGTCTTACGGCCGGATCCGTAAAGGGGTAATCGTCGTTTTGAGAAAATACCAATAAAATCACATACAGAGATACTCGAAATCCAGATCCTCATCCATTCCTACCTTGCGTAGATAGTCTATCAATGTCATAATGTTGTCAGTCATCTTTGTGCCTCCTTTGTTTTGGTTTATCAACCTTTATGGAAGCACAAGATGACTATTTCGTCAATACTTTTACACCACTTAATAAGATATTATCGTGATTCGCCCAATGTGCATCATCTGGGGGAAACCGACCACCTATTTTGGAGCATGGCTTCCACCGATCCTGGGGGATGTTATCCATTAATTCCGGAGTATTTCGCCACTAATGCACAACATCATTGGTGAAGAAATTTACCTCCCTTGGTGGTGACAATTTTGGAATTGAATGTAGACCAGGATCATCAATGGATTAATAAAAGGTCGTCCTGATCACCGGCTGGAACAGTTCTTTCCGCTTTGTGCATACCCTGTCCAGAAGGCATTCTGCGCAAATTGGCTCAGTCATCTCGGGGCAGTGGCTGCGCATATACCGGAATAAAAATTCATCGACCACGCTGATGGGTTGTCCCGAGAGCGCGACCAGCTGTTTTAGAACCTGGTAGGATGCAAATCGAACAGCCCACTCTTCTTCCGGGTTTACGACCTGTCGCTGGGTCAGCTTGTTTGACAGGCTTTCATCGATGACATCAACCATGCCAATGCGCAGGATAGACCGCATACAGTGGTAGTCGACAATTGGCCCGATGGATTCATCCTTATTGAATTT